>SXGS01681403.1_pt1 | contig 17934 bp, 16 predicted proteins | sample 3174681 | NCBI WGS metagenome assembly SXGS01 (sample SAMN11356861, study PRJNA531348) | freshwater metagenome | isolation source: freshwater sample F1-80 | place: China: Fuxian Lake, Yuxi | collected 2017-12-25 | reverse complement strand
GGCCGCGGCGGTCGCCAGGCCCGTGGGGGCGTCCGGCAGTGATCCGCGCGCCGCGAGTGCGGTGGCTCCCACTGCCGCGGCGGCGGCGGGGTCCGGCGCGGTGACAACCGGGACCCGGAAGGTTCCGGAGATCCGCTGGCTGATCTCGGGGATGGCGGCCCCGCCGCCGACGATGGCGATCGCCGCCAGATCCGCCACCGGAATCCTGTTGCGCTCCAGGGTATCTCCAAGGGCGTCGAGGAATCCCGTGAGCGGACCGTCGATCACCGAGTTGATATCGGCGCGGGTCAGCTGGATATCGGCGCGGTAGCCGGGAAGGTCCACCGGCAGGGTCGTGGCGGTCTCCGCGGAGAGGCGCTCCTTGGCCAGCCGGCACTCTTCACGCAACCGGGTCATCGCCCCGAGTGCAGCGGTGCTGCCCGGCTCGCTCTGGGTCGCACTGATACCGGCCAGCACGCGGTCGAGTAGGGCCCGGTCGGTCTGGTCGCCGGAGAGGTCGATGAAGCGCACGGTCTCACCGATCGGCGCGAAGCCCGCCCCGGCGTCGGCGAGGGTGATGGAGGTGCCGCTGGCGCCGAAGTCACACAGCGCGATGACCCCCCGACCGGGCAGGCCGGGATCGGTCAGCAGTGCGGCCAGGGCGGCCGTGGCGTCGGAGACGATCGTCGGCGGTACCCCACCGGGTGAGAGCACCGGACTCGACCGCATCGCGCCGCGCAATGCGCCGATCGCGGCCGGCCCCCAGTGCGCAGGTGCGCTGATCACTACCGACCTCGGCGGCACGCCGTCATCGACGGTGCGGGCCATCGCCTCCAGGGCCGTCGCGAGCAGGCTTTCGCCCCGGTGGGTGGATCCGTCGGCGGCGACGAGGGGGACCGGGTCGCCGACCCGTTCGACGAAACCCCGCAGGACCAGACCGGCCTGGGTCAGATCCGGACGGGTGAGTTCGGGGTTCTGGGAGGGAACTCCCACGTCAGCGGGGCGGTCGTCCCACAGCGTGAGGACCGACCGTCTGCTGACCGGCGGTCGTCCCGGGCATCCGGCGACCAGATTCGTGGTTCCGATCGACAGACCCAGTACGTCGCTCACGTGATTCGTTCCCTTTCTCGCGGCACCTCACCTTAAAGCCCGCGCCGACCCGGCGCGGGCATTGGTTGATCGGGGACAGCGATCGGGTTTCAGCGATCGGCTAACCGCCCGCTGGCGGCTCCAACAACGTCGGCTCCGGACGGGTGGGCCACGGCAGAGTGGGCCAGGGCCGCTTGGTCGTCGTCTCGGTGATGGTCGTGACTGACGTGCTGACGGTCGTCGTGGTCGACGGCGCCGGCGCCTCGGTGGTGGTCGGGGCCGCCGTTGTAGTGGGCGTCACGGTGCTGGGCTCCGGGGGAACCGTCGTGGTGGCCGGAGCCGGGCCGGGCCGCGTCGGGTCCGCGGTAGGGGTCATCGGGGCGTCGGTGCCGGCCGACGAGGTAGGCACTGTCCCGGCGGGCCTGGTGTTCCCGGCATTGGTGAAGGTCACCATGGCGTAGACCAGCAGTGCCAGTACCGCAGCGGTCAGCACGCCGAGCCCGATCAGCGCCGCCGGTCGCTGGAACCACGGCGGCGCCGGCAGGGGGGCCGGGTGCCCGCCGGGTCCGGCGGGCGGTGGGAACCCCTGGGTGCCGTACTCGCTGTACGCCTGGGCCCCGGTGCCGCCGTAGTCCCCGTACCGGGTGGGGTCGGAGTCGGAATAGTTGCCCGGCCCCTCGGGGTCATCGCCGCTGCGTGCCACGGTTGACGATCCTAGTTCGCACCGGTGAAGTGGGGCATCACCTCGGCGGCGAACAGATCGAGGTGTTCGAGGTCGGCGAGGTCCAGCAGTTGCAGGTAGACCCGCTGCACCCCGGCGTCGACGAAAGCGCCCAGCCGGTCTGCGATTTCGGCCGGGGTACCGACGAGCGGCGAGTTGGCCCGAAGTTCGTCGAGATCCCGGCCGATCGCCTCGGCGCGCCGGGTGAGTTGGGCGTTGTCCGCGCCGGCGCACACCGCGAACGCCGCGGAGTAGACGATGTCGTCGGCCGCCCGGCCTGCATGTTCGAGGGCCGCGCGGACCCGGCCGTACTGCACCGGAACGAATTCCAGGGTGGGGAAGGCGAGATTGAACTCTGCGGCGAAGCGTGCCGCCAGCGCCGGGGTGCGCCGGGCACCGCCGCCGCCGATGACGATCGGCGGGTGCGGGCGTTGCGCGGGCTTGGGCAGGGCCGGGGAGTCGGCGACGACGTAATGGATGCCGGAGTAGTCGAACCTCGACCCGACCGGAGTGCGCCACAATCCGGTGATGATGTCGAGTTGCTCCCCGAGGCGGTCGAACCGTTCACCGAGGGCAGGGAAGGGGATTCCGTAGGCGCGGTGCTCGGCCTCGAACCAGCCGGCGCCGATACCGAAATCGACGCGGCCCCCGCTCATCTGGTCCACCTCGGCCACCGCGATCGCCAGCGGCCCGGGGTACCGGAAGGTCGCGGAGGTCACCAGGGTCCCCAGCCGGATCGTGGTGGTCTCCCGGGCGATCCCGGCCAGGGTCACCCAGGAGTCGCTGGGGCCGGGCAGGCCGTCGGCGTTCATGGCGAGGTAGTGGTCGGAACGGAAGAACGCCGAATACCCGAGGGCCTCCGCCGAGCGCGCCACCGCCAACTGGTCGATGTAGGTGGCGCCCTGCTGAGCCTCGACGAAAACGCGGAAATCCACCGGGTCAGCCTAGAAGAAGTCCACACCCTCGGTGCTGACGGACATTCCGCGGCCGGTGCCCTGATTGGTGAACCGGGTGCCGTCGGTACTGGCCACGATGGTCCAGCCCACCGCGGTGTACGTCGCGTAGTCGATCCTGGTGGTCGGCATCGCCCCGAGGTTTCCCACCACCCACCGATTGCTGCCGTCGGCGGAGACCTCGACCCCGGTGGCCCGTTCCCCGTCGATCACCGGGGAGTCGCTGAACTCCGACTCGCAGCCCACCGTGTCCGCCGAGAGTTGGCAGCGGGTCTTTCCGGACTTGGTCTCCAGGTAGACGTAGCCGTTGGCGTTGGGAACCAGCGTCTCCGCACCCGGCGGCGCCTCGGTGCCGGTCGACGGTGGGCTCGATGTCGGCGGGGCGGTCGGCCGGGTGGTCGGGAAGTCGGGTTCGGTGCCGGACCCGCATCCGGGACAGCTCGCCACCCCGTCGACGGTGGTGGTGCACCCGGCGCTGACCGCGGCCGTGAGCAGCCAGGCTGCCGCCAGGCCGGCCCTCACCCGGTTGGAGATCCGCACCTGACCAGAGTACGCACCGAGTGACTGGAGTTACGCCAGTGACTCGCGGGGTGTCAGCTGACCGTCACGTTGGCGGTGAAGACCCAGACGTCCTTCTCGCCGCCCGACCAGGGACGTCCGTAGGTGGCCGACACCGTGGAGTTGCCGGGCGCCATCGCCTGCAACATCCATACGTCCTTGCCGGGTGCCCCGGGGCGGTCGGTGGGCGCCGCGATGGTCTCGTGGCCGGTCTGCGACATCACCTTCGGGTCCGAGATCAGCATCTCCTCCGACCACTGGAAGCCGGTGGAGGCGTTCGAGCCCAGACTGACCTGCAGGAAGTCGCCGACCGCCAGGGTGACGCTGCGACTGGTCTGCTTCTGGTTCTGCAGGTCGTCGTAGGAGATCTCGATCGTCGTGGTGCGCAGGCCCCCCGCCTCGGGCGCTTCCTCCTTGCTCGCGCACCCCGCCAGTGGGCCTGCGGCGAGCACCGCCGCGGCCAGAACTCCTGCACAGCGATTCATGATCTGCTCCTTTCGAGGAATTTCCTGGTCCGCCACAGGTACGACGGAACTCCGCGGACCGGCACCGGCCGCGGCCAATCATCGGCCCGGAAATAGGCATCCGAGCCGCCATCGACGAAAACCACACTGCCGCAGAGGAAATCGGCGGACTCGGAGAGCATGAACACCACCCAGTCGGCGAGTTGGTTGGCGTCGCCGAACCCACCGATGGGCACCGGGAACCGGCGGACGTTCTTCGCTTCGGCGGGGCTGGCCAGCTGCTGCTCCAGCATCGGGGTCATGATGGCCCCCGGCGCGAGGGCATTGAGCCGAATCCCCGCCCCCGCCCATTCCGGGGTCACCGCGTGACGGCGCACCCAGCGGCTCACGGCGATCTTGGATGCGGCATAGGCCATCGGTGGCGAGAGCGGGCCGAACAACCGGTAGGAGCGCAACGCCTTCGCGGCGTCACCGGCCAACAGCGCGCGGACGGCACGGCCGGGGACGGCGGGCACGGTGGTGGTCGAATTGCTGGCGAAGACAACGACTTTGGCCCGCTGCGCGGCGGCAAGGGCGGGATGCCAGGCCTGCAGCAGATCGGTGACCCCGAAGTAGTTGACCTCGGTGATCAGCCGCTCGGCGCCCGGCGTCGGCCCCAGACCGGCGGCGAGCACCGCGCCGTCCAGCACCCCCGCGCACGCCGCGAGCACGTCGGCGGCCGCGCCCCGACGACCGGCCGCAGTGGAGAGGTCGGCCCTGATGTCGGCACCCTTGATGTCGACACCGATGACGGTGTGGCCCGCTTCGCGCAGTGCGGCGACCACGGCGCCGCCCATGCCGGACGCCGACCCGGTGACCGCGTAGGTGCCCACGGCGACCAGTATGGCCTGCCCGGTCCGCTAGACCACCGATCCGGCGCCGGATGTCCCCGCGCCGTCCCAGAACTCGTTCATCGGTGTGGCGTATCGGTCGTTGTCGGTCAGTCGGGCGTCGATGCCGAGCGACTCCTCGATGGTGCGCAGCAGGCTGTAGTGGTTGTAGTAGTTCGACGCGGTGAACGCACCGGCGCGCATCCCCTCCGCGATCGCCCCCGGCGAGGGGATGACGACCATGACGACGCGGTTGTCCTGGTTGCCGAAGCCCAGGGAGGTGTTGTTGTTGTCCTCGTCGAAGGTGACGAACAAGGCGGACTTCCGCGTCGGGTCGTTCCAGGTCGCCGAGTTCAGCACCACCGGAACCGTCTCGGACAGGAACTGATCCAGGGCCGGGATGTTGTAGGGGTTGCCGATCTCGAGCTGGCTGATCGCGAACTTCAGGATGCCCCAGGGGAAGTCGACGGGACCCTCGCCGTTGAATTCCTCGTTGGCGGCGAACCAGGCGAAGTTCGGGGCGGTGTCGGGGTTGGCCAGATCGGTCGCCATCTGTTCCAACGGCTTGACATTGGCCGCGCGGGCCGGGTCGTTAGCAATGCTGCGGAAAGCGAAGAACGGTAGCTGGCTGGGGGAGTAATCGCCTGATGGGGTCAGGGTGCCCGGCGCCGGCATGCTCTGCGCGTAACCCGCCCAGGTCTTGTTGGCACCTTCGATGTTGGAGACCAGGGTGGTCTCGGCGTCGATGCACGGCGTCCCGCAGTTGTAGGTCAGCCCGAAGTCGGTGCCGCCGACGATCGAGTAGTAGTTCGGCAGGCTGGGGTGGGTCAGGCCGTGGTAGGCCGTGGCCGAGCCGTAGGCGTTGATCAGGCTGTTGAGGAACGGCGCTTTGGGGCTGCCGACGATGTCGGTGTAGCCCTTGTTCTCCATGTAGACCATGAAGACGTGGTCGAGTTCCCCGACCGTGGAGGCCGGCGGCTCCAGGGCTGCCGGGGTGACGAGGTCGGAGCCGATGGTGAACGACAGGCTGTCGGCGTAAGCGTTGTTGTAGTCGGCGCGGAAGCCGATGAAACGCGGGTTGCGGTCCTCCAGGGTCAGCACCACCTGGGCGCTGCGGGTGCCTTCGGGGAGGTAGCCGTCGGTCTCGCGTTCCCGAAAACCGGTCTGCAGCCAGCGGTCCAGTGCGCCGACCGGCCCGATCTGGGCGCTGCCCAGATACAGCTTATTCCCGTCGAGGAAGTTTACCTGCAGCGAGGCCGAGGACGGGTCGAAGAGGAACCCGCCGAACCAGCCGCTCAGGGTGTAGCTCACCAGGCCGCCGTCGATGGCGCCGGATGCCGCGCTGAGGTCGATGGTCTGGGACAGCACACCGGTGGAGACGTCGCCGCCGCCGAAGAACTGGGCGCCGCCGTCGGCCGGGCCGGTCTTGGCCTTGGGGAAGCTCAGGAAGGAGGGCAGGTCCGGCATCTTGAAGCTGGTGCCGGTCGGCCAGAGGTTGCGTGGCGTGCCGTACCCGATGACGGTGGGCGTGCCCCGGGACACCGTCCAGCCGGGGATCGTCACGGAACTGAATCCCGACAGCGACGGGTCGCCGACCTCGGCTCCCGGGTTGAGTAGCAGGTTGGCGCTGGTGATCGCGGACTGGGCGGCGACGGTGGTGGCGCTGACGAGTTGGGCTTCGGCCGAAGGGGCGCCGGTCCCCAGCGGGTCCTCGGTCGGCGGGATGGTGCCGGACCCGGTCAGGGTGGCGACCACCCGGGCCACCGCCTGGGTCACCCCGACCAGCACGTCGCCGACGACCTGGACCGCGAACTCGGTCACACCGGCCAGCGCGCTGATCAGGAAGATGTCCTGTTCGGTGATGGCCTGCAACTGGACGGTGATATCGGTGACGAACCCGTCGAGGAAGTACGGGATCGAGGCGAAGATCGTCCTGGTGCCCAGGGCGAGCGCGGTGCCGATATCCGGATAGCCGTACATCCCGACCGCGTCGCTGAGGGCCTGCTTGAGATCGACCGGGTCGACGATGCCGGTCGCCTTGTCCTGTAGCGGAACCCCGTCGAAGTCCGTCCGCTGCTCGATGCCGAACAGATTGACGATGGTCGGGGTGATGTCGGCGTTGCTGAAGCCCAGGTTCTGCTTGCCGTCGTCGGTGTCGTCACCCTCGAGGTCGATCATGACGAACGCCGACGTCTCGTCGGGGGACTGGAAGCCGTGACCGAATCCGACCGAGGCCTGATGGCCGTGATCGGTGGTGATGATGACCGTCCACTCCTCGCCCTGGTTGTTCTGCTCCCATTCGTCGATGGCGTCCAGGATCCGGGCGATGTTCTCGCTGGTGTTGATCACCGCGGCCGCGTACTCCGGTGATGCCCCACCGTGCAGATGACCCGCCTCGTCGACGGCGACCTGGTAGGAGAAGACGAAGCTCGACTCGGGCCCGTCGATGGAGTTGATATAGTCGATGGTGGCGTCGACGACGAGGTCGTCGGTGTCCTCCCAGCTAGTGTCGAAATCGACGAACACGTTCTCGTCGGCGGGGAACCCGCCGGCGTCGGCGATGTCGTTGATGTACTGCCAGTTGGCGAAGACCGCGGTGTTGACAGCGGGTTTGGTGAACTCGATGAGGTTGATCGCCGTCGGCCACGCGGTGTAGGGCGCCGGGTCGAACAGGTTGTTGATCACGCCGGTCTTGTTGTCCCACGCTCCGGTGAGAATCGTCGACCACGACGGACCGGAGATGGTGGTGTTGCCGACCAGCGTCGTCGCCCCGGTGACACCCTCGTCCATCGCCCGCCGGAAGCCACTGTCGGGGTCGTCGTAGGTGTATTCCAGGATCTTGCTCAAGTTGGCGCCGTCGGTGCCGATCAGCAGGACGTGGGTCGGGGTGTCACCGATCTGGGCGGAGGTTGCCGCCAGGGAGGTCCGACGGCTGGTGGTGCCCGCGGAGCCGACGGTGACCGCGCTGGCCGGCGCGACCGGCAGCGCGGGTGCGGTCGGCAGTGGGAGCAACGGGACCGGCGCCGGGGCGGGAACGGTCGGGACCGGTGCCGCGACCGCGGCCGGCGCGGCGATCGCGACGACCGCCGCGGGACGTTCCACGGCGGATACCGGGGCGGGAGCAGGAACGGCAGCGGCGGCGTCGGACGCCCGCGGGACGGCGACGTCGGCGGACACCGGGCCGGCCACTACGCCGTGGTCCCGGGTGCGCTGCGGGATGGCGGCCGTGGGCTCCGGATCCGGAGCAGCCGCCCGGGTGCGTCCCGGCACCCGCCGGTCATCGTTGTTCCTGCGGGCGGGGGAGGCCGATCTGGCGGATGGGCCGCCGGCTGCCGGTTCGGCCGCGGCCGCCTTAGGGGTCCGGGTGCGGGATCGGGACGTCTCCTTTGCCGACCGGCCCGACGATTCGGTGGCGGCAGAGTCCGCGGCCGAGGTGGAATCCGGGCCCGATGTGTCCGCGTAGGCGACACCCGCCGCGGCGGCGGAACCGCCGCCGGCCACCAGCCCGGCGACCGCGACGCCAAGACACACCTGCTTGATTGACGACATCGGGGCTCCCATCTTGACTGCGCGTGTCGGTGACGTTAGCGGCTGTCGCCGCTGCTCACAGCCTCTTGCAGACTATTCGACGCGGCGTCGTGCGCCGACGTCGGGGACCTTGGTCACCGAAACGCCGGCGAAGTTCGCCAAGCCCTACCGCTCCGACGCCTGTGGTGGTCGAATGAAGGCAATCCGGCACCGTGGAGGTGGCTGTGAACGCAGGAATGTCCGTCGGACGTCTCGGTCCGCTCGCCGCAGCCCTCGGGGTCGGTGCCGCCCTCCTGGTGAGCGGTTCGGGGGTCGCCTCAGCCGACAGTGCCGACCCGCGCGGTGCGTCCGCCGCGTCGATGGGTCCCCGCGGCGGTGCTGCCGACGGTCCAACGACCGGCCCCGCTCGTGCTACCGCGGCCCCGTCGCGGCGCGCCACCCGGGTGGCCGACGGTGTGCGGACCCGCCGGGATCGCGCGGCCCCGTCCGCCGCCGCTGCCCCAGCGATGTCGTCGTCGACACTCACCACGACGGTGCCCCGCCGTCGCGCACCCTCCCGGGCGCCGGGCGCGGCCCGGGACAGCCGTGACCGCGCGCCCGGTCCGGCGGCCGTCGCGGCGGGTACTGGTCAGCCCTCGGCCCGGGCGGTCGGGACCGATCCGGTCAGCCAGTTCTTCAGTGGACTGGCGGCCTTCTTCAACAATCAGACCCCGCGGCTCAACCCGGAGCAGGTCAACCAGAATCCCGCCGGGGTGGTAACCGGTTTACTCAATGCCGTCGACCCCGACAGTCCCCGACTGACGTTCACGGTGACCGGGGCGCCGGCGCACGGTTCGGCGGTGGTCGGCGCGGACGGCACGTGGGCCTACACCCCGCGGCCCGATGCGCTGGTGGCCGGGATCACCGACTCGTTCCGGGTGACGGTGAGCGACGCGGCCAGCGGCTTCGCCATCCACGGTCTCGCCGGTCTGCTCAACCTGCTGACCTTCGGCCTGATCGGCGAGCGCGGTGACTCCAGCACCAGCACCGTCGCGGTCACGGTGGCCGCCGTCGGGCCGGCCAATTCGCCGCCCCGTGGCAGTTATTCGACCGGAACCCCCGATCCGGTGACCGGGGCGGTGACCGGGCTGGTGACCGGGGTCGACGCTGACGGCGACCCCCTGAACTACACCGCACCGCCTCAGACCGGTCGAGGTGCCGTCACGCTCGACTCGGTAAGCGGCGCCTTCCGGTACACCCCGACCACATCGGCCCGGCAGAACGCCGCCGCGCCCGGCGCCGGGCCCGCTGAGCTGCTCGACGGATTCACCGTCACCATCGCCGACGGTCGCGGTGGGATCGGCACCATCGACGTCACGGTGCCGATCCTCCCCGCCGCGACCCCCGGCAACCACGCGCCGACCGGGACCGTCAGCCTCACCGGCACCGACCCGACGACCGGGGTCGTGACCGGTGCCGTGCTGGGTGCCGACGTCGACGGTGACACCCTGAGCTACAGCGGTTCGACAACCACCGGCAAGGGCGCCGTCGTGGTCTTCGGTACCGGTGCGTTCAGTTACACCCCGACCGCACTGGCCCGGCAGAATGCCGCGGCTCCCGGCGCCTTGCCCGCTGCGCTGCAGGACGTCTTCACCGTGACCATCGCCGACGGCCGCGGTGGAATCGGCACCGTCGATGTCACGGTTCCGATCCTTCCCGCCGCGGCACCGCTGGCGCCCTTGGCGGCGTTCGCCGGCGCCGAGGGTTTCGGCGCGACGGCAACCGGAGGCCGGGGCGGGACCGTGCTCTATGTCACCAACCTCAATGCCGACGGCCCCGGTTCGCTGCAGTGGGCCATCGACCAACCCGGCGCCAGGTACGTCCTATTCACGGTCAGCGGGATGATCGACGCCCAGATCCACCTGACCAACGGGGATGTGACGATCGCCGGGCAGACCTCACCGGGTGGGATCACCGTCCGCGGATTCGTCACCGACGAGACGCCCTACCAGGACCAGACCGTCCGGACCCCAGATGATTTCGCGGAGAACTGGATCCTGCAGCACATCCGGATCCGGCCGGGAGCCACCGGGCCCAGCGACGACGGACTGCGGCTGCGCTACACCCGCAACGCGATCGTGGACCACGTCTCGATCGGCAACGCCACCGACGAGGCGATCGAGATCTCCTACTCCAACAACATCACCATCCAGAACACGATCATCGCCGAGACCGTCGGGGGCCATTCCTTCTACGGCGGCGTGTTGATGAACTACTCGAACCCGACCCACGGATTCGGGTTGGACAATGTGTCGTTGCACCACAACGTGTTCAACCGGATCGAGGGCCGATTGCCGGAGGGTAGCCGCGAGTCCGCGGCCGCTGCTGGATCGTTCATGAATCTGGAACTGTCGAACAATCTCTATTGGGATCCGCGGTTCTTCATCGCGCTGGGCGTGGACACTGCCGTCGCGGGAGGCCGGCCCATCTACTGGAAACTCAACGCCGTCAACAACTTCTTCCACACCGCCAGCAGCTTCCCGTTCGGGATGTTCGATGACCAGATCCTCAACGTCGGCGGTAACGAACTCTTCGTCAGCGGCAATCGGATGAGCCTTTACCCCGCTCGTTCGGACTACGAGTTGTTCTACTGCTGCAACGACTACCCATCGGAAACGAGTCCGAACGCCACGTCGCGCCGGGCGCAGGCCCGGACCGAACGCCACCCGTTCCCCGCCATCACCTACACGCCGACCGAGCAGTTGCGCACGGTGCTGTTGAACACCGCGGGTGCCTGGCCGCGCGACCCGATGGATACCCGGCTGATGCAATCGGTGGCCTCCAACACCATTGCCGGGGCGCCGCCGAACACCAACCCCGCCGGCGATGCCCTGCTGCCGGCGTACAACGGGACGGCGCCGGCGGCTCCGACCGACACCGACGGTGACGGTATGCCGGATGTGTGGGAGAGCGTCAGAGGGCTCGACCCCGCGGTCGCCAACACCAATGCGCACACGCTGTCGCCGACCGGATACAACGACCTCGAGGTCTACTTGCAGCAACTTTCGGCCGCCCGGATTGCCGGCGTGGCGCTCTGAGTCACCCCGCCCCGCGCGCGATGCCCCGGGAAACGCCGATTGCGACGGCCACTGCGCCGAACGACCCCAACGCCACCCAACCCCACGGCTGGAACCAGGGCCGGGAAGGCAGCGTCGCGGTGCGACTGGGCACAGCGACGAAATGATCGACTGTCGAATCGCCGCTGCTGCAGGTGATCTCGACGTCGGCCGGATCGGCGCCCGTGTTCGCCCAGCCCGCGATCGCCACCACTTGCTGGCCGCTGCTCAGGATTCCGCTCAGCGAGGGATCGATCTGCACCGGCCAGTCCAGGTCGACCGATCGGCCGTCCGCGGTGGCCCGGCAGTCCCCGGTGGTGGTTCCGGCGATGCTCACCAGGTCGGTGCCCACCAGGAAGGCGACCAGGATCTGCTCCGGCGGCACCGTCACGGTGGTCGCTTCCCCCAGCGGTGTGTCCCCGGCCGCGTTCCAGGCAGCGGTGAGATCCTCGACGCCGTCCGGCCGGTCAAGGGCGCTGCCGGCGAGGAATGTGGCCACCCACCCCAACACCGCGGCGATGATGGCGCCGAGACCCCAGCTGAGCAACTTGCCGCCCGTCACCGCGCCAAGGCTAGACGGTTAGCCTTGCACTCATGGACATCGTCGAGGTCTTCGCCGACGTGCTGTGCCCGTTCACTCACGTGGGACTGCACACCCTGATCGACCGGCGTGCCGAGCGTGGTCTGGACGAACCCCGGCTGCGGATCCGGGCCTGGCCGCTGGAACTCGTCAACGGCAAGCCGCTCGATCCCGGCCACATCGCCGCCGAGATCGTCGCCCTCCGGGCGTCGGTACGCCCGGATCTGTTCGCCGGCTTCACGGTCGACACCTTCCCGAGCACCTCGATGACCGCGTTCGCCTTGACCGCCGCCGCCGAGCGCTCCGGTGACCCGGTGCTGGCGGAGCGGGTCGGTATGGCCGTGCGGGACGCCGTCTTCGAGCACGGCCTCGACATCGGCCGTCCAGAGGTGGTCGCGGAGATCGCCGCGCAGTTCGGCCTGCGACCACTGGACGCCGCAGCCACTGACGCCGCCGTGCGCTCCGACTGGGCGGAGGGCAAGGAGCGCGGGGTCGTCGGCTCGCCGCATTTCTTCACTGAAGGGGGCGGCAACTGGTTCTGCCCCGCGCTGGCGATCAGCCGCGACGACGTCGGCAACTTCATCGTCGCCTGGAAAGAGGGCAACGAGGCGTTCCTGGGCAGCGTTTTCGGCGATGGGTGAGCACCCGCCGAGCGATGGAGATCTGCGGCGCTGGCGCCGCCACCTCGCCAACGAGCGCGCCGAAGCCGCCGTCTACCGCGATCTGGCGCTGAAATACGACGGCGAGGAGCGCGAGATCCTGGCCGCCATCGCCGCCGCCGAGGAGCGTCACGAGCAGCACTGGCTGAACCTGCTGGGCGAGCGGGTCGGCGATCCGGTCCGGGCCGACTTCGGCACCCGGGCACTGGCATTCATGGCGCGACATTTCGGGTCGGTGTTCGTACTGGCACTGGTCCAGCGGTTCGAGGCCCGGGCCAGCTATGACAGCGACGACGATGCGACCGCGACCATGGCGGCTGATGAGCAGATTCACGAGGAGGTGATTCGGGCGCTGGCCGCCGGTGGCCGCGACCGGCTGTCGGGCAGCTTCCGGGCCGCGGTCTTCGGTGCCAACGACGGACTGGTCAGCAACCTGGCGCTGATCCTCGGTGTCAGCGCCAGCGGGGTGTCCACGCATACCGTCCTGGTCACCGGACTGGCCGGGTTGCTGGCCGGCGCGTTGTCCATGGGCGCCGGCGAGTCCGTGTCGGTCAGTTCACAGCGCGAGTTGCTGGAGGCCTCGGCGCCGAGCCCTCACGTCGACACCGCGCTCACCCAACTCGACGTGGACGCCAACGAGCTGGAACTCGTCTACCGGGCGCGGGGGATGAGCGCCGATGAAGCCGCAGCGCACGCCGCGGGAGTACTGCGGGCCGCCGGCTCCGGCGCCGAGACGGCGGCCGGGCCCGGTACCGACCGCCATGAGGCGATCGGCACCGGCCTGGGAGCGGCGGTGTCCAGCTTCCTGTTCTTCGCCACCGGAGCCGTCATCCCGGTGCTGCCCTACCTTTTCGGCCTCAGTGGGACGACGGCGGTCGTCGTCGCGGCCGCACTGGTGGGCATCGCGCTGTTGGCAACCGGGGTGTTCGTCGGACTGCTCTCCGGTGCGCCACCGATGCGACGAGCATTGCGTCAGTTGGTGATCGGCTACGGTGCGGCCGCCATCACCTATCTGTTGGGGCTGCTCGTCGGCGGCGGCGTGGGCTAGCCGGTCTTCTTCAGGGTCGAGATCTTGAACGGCAGGTAGGCGGGGCAGACCCCGACGAAACTCGTGAGGACGAGGACAGCGGCGATGACCCCGAGGACGACGGCCAGCGGTCCGGAGATCACGTGGGTCAGATACAGCACCAGGACGGCGACGGCAGCCAGGATGCGGATGGTCCGGTCGGCCGATCCCATGTTCTTGGTCATCTCGAATCCTTTCGGCTACTGCGGGTGGGTCGAAAGATACTCCCCGACGGGAATTCTCGTCGGCTGGTCGTAGCCGATGGGCAGCAGCACATCCCCGGCGGTGGTGTAGTAGTAGACGTCCCATCGGTAGTAGCCGGCGAATGCGCCGGGATCCTCGGCCAGGATCGCTGCGTAGTCGTTGACGGCGCGGACGTACTGGCTTGCGTGGTTGTAAGCCCAGATCGCCCCATCGCGGTCGGTGGCGAATCCACTGGCGTCCAGGTAGCGCGCCGCCGACATGATGGCGTCGCGTGGGGAGTTCACATCGCCGTTACCGTAGGCGGCCCAGGTCTGCGGCATGAACTGCATCGGGCCCTGCGCCCCGTCCATGCTGACCCCGGCGATACTGCCGAACCGGGTTTCGATCAGGTTGATCGCCGCCAGATAATTCCATCCCACGCCCGTCGCGGCCTCGGCCTCGCGGGAGTAGCCGAGGAGTTGCTCGGCCGGGGCCGGCGGCACGATCCGCCAGGCGGGCAGGGTGTCGCGAACCGGTGACATCGCGGTCAACTGCCGGCGGGCGTCGACGTTGCGGTCGTAGGTGGCGATCAGATTCGGCGGGATCTTCGGCCGGATGATCGGGTCCCATGCCGGGTTGCGGCCGATGGCCCGGTAGGCGGCCTGCTGGCGGCGGGCGGCGGCGATCATGGCCGGTTCCGGCGTTGCCGGATCGCGCAGGGCGAGTTCGTCGGCGATCAGGTCCTCGCCGATCTGGGCGGGGTCGGCCGCCAGTCTCGGTTGGGCGCCGGTGGGCTGGGACGGTGCATCGTCCATCTTGGTGATGGGCGCGGCGGGCGCCTCAACCGGCGGGGCCTGCCGAGAGCAGCCGGCCAGGGCCAGGGCCAGCACGGCGAATGCCAGCCACGCTGCGCTCACCCGGTTGGTGCTCACGGCGACCTCCTGCGGTCCGTGCGGACAGCCCGGACCCGTTTAACGGCATCTGTGCATAGCAACCTAGCGAAGGGTGGGCCTGGGGCCGACGGCACCGCGCCGAAGTCACTAAGGTGACCCGCGATGAGTTCTCATGTCACCGTCCTCGCCTCACTCGCGCTGGCCATCTTCTTCAGCCCCGAGACATTGGTGCTCGGCCTGATCATCGCCGGGGACAGGAAGGTTCCGCGGTTGGCGGCGTCCGCCTTCGCCGTCGGCGGCATCATCGGTATCGCGTTCGCCACCGGCATCGGCCTATGGATCGCCCACGCCTCCGGCGCCGGCGAAACGACCCGCGACCACCATGGCTGGCCCGGGTTCGTGGTGCGACTGTTGATTGCGGCCGCGTTGCTGACCATCGGCGCACGCCGCGCGATCAATGCGGTGCGCAAGAGGCCGATCAGCGATATCTCCGAACCCGAGCACCAGCCGAGCAGGCTGCGTGCAGCGCTGACCCGGCGTTTCCCGTCGCTGGCCCGCCAGTTCGATCTGGAGGCGGATCTGTCGGCGGGCCAACGGGTTCGCCGCGCCGGGTTCGCCGGTTTTGCCATGTGCGGGCTGCACCCGAAGGTGTTTCCGATTGCGATCGCCGCCGGTCACCAGATCATGCAGATCTCCGATCGCCCGCAACGCACCCTCGGGATCGTGCTGTTCGCCGTCATCGCCGTCATCCCCGCCCTGCTGCCCGCGGTGATCGACCTGGTCAACCCCGGTGCCACGGTCCGGATCAAGAGCGGCTACGAGCGGATCATGAAGGTTCACGGCCGGTGGATCACCGCACTGTTGCTGCTGGGGGCGGGCTCGTTCGTGGCCTACGACGCCTGGCATGACATGCCCCGGAGCTGACGCCTCACAGGGATTCCAGGGCACGCATGATGCCGTCGAGCACGGTCTCGATGGCAGCATCGCCGTCGAGGGGGCCCACGAGCGCTTGGCGCACCAGGATCGAGGCGATGCCGTGCACCCCGGACCACGCGATCAGTGCGGCCTGATCGGTGGCGGTCGACTCGATGGCTCCGGTGTCCGTCAGCGTCTGCACACCCCCAACCAGTACTTCCCATGCGGAGGGGTCGTCGGGCCGCGGGGGCGCGATCCCCGGACCGAAGGCGGTGTCGAACAAGTGCGGTTCTGCGCAGGCAAAGTCGATGTAGGCCCGGCCCACGGCGCGAAACTGTTTCCGCGCCGTGACTTTGCGGGTCCGGCGCGTTGGTGATTCGAGCTGCGTTGCGCGGTCTCGTCTGTCGATGAGGAAGCGGGCGAGTTCTTCCCTGGCGAATTGCGATACTTCCGCCAGTAGTGCCTCGATGTTGGGGAAGTGCCGGTATGCCGCCGAGGGTGAGACGCCGACCGCCTTGGCCAGCGCACGGATCTGCACACCGTCAGGACCGTTGCGGCGGGCCTCTTCGACCGCGGCGTCGAGCAGGGCGCGACGCAGCGCCCCATGGTGATAGCCGTTGCCTGTCACACCGAGAAGTCTGCCACAGATGTTGACATCGTTCACATACCCGTGCCACCATGTGTACGGTGTTTACATACGAGGAGGGGCTGTGACGATCAATCGAGGCCGATGGACTGCCGACTTCGGGGACCGCGATCAGATCGTGGTATTCCTCATCGGGATGCGGATCAACCGGCTGTGGCAGGTCTGGCGGTGGCTCCCGGTTCTCAGTGCGATGCCGAGGATGATCATCGAACTGGCCAGGGATCCGTCCCGCGGACTGCTCGGCCGCCCGCGCACCCTGCTCTCGGGGCGGACGATCATGGTCGTCCAGTACTGGAACTCGTTCGACGACCTCGAGCGCTACGCCCGTGACCCGAAAGCCGAACATCTGCCGGCCTGGCGGCGGTTCAACCGCACCATCCGGGACAACGGCGCGGTGGGCATCTATCACGAGACCTATCGCGTCCGCACCGCCGATATCGAGGCGGTGTACGTCAACATGCCCGCGTTCGGGGTGGCCGCCGCCAGCTCGGTTGCTCCGGTCGTCGCCGGCCGCAACACCGCCGCCGCCCGACTAGGCATCAGACCCCTCGACCGGGCGCCGGTCGAGTCCTACTGAAAGGGTCACCCCGTGTCTCCTGAAACATCTCCTGCAACCGTCAAGATCGTCGTGATCCTCGGCCATCCGGACACCGCCAGCTTCGGTAGTGCGATCGCCCGCGCTTATGCCGCGGGTGCGGAGGCGTTCGGAGCCGCCGTCCGGACGATCGACCTCGGCGAACTGACATTCGACCCGGTGTTGTGGCACGGCTACCGCGAGATTCAGCCTTTGGAACCGGATCTGGTCGACGCTCAGGCGGCCATCCGGTGGGCCGACGTGCTGGTGTTCGCCTATCCCACCTGGTGGGGTGCGGCCCCGGCCCTGTTGAAAGGCTTCATCGATCGGGTGTTCCTGCCCGGATTCGCGTTCAAGTACCGGGAAAATTCCCGGTTCTGGGACCGCCTGCTGGCCGGGCGCAGCGGCCGGTTGCTGGTCACCATGGACACCCCGCACTGGTACTACCGGCTGGTCGTCGGGCAGCCGGGGCATCGGATGATGCGCCGCGCGATCCTGGGCTTCAGCGGGGTGAAGCCGGTTCGCACCTCCGTGTTCGGGGCGGTGCGCGGCTCCACCGCGGCGACCCGCGAACAATGGCTGGCTAAGGCTCGCACGCTGGGGGAACGCGACGCCGGGCGGGTGGCCCGAACCCGCTGAGGCAGTGTCGGGAACAAAACCCCCGACCACTCGGTTATGCCTGTGGACAACTTGAGTCAACCAGACTCAACTGTTGGTTGACAGCGATCGCCGGTTCAAGCAAGCTTGAGCGTGGTCCGCTCAGACCAGCGGTGTCCGACAAACAGCAGTGTCTTAACAAGACGTCTCTATCAGGAGGAATTCACTATGGCTCGTGCGGTCGGGATCGACCTCGGGACCACCAACTCCGTCGTCTCGGTCCTCGAGGGCGGCGACCCTGTCGTCGTCGCCAACTCCGAGGGCTCGCGCACGACGCCGTCGGTCGTTGCCTTTGCACGTAACGGCGAAGTGCTGGTCGGCCAGCCCGCCAAGAATCAGGCGGTGACCAACGTCGACCGGACCATCCGATCGGTCAAGCGTCACATGGGCACCGACTGGGCCGTCGATGTCGACGGCAAGAACTACACCTCCCAGGAAATCAGCGCGCGCATAGTGCAGAAGCTGAAGCGCGACGCCGAGAGCTACCTCGGCGAGGACATCACCG
>SXGS01344871.1_pt1 | contig 17934 bp, 14 predicted proteins | sample 3174681 | NCBI WGS metagenome assembly SXGS01 (sample SAMN11356861, study PRJNA531348) | freshwater metagenome | isolation source: freshwater sample F1-80 | place: China: Fuxian Lake, Yuxi | collected 2017-12-25 | reverse complement strand
TGGGGGGCACAGGTGTCGGGGCCTGCGTTCCCACGCCAATCAGTCCTGCGGGACCCGGCGCCGTCATCGTCAACCTCCGCCATCAATGGTTAAAGGCAAACTCCCGGCAATTGACCAGCGACCAGAGCAGATCCTGGATGGCTTCGGGCCGGTCCGCGGCACTTTCCAGGGTGGACTCCCAATGGGTCCGTTCCGCCGACGTAGGAAACCGGGAAAGGGTGCGGAGGTAGAGACGTTCGATCACCACTGCGTTGGACGCCCCTACCAGCGTTACGGCGATGCCCACGCGAAGCTTTTGCTCCAACGGCTGGCCATGCATCAGGTGGAGCGCCTGGGCAAGCCCGCCCCCCCGGGCGCCGGGCTCGCACGGACCCTCGCGCCCGCACCGGCCGAACACGTCGAGGGTGTACGACGGTTCGTCGGAAGCGATCCACTGTACCGTGCGCTGTGCCTGCGGGTCGGCGGTGGACCGGTCCGGAACGCCGGTTGCCTGTGCGAGCACATCCGCCAGTATCTGTCCGTCCAGCGGCCTCACCAGCGCCCGCGCAAATTCGCGATCCGAGTTCCGGTTGACCCCCAGGCTGCGCGAGGAGCGCCCGTAGGTTTGTGACGTGACGACCAGACGGATGAGCGCCCGGAGGTCCCCTCCGGTGCGCTGGAACTCCTGCTCCAGCACGCGCAGCAGCGCCGGGTTCGTGGGCGGATTGGTGGGGCGCAGGTCATCCACCGGCTCCACCACCCCGCGGCCCAGGAGCAGTTTCCAGATCCGGTTGGCGAGCGCCCGCGCCAGCAGAGGGGAGACCTGGGGGACCGGATTCCGCACTTCAGAGCGGCGGGGGACGGACTGCTGCACCGCAGAGGACGCAGAGGGACGCAGCGGCGGTACGACGAGGTTGGAGAGGACGCCGCCGGCGGGACGCTGTGCCGAGGGAATTGGTGCAGGGCCAATCACGGGCTGTGCGTTCGCCCCCCCTCCTCCTCTGCGGCCCTCTGTGCGCTCAGCGGTGAGTGTCGGGCCGATCGCAGGGGCCGGGTGCGGCGCCAGCCAGTCGGCGAGCAGCAATCGGCGGTCCGCGGGCGCGGTGCGCGTTCCAGGATTCGCCTGCACGGGGAGCACCCGAGGGGGCACGTCCTCCCCGGTCTTCGGATGCGGGATCTCACCACGGGAGGTCACCCGGACCGCGCCGCCCTCCAGCCGGATGCGGGAGAAGAGCGCGGCGAAGGCATGATAGTCGTCCTGGCTCCAGCGATCGAAGGGATGCTGGTGGCACCGGGCACACTGGATGCGAATGCCGAGCAGCGTGCGGCCCACGAATTCGCCCGTCTCTCGCGGATCGGCCGCCGTCCGGTAGAAGTTTGCGGGACCGATGCGGCTCGTATTCCCCTCCGCCAGCAAAAGGTCTCGCACGACCGCGCCGAGCGGCCGGTTGCCTGCAATCTGATCCCGGAGCCAGTGGTGATAGGCCGAGGCGCCCTCGCGCCCGAGCCGCTTCGAGCTGATGAGCAGCAGATCGGCGAGTCGAAACGTCCAGTAGTCCGTGAACTCGGGCCGCTGCAACAACTCGTCCACCAGTGCCGCCGCCGTCGCCCCATTCCCGGAGTGCGCGGTGGCGGGCTTCGTGCCCACGACGGGTGTCCTGGAACCAGCGGCGCGGGTATCGGAACCCGCCGCCCGCGCCTCGGCCTCAGTCGGGAGGACGCCCAGCAGGTCCAGGGTCAGCCGCCGGCGGAACTCGACCGGAGAAGCGGGAGGGGACGCGGGGATCCGGAGCCGGCTCAGTTCCGCCTGGACGGCGCGATCCACGGGGTGTGTAGGAGTCGTCTGTGAGTGCGCCGGCCGGTCGCTCAGGGGGACCGCGAGCCGTGCGGCGACGGCCTGGCCCTGGTAGCGCACCATCACAACCGACACGCCCCGCCCGCGGAGCAGCACCTCTCCGGCTTCGGACACGGGCGCCAGAGCGGGATCGTGGGAAGTAAAGAGCGCCAGCGCAGTGACGTCTTCGGACTCCCCGTCGGACCATCGCGCGCGGACGCGGAGCGGCACACGGGCCCCGGGAGCGGGGAACAAAGCGTCCGCCGGGAGCACTTCGAGACCCACCACTCGCCGATCCGAATCTCCGAACGGCGCGCCTCCGGCCAACCAGTCCCGGAGCGTGCGGTAATACGGCGTGCCGGGGTCGAGCCGTTTCCCCCCGCCGTGCGGCACAGCACCCAGGGGCTTCCGCAGCAGGATGCTGGCGGTGGGTTCAATCAGGTCCACACGCCGCCCTTCCTGCTCATGCACTACGGTGTCGTAGTCGCCCTGCGGATCGTACCCGAGCAGACTCAGGCGGAAGCCCCCGCGCCCGATCGCCGCTCCGTGACACGCCCCCGAGTTGCAGCCCAGCCGGGTGAGCACCGGGAGTACCTGCCGGCGAAAGTCCCGGACCGGGAGAGGTTGCCGCGACGGGACCGGCGCCGCCGGCGCCGCACCGGGTGTGGCCAGGGCACACAGTCCCGCGATCCACCCCACACGCTGCCCGTACGAGGACCGGCGATGGGGGGGGAACTGTACTCTCCCGCCGGGCTGCACGTCACTCATCGGTCGTCTTCCGCCACTCATTCCCGCTGTGGCTCCAGGAAGCCGCCCCGGAGCCACAGCCGCGGAGGTCAAACTGCTACTGATTGCGCGCTCGCCGCTGCTGCTGGAGCTTCTCGACCTCCGGAGGCGCGGCGGCGCCGGCGAGTTTTGCCATCTCTGCCAGAACCTTCGGAGCATCGGCGATCCCCGGCTGGATCAGGGCGAAGTTCGCCATCACCCGGTTGTCTTTCGCCAGCACCAGCGTCATCAGGCACCTCTTGTTCAGACCGTAGTTCCCGGGACCCTCGGCTCCGTCGAGAGAGTAGGAGACGGGGCACATCATCCGGAGCGACTGCGCCACGAGGGGCAGCCGTTGCTCCATCATCACACGATCGGCGCCGAGAAACACGATCTGCGTGCGCATCTTCTCGCGGGTGTCCCAGCCGTATTCGTCCACGGTGGTCAGCAGCGGAACGATGGACCGCTCGATCTGGTGAATGAACACCAGGCACACCGGAGCAGGGGCCCCTTCCAGCAACCGGAGTTCCTTGCCCATGTCCGGTCCACGAATGCCCAGCACCTTGAACGGCGTCACCTTCTCGCCGACCTGTGGCCCGGAAAAGACGGCGTCCTGCTGCTGTGCCCCGGCCGCCGCAGCCACCGCCACCACCGCCACCATGATCCCGAAACTGCTCCACATGCGACTGTTCATTTCCCCCCCGCTTTCGACGGGCATTGCTTCCGCTTGCTACGCCCTGGGGCACCCGGCGCGGCTCCAGTACGGGCGTTGCCCCCCCCTGTTTTTCTCGCAGACGTGCAATTCCTACTCTGTGTTCAGTCCCGGTGGAGGTCCGACCTCCGCCGGTCGCGAACAAGCCTCCGTGAGCACCCCCACCCCGCAATCAGATACGCCACCCCGCATCGAATACCTGCGGGTGCGGAACTTCCGCGCACTCCGCAATGTAGCGTTCACGAAGCTGACTCCGCTTACGGTTCTGCTCGGGCCGAACGGGAGCGGGAAATCCACCGTCTTCGACGTGTTTGCCTTCCTGTCCGAGTGTTTCGAGTCTGGATTGCGGAAGGCATGGGACAAGCGGGGACGCGCCAAAGAACTGCGAACCCGGGGCGCTACAGATCCAGTGTCCATTGAGATCCGGTATCGCGAGACGGGATTCTCGCCGATCACCTATCATCTCTCCGTAGATGAGAGCCCGAAGGGGCCGCTCGTGGTGGAAGAATGGCTGCGCTGGAGCCGAAAGGGGAGGGGCAGGCCGTTCCGGTTTCTCGACTACAGGGAAGGGGTGGGACAAGCCATCAGCGGGGAGCAGCCCGACGCGGACGATACACGGCAGGATTTTCCGCTGAAGTCTCCCGATCTGATCGCCGTCAACGCCCTGGGACAGTTTGACGCCCACCCCCGAGTAGCCGCCCTACGCGACTTCATTACCGGCTGGTACGTGTCGTACCTGGCCGTCGCCAATGCCCGGGGCCAACCCGAAGCCGGCCCGGCGGAACGCCTGGAACGGGGCGGAGAGAATCTGGCGAACGTGATCCAGTTCCTCTCGGAACAGCACCCCGACCAACTCAAGCGGATCTTCGCCGTGCTCCAGAAGCGCATCCCCCGCATCGAACGGGTCCTGTCCGAACCCATGCCGGACGGCAGGCTGCTGCTGCAGATCAAGGACGCGCCGTTCACACAGCCGGTGCTGGCCCGGTTTGCCTCGGATGGCACGCTGAAGATGCTCGCCTATCTCGTGCTGCTGTACGATCCGGCTCCGCCCCCATTCATCGGCATAGAGGAACCGGAGAACTTCCTCCACCCGCGTCTGCTGCCCGAACTTGCCGAAGAGTGTCGGAAGGCGACGGAGCGCACCCAGCTCTTGGTGACGACTCACTCTCCGTACTACCTGAACTCCCTGCGTCCGAGGGAGGTCCGGATCTTGTGGCGCAACGAGGAAGGATTTACCGAGACCAGGCGCGTGGCGGACCTGCGCGGCGTCCCCGACTTCGTCAAGGAAGGCGCATTGTTGGGCGACCTGTGGATGGAGGGCCAGTTGGGAGCGGGTGATCCTCTGGTCAATCAGGGCGGACTGTCCATCCCGGAGATCGGGCGACGAAAGTGACGGCTACCCATCTGGAGCTACTGGTGGAAGAGCAGTCCATGGAGGAGTTCCTCCGCGCGCTTCTCGCCCGATTCTTGCCCGACACAGGATTTCGTATCCACGCGTTCCAGGGCAGGTCGGATCTCTTCCGAAAGCTGGCTCCGCGCCTGCGGGCCTACAAGCAATGGCTGCCCCCTGACCACCGAGTCATTGTGGTCGTGGACCGAGATGATGATGATTGTGAACGGCTAAAGCAAGAACTGGAACGGATTGCGGCGGACGCGGGGCTGCGCACGCGGTCGGCCTCCGGTGGGGAGCCCTGGCAAGTGGTCAATCGGATCGCAATCGAGGAACTGGAGGCGTGGTATTTCGGAGATTGGGAGGCTGTCTGCAGCGCGTATCCTGGTGTGCCGCACACGGTGCCGGCTCGCAAGAACTTCCGGGACCCCGACGCAGTGCCGGGAGGAACCTGGGAGGCATTCGAGCGAGTGCTTCAGAAAGCAGGGTACTTCCGGACCGGACTGCGCAAGATCGAAGCGGCACGTGAAATCGCGGCGCACCTGGATCCAGCCCGAAGTCGCAGCCGCAGTTTCGGGAAGCTGTATGCGGTGCTCCTTGAGACCACCGCGTCACAGGCACCGGACGCGAAACACGCTGTTGCGAGCACCTCCAGCAGCTCGTCGCGATGAAGTCTTCAGGACTGGGGGGGCTGCCGGCGTGTTCCGCTGTCACGCATCTCCAGTCCGATCGGCCGCGGGAGGAGGATGGGAACCGGGGATCGGCAGCGTTGCTGCGTCCGGAACGGGGGCCGACGAGGGAATCGGCACTGCGCGCAGACCGGCGGTCGCGCGTTTGATGGCGGCGATGGCGAACTCGACCTCCCGGCGCACTTCGCGGTCAGTCTCACCGCCGCCGCGCGGTGCGAGGCGAGATTGAAGGGCGGGGACCGCGGCGCGAAACCCGAGGACCCCGAGCGCACGAGCGACTGCGCTGCGCGTGCTCGGATCCGGGTCCTCGAGGCAATCACAGAGCGGCTCCGTCGCGCGTACATCACCGAGGCCCGCGAGCAGTCTCGCCGCCAATCGGCGCCCGTCTCCGTCCAGGGCAGCGAGTAACGCGCACAGAGGCTCGACCGCACACCGATCCCCCAGGCGCGCAAGTGCGAGCGTGGCCGCGTGTCGCACACTCGGCTCGTCGTCGGTGAGGCGGGCGGCAAGGAAGTCCCGTGCGCCGGCATCCCCCAGCAGCCCCAGGGTGTTTGCCGCCTCCATCCGCACTGCGGCGTCCCGATCCTGCAAGCCGGCGCACAACGGCACCAGCGCGGACCCTTCCTCGTCCAGGGCGCCGGTCCAATCCCGCCGCGCCACCGCCAGGAGGGCGCGGTCCCGAGCGGTGAACGGTTGCCAGCCGAGTGCTCCCAGTGCCTGCGCGGCCGCCTCCCGGACCGCAGCGTCCGGGTCTTCCAGCCGAGCGATGAGGGCCTCCCCAGCCCGGGGATCTCCGATGGCAGCCAGTGCCCAGACGGCCGTCCCGCGTACATCCGGATCGTGGTCTCGGATGCAGATGCACAGCGGGTCTACAGCCCGGCGATCCCGCAGCTTCCCCAACCCCGCGGCGGCCACCCGCCAAGTCTCCCAGTCGTCGTCGGCAAGCAGATCACACAGCACCGGCACCGGATCCGGTGCTCCGGCTGCCGTGTCTGGTGCGACCGGTTCATCGTCTGTGTGGGCGGTCATCGGGCAAGGTTGAGCCAGGGTATGAGGGCGGCCCCCTCGTCTTCTCTGCGTACGTTCCTCGTCCACTTCGAGGACGACGGCAAGGGAGAGAACAACGAGGGCCGTAGGGACCGCGCCGGACCCGTCCTTATCGCTCGATCAGATCCCACTTGTTCCCGTAGAGGTCCAGGAAGACGACCACGCGCCCCCACGGCTCCCGGCGCGGCTCCTCGGTGAAGCGGACCCCGGCCGCACGCATCGCATCGTAGTCGCGCTGAAAGTCATCGGTGTGCAGAAACATGAAGACCCGCCCCCCGGTCTGATTCCCGATGCGGCTCTCCTGCTCCGGAGTGGCGGCACGAGCCAGGAGCAGGGTAGCTCCGCCGCCGCCCGGCCCCACCACCACCCAGCGCTTCCCGCCTCCGAGATCCGTGTCCTCGACCAGTTCGAATCCGAGGCTGCCGGTGAAGAAAGCGATGGCCGCATCGTAATCCCGCACCAGGAGTGCCACTCCCGCAATCGTGTTCCCCAAGACGTTCCCTTCCATTCGCCGTTTTGAAGCGAAGAGCGAGCTGTGAGTAGTGAGAGGTGTGCCGCTCGCCAGGAGTTGCACCGCAGAAGAGGTAGCGGATGATGCGGAGATCGGAGGTAGACGGCGCGCGGCTCGCCTGCCAACGGGACGAACGGGGCCTCATTCCGCTTTCGTCATCCGGTCCTGTGCGGCTCATCTCTACCGCCGACACTCACTCGCCGCCACTCTCCACCCGGTTCCTCCCGGAGCGCCCCGGGATGGGCAGGGTCTCCACGTCCGGAGGAGGCGCCACACCGGGAATCGGCTTGTCACGGGCGCCGGCAGTAGCCTCATCGATCTGCGCGACCACAGTTCGCACCTGTTCCCGGAGGGCGCGGTCCGTTTCGCGCTCTCCCCAGCGGCGCAGACGTGACCGGAGAGCGGGGAGTGCTGCTCGGTCCCCCAGTGCGGCAAGCGCGTGGATTGCCGCGGCCCGCACCGGGCGCTCCGCATCCCCCAGCACGGCGCAGAACGGTTGTACCGCCGCACAGCCGAGCCCGATCGCCGCCGCCCATTCCCCCCGTGCGATGGCGAGCCACGCCGTCTCTTGCGGCGACTTCGGCGCCCACCCAAGAGCGTCCAGCGACTGCGCCGCGATCCGCCGGACCCTGTCGCGGGGGTGTTGCAGACAGCCCCGGAAGACATCCGCCGCGATCGGACCCAGGCGTACGAGCGCAGTTGCAGCAACCGCCCGGACTCCCGGATCATTGTCCGCCAGGAGGGCACTCAATGGCGCCAGGGTGCTCGGATCGCACAACTTCCCGAGCGCAACCACTGCGTTGCGCCGGACGAGCGCGTCCCGGTCGGACAGGAATCCACAGAGGGGAACCACCGCCGCGCTCCCAAATTGGACAAGGGCACGGACCGCCGCCCGCCGCACATCTCCTGACCGGTCCGCCAGCCGTGCCCCGAGCGGCGAGATCGCTCGTACATCGCAGATCCTCCCGAGTGCCTCGGCTGCACCGGCACGGATTTCCAGATCCTCATCTTCCAGCCGGACAAGCAACGCCTCCACCGCTCGTGGATCGCCCACCCGTCCGAGAGCCCGCACCACGGCCCGGCGCGTGGGGTTATAGGCGCATCCGACCCGGGCGAGGAGCGGTTCGAGAGCGCCGGGGTCCCCCAGCGCCCCCAGGGCGGTAATGGCCGCCTCGGAAACATCGGGGTCAGGATCGGTAAGGCTGACACACAGCGGGTGCAGAGCGCGTGCGTCCCCCAGGTTTCCCAACCCGCGTACGGCCGCGCGCCGGGTGACCCAGTCCTCGGAGCGGAGATCCGCCAGGTACAGGTCCCACGCACTCCAGCGCGACGGATCGCCCCTGTTTTCCGAAAGGCGAGAGCTCATGCGGGCCCTTTCTGCCCGCCGGGGTCGTCGTCCCGCAGTCCGGATCGGCGGCGCATACGATCCACAGTTGGATCCTCGGACGGGATGGGGAGAACCTTCCCATCGGGCACAGGGGCAGCGGACGGAATGGGGACGGCGCGCAGGTGTGCAGTGGCCTGCTCGATGCTGCGGATGGCGTTCGAGAGGGCGATGCGCAACAGCGGGTCCGTTTCCCGCGGGCCCCAGTGCCGGAGCCGCTTGCGGAGAGCCGGGAGCGCACTCCGAGCAGGAAGAGACCCAAGGGCATTGACGACAGCGCTGCGGACGCCCGGATCAGGATCGTGCAGAAAGGTGCAGAGCGTCTCAACGGCGCGCCTGTCCCCCAGCCAGCCCAACACGCGAGCGGCTGTCTGCCGCGCGGCGCCGCGCACCTGACCAAAGTGGCGGCAGATCCGCTCCACCCCAGGTGGGCCGATCCGCACCAACGCTTCGGCTGCGGCCAGGCGAACGTCGGCATCCGTGTCCCCCAGGCGAGCACACAGAGGCTCGACCGCGCTCGGGTCGCGGAGCTCGCCAAGAAGCGCCGCCACCGCTCGCCGGACTTCCCACGCAGTGTCGGTGAGGCAAGCACACAAGGGTTGCACCGCGAGCGGCCCAAAGCCCGCCATCGAAGACCACTCACATCGGGAGATTGCCAGTGCAACCTCCTCCGCCGGAGTTTCGGGCTGCCACCCCAGGCGTCCCAGAGCGTCCGCCGCCAACCGACGCACGTCGCCGTCGGAATCAGAGAGCCGACCGACGAGCAGCGCAACCACCTCCGCACCCGGACCACGCACGTCAGTAAATGTACCCGCCGCCGCCGTTTGCACCGCCGTATCCGACCGGCACGCGGCAGCAATTGGCCCCCTCACCCCCGTATCCCAAGAGCCACCCGCAGCGCCCGTTTCTGCCACCCGCTCCTGCGCGGTGACATCGGCAATCAGGGCGTGCAGCGGGCGTTCTCCCTGCGGATCGGCCACCTCGCCGAGGGCCTGGACCACGGTCCGGCGCACCACCGCCTCCGGATGGTCGAGCGCCGGACAGAGTGCCGGCACTGCCCGCGGATCGCCCAGTTCTCCCAGCAGGTCTGCGGCGGCGGCCGCCAGTGCGGGCACCGGGCTTCCCAGCGCCGCACACAACGAAAGCAGCGCTCCGTCCCCCAACCCGCGGACCACCTCGGAAGCGGCACGACGCCCGCCGGCGGCTTCGTCGCGGGAGTGCATCTTCAGCAGAAGCGGCACAACTTCATCGGGTGGCAGGCGACGAAGCGCGGCCACTACGTCTGCGTGGGCTGCGTCCGGCCCGGCGCCCAGACGGGCGCACAGCATCGTCGCCGCAGACTCTCCGATCTTCACCAGCGCCTCCTGCAACTCCCGCCGGACGAGCGGATCTGCGCCGGCCAGCACATCGGCCAGGGGGCCCGCCGCCGCCGGTCCCTCAGCGATAGCCGCCACCCAATCCTGCTGCGCGATCACGACCAGGGACTGCGCCTCGGGCCAGTCGGACTTCCAGCCCGCGCGGACGAGCGCCGCAGCGGCGACGGCCCGCACGAGACTCTCTCCGTCGTCGAGTGTCTCGTAAAGCTGTGGGATAGCACCTCGGACGCCGAGTCTCCCGAGCGCCGCCGCAGCCCGCCGCTCCGCCGACTGCGCTTCCAGATCCCGAAGCCAGCGCCCCTCTGCACCCGCGCTCACGGCGACTCCTCGCTGGGGGCCATCCAGGTCTCGTGGACGGTGAGCCACGCCAGATCCTGCCGCGCCTCACCCAACCGGAGAAACACGGCAGTGCTCAGGCGGGCAGTCCGGCTTCCGTCCCGGTGCTGGTGCTCCACATACCGGGCCACGACCGTTTCCGGGGTGGAAACCAGAACGTGAGTGTCCTCGACCCACAACCGGAATCCCGGACGGGACCCCCAACTCGCCTGCAGCATCTCCAGAAGTGCGGCGGAGCCCCACACATGCCCAACCGGCGTGATGAGAGTAAACCCCGGTGCGAGAACCTTCGCACACCGGTCCAGCTCCCCGGGCCCGCGCGGCGCGTCCCCGGTGAGCCAGGCCTGGAAGAAGCGGTGCAGTTCCTCGATTTCCCGCTGCACTGCCTGCGTGTCGGTCATGGTGAACCCCGTCTTCCGAGTTCCCTGCGCTGCGGTGCGCCCGGCTCACTCCAGGGTGGCGAGCCGGCGGAACAACTGGAGCGCCTGAGTGCGAGCTTCGGGTGTGAGAGTCGGGAGCGGCGGCCGCGGGTTTCCGCACGGAATTCCCTCGTCGGTAAGGACGGCGTGAAGTCCAGCGGCGCCGAAGGCGATGGTCACATCGTGGACGAGTTGCACAATGCGGAGCATCCCGGCCCGCGCCGCGTCCCACTGGCCCGCAGCAGCCGCGGCTTCGACCGCGCAGAACATCGGGAGCGCGATGTTCTGGGTGCTCCCGATCGTACCGTCCGCACCCTGAGCCTGGGAAGCAAGGAACGTCTCATCGGCGCCGCTGAGCACGTTGAGGCGCCCGCCACTGACGATCTTCAGGCGAGCCAACTGGTACGGGTCCCGATTTGTGAACTTGAGCCCCCGCACCTGCGGCACTTCCAGCAATGCCGTGGTGAACTCATCCACCGAGCAATTCGGCACCAGGAAGTTGTAGGCGTAGAACGGCAGGGGTGTTTCGGATGCCACACGGCGGAAATGGTCCATCGCCGACCGCAGCGAAGGCGGGTAGTACACCGGAACGACACTGCTGACCGCATCGGCGCCGATCTCGGCCGCGTGTCTGGCCAGCTCCAGGCACTCTTCCAGGCGCACGCCGCCCACCTGCACCATCACCGGCAACCGCCCGGCCGAGGCGCGCACGGCTACTTCCGCCACCAACTTTCGCTCCGCGACCGTCATCAGCGGGCCCTGACCGGTACTTCCACAGAGATAGAGCCCTCCGGCCCCCTCGCGCACGAACTTCTCCACCAACGGGCCCACGCTCTCCAGGCGAAGCTGCCCCTCATCCCCCATCGGGGTCACCATCGCGGGCCACACGCCCGAAAACCAGTCGAATCTCGCGCTCATTCGTCGTCCCTTCCCATTCGAATACAGGCTGGAGAGTGATTCCCTCTTCCCTCTTCCTATCTCCTATTCCCCTCGAGTTTCCGGTAAACCCGCGGCCGATTGACCGCGGAACCTGCAAGGCAGAGCACCCACCGACCTCCCGTTGTTGTACCGTGCGCACTTCCCACCCGGAGGGACATTGGACATGCGCCCCCTGATCCCGCTGATCACCAACGTCCTCTGTACTCCCCTCGCCCGGTCCCCGTCTGCGCCAACGACGCCCTGCTACAACTGCTCTGGACACGTGTGTCGAGTGTTTGCGTCGCGTCTCGCGGCGTCTTGTTCGGCACGTTGCTCGACTTCGGTGTGTTGGAGACGGAGAGCCGCCGTGTCCTCGCCGTGCTCGCGCAGGGCCACTGGCAGATCGTGGCCGTGGGCTCCGTGGCCTGCCAGCGCGGGCCCGGCAGCTCCACCCGGAACGGGCCCTGGCGGAGACCCCGCCAGCTGGCCCCCACGCGGCTTTGCTGCAATCGGTCGTGTGCGCCGTGGAAACCACCAATTCGCCCTGTTCGACGCCGGTCTCATCCCGAAGGCGCTATGGGAAGCCGGGACTCCGCGCTGGGTGGTGCGCCTGCAGACCAGGTGCAGCCTGCGTCGCTCCGCGTCGGCTCTCTATCGCGGCCGGGGGCGGCGTCCCCAGCTCGAGGCTGCCGTCCGGGCGTTTCCGCGTACCTACGGCGAGCACCCGCACCCGACTACCCCGCCCGATCGCGCAGAGCACTGGACCTCGGACGGATGGACGTTACGGGCGGAGTTCTGGGACGGCGTGGTCCCTCGGGAAGACCTGCCACAGGCGACGCCATTCACCGTGGTCACCGTGCATGACCTGCGGTATGGACGCCCGCTCCTGCTGGGGGTGCAGGAACTGTCCCCGCGAGGAGAGGAAGCACACGCGGCCTCCCGGGATCGCTGGCCAGTGGGAGTGGTTCCGCTCGCCGCCAAACAACTGCTGGGCACGGGCCGCCAGTTCGTGTCTGCCCGCGAAAGCGTGTCACCCCCGAGCTGAGCCTGCGCGGCGGGAGCATCCTGAACCACCTGGTGTCACCACGCCAGCGGCGCCGCTGCGGTGGCGGGGCCGGAACTGCCGGCCAACGGGAGGGCGGTTCCGGCCCCGCCTGACGGCGGTACATTGGCGCGATTTGCCGTCCCTGCCCGAGTCGATTCGCACAAAACGTCCCGTAGCGGACCAATTGCCGAAGGGGCAAGCGGGTGCCTCCGGCCGTCAGCCGGCGCGCTCTTGGGCACTAACCGCGCAGAACGTCGGGGCGGAGCCCCGACGTTCCGACCGTGCTCACGCACAATCGACATCCCTGAGTCTGGTGCAACCCGCACCGGACCGCGCCCCTTCGTGCTTTGCCGAAAACCAAAGGTGCATGAAGTTCAAGACACACATCAGAACCGGATGGAGGCCGCGAGCGCCACGTTGCGGGGGTGGGTGTCCGGGTCGCCGCCAAGGATGGTGTGACTGTGCGCGGGCGTTTCGGGAATGGGGTGGACATGGCCCCGGTCGTTTGCGCCGCATAAAATGGCCGGAACCCGGTGAAGCCCAATGTCTCCGCCCCTATCGGCATGATTACCTGAGCCTTCACTCTGGACGTTATGCGTTATTCCGTGGGAGTGGTTCTGGTTCTCGTCCCCAGTGCTACCCCCGTGGTTGTGCTGTCCATTCCGCTCGGTCGTGAATTTCGCGCGCGGCATGGCGGTCGCCCAGTCCTGGAACGACCCCAGTGCCCTGCCTGCATCCACGAGTCCGTCGGGCCGGTGGCCATCATCCCAGACCCGGAGGAACTCGCCGCGGAGTTCCGGCACCCTAAACGTGGTGACCCCGTCACCGCCGAAGGTATTTCCGAGCACGCCGGCCAGATCCTTGAGATGGGCATTGAGGGGATCGGTGATGTCGTACTCGCGCCCGTCGCAGGGGATGCAGTCCGAGGGTGGGGCCGAGCTGGGGCTCAGCACGATTAGCCCGACGTCCTTGCGGAGCAGGCTCTGGATAGTGGTCTGAAGGGCGGTAATGGCCTGGGCGGCCTCTTCGATGGTGGTAACGGGCACGGGGGATGTCCTTGGAACGTGAACTGACGATGTTCTGCGGAAACGACCAATATTGTGAAGCGACTTTGATCAAGAAGTAGACGGAGGCTTTGACCGAACGAGTCTCGGAGCCACCTACCTCCTGGATGACCATACCTGTGGTTTCCCGGGCGGTCCGGTAGCGGTCGACGTCGAAGCGGGCAACCTGCAGGCCGCCGGCGATATCCGAACTGCCCGTATGGGTCCAGCTAACGGTGTAGCTTCGTACCTTCAGTTGATGCGGACATAGTAGAAGATGGCGACGTTCCTTGGCCGGGTCTCCACTCCCCCGGTTTCAGGAGCGTCGGTGGTGTCCTTACTCGCGTTGGGAGGACCCACCCTGAACTGTCCGCCAGCAACGTCGTAGTTATCCGAGCCGATAGCATTGCCTATACTGGATCGGACCCGATGACGATGGCTTCTTAGATCGTCTGGCTGGTAGCTGCCTCGCTGCCGGTTATCTGGATCGCCGATGGATCCGGCAATCGCGGGCTGGCCCTGATCGAACGTGTTGAGCCCGCGCAAGAACCGACCGCGCAATTCAGGGACGTTCCGTTCGCCGGTCACGGCCTCGAATCTGGAGCCGGTTACTTGCCGTCCGTCCGCCGGACACCATTTGGACCTGGGGCTCCAGGCATTTCCCTCGGGGTTAGTGACGTTGTTTCTGGCTGCCGCCTGAAACTCACCCCACGCCAAATAGGAGGCGACGATCGTCCCAACCGGGACCTGAGCCTCGGCCTCCACCAGACGCCCCTCCTGCTGCGTCCCTCTCTCGATCTCCGCTTGCAGACTTTCCTTCAATTCCTGCAGCATGATCGCCTGTGTCTGCACCGTCGTCTTGAGCGCATTGATCTCTTGCTCGAAGTCCATAGACTTGGGTCTCCCTCAAATGTAGAGTAGTGTCCGCGCCAGGGTCCACGACTTTACGGCCGGCCGAGTGCTACGAAGTGGATCTCCACCTTGAAGTCGGCGGGCCGAAGGAAGTCGCCCATTGCGTTGGCCAACCGTACGCTGTAGGTTCCGAAGAGGGGCCGCGTCTGCCATTGAGTAGATCGAAACGCACCCGGAGAGAGGAAGACACCGCGGTCAAGGTCGTCCTCACTCTTCATAGGTTGCAGCGGAACTGTGATCCTGACGCGGGCGCCAAGATGCTCAAGGTCCCGCACCCAGATATCGGGCTCAGCCTCCTGGCGCATGAGCATCTTCAGCGGCGTACCGGGGCGGAGTCCCCCGTTGTCAACCACTTTGAGCAGGACGCCCAGGAGTCGGATGCGAGGGGAGCCGGCATCGTCCCACGCCGGGAAGGCCTCGCTTTCAAGATAGGTGGTCCCGGTCTGCTGGCGAATCCGGCCATTCGCAGCGACGGAGTCGGTGAAGGCGGAGAAGGGCAGATTCTTCACGTAGTCGAAGGGCGCGTCCGGGTTGTCGGCACCCGCGCGGCGAATCTGAAACATCACCCCGCCGAGCAGACGCGTCAGGTCACTCCTGGTCTGAAACTTCAGGCAAGGATAGGGTTCATTTCCGATCGCTGTGAAGAAGTCCCGGAGTCGGTCCTGCTCTCTGACGTTGAGGGCGGCGCTGAAGTCCGCGAACTGGAGGGTGGTGATGGGGCGCGGATCCTCCACGAGGCCGATGTTCCACTCGGTCTGCGCCAGTTTGAGAAGCTCGCGTCCGAGCTCGATTTGAGCCCTGGTCGGGACAAGGAATGTCGGCGCAAACGCTTGCGGCGGGGCACCCGGCAACCGCTGGAGCCGCTCGCTCAGCTCATAGAGGTTCAGGAGCTGCCACCACTGCGCCAGGAGGGTGTTCGCCTTGGTCAGGCACCAGACCCCCACCGCCTGCGCGATGCGCTGCTGGTCGGGGTTGAGCTCCCCATTTCGGGTCCACTCCACCAGAGCTCTCTCGGCGCGCTTGAGCGCGATCTTGCGGATCTCGATCTCGATCCGAGCAGCCGCGGCAAGGGATCTCCTGGCTTCTACCAGGCTCTGCTGCGCCGCCCGGCGGCGCTGGGCGATCTCTATGCCGAACTCTTCGATCCGGATCTGCTGCTCGGCGGCCAGAACGGCTTCCGCGGCGGCGTTCCCCATCTCGGCAGCGGCCTGCGCGTCGCTGCGGGCGGCCAGCTCCTCCAGTTCGGCGGCCTTCCGTCTGAAATGCTGGACGTACTCCTTCACCTTCGTCTCGTCGAGTTGGGCCTTCAGGGCCACCAGATCGTTCTCGGCGTCCTCCATCGCCTTCGCAGCGTCGTCGATGTTCTTGTTGAGGTCGCCCACCACCCGGGTCAGGTTGTCGTTGAAATGCTGGTCGTTCTCCGCCTCAGAGAGCTGGTTGGCGAGCTCGTCCGCCTTTCCGGGCGTCGTCAGAAATCCGATCTTCGCCCGCGCGAGCTCGGTCTTCCGGCGAAAGTCGACGATCGCCCTCACCACCTCCTCCGGCATCGCGATGGGGGGCAACGGCATGCTGTTGGGGCCGGTTGCGGCCAGCACCTTTCCGGTCAACTCGTCCAGCACCTCAGCGACCTCAGCCTCGCCCTTGCGCACCTCCCGCGAGATTCGCTCAGCGAGTCGGTCGCGCTGCTCAAGCAACTCGTTCTTCAACTCCGCCAGGATGCCTCTAGCCCGCGGGTTGCTCTTCTCAACGTCCGCGATCAACTGCATCATCGTCTTCTCGAGGCTCCGGCCGGTCTCCTGGGCCTCTTTCAGCAGCTTCCTGATCTCAGATTCCGCCTGCGAGGTGTCCACGCGCAGTACCACGGCCACCCCCTTGACCGCCTCCTCGCCTCGCTTCTTGAAGGCTTGCCAGCCCGCTTCAACGAGTTGCCTCTCCGCCGCCTCCCTCAGGTTCTGGATGAGGCCGGGCTCTGGATCCGGTACTCCCAGCGCGAGGAAGATGTCCCGGGTACCGGTCTCCTTCGCCAGAAAGGAGACGCCGAGCCGGAACGCCTGGCGGGAGACGGCGTCGATCGCCCGCTGCGTCGCTTCGTCCAGCTCGATGCCAAGCTTCTCCTTGAGCACCAGCGCGGCGTCTCCGAGCGAGTCAGCCATCACGTTGCCGATGCAACGCTCGGCGGCCGCGATGCCGCCTTTCAGCGCCTCAGTGAACTTGCCCCCGGTCGCCAGATCACCCGCCTGCTTCGCGTGCATAATCGCGCCGGCCCAGTCCCCCGACTGTGCGGACTTCACTGCCTGGATCGCAGTCTCGGCGATAGCGACCAGATCCACGCCCGTAAAGTATATGGAAACCAGCGACCCGATTTTCTTGATGATGGAGATAAGGGCGCGATGGCTCTGCCTTTGCCGGTGGCGATCGCGCGCGTCACTCTCGAACTGCCGCAGATTCTGGCGCGCCTCGCCGATCTGCCTGCGCAACCTTGGGAGTGTCCCCTCCTCACCTCCATCGCCGACCAGCGCCTTGATCTGCTCCTCAAGAATCTTGAGCTGGCCGGCGAGCTGGCGCTCTGTCTCAAGCTCGATTTGCAGAAGGGCCTCCCTGGCCTCTGCCTTCTGGCCTGCGCCAGCGGCGGCGTAACGGTGCGCCGCCGCCCTGTATTTCGCCTCGGTCGTGCGGAACTCCGCGATCTGCTTGCGGACGGCGGCCGTGGCCTCTTCTATATTCAGCGCGTCGAGGGTGAAGCTCTCCGCCTCCACGATCCTGTCGCCCGCCTCCGCCTCCTGCTCTGCCTGCAGTACGGCCAGGCTCCGCTCGTCGATGGCAGCTTGCAGGTCGATCGTGCGGCTCTTGATCGCGTTTAAGCCGCCCGCCACACCCTCGATCCGCAGCATCTCGGCAACCTGCGACTGGATGTCCTCAAGGTAGGTGAGCGGCCACTCGACGGCGGAGGCTGTCCAGTCTTTGCCGAGCGCGATCTGGTGCATACGCATCCGGCACTCATCTATGAGATCTTTCCGTTGCTCGTCGAGCGCGGCACCCATTAGCCCCAGCCCCACTATGAACGAGTCGTCATCCTTGCCGAGAAGCTCCAGAACAAGAGCGTAGAGCCTGCGCGCGCGCTCGATCTCGGCCACCTGGTCCGCGGTGAAGCCCGACACGATAATGCGCGGTCCTGCCGTGCGATAGGAGATATCGGCGCGCCACTGGAGAGCGGCAGCAGTCATGATCCGTACGGCACGCCGGTGGTCCGGATGGAGGAACGCGTTTGTGCTCTCCCGCGCGATGGTGCGCTCCGGGAGCAACGCAGAAACCTCGGCGATCGGCGAAGGGATCCCGTCGGGCACGTCCCCCACGGCGAGGTCGAACTCCTTGACGATACCCTGCGCAATCGCCAGCTTCCAGACCTCATCACTCGTCCGGACCAGATGCTCGACGCTAGCAGCCTGTCGGAGAAGAAGTGGAGGGGTTCGCCAAGCAGCCTACTCCGGCCCCAGGAGCCCCGCTACGGGGTCAGTTTCTCGGCGGTCACGCCCGCGTCCGCATCCGGATCCCGTCCGGGGGACCCGCAGACCTG
>SXGS01307170.1_pt1 | contig 17934 bp, 11 predicted proteins | sample 3174681 | NCBI WGS metagenome assembly SXGS01 (sample SAMN11356861, study PRJNA531348) | freshwater metagenome | isolation source: freshwater sample F1-80 | place: China: Fuxian Lake, Yuxi | collected 2017-12-25 | reverse complement strand
GGAGCTCCTCAAGTTCGCGCCTCCGCGAAACCGCGGCAGCCGCATCCTCGCCTATCTGGCCGAAACGACCGTCAACGGCAATGCGATGGTGCCGGCCGCGCATGAGGCGCGACGCCGCGTCTTCGCCGCCGCAAAGCCGCCGAAGGTGCGCCGCGGCGAGCAAGTCCCGCCCGGCACCCGAGACATCCTGAACGATCTAGGTCCGGAGGGCTTCGCACGCTGGACGAGCGACCAAGAGCGGCTCTTGGTCACGGACACGACGCTCCGCGACGCGCACCAATCGCTCCTCGCGACGCGCCTCCGCACGTTCGACATGCTGGCCGTCGCCCCGTGGTACGCGACGCACGGACACGGGCTCTACTCGCTCGAAATGTGGGGCGGCGCGACCTTCGACGTCTGCTACCGCTTCCTGCGCGAGAATCCGTGGAAGCGGCTCATCAAGCTCCGCGAGATGATCCCGAACATCTGCTTCCAAATGCTGCTTCGCGGGAGCAACGGCGTCGGGTATTCGGCGTATCCGGACAACGTCGTCCGCGCGTTCGTCGAAGAGTCGGCGGCGTCCGGCATCGACATCTTCCGAATTTTCGACGCGCTCCATTGGACCGAGCAGATGCAGACGGCGATCGACGCCGTCAAAAAGGCCGGCCGCGTCGCGGAGTGCGCGGTCTGCTACACGGGCGATCTGACCGACCCGGCCGAAGACAAGTTCACGCGCGACTACTACGTCCGCATCGCGCGCGATCTGAAGACGCGCGGAGCGCATATCCTCGCGATCAAGGACATGGCCGGCCTGCTGAAGCCGCAGGCGGCGTTCGAGCTCGTCCGCATCATGAAGGCCGAGACGGGATTGCCCGTCCACCTGCACACCCATGACACGGCAGGCATCCAGAGCGCGACGGTTTGGAAGGCCGCCGAAGCGGGCCTCGACGCGGTCGATCTGGCGATCGGCGCGATGTCCGGCCTGACGTCGCAGCCGAACCTAGAATCCTGCATCGAGATGTTTCGGGGCACTCCTCGGGCGACGGCGCTCGACGTAGACGCGTTCCATCCGCTCTCCCGCTACTTCGAAGCCCTCCGCAAGGTGTATGTCCCGTTCGAGTCCGGGCTCTTGGCCGGGTCGGCCGAGGTCTATCGTCACGAAATGCCCGGCGGCCAGTACGCCAACCTGTTCGTGCAGGCGACGTCGCTCGGCGTCGCCGACCGCTGGACGGCGATCAAAGAGACGTATCGCAAAGTCGATCGGCTCTTCGGCCGCATTCCGAAAGTCACGCCGTCTTCGAAGGTCGTCGGCGATCTCGCGCTCTACCTCGTCGCGAACGGCCTCGACGTCGACGATGTCCTGAAGCGCGCGTCGGAGCTCGACCTTCCGAAGAGCGTCGACGATCTCCTGTCCGGCCGCCTCGGCCGCCCGGCCGACGGTTTCCCGGCGGCGCTGATGAAGGCCGTGAAGGGCGAAGTCCCGCCGCCGACCGCCCGCCCCGGCGCCGCCATGCCCGATGCGGACTGGAAGGCGATCGAGCAGGACCTCTCCAAACGCTACGACCGCCCGATCAAGCGCTACGAGCTCATCAGTCACGCGATGTACCCGCAGCTCGTCGTCGACTACCTCGAACATCGTGCGAGCTACGCGGACGTCTCGCTCATCCCGACCGCCCCGTTCCTCTACGGCATGAAGATCGGCGAAGAGACCGAAGTCGAGATCGAGCCCGGAAAGCGGTTGCTCATCAAGCTTTTGGCCGTGTCCGATCTCGATCCGGAAACCGGCAAGCGCGACGTCTTCTTCGAATTGAACGGCATCCCGCGCACGGTGAAGGTGCTGGATCAGGCCGCGGGTAAGAAGGAACGCCGGAACAAGCGGGCCGACAAAGGCAACCCGGACGAACTCGGAGCGCCGATGTCGGGCACGTTGGTCAAGTATCTGGTGAAGGCCGGCGACCGCGTGACGAAGGGCCAGAAGCTCTGTCTTCTCGAAGCGATGAAGATGGAGTCCGCCGTCACTGCGCCGCGCGACGCGAAGGTCGCCGCTTGCGAGCTCGGCGAAAAGACGGCCGTCCAGGTCGGCGATCTGCTGGTCTTGCTGGCCTGAGGATCGCGGAACTCGGAACGCCGTCCGCGATCAGCGCAGGCGTTGCTTGGTGCGCTCGACCGCACGCTCGGTCGGCGCGGCGAGCGTGAGTCGGACGTCCCCGTCGAACTCGCCGAAGGTCACGATCTGTCGGCGCTCGCCCAGATCGATGCCCCGATCCGTAACGTTCTTGCCTTGGCGCAGAGCCAACCGCCACCGCACGGCATAGCGACCGGGCGCTGCGACGCGGATGCCGACCTCGCGACCGGCCGTGGCGATGAAGTCGTCGCGCGGAGCGTCCAACATCCGCTGGCCCGGTTCCGGTGGCTTGCCCGGAGCGTTGCCGATCGGCTCAAGCGACAAGAGATACTCATAGCCCGGATCGAGACGCGGAAGATCCCCGGGAACGGCGAGCAGCGCCGCCTGCGGGTCGGCCAAGAGCACCCGCGTGTAGCCCGACGGACGCGACACGAAAGCCGAGCGCCGGCGGGGCGAAGTCACGCGCACGTCGAATCCTTCGATCGAGGCGAGGATCTTGACCCGGCCGCGGCCGGTCGACGTGCGGACGCCGGGCGAGCCGTCGGTCAAGAAGGTTTCGTACTCGGCGTCGCCGACCGGACGCTCCGAGGAATCGACGACGTCGAGCTCGACCATGCGCAATGCGCCGCGGAGGTCGATCGGATTGAGGCGCGGATCGCTCGACGAACCGCCGGCCTCGACCCGCACCGCATCGATCGCGGCCAAGTTCTTGCGGCCGAACGACGGCGAGCGAACGACGATCCAACCGACTCCCGGCGGAGCGCCGACGAACGACACGAATCCGTTGGCCTCCGGCTGATGTTCGCGGTCGTAGATCGGCGGAGCGTCCGGCGGCCCGCCTTCCGTGCGGATGCGGAGCCGCACGCGCAGGAGATCGCGGGGGATATCGGGATCGAGCAGCAGCCGAGCTTCGACCGAGCCGCCGGCCTTGAGCACGATTTTCAGGTCCATCGGGCCGGGAGGCGTTTCGAGAACGCCTTCGTCCGCGTAACCCGTGCGCGTCGCCGTCAGTCGGAGCATCGTGATCGAGCGGAACGAGCGGATCTCGAACTTGCCGTCCTCGCGCGAGATTGCGGCAAGTCCTTCTTCCTTCAAGAGCACCTTGTCGTTCCGAGGTCCGTTGCGCTTGATGCCGTCGGCGCCGTTGTGGACTTTCTGCGCGACGTCGATGCGCGCATAGCGCACCGGAAGCCCGGCTTCGTCCACGACGATGCCTGCGGCGATGATCGGCGCGGGCGCGAACGTCACTTCGCCGAGCGGCGCGACATCCGGCGTATCGGGGGGTAATTCGCGGACGGCCGAGGCGACGCGATCGGAGCCGTCAAGCAGCGTGAACTCGACCCGGACGGGACGACGCGGGCTCCCCTTCTCCGGCGGCGCCTCGCCGAGTTCGACGGCGAAGTTGCCGCCGAAATCCGTGCGGAACGCGCGGACGCGTCCGGTCGGCGCAAGGTCGAATTCATAGAAGGGGCGGGCCTCGAAACGGCGTTCGACCAACGGCTCGCCTGCGGCGTCCAAGGCGCGACCGACGACGAACGGCGGTCTCACGCCCTTGGTGACCAAGATCTCGGCGTCTTCGCCGGCCGTGGCAGGGCCGTCGCCGGTCGCGCGAGCTTCCGATCCGTCGTCGAATCGGACGACCGCCTCCAAGCGCAATCCGGTTCCTACCGGCGACCAACGCGCTTCCCCTGCCGTACACGCCGCGCGGAAATCTCCCGGCGCGACGAGCGGCCCCGTCAGAGGCGGTTTCAAGCCGACGGCGCGAAGCGACGCGAGCCCGGACAAGAGCAGCGGATTGCCCGCAGCATCGACCACATGCACGACCACCGAGCCCTGCGGCGGCAAGACAAGCTCGACCGGTTCCGCCGGCGGCGGCGACGGGATGAAATCGACCTCGGGGCGCCCCTGCATCGGGAAGCCGGGTGCGAGGTTGGCGCGCGGTTCGAAACGGAAGAGATCGAAGAACAAGCCGAGGTTCTTCAGCGACGCCTCGCCTTGATCATCAGCCGCGAAGCGGAGGAAGCCGTCGGACCGAGGACCGCTATATGCATTGACGTCGAGCGGAACGTTCGGGACAGGCTGGCCGTCCGGATCGCGCACTCGGACGCGGACGAATTCGTCCGGTGCGACGTCGATCTTCAGCGGACTCTTGGCTGTCGGCGACAGCCGGATGCCGCCGAAAAGCGGCCCCTTCCGCGCCATCACCAAAGTGAGTTCGCGGCAATAGGGCACGACGCAATGTCCCGCGGCGTCCGTCTTGAAGCGCCGCGCCATGCGGCGGGCGTTGTCTTCCGGATCGCGGCGCATCGCATCCAAACGCAAGAGCCGGTCGCCGTCGATCTCGGCGAACTCGAACCATAAGACTTCGGCGTCGGCGACGGGCTCGCCGTCCGCGCGGGAGGCCACATCGATCGCAAGGCCGTCCTTCGGCCAAGGCTCGAAGTTCCGCGGCGAAGGCAACGAAGGATCGTCCTCCGCATAGGCGACCGAAGTGATCGGTCGCACGGGGCCCGATTCCGGAGCCGCATGGTCCGCAGCACGATCCTCCGCGCCGCGCACCGGTTCCGACGAAACCCGCCCGCCGCGATCGCCGTTCCGGTCCGCATCGCCCCCCGGCGCCAAGAGGAACCATGCACCCACCCCCGCCAAAACGAGGGCGGCGGCGAGCATGGTGACATGTATGGGGCGGAGCACGGGGATCGGATCTTATCCGCTTCCGCCCCGGCCCTACAGTCACTTCAAAGCGACGCGGCCGAGGTCGAAATCGAGTTCGAGGGTGCGGGCGAGGTCGTCGGCGACGTCGAACGGGTCGGTCTGCAGGAGCGGAATACGGCTTTTGAACCTCACGGCGTAACGCCCGGGCAGGACGCCTTCGAAGACGAACTTGCCGTCGGCCGCGGTCGTCTTCTCGCCGTAGGGAAGCCCCTTCGCGTCGATGAGTTCGAGCTCCGCAGGACCGAACGCCGCGCCGTTCCGGAAGATGCCGCCGACCAATCTGGCGCCGCGTGCGAGCGGGATATCCACCGCTTGGATCGGTTCGGTGGTGAGATCGATATCGACGTAGCGGATCGGCAATCCGCTTCCCGGAAACTCGACCGACATCCGGTAGCGGTCCGGCACGACGCCCTTGATCTCGAAGTCTGCGACGTCGCGCACGACGAGTTCGCGTCGAAGCTCCGTCAAGGCCTCGACGACGCGGACGAGACGTACGATCGCGACGGACGGCGGCTTCGCGGCGGAACCTTCGCCGAGTACGAAGCGCCCGATCACATGGCCGTCGCCGCGCGCCATCGAAAGGCGGACGTCCCGCGTGTCTTGCACGAGCCCCGGACGAGTGGTGAGCCGATCGAAGTCCGGGTGCGTCACCGTGATGTGCTCGAGCACCGTCGGCGAGAGCAACGTCGATGCTTTGAAGCGCCCCGTGGCCGACGTCTTCAACTGCTGATTGCCGAGGAAGACGGTCGCGCCTTCGATCGGGCTTTGGGTCATGCCTTCGACGACGATGCCTTCGATCGGCACGCCGGGCTCGAGCACCACCTTGAGGCGGGCGATCTCCCCCGCGACGACTTGCAGGTAGGGAACGGTCGTCGGGACGACGCCTGCCACATCCAAATCGATGTGGTAGACGCCGGGCTGCACGTCGATGAACACGAAGCCCTCGAAATCGGATTTCCAAAGCGCGCCGGACGAGGGCGTCAACCGGGCGTTGATCGAACTGAGCTTGAAGCCGTCGGGATAGCTGAACACCCCCGAGACGACGCCGAGGTCCTTACGCGCCTCCTCAGGGAAGCCTTCGCCCGCGGGTTTCCGATCGGTCCCGACCGGAGCCGTCCCGCTGTTCCCGCCGCCGCGCGGGGTGATGCCGCCGCCTTTGTCGTTCGGCAACGCTCGATCCTCGGGCAGCTTGCGGCCCGAAAAATCCGGTCCCGGAGCGGAACCGCCGCCGCGGAAAAGCAGAAACGCCGCGCCGAACGCGGCGGCGAACACGATCAATAGGACGACGGTCTGGCGCATGGCGCAGAGCTTTACGCAAAGCCGGGGCCGGACGCCCCCGAGCGGTTCAAATGCCCTCAGAAAGCCGGCGGGCCAGCAATTCGTTGAGCGCCGGAATGGCGAGGATCTTCTTCTGGACCGCGGCGATGTCGTAGGCGACCCGGTGATAACGGATGACGTCATCCTCGACCGAGACGTAGCAAGAGCGGCTGTCGCGGTCGCGCGGCTGCCCGACCGAGCCGACGTTGACCACGTACTTCAGTCCGGGTTGCATGACGAACTCGGAAGCGCCGTCCTTCGGCACGAACGTCTTGAGATCGCTGCCGATGACCACCGGCAGATGCGTGTGACCGCAGAAGGTCGCACGTTCCGTCGCTTCGAAGATGGGTTTGAGCTTGCCGTCCGCATTGAAGAAGACGTCTTCCTGATAGACGTACTCGTTCACCGGATCGTTCGGCGAACCATGGACGAACAAGAACTCGCCCTTCCGCATGTAGAGCGGCAAAGTGCGGAGCCATTCCCAGCGCTCGGCGTTGTCGCGGCCGCGCAGGAAGCCGGGCTTCAGCCGGTCGCGCGTGTAGCGGATGGCGTCCTTCGCGAGGGCGTTGAAACGCTTCGGATCGTTGAAGAGCGCGTCGTCGTGATTCCCGCGGATCGTGAACTCGCAGCGCTTTCGGACGAGGTCGCAGACGACCTCCGGCTCCGGCCCGTAGCCGACGACGTCGCCTAAGCAGTAGACGGTGCGGATTCCGCGCGCGTCGATGTCCGCCAAGACGGATGTGACCGCCTCGACGTTCGAATGAAGATCCGAAATGATCGCGAACGCGCGTTGCACGGGACGAGGTTAACCGGGAAGGAGGGTCCGCGTCGACCCGACCCGGCCGGAAGGTCGTCGCCGACTTCCCGACCGGTCGATCCGAGCGGTCCGCGCCCTCACCGCCGGCCGAGAATCACTTTGAACGTCAACCGTTCCGTTTCGCGCAGGACGACGACATCGAGGGCGTCGCCGGGCTTGTGCATGCGCAGCGCGCTCGTGAAATCCTGAATGTTGTCGATGTCGACGTCGCCGAGTTTCACCAGCGTATCGCCGCCCTTGATGCCGACCTTCTCGGCCGGGCTACCCGCACCGACCCCGGAGAGCTTCACGCCGCCCGAGTCGGAGCCGTAGGACGGAATCGTGCCGAGATAGGCCCCGAAACCGCCGGTGGACGAGGTCTTCTCCGGAGCCTTCGGCTTCACGTAGACGGGCTTGGTCGGCAGATCGGCCAAGGCGCGCACCAACTTGGCCGCATAGGCCGTGACGTCGGCCATGCCCGCCGCATTCAGCTTGTCGGCGTCGTCCGACGGCTTGTGATAATCCACATGCGCGCCGGTGAAGAGATGCAACCCGGGGACGCCCGCCGCAATGAAGCTCGCGTGGTCGGAACGGCCCGACATCGCGCCGCCCGTGGTGGCGATCTTGAGCCCGCCCGTGTTGGCGGCGCGAACGATCGCTTCGAGACCTTCGCCCGAGGCGACTCCGTCGATCGCGACGCCTTCGTCCGCCCGATAGCGGCCGATCATGTCGAGATTGAGGACCGCGGCCGTTTCCGCCAACGGAAAGAGGGGCTTCTCGACATAGTGCGCGGAACCGAGGAGGCCTTCCTCTTCACCGGAAAAGCCGATGAACACGAGCGTGCGCGCCGTCGGGTTCGCGGCGAAGTGCCGGGCCATCGCCACGAGACCCGCCGTGCCCGACGCGTTGTCGTCGGCGCCGTTGTGGATCTCCGGCTTGCCGCCGTCCGAGAGGCTGCCCTGACCGCCGAAACCTAAGTGGTCGTAATGGGCCGTGACGAGGACTTTCTCCTCCGGCTTGCTCGTGCCGGGGACGATCGCGACCACGTTGGCCGCCTCGCCGCGGATCTCGACGATCTTGGCGTCGACGAAGGCGATGCCGCCTTCGAAATCGAAACCGGCGCCCTGCTCGGCGGTCGACGCACGTTCGAGATCGGCGAGCTTCTTGCCGATCGGAGCCAAGAGCTTCTCGAAGTCGGAGCGGAGGACTTGCGCACACGGGATGCCGAGTCGCGCGCCCGTGCCGTCGAACGACGGGGCTTCGAGCCCGTCGGCATTCCGTTGCCGGGAGTCGGCGATGAAGACCACGGCCTTTGCGCCCTTCATCTTGGCGTTCAGCGCCTTCGCATAGGCGCCGTACCATGCCTGCGGATCGGCGTGGGGATTGTCCTTCTGTTCCAGAACGGATTCCGGCACGCCGCGAAGGAAGAGGGCGACGATCTTGCCCTTCACATCGGACAAACCGGCGTAGTCGTCGCTGACCCCGGGGATGGCGACGCCGTAGCCGCGGAAGACGATCGGCGCTTCGACGCGTCCGGGGTCGCCGGTCTTCGAGCCGGAAAAGCCGGTCGGCGCGCAACGCACCAAGAGCTCGGACTTCTGGCCGTCCGTCCCGACGACATGGAAACCGGCGAAGCTCTCATCCGAGGCTTCGAGCCCGACCAGCATCGGGAACTTCTGGAAGTAGGTGCCTTCGTCGCCCGCGGGCTTCAGGCCGGCCGCTTTGAATTGCTCGGCCACCCATTGACCGGCCTCCATCGCCTTCGCGGTGCCGGCGCGACGGCCTTCGAGTTTGTCGTCGGCCAAGAAGCTCGCATCGGCCAGCAGCTTCTTCGCATCGAACGTAGGCGCCGCCGCCATGCCGCTGCCGTGGCCTTCGCCCTTGGCGCGCTCTTCCGCCGCCTTTTTCTCTGCGGCGAGCCGCGCATCTTCCTCGGCCTCGAGGGTTTTCCATTCCTCGGCGTTCGGCATGCGGAAGTCGGCCGTGAAGATCTGCGAGCGTCCGTCGGCTCGCGTGGACGTCCACATCAGCTTCTTGCCGTCCGGCGAGAAGGCCGGAAGAACGTCGGCCATGCCGTCGCGCGTGAGGCGGATGCTGCGACCGCTCGAAGCCTTGACCAAGAAGAGTTCGTAGTTGCGGTGGCCCCCGACGTTCTTGGAATAGACCAAGGTGTCGTTGTCGGCGTGCCAGAAGGGCGCCCAGTTGACGGCGAGATCGAACGTCAGCTGCTTCTCACCCGTGCCGTCGGTGTTGATGACGTAGATGTTGGCGTAGCGGGGGTTCTTCTCGTCGCGGAACGCGCGGAAACAGATGCGCGCGCCGTCCGGCGAGAAGAAGGGACCGCCGTCGTAGCCCTTCGCATTGGTGACGCGACGGACATCGGAGCCGTCGGCGTTCATCGTGTAAAGCTCGAGATCGCCGTCGCGCTCGCTCGTGAAGACGATGCGTTTGCCGTCGGTCGAGTAGCTGCCCTCGGCGTCGTAGCCCTTCGCATCGGTCAGGCGGCGGCGGTCGGAGCCGTCCGGCTTGCTGTCGAAGATCTCGAACGAAGGATGCTTGTTCCAAGCATAGGCGCCGCCCTCCGCCGGCGGCGGGCCGTACGTGTCCGGATCAAGGTGCGTCGACGCCCACATGAGCCGCGAGCCGTCGGCGTTCCAATGCGAGCAGGTGGTGAGCCCGACGCCCGGCGAAACCCGCCAAAGGGCTGTGTGATCCAGCTTCTGGACGAAAATCTGATAGTGCGGGCAGTCGCCGCGGACCGATTGGTACGAGATGTACGTTTGATCCGGGGAGTAATAGGCCTCGCCGCTCTTCTCGCCTTGGAACGTGACTTGTTTCACGTTCGTCAGGAAGGATTCGTCGGCGTGCTTCCAATCCTTGACGGGCGGAGGAGGCGCGCGGCGTTCATCGCCGCCGCCCGCGCCTGCCGGACGTCCGCCTTGAGGCTTGGCGTCCTGCGGTTTGGCGCCGGGCGCGCCGCCGCCGTGAGGATTGCCGCCTTGGGGGGCCGCGAAAGCGGCGGCGGCGACTACGAACGCGATCAAAAAGGCCGGGGTGTTGCGTTCCATGCGAGGCATCCGTGCGCTCCGTCTGTGCGCCCGGATGCTACGCATTCCCCGCCTGAAAAAGACCCCCCCGTCGCACGACGCATTCCGAGCGGCGCGGCGCGAAAACTCCGGCTATTTACCGCAATCGGCGTCGCGGTTCCGCGGATCGCAGTCGACGTCCGAGCGTCGGCCGCAGAATTTGTCGGTGCCGGAGCCCGCGGCCCCGGCGGAAGACGATTTCGTCTCGCCGCCCGTCGTGTTCGAGCCGGAAGAGGCGCATCCGCCGACGGCGGCGGCGGCGACGGCCAAAAGGCCGGCCAATGCGTACTTGCGGGTTCGAACGAACTTAGGGCTGGTTGCGGAACGGCTCATCATCGACTCCGAAGGCGAGCGGACCGCGCCCCGGCGAAGGGGCGCGGCCGCCGATCGATCAGAAGAACAAGCGGGCTTGCGCCCAGAACAGCACTTGGGTGTCCCCGTCGAACGTCGCCGGGCCGGCGACGGTGCCGTCCAACTGGTCGTCCGGGAAGAGGAACGATACGCCGCCGGAGAACGTCATCTGCTCCGAGTAGCGGTACTCGGCCCAGAGATCGATCTCGAAGCCGTAGGCGTCGTCCGTGTTGCCGATCGAATCAGACTCGCGCTGCCCCCACACGCCGGTCAAGCCGAGGGTCCAATCCTTCGCCGGATCGAAGTGCACGCCGCCCGTGAGCGCGAACACGTCGTTCATCGGGAAGACGTCCATTTGGCCGTAGCGGGCGCGGAAGTCCGCGGTGTTGCTGTGGCGGTTCGGCGCGAGCGGGATGTAGCCCGTCTCGCCGGAGTCCGGCCCTTCGGCGTAGAGGCCGCGGATCCACGCACGGATGCGGTTCTCCTTGTCGAACATCACGCCGACCTCGCCTTCGACCGCGAGATTCTCGATGTCGAAGTCCGCACCGACCGCGTCCAAAGACCCGGTCTGATAGGCCGCTTCGAGGTTCCAGTCGAGTCCGGCCGCCACGTCGACGTCGCCGCCGATGCGGGCGCCGAAGGTGTGGAAGTAGGCCGGCGTCGCCGGGCCGCCCGCGCCGAACGAACCCGGCGTCTGGCCGAGGCTGTTGAGCGTGGCGCCTTGATGCCAGTTCGCGTAGATCCAGTAGAGGTCGAGTTCGTGGTTCTTGATCGACTTCAGGGTGAAGTAGGCCACGTAGTAGTCGTCGTGATCATGGCCGTCGCCGTTCGCGGTGTTGGCCGGGGTCGAGTACGCCGGTCCTTGATTGCCGTCGTTCACGCCCGTGGTGGACGTGCGCAGCATCATGCCGGTGAGCGACCACGACTCGGCGTTCCAATCGGCGCGGCCGCCGTCGAAGAAGTAGCCGTTGTACCAGTCGGCGTTGCCGAACTGGAACTGGTTGCCGAGCGTTAAGGACTGGCGACCGACCTTGGCGGAAAGTTCGGAAGCCCCGAACATTCGATCGGTCTTCACCCACGCCTGACAGACGTGAAGCGGTTCGCCCGGGTCGAAGCTGCTCGGATCGGAGCTCGAGTGGCCGTTGTGGCCGAACGAGAACGTCGATTGGATGTCGACGTAAGCCGACACGTCCTTCGCGAACTCGTAGAGCATGCCGATGCGGATCTTCGAGCTGTTCCAGAGACCGTCGCGGTCGTTCCCCGCGGCGTCGTTGCCGAACTCCAGATAGTTCCGGAAGCGGTATTCGCCCGAGAAGATGATGGACGTCGCCGCCGACTTAATGTCGGTCGCCCGAGCCATGCGCTCCGAGACGCGATTCACTTCGCGCTCGAGTTCGCCTTCCCGTGCGTCGACGGTCTGCGTGCGCTCGAGTTCCGAGATGCGGGCGGTCTGAGCGCCGAGGGCCTTGCTCTGTTCCGCGACTTGCGCCTTGAGGGCGTCCAACTCGCGCTTCATGTCCTCGGGCGACTGGGCGAACGTAACGGTGGCGGTCACTGCGGCGAGGCACGCCGCCAAACGAAGATTCCAACGAGACATCAAAACGGCCTCCTCCAAGAGATCCGATCGAAACTAAAGAACCCGGCCCCTTCTTGAGCCGGACTCCTGCAGACCGAGGTTGCACAAGGCAAACCTCGGGCCGTCCGGGACGAACCGGAAGGCGCGATCGCCGTTCCGGCTCGGGTCGTCCCGGGGCTTCGTTCACGCCGAACGACGCGTTTTCCGCGACGGCGTGCACCGAAGTCGATCGTGCGATCCGTAGCGGCGACGCAACCGCGCGTCGCCCGCCGACCGCTCCCTACAGAATCCTATCGGCTCCCGCCCCTTAGGAACTACGGGAAAGGGCCATAGGTCGTCGGTCGCGCACAAAACATCCGGCGTGCGCCGCCGCTGCCGAAACGGAAGATAGGTGCGCCACACTATGGCCGTCGCCGCGCCGAATGGACGCACACAAATATCAATTCTGTATAGAGTTAAGTATCACACCGCCCTGCGCGCAACGCCCTTCGCTCAAAGACGATCGCTTCCCGCGTGGTTGCAGATGTCGCCCGTGCGGGTTCTTCGCGCCGGAGAGACGACCAAGGGCAAGCCGTCCGCGTTGCAAGCAACCGTCCAGCGTCCGAATGTGGGCGGCCATGAATGGACGCACTTTGCTCTTGTCCGCGTTGCTCGTCGCCGTCGTCTCCGCTGCCGGAACCACTTGGATCCTGCACGACAAACTGACCGCCAATTCGGCGAAGCCCGTAGATCCCGAGGCCGTCTCCCGCGTGTCGGACCGGCTCTCCGTACTAGAGAACGCCGCAGCCGCGGCCCAATCCTCGGCCGAAGATCTTCGCCGGCGCCTTGCCGCCGCCGAGGAACGCCTGACCCGCTCGGAATCCGCGCGCCCGGCGGATCGCTCCGGCGGTATTGCAGGCGCCGGAAGCGACGGCACGGAAACTCCAGCCGCCGCGGCCGGAAGCGACCGCCCCGCCGGAGGCGCAGCGCTCGACCTGCAAAGCGCGCTAGCGAAGCTCTCGGACAAGTCGCTGGACGACGTCGCTCGCGCACAACTTTGGAAGGACATCGCGAAAGCGGGCCTGCTCGACGGCGTACTCGCCGACCTCGAAGCCAAAGCCAAGGCCGACAAGCAGAACCCGACGGCGCAAGTGCTCTTGGCCGAGGCGTGCATCGCCAAGATCCAGGACGTCGGCAATGGTCCTCTCGCCGGTGTCTATGGCAACAAGGCGGACAAGGCGTACGACACGGCGCTCGCGGCCGATCCCGAACACTGGGACGCGCGGTTCGGTAAGGCGATCGCGCTGTCGTTCTGGCCGCCGATCATGGGCAAGCAACCGGAAGCGATCCGCCAGTTCGAAACCCTGCTAGGCCAACAAGAGAAGCGCCCGACCTCGCCGGAGTACGTAGACACCTACCTCCTGCTCGGCAACCTTTACGCCCAATCCGGCAACGCTGCAAAAGCGGCGGAAATCTGGAGGAAGGGCGCGACCCTCTTCCCCGACCACGCCGGCTTGAAGGAGAAGCTCGCCGGCGGCCGCTGAGCGGCCGCTAAACGAGGATCGAGAGGTCGGCGCGCCGACGTGCCGCCCTCCGTCCTTTCAGGAAGCGGCCGCCTTGCGCTGGTTCGAGGACGACGAGCCGGCGACGATCGCGAAAAGCGCATCGAAATCGAACGGTTTCTGCACCAACGGCCGGCGGCAACGCTTGGAAAAGCCGACGGCCTCGGACGACGCCGAATCCCCCCGTGACGAGAATGCCTGTACGAGCAGGCCCATCAGGGCTATGAAGTCGTTGCGGTCGAGCAGGTACATGGAGGAGGCGGGCGTTTCCGGGAAAAGCGGGCCCCGGGGTCTAATGCGGACTAACGCGCAGCACGGATTTCCGCGGCCGGCAATCCGAGCGGAGCCAGTTGCTCCGCAACACTGCGACGGTCTCCCGCAATGACGAGAACGCCGCCGTCCGGCACCAGCACCCTCCGCGCCACGGCGTTCGCGGCAGAGGCATCGACCGCCGCAAGCCGCAGCAAATCGAGCATGTTGCGATCGAGCGGAAGGCGGAAGTTCGCGATCATGGCGGCGTCGCCCATCAATCCCTCCAGCGTTTCACAGGAGGAAATGCGGCCGTTCCGGATGCCCGCCTTCGCCTTCTCGATTTCGGCCTCCGTGAAATCGCCGACGCGCATGCGCTCGAACTCGACCATGAACTCTTTGACGGACGCGCCGGTGACCGCGGACTGGACCGAGGCCGAAGCGGCGACGACGCCGAAACCGGCCGAGCCGTCGTCGGCTTTGCCGCGGAAGTAGTCGGCCCGTGCGCGGGCACCGTAGGTGTAGCCGCGCTTTTCGCGCAGGTTGTCGTTCAGCCGGCTCGTGAAGCTGCCGCCGAACGCGGTCATGGCGATCGCGAACGCCGGGCGATCCGGCGCTCCGTAGGCGACGCCGGGCCAGACGAATTGGATGACCGACTGCGGAGCGGCGGGGCGATCGACGACGATCACGCGCAGGGCGTCCGCACGCACGGGCGGCAGGAGTTCCGGGCGCGGAAGGCGCACGGCAAGTCCGGCGGCACGCAACCGGCGGCCGGCGAGGATCGGTGCGATCGCCTCCGTAAGCTCTTCGGGGCTGAAATCCCCTGCGGCGATGACCGAAACGGGCTCGGCCGAAGCTACGGCGAAACGGCCGCGGACATCGGCCAAGCCGATACGTTCGACCGTCTCCGCCCGACCGTCCGACGGCCTCCCGAGGGGATGTCCTTCGCCGAAAAGTGCGCGCGCGGCGGCGATCGCGGCTGCGGCCGAGGGCTGTTCGTCCCGCTGGCGAAGGGCGCCCACCGTCTGCACTTTGACGCGCTGGAACGCGGCGGCATCGAAACGCGGCCGCAACACGGCGTCGGCGACGAGTGCTAGGGTTTCTTTGAGCCGGCTTTTCAGGCAGGCGGCTTGGACGATGGTGGCGTCGGCCGCGGCGCCGACCGAAAAGGAGGCGCCGGCCAGATCGAGCGCGCCGGCGAACGCCACGGCATCGCGGTCTCCCGCGCCTTCGCGGAGGCAGGAAGCGGTCAGATCCGCGAGGCCGGACTTCTCCGCCGGATCGGACGCCGCGCCGCCTTCGATGATGAACTGCAGCCGTACCAGCGGAAGATCCGTCCGCCGATGCAGCACGACCCGCGCGCCTTCGACCGTCATGCCGACCGCAGGCGGCGGGGTGAACGGGTGCTGCGGGCCCGGCGTCGGGCGGTCGTCCAATGGATCGATAGGGCTCATGACGTCGCCCCTTCCGCCGCATCTTCGCCGGGGAGGACATGCATGATCAGCCGAGCCGAGGGATCGAAAAGATCCTTGGCCCGCGCTCGGATTTCGTCCGCCCCGACCAAGCGATATCGGCCGAGATCGCGCTCGAAGCCGTCCGGGTCGCCGAAGGCGGCGTCGTAGGCGTTGAGGCGGTCGGCGCGCTCCGTGATCCGCTGCAGGCTCGCGGCGAACTCCGTTTCGGCGTGGACTTTCACCCGTTCGAGCTCCTCGGCGGTCGGACCGTCGGCCGCGAGCCGCGCCAATTCCTCGTCGATCGCCGCTTCCAGCCGTGCGAGCGGGATGTCGTCTTCGGCGGCGGAGGCGTCGATGCGGAACTGCGAACCGAGTTGCATGGACATTTGGAACGCACCGACGCTTTGCGCCAAAAGTTCGTCCACCATCAAGCGCTTTTGCAGGCGCGAGGCAAGGCCGTCGCCCAAGATCTTGGCGATGACGTCGCAGGCGGCGTCGCCGTCGGCGAAGAGCGCCGGCGAGTGCCAGACGAGCGAAGTGCGGGCGAACTCGGCGTTCGGATCGACGAGTTCGCGGAAAACGGGGGCCTTGAGCCGCATCGGCTCGGCCGAGCGCCAAACGGGCGCGGGGCCTTTCGGCTGCGAGCCGAACCAGCGTTGCACGTCGCGGAGGACCGCCTCCCGCTCGAAATCTCCTGCGACCACGAGCGACAGGTTGTTCGGGACGTAGTTCGCCGCGAAGAACTCCCGTACGTCCGAGACCGTCGCCGCGTCGAGGTCGGCGTGCGTGCCGATCACCGGGATCGCATAGGGGTGACCTGCCGGGTAAAGGAGCCCGTTCATCTCAAGCTCGGCCGGTCCGTACGGCTCGTTCTCGTACGACTGCCGCCGTTCGTTCCGAACCACGTCGCGCTGCAAGTCCAGCTTCTCCTGCGTCATGGCCTCGCCGAGGCCTTGGAGGCGGTCGGCTTCGAGCCAGAGGAGGGTGGGCAGAAGCGACGCCGGACCGGACGCGAAGTAGTTGGTGCGGTCTTCGCTGGTGGTCGCGTTGTTGTGACCGCCGCCCGATTCCATGATCCGGTCGAACTCGCCCTGCGGGGCGCGCCGGGTGCCCATGAACATCAAATGCTCGAACAAATGGGCGAAACCCGAACGGCCCGCGGGCTCGTCTTTGGCGCCGACGTGGTACCAGAGGTTCACGCAGGCGAGCGGCAGACGGCGGTCCGGGTGAAGGATCAGCGTCAGGCCGTTGTCGAGACGGAGCTTTTCGAACGGCACCTTGGCGGCGAAAGACATGCGGGCGGAAGATTAGCCGCGGAAGTCGCCGACGCCCGCGCTGTTAGTCTCCGGCCCTCGGTTTTCGGAGTCATCCGCCCCTATGGACGCCTTCGTCGTCGCGGCCGTCGTCGTCGCCGCCTACGCCCTCGGATCGATCTCGTTCGCCATGCTCGCCGTGCGGTGGAAGCTCGGCGTCGATCTCCGCACCGTCGGCAGCGGGAATCTCGGTGCGACCAACGCCTCGCGCGTGCTTGGCCGGGGCTACGGCGTCGCCATATATCTGCTGGATTTCCTGAAGGGCTTCGCGCCCGTCTTCGTCACGGAGCGCTTTCTCGGCGACCCGCCGCTTTTCGGTGCGAACGGGCCGTCGCTCGCGGCCGCCGCGGGTTTGGCCGCCTTCCTCGGGCACTGCTATCCGGCATGGCACGGGTTTCGCGGAGGCAAAGGCGTCGCCACCGCTTCGGGACTCGTCATCGCGTTGTCCCCCGCCGCCGGCTTTACGGCCCTCGCGGTGTTCGGTCTGCTCGTGCTGACGGTTCGGATGATTTCCGTCGGCAGTACGCTGGCCGCGGCCGTCCTGCCGTTCGCGCACATCGCCTTCACGGGACGGGCGACGGCGTTCTCCGGCCGAGGGGGCTACGTTACGGGGCTCTTTACTCTGATCGCGGCTTGGGTGATCGTGCGCCATCGCTCGAATCTCGTGCGCGTGTGGAACGGAACGGAAGCGAAGATCGGTTCGAAGAAGACGTCGCCTCCGAGCCCGACGTCCGAAACCGACGCCAAGACACAGGGGCCCGCGGCGGATGCGCTCGCGCCCGACTCCGGGAATAGGACATGAAATACACGGTCATCGGCGACGGCGGCTTCGGAACGGCGATCGCGCTCGTGCTGCATGAACGCGAGCACGACGTCACCCTGTGGGGTCGCGACGAAAGCCACTTGGATGAACTCCGCAGCCGGCGCGAGAACGTCCGCTACCTGAAAGGCGTGACGATTCCGAAAGGAATCAAAATCGTCTCCGATCCGGACGAGGCGCTCGCCAAAGCGTCGGTGGTCGTCAACGCAGTGCCGACGCAGTTCGTCCGCTCGATTTTCGAACGCCTCGCAACGAGCGTCCCGAAGAAAGCTTCGCTGCTCTCGCTCTCGAAGGGCATCGAAGTCGGCACGCTGATGCGGCCGAGCCAGATCCTCGCCGAGCTCTTGCCGCGGCGTCCGACGGCCGTCCTATCCGGCCCGAGCCACGCCGAAGAGGTCGCGCGCCGTTTCCCGGCGTCGGTAGTGGTGGCCGCCAAATCGCACGCGCTCGCCCGCAAGCTGCAGACCGCGCTGACGACTCCGCGGTTCCGCGTGTATACGAACGTCGATCCGACCGGAGTCGAGCTCGCCGGGGCGCTGAAAAACATCATCGCGCTCGCCGCCGGCGTGTGCGACGGGCTCGGATTCGGCGACAACGCGAAGGCGGCGCTCG
>SXGS01783155.1_pt1 | contig 17941 bp, 9 predicted proteins | sample 3174681 | NCBI WGS metagenome assembly SXGS01 (sample SAMN11356861, study PRJNA531348) | freshwater metagenome | isolation source: freshwater sample F1-80 | place: China: Fuxian Lake, Yuxi | collected 2017-12-25 | reverse complement strand
CCGAAGTCAACCAGGACCAGCGCCGGATCATGGAATTATTGAAAAAGGACAAGTAGCCACAGGCTTGAAATCAAAAACGTAAAGAAAACCCGCTCTGGCAGCGGGTTTTCTTGCTTTTGACGGGGGGTAAAGTGCGTTTAAAAGACTTTATCGCCAGGATCTTGAGAAGATTCGCCATAGGCAACTGCCGTTTTAAGGATAATCGCCGGTCGGATCCTCTACGCCGGCAGCAAGCTGTCCCTGGCCGATGTGCCTTCGATCAGCGTCTCAGCTTCGCGCAGGAGGGCTTGGGCGAGCGCGTGCCGGGTGTCTGCCGAGTTGCGGAGTTGGCGCTGGATCGTCGAGACCGTCACCGCAGCCCAGAGGTCGGCGGGTCGCTGGGCGTCTAGATCGGTCCTGGTCCAATACTGGCTCGCTTTCTCAGATCCGTCGCTCTACGCACCGCTCACTTCTTCCCATCCGGATCGAGCGTGACGGTGATCCCCTTCACCGGCTGGCCGTCGGCGGTGGTGAAGCGCACGGAGCCGCCCCAGGGCAATTCATCGAACATTTCCATTCTCACCACCTTTAACACGAGCACGTTCAGCCCGGCCTTCAGTTCGACGCCGGTCACGGCGTCGCGGTCAGGCTCGACCGTGTCCGGGTTGACGCGGCGGTAGATCTCCCGCTGGTTCAGGTAGATTTTTGCGTTGTAGTCACTGCCGACCTTCAGCACCAGGCCGGTTTGGTCCCGTTCGCTGAGGATGTAGCTGACCGCATAAGCCACCGTGGCGCCGGAGTTGGCTACAATCGCCGTCCGGAAGTCCAGCCGGTAATCTTGCAGTTGCAGAGGAGCCCAGACGCGTTGATCCCCATCGGGGCCCACAAAGTTCACGAGCTCTTTGGCTCGGGGGCGAAGGCGGGCTTCGTCCGGGATCTGCTCGTCGTCCAATTGCGTTTCCGCATCGTGCCAACTGTGAGGAGACGCGAGGGCCAGCCATTGCCGGATGGCCCCGGGATCGCCGGCGAGCGGCGCGGGATCGCCCGGGCGCGCCAGTTTGGCTTTCATCGCCTGCTCGATCGCCTGTCGCCGGGGAATGGCTCGTGACCGATGCGCCTCGCGGCTGGCGTCCTGTTCCTTCTCGAATGCCTCCTGCAGGATCGTGCGTTGCGCGGCGCCGCTGGCTTCCTCGGCTTCCCAGACGGCCACCTGCTCCGGTGTTGCCGCCTCCCACAGGCGTCCCATGCTGCCATAAGCGCCGGTGTAAATCGTCCGGCCGTCTGGCGAAAACGCCGCACCGCGCAGCGAGAACGGTCCCTTGAGCGTCAGCAACTCCCGGCTGCTGCCCAAGTCCCAGATTTTCACGGTGTCATCTCCTGAGCTACTGAGCAACCGGGAGCCATCCGGCGAGAACTGCAGGGATAGCACGATCCCTCCATGACCCAAAAGCCTGCCGAGCAACTCGCCGGAGGCCGCATCATGGATCTGAATGGAGCCGGCCCAATCAAAGCAAGAGAGGGCGAAGCGTTTCCCGTCCGGAGAAAAAGCAATGCGCGGATTATTGCTGCGACTCTTCTCCACCGGCATGTGGAACAGTTCCTCATCGGTGGCCGCATCCCAGATCGTCACCTCTTCATTGCTCGCGCAATAAAGCCGCCGCCCATCCGGGGTGAAGCCCACGGGAGGAAGCGTATGGCGGTTCTTCAGTTTCGTGTATGCCTTGGTGCGCAGAAGCCGGCCGGATTCGGCGTCCCAGGTCCTCACGTTGAAACCGTCCCAACTGTTCATGGTGACAATCTGTTTTCCGTCCGGGGAAAACTCCGCTGAAGCGACCCCACGATCGCCCGGCTTGGTGGTCTTATCGTCGAGGGTCACCAGAGGGCGTCCCGTTTCGACATCGAAGACCATCGCGATGTGGTTGTGGCCGGCCGCGACCAACCGTCGGCCATCCGGGGAGAATCTGACGGAATTCACTGACTCTTCGTTCCATTCTCGAACCCTGCCTGGGACGGGGTTGTAAACCCTGAGTCGGTGCACCAGTTTGCCGGTGGCCGTCTCCCAAATCGCGGCGAACTCTACACTCGTGGTGGCAAGATAGCGGCCGTCTGGCGAAAAAGCGCCGTCACCGAAGTTCTGAAGCTTCGGATCATGGAGGATCCGGGGGCCTTCGAAGGCATCCGCGGCCCAGATGCGCGCCGTGCCATCTGCGCTGGCTGTGGCCACCCACTGGCCATCCGGCGAGAACGCCACATCATTGATTTCTCTGGTGTGCCCCTGGAACCGGCCCAACACCTGGAAGGTTTCGGCGTCCCAAAGCGTGGCCCTTTGATCATTTCCCCCCGTCAGAATGCGCCGACCGTCTGGTGAGAATACGATCGATCCACCCCCATGCTCGGGGAGGCGGACCAATGGCCGGTCTGGTTGGGCAATGTCCCAGATGGAGGATACGCTACCCCAAGGTATTCCGGTCACGATCCGTCGGCCATCGGGGGAGAACCCTCCCCTCTGGACAAACCCGGGCTCGGTAAAGACCTGCTTTCTCTCCCCGGTCACCGCGTCATGGAGCGTGGCACCCCCGTGGAGGCGTGAGTTCGCGGCCAGGATCCAACGACCATCCGGGGAAAACGAAATCGGGTTATAGAACCACTGCACCCAATGAGAGAAGGCCTTGAACGAGGACAGTTCCTTGCCGGTGACGGAATCCCACAGGATCAACCGCTCGCCCCGCACGGTGGCAATTTGCTTTCCATCCGGTGTAAAGGCTCCTTGGTAGACCCGGTTCAATCGGAGGAGCTTCGCCCCCGTTTTGGCGTTGAGGACCTCCAAGACGGCCGGGCCGACTTTGTAGAGGATCCGTTCGCCATCGGGTGAAAACCCTTTGAATTCGCCGGCCTTTACCCTGAGTTGTTCCTCGCCGTTGGCCGCATCCCGGATGATGATGAAGCCGTCCCCTCCGCTGGTGAGAATTCGCCGGCCATCGGGGGAGAAGGCGATTCTCTGGACGCCGCCACCATGGCCCCGGAGGATCCGGGTTTCCCGGTGGAACTGGCGCTGCCAGTAATACCATTCGAAACCCCGGTCCGCGCGGGTGCGTGTTTCCTTCAGCAACCGCGCGGCCATGGGGTTGTTGAGCTGTTCAAAGCTCACCTGGACCAGGTTCATGTTCGCGCCGTAGAGGAGGTCGGAGGTTTTGGCCTCGCCGAGCTCGGCGCGTTGCTGTTGTTGGAGGGCTTCCCGCTCCTTTTGTTGGGCGACGGCGCGTTGTTCCTGGGCCAGGGCTTCCTGCCGTTTGGCTTCCTGCCGCAACTTGAACGCCCAGATCGTCAGGGCGACGGCGAGGCACAGCCCGACCGCGAGACTGCCGGCAAAGCGCTTGAACAGGCGCGCGACTTTGGCCTGGGTCTCGGCAAATTGGCGGGCGCGCTCGAGTTCCCGTTGGCGGGCGGCTTCGCGGTCCTTTTCCTCCCGCTCGGCGGAGTCGCGGCTCTGGGCGAGATAAGCCATCGCCTGATCGAAGCGGCCACCGTATTGGTCCGCCCACGCGGCGTTGGCGAGCGCCTCGTCGCGCCAGCTCAGGGCGATGCCCAGCTCGGGATCTCGATACAGGCCGGCCTTGCCCTTTTCGTGCAGCGCCGCGCTTTCCGCGAGCCGATGGAAGATGCCGACCGACGATGCCTCTTCCTCGACCCAATCGCGCAGCCGCACCCACACACGCATCAGGCTCTCGTGCGAGATGTCGATGACGGTCGCGTCAACGAGCGGCACCTCCGGCGGCGGCATAAGAAAGGTCACGCCCGGTTGGCGGAACACATCGATGATCGGCGCGAGCTCGGCGGCTGGCACATCGACGATCTGCGCGAGCCGTCCGAGCGTCTGTGGCCGGCGGATGCCGCGGTTCTCGGATTCGCGCAGGGTGAGCGCCTTGAACAGCGCCGTGCAGAGCATCCGGGCGCGATCCGATCCGAGGTTTTCAAACAGTTCATCCGCATGGCGCGACAATGCCTCCCGCATTCTCCCGATGGCGTCGTAGTCCTCGAGGTCCAGGGAGCGCTGGGCTGGGAGCGCCGGCGTCTCGCCGGCGAGTTCCCCGGGTTGAACATCGTTCCGCCGGCGAGACGCCGGCGCTCCCGGGACGCTGCTCCGCTTCCACTGATCCCACGTGCGCATCAGCGCGTGCTGGAGACAGGGAAGCTGATCGGCCTGTTCGCCGAGGTCGTTGAGCAGCCGTTGCAGCAGGCGCGGCGTGAGGGTGCCGTCGGCGACGCGGATCGGGCCTTCGATGGATTGCTTGAACTGCTCCCGGGTCATCCGCGGGATGAGATATTCGCCTCGGTTCACGGCCTCGGCGAGGTGCTCAAACTGCGCGCAGTCACCGATGAAATCCGAGCGCATCGTGAGCACGATGTAAATCGGCACGTCCGTTTGCGCGGCGGCCTGCAGAAGCATGCTGACGAATTCGCTCGCGGCGTCGCGCTGCGCCGCCCCGCCCTGGTTGAAACGGAAGATCTCCTCGAACTGATCGACGACCAACAGGAAGTTCGTGCCGGCGGGGAGCTGCGCCTGACGGATCGACTCGATGAGGCCGAGGTGACTGCGCGAAAGCGTGGCGAGGAGGCGGGCCTTGGCGTGTTCTTCCGTCGCGTCGTAGAGATCGGCAGCGAGCAAGGACTCGGCAAGATGCCTCATCGGCGCGGCGCCGGGGTGCGTGACGGCAACCTCCCAACCCGTGCCGGCCGCAAGCATCTTGCCTCCGAGCAATTGCGAGAGCAGCCCGCAGCGCACGAGCGAGGACTTGCCGCTGCCCGAGGCGCCGACCACGGCGACGAAACGATGCGCGCCGAGCTTCTGGAGCAGATCCATCGTCTGCTCCTCGCGACCGAAGAAAAGGTGGTCCTCCTCTTGCGTGAAGGAACGCAGTCCGGGAAACGGATTAGCGGAGCGATGGGGGTGCGTCATACATTCACCTCCTTGAGCTCGGTCACGAAGGCTTCCAGCTCGGCCACGGGTTTGAACCCGGCGCCTTGGCGGATGACGCGCGCTTGCAGAGAACGGAAACGTTCCTTCCGATGATCCTCGGGCGGCGCGACGTAAACGGCCTGCACCCGGATCGGCCCGGAGCGTCCGCTGCCGGCGGCTTTGAGGAGCTCGCGAAGCTTGATGTCCACCCATGCGCGCGGCGCGGCGCCGAAGAAGACGATAGCCGCATCGCAGGTCAGCAAATTATCGCGGTGCAACGCCTCGGCATCCGCATCCGAGCCGTCGAACGCCGGCAGGCAAACATCAAGTCCCTGGGCGAACAGGTAATCCTCGAGTGGTTCAATGCCGCCTTCATCGCGAGGTTCACAAATGAGATAAACCTTGGGCGGACCGTCGGCGGATTTCACCGCGGCAGGTGCGGCCAGTGCGGCCGGTTTCGGTTTGGTTGGTTCGAGCCAGCGGATGACCTCGCGTTTCAGCAGGCTGAGATCGCCTTCCATGACTTCGGCGTTGTCGTGGAGCGTGGGATCCTCCTGGACCTGCTCGAGAAAGCTCTTCTGCCGGGCGTCGGTGACCTGGGCCACGCCGGGCATCCAGAAGTAGCATTTGAAGGGCTTCTGGCGCGCGTGCTGGGCGCTGAGTTTGACCTGGAGGCAAGGCAGTGACTCGGCGGAATCCTCGGGCGTGACGCCGTAGTTGATGCCCAGCAAATGAATGGCCATGGAGCACTTGTCGAGGTGCCCGCGCACCACACGTTCCAGCTCTTTCACCGACAATGGCAAGGGGGTCTCGGGCAGCACCATGTGGCCGCGCTCGAGCAGCTCGCGGCGCATGCGGTCGCGCTCGGTCTGGAGGTCGGATGTGGTAGGGGCGAGGTAGATGACCTGGCGATGGCTGGGCGCCTTGCCGGAATCGACCACGCCGGACTGGAGCTGCTTGAGAATGCGCAACACCTGGCAGACTTCATAGGCGAGGTCGTAAAGCCGCTCGTGAAAACGTTGCCTCAACGTCTCGCCGAAGGCTTCGTCGAATTCGCGGATGCGGCCGGTGACCGGGTCTTGCTCATAGAACTCGAATGCGAAGAGGCGCGCGAAGAGATCCGATACATCGCCGGGAATCTCGGCCGGAGCGACCGGTGTCTTCAGCACCTTGAACACGCGGGGTTTGTTGTCGATCCAGAGGCCGCCGGATTCCTCGGCGTTGACGCAGAATTCCTGCAGCTCACGCACGCAGCCTTCGTTCTTCACGAACGGCGGCGAGACGACCGAGACCATCGCCTTCACTTTGGCCAGGTGTCTTTGCAGTTCGAGATCGGTGTCGTGCCGGCCGGTGAAACCGGGATGGCGCGCGAGCTTGATGCGCTCGCCGGAGAGCTGCTCCATCCGCACGGAGAGGTGGCGATACAGCTGCGAAACCCAGCCCTGACGCCCGTCGTACAGCGGCAGATCATCGGCGGGCGCGAAGTTCAGGAGCACGTCGCCATCGGGCACGAGTTCGGCCATCACGGTTTTCGCGGGCGCGGTGGGCGCGGTGGCAAACGCACCAGTGGCCGTCGTGGCGGAGAGTGCCGGCGAGAGGGCGGCCGGCGGGGCGCCGGGACGCGCCGGCGACTCCAGATCACGCCGGAAATTGCGGAGATCGACGAGCAGATCGGCGGGAGTCTGGAAGCGGCGGGTGGCTTCCTTTTCCATCAGCTTGCGAACGATGCGCTCGAGTTCGGCGGGGACTTCGTAATTGAAGCGGGCAATGGCGTCGGGCTGGGCACTGATGATCCGTTGGATGATCTCGGCTACGTTGGCGCCGGTGAAGGGGCGCCGCCCGGTCAGCAGCTCGTAAAGCACGCTGCCGAGACTGAACAGATCGCTGCGGTGATCCACGCCGGCGCCGGAGGCCTGTTCCGGGCTCATGTAAGCCGGCGTGCCGAGAATGGCCCCCGTCTGGGTCTCGTGGCGGGGGGTGGCTCCCGGTTCAAGCCGGGACTCTTCTGTGAGGATTTTCGCCAGTCCAAAATCCAAGACCTTCACCAACCCCCGGTCGTTGACGCTGATGTTCCCGGGCTTCAAGTCGCGATGCACGACGCCGCGGGCAAAGGCCGCCTCCAACGCGTCGGCGATCTGGATGGCGACGTTCACGACCTCGATCACGGTCAGGGGGCGCACCGCGACCCTTTTGTCCAACGTCCCACCTTCAAGGAATTCCATGGTGAGGTAGGGCTGGCCCTCGGCGGTCTCGCCCACCTCATGGGTGACGCAGACGTTGGGATGATTGAGCGAGGAGGAGGCGCGGGCTTCGGTGAGAAATCGCTGGCGGCGATTGCGATCCTTCGCCCACGCCTCTGGAAGCAATTTGAGCGCGACCTTGCGTCCAAGCCGGCAATCCTCGGCCAGAAACACCTCGCCCATGCCACCTGCTCCCAGCAGCTTGAGGATTTTGTAATGGGCAATGACATCGGGAATGCGCGCCTCGGGCTGCCGCTGACCCAGGGTCTGGCGGATCAGGGTCTCGTGCTCGGGAAACCGCGCCACGTAATCCCCGACCTGGATTGGGGCGCCCTGTTCTTCGACAAGTTCCCACTCGACTAGCAGCAGTTCCTTCAGCAATTCATGCCGCGCGGCGGGCTCAATCTTATCCAGTTCCGCTTCGATACGGGGCCTTTGCCCCGCCCTCCGGGCCGCTTCAAAGGCGTCACAGAGAGCATCGATGCGCCGCCGGGTTTCCGCCGGGTTGTTATCGTTCGGACTCATGAAGCCAGTTCTCCTTTCCAGAGCTCACGGATGCGTTCGAGCTTGCGCTCGACGCTGCGGCGGGTGATGCCGAGCTTTTCGGCGATTTCATCCCCCGTCCAGCCCTCCATTTTCCAAAGCGCGATGTGGCGCAGCGTGTCGTCGCCCAGCGCGGCAAGGAGGCGGTGATGTTCGTCGGCGAGTTGGTGGAGGAACTCCGGCGTCGGCTCGGTGCCGGCGATCTGGTCCAGCCCTTCTCCTTCCCCGCAAACCGAATCCCCGCGCACCAGTCCGCCGCCCCGCTTCTGGCGCTTGGCGTCCCGCACCTGGGCGGCGACTTTCCGGACGGTGATGGTGGCCAGCAGACGCCAGAGTTCATCCCGTCCATCGAGTCCTTCGAGATCACCCCGCTCGGCGCGTTCGCAAAGGCTCTTGAAGACGCTGAGGGCGATGTCGTCCTCATCCTGCACGCGCCGCTGCCCTTCGCCCAGGCGCTGCCGGGCCAAGCCCGTCAGTCGCTGGAAATAACGCCGCCAGAGGGATTGCGCGGCCGCTTCATCGCCCACTTTCAGACTCTCCAACCACCAGGTGACGGATTGTTTCTCGGACATAATGAGCGACCCGCGCTTCTGAATGCAATACGGTGAGGCGTGGGTCTCGCGAAATAGTAGAGCGCCCCCGGCCGCTTTCAAAGCCAAACCACCCTGAACCGGGCAATCTATCGGCCGGGTGCCAAGGTCTTGTCCCCATTCTGGTAAACAGCCCACACATGGATATTGCCATCCGTCCCCATCTTCCGACACAGGATCGGAACCTCTTGCGAACGGGAAAGACGAAAGTTCCGGTTCGGAAAACGGAGGATCACGACCGGAGGCGGGACCCCCGTGGCACCGGGTGGGAAGCGCCGCGATGCTCATGGACAACCCAGGCGCACCGTCGGCGCACGGTGACAGTCACCGTGCGGAAGCATAACCGATCGTGAGCGGGCCTTTGCGTTCGAGGTATTTGATGAACACATCATCGCGCACGATCCATTGGTCGTCCTGGCGCAGATGGGCAAAGAGCCCCTTGGTGCTTGCGTTCGTCGCCTGATGTTCGAACAGCGCGTTGGGCGCCGCGGTCGCCATTGCCACCACGGCCAGTCCCAGCCAGAGGATGGACAGTCGCTGGAAGGCCGAAGCCGCGGTCGGGAGCGGTATGGCCCCGGTGCAATCATGGGTGCTATTCATCGCTTGAATCTATCCTGCCGCCTCCATCGGCGTCTCGATCATATTGAGCCCATCTTCGCTCACGCCACGCCGTTTCCTGGTGCAGCCATGTTCAAGCCTCGATCCGAAACTCGCGAACAACCCTGATGCGGAGCAGCGGAAATTCCGCCCGTCGAGTCCGGCATGGTGTTCCAAGCGGTGCGCTATTTGTAAGCCGAGACAGGCTTCGGGACGACGCCTAGTTTCTGGTAGTTGAAGCCGCTTTCGAGGGGCTGATAGGTGCCGACGATGTCCACGCTGCGGGTCGGGGTGATGGCGGATTCCATTCCCATCCCCCAATAGGTCGCGTTGATGATGAGGCGGCGCAAACCCGCGGATTGAAAATCATGCGCGCTACCCATGGTGGAATGAAAGACGCGGGCACTCTTGCCTTCACTGGTCTGCCAGTGTTTGAACCACGCGACGGGCAACGGCTCCAGCTTCGGATTCGGGGGGTCGTCGTGTTTCCGGCCCATGAGCGGCTGCCCCCAAACCAACGCGGTGCAACTGGCCGGCAGGCTCGTGCCTTCCTTGTAGGTGCGGTACACGTCCGACTTGCCCCAGATGTCGCTCACGCCGATCAGGATCGGATGATCTTTTTGTTCGGGCACGATCGTGCCGCGGGTGGAGTCCGCCTGCCAGTGGCCGTGGTGGCCCATGAACGAACCGCCGAGCACGTCCTCGCCCCAGCGGACCTGCTTGCCCTTGATCTTGTAGGGCAGCGCCGCGTGAAAGCCGTGGTTGCCCGTCCGGATGGAAATGATGGGCTTCCCGGAATCGATATACTTCACGATGAGCTCGCGTTCCGTCATGGGGAGCGTGAGCAGACGGGGAAAGAAAACGACGAGGTCGGCCGAGGCGAGCTGCTCCAGGCCGGGAATGTGATGCTCTTTGAGCGGCTTTCCCTTCTCGGGATAGACCGGCATCGTGGGATCGACTTCGCCGTTTTCATTCACCGCGAACAGCACCGTGCAGTCGAAGCCGTGATGCTTGCTGAGAATCTTCGCCAGCATGGGCATCGATTCTTCGCTGCGATACTCCTGATCGGCAGCGATGAGCACGATGCGTTTGCCCTTTCCCGGCCCGTCGCCGCCGGCGTAAGTCAGCCATTGCGGGCCGTCCCCGGCGTGCGTCAGGGCGCAGGAGGCAATGAGGGCGATGAAGACGATGAGCGGGCGGAGTTGTCGTTGCATAAATCGTGAGTGGTCAGTCTTTCGGAATCTCGTTCACCGTGTAGTAAGCCTTGTGGTGCAGAAGACGCTGGCCCTCTTGTGAGGTCAACTTGGCGAGGTCGAAGTCGTGGATGTGGTCTTCAGTGATTTTCTCTAGAAGGATCATCACGGACAACCCGTCCACTGAGGGGACCGCCTGCGTTACGCGGGCCGTCGTCTGGTCCACTTCGGGACTGCCGTAGCCAGCGTGGTAAATGTGCGTGTAGGTGGTGATGTTGTAGGCGTCGGTTTTCCCGGCTGCCTCTTTGTCGATGGGTTTGGTGAAGGTGATCAGGAATCCGTCCTTCCGGATGTTGATCTCCTTGATCTCGAAGGGCACGACGCCATTCCAGTCGATGCGTTGGATAGCGAAAGGCTTCGTTCCGCGCACGGGCCACTGTCGGCTGGTAGTGAACCCGCCCGCGAACAGTTGCCCCTGAGGCGAAAACTCCACATTCATGATCCCGGTAGACAGTCCTTCGCGGAAGGGATAACACGCGCCCTGCCACACGCCGTTGATCTGCTCGGTCGTCGCGCGCAGGATCAGGCTGAGACTGTAGTCGCCCAGAAAAAGCTGATTCTCGAAAGGGCCAAACTTTCCGCCGGTTTTATTGAGGCGGAAGCCGGAGATGGATCGGCCCATCTTGATGTAAGGAAACTTCACCGCCGGCGGCACGAGCTCCTTGACGCGCTTCCTCTCGACGCTCATGCGCGAATTGTTGCTAGGTTCAACTTCCGGAGCTTTCATGCCGGGGACGAAGGGGTACCAATTGTAGCTCGCGGGATGTCCGAGGAAAGCGCCTTCCTTGAGATGCTTGAGCGAACAGCATCCGTTCCACGGCCCCTGGCTCTCGGTCACGAACATCGCGCCCGCCGCATTCGCCCCCACGCCGCCGGGGCTGCGAAGGCCGCTGCAGATCGGGATCATCTTCCCCTGCGGCGTCACCTTCACGGCCCAGCCGCGAAACAGATTGTGCGACTCGTACGAGCCGCTCAGGCCCAGCGCCACCCAGATGTTGCCTTCGGGATCGGGCTTGGAGCCAAAGGCAAACTCGTGCCCTTCGGCATAGCCCCAGTTGCTCGTGAGTGTGTCGTATTTGTCAGCGATGCCATCGCCGTCAGTGTCCGAGATCCGGGTGACTTCGCCCCAGGTGGTGGCCGTCATCGCGCCGTCCTTCCAAGACAGCCCGAAAATTTCATCCTGTCCACTCGCGAACAGGTGATACTCCGGTCGCGGCGGCGTCTCGAACGCGCCCTTGATGAAATAGATATCGCCCCGCCGCGTGCCCACCGCGAGCCGTCCGTCGGGAAGAACTTCAAAACTGCCCGGCCGCATCGGGACTCCAGCGGGAATCGGAATATCGACGATGGGATAGTATTTCGACTCTTCCGCAGCCGTTCCCCACATCGCGCCGAGGTCTTCGTCGGCGTGGAGCCGTGGCGAGAGCACAACAGCCGCGATGACGATGATGCGCCGGAGGAATACAAGAAATGGCAACGCCCGAGTGGCCCCCTCGCCCGTGAGAATCGCGCGATTCGACAGCGCGGGTTTGGTGAAGATGTTCGGTGCGCTCATAGGTCAAAGGTCAAAGCGGCGACAAGTTGTGCGGGACGTTTGGATGCGCCTCGGGGACGGGGTAATTGGCACCCGGCACTGTCAGCGACGAAAGTGTCGAGCCGTCGAAATACCGGCGATCGCTGATCAGGCCAGACCGATCGCGGAATGGGGTGCTCCGGCTCCGGATGATCCGTCGGGACTTCGAAACCTGCGGCGGTGTGAGTTTGTCGATCGGACAACGTGAGGAAAGAAGGACTGACCTTTGCCAACGCCAGAGGCGGATGCCAGGTGGCGGTCTCCGCGTCGTCGGAGATCCTGTGGATGACCGGCCTGAAAGCGGGTCTGCTGGGTTCTTCGGCGCTGCCGAGAAGGGCAGCGAACAGCACGGTGATCCGGATTGGTTTCATGCTAAATCGTTGCCTTTTTCTTGGCATCGTTTTAACCATAAACCGGCAGTTGAAGCTGGTGCAGATTCGGAAAAATTTTATCGCCAGGGTCTTGCGAAGATTCAACTGGGGCAACCACCGTTTTAAGGTTCATGGATTCTCTTGGGAAACTTCGATGCGTTGGAATCTGCTCTCTTCTGCCAGGCAGTTCAAGGCGCTTACTCTTTTTCAGATCCTTGGAAAATAATGCAGGCCTGAATGAGCCCGGGCCGATCCAGTTGGTCCGCGTTGAGTTCCGGCGGCAACGATTCGCGATGGCACCGGGGCGCAGGCGGGTCATTCGCGCCTAGCCAGCGACTCATTGGGCCACCAGCAAACCAGGAAGTCATTTTTGCAGGGACCCTTAGACCGGAACAAATTCTCCAATAGCCGGGACTGACACGTTCTTGTTCCCATCCACTCGCCGGCAGGGATGCGGGCGGTCGCACGTGTGTTCTTCGGAAACTTCGCCACGACCCGGTGAGCATCGAATTCCGCGAGCCTCAGCGCGATCCGGCATTGATCTGGTTGTTGTAAACGACGCCGCCTTTCATCACGAAGGGGACCTGCTCCAAAGTGGTGATGTCTTGAAGCGGATTGTTTGTGACCGCGATCAGGTCGGCGAATTTGCCGGGCGCGATGCTCCCTACTTTTGCGGAAAGGCCCAGAAGCTCGGCGGCGTTCACCGTCGCGGCTTTGAGGGCCGCGGCAGCCGGCATGCCGTGTTTCACCATCAGGCGGAACTCCTCGGCGTTGCGTCCGTGTTTGGAGACGCCCGCGTCGGTGCCGAAGGCGATCTTGACCCCGCGGGGATACGCGCGGCGCAACGACTCGCCCGTGACCTTGATGCGCCACTCGATCTTCTCGCGCACGGCGGGTTCGTACGCGTTCGGATCTTTCTGCAACCGCTCAATGTAACCGTTGATCGTCGAGAGCGTCGGCACATAGTAGGCGCCTGTCTTGAGAAAGAGTTCGATGGCTTCATCATCGAGCAGGGTGCCGTGCTCGATCGAGTCCGCGCCGGCCTTCAGCGCGATGATGATTCCCTCGCGGCCATGGGCATGCACGGCGACTTTCCGGCCGTAAAGATGCGCCGTTTCCACCAGGGCGCGGGCTTCGTCTTCAAACATCTGCGGCCCGAGGCCCAGGCCCGCCCGGCTGGTCACGCCGCCGGTGGTGGCAAACTTGATGACGTCCACTCCGCGGCCAATCTGTTGGCGCACCGCTCGCCGGCAATCATCTGCGCCGTTGCACGTGTTTCCGTGCCGATCGAGAACTTCGTGGAGTTCCTCGCGGAAGCCCAGCTTCGGATCCATGTGCCCCGAGGTCGTGGAGATTGACGTGCCCGCATCGAGAATACGCGGCCCGGGAAGCTTGCCGGCGGCGATGGCATCCCGCAGCGCGAGCGTGACGCCGTCGCGATCCCCGAGATTGCGGACCGTGGTGAAACCCGCGTCGAGCGTCTTGCGTGCGTTGACCGCCGCTTCGAAGGCGTGGAACGCGACCCCCTCGCTCACCGCAGTCACCACGGCGGCCACGCCGCCGCGGTCCGAAGCGAGATGCACATGGCAATCAATCAGCCCAGGCAACACCCACGCCTGACTCAGATCCAGGATCGTCGCGCCGCCAGGAATGGCCACGCTGCCCTCGGCCCCGACGGACTTGATCGCGTCTCCCTCGATGAGAATGATCTGGCGCTCCAAGACTTCACCGCGAACCACGTCAACGAAGTGGCCGGCCTTGATCGCGATGTGGTTGGTTGTAGCCGAGCCGGACTCAGCCGCTTTCAGTCCTGAAGAAAACAACAGGAGCACGACGAGCAGGAGCCATGACGCGCTGAAGCGGGCGCGACAAAGAAGCCGTCCGCGGAAAGGGAGTTCGATGGGTCGTGAGACTGAGTCTTGGGGTAGGTGTGGGTTCATGGCCGTGACAGGTGCCGGAGTTTGGCAAAGTGGTTGATTTAATCCATCAAGAACCGACCCGTTTATGTTCGGAACCTGCGCGCCCGCCACCAACCGGTCAACGAAGCTCCCCCTTACCAAATCTTCGCCCGCAGTGCCGGTGCGCGCCAGACCGGATCGCCCTCCTTGATGTTGAACGCCTCGAAAAACTCCGCCATGTTCACATGCGGCCCAATCCCGCGGAACTGCCCGGGCGAATGCGGACCCACCGTCAACTGCCGGCGCAACGCCGCCTCGCGCCAGTTGATCCGCCAAACCTGTGACGCCGACAGGAAAAATCTTTGCTCCGGCGTGAATCCGTCGATCTGCTTCCGCTTCGCCGGATTCTTCGCCAGCGCCCGCTGAAGCGCTTCATAGGCGATGCTCACTCCGCCCAGATCGCCAATGTTTTCCCCCAACGACAACCGCCCATTGACCTTCGCCCCCGGCAACGCCTCATAAGCCCCATACTGATCCACCAACTTCTGCGCACGCGCCTCGAACGCCTTCGCGTCCGCGTCGGTCCACCACTCACTCAGGTTTCCCTCCGCGTCGAACTTCCTCCCCTGATCGTCGAAATGATGGGTGATCTCATGCCCAATCACGAACCCAATCGCTCCATAATTCACCGCATCATCCATCTCGGTGTCGAAGAACGGCGGTTGCAGGATCGCCGCCGGAAACACGATCTCGTTCTGGGTCGGGTTCGCATAAGCGTTCACCGTTTGCGGCGTCATCCCCCACTCCGACTTGTCCACCGGCTTGCCGATCCGCCGCAGTTGGCGATTGGAGTCGAACAACGCGGCCCGCCGGAGGTTGCCCACATAATCGTCGCGCCGAATCTCAATGCTGGAGTAATCCCGAAACTTGTCCGGGTGCCCGATCTTCTGGGTGAACCGGTCGAACTTGACCAGCGCCTTGGCTCGCGTCGTGTCGGTCATCCACTCGAGCTCTTGCAATCGCTCCCGGAACACCACCTTCAGATTGCCAATTAACTCGTCCATGCGTGCCTTCGCCTCAGGCGGATAGTGCTTCTCCACGTAGATCTGCCCCAACGCCTCACCCAACCCGGAGTTGATCACCCCCGAGGCGCGACGCCACCGCGGTTCCTGCTCCGGCTGACCGCTCAGCACCGTCCCGTAAAACGCGAAGGATTCCTTCTCCACCTCCGCATGCAGAAAGGGAGCCGCGCTCCGCAGGAGATGCCACCGCAGGTACACTTTCCAAACCTCCAGCGGCCGTTCCTTCACCAACGTTTCGAGCGCGCCGAAGAACTCAGGCTGCCTGACCACCAACTCCGGAAGCGCATCGAGTCCCGACGCCCTCAGGAGCCTTCGCAATGGCAACCCGGGATACTTGGCCCCGAGCTCGGCCACCGTGAATTTGTGGTAGTTTTTGTTCGGATCCCGCAGATCCACACGCGACTTGCTCGCCTTCGCCAACTCCGTCTCCAACTCCACAATCGTCCGCGCCCGCCCCTTCGCGAGCTCCTCGCCGTCCCCGAGCAACACCAGCATCCTTCCAATGTGCCCCTCATACGCCCGCCGCTGCTCGGCAAACCCTTCCGATAAATAATAATCCCGATCCGGCAATCCCAGGCCGCCCTGCGACAGGTAAAACGCATACACCGCGCTGTTCTTCAGATCCGCATAAACGGATTGCCCGAACATCGCGCTCACATTGTTCCGATGCAGGTCCGCCAGCAGTTGGAACAAGCTCTCGTGCGATTCCACCGCCGCGATTCGCGCCAACTCCGCCTCGATCGGTTTGAACCGCAGCGCCTCCATCCGGTTCGTGTCCAGCGCCGAGGCATAGAAATCCCCCACCAATCGCTGCGGACTGCGCGGCGCCGCCTCGGAAACTGCCGCCGCCTCCAGAATAGACCGGATCAGGTGATGATTCCGTTCCGTCAACTCATCGAACCCGCCCCAACGCGCTTTGTCCGCCGGAACTGGGTTGTTCTTCCGCCATGCCCCGACCGCATAAGTGTAAAAGTCGGCTCCCGGCGATACCGTCCGATCCATGTGCTCGATGGAAAACCGGGGCACCTTGGGCGTCGCCTCGCCCCCGGCCGCAAGACCGGTCGCCCCCGCCGACACAACCCACGTCAGAACGCTCGCCAGACCAACCCCCAACCTTCGATCCAATGTATTCATGCGCACAGGCTAATAACATAGACCGTTAAGACCGCAAGCCTGAGCTCATGACCGCGCCCTGCCACTCCTCCCATTTGAAGGTCCCCAGAGTGACGTTTCCTCGGCATATAGCCGCATTCAACTGAAAGCAGCGAAGAACCATTCGCCTTGGTCAACTGCCATTTTAAGGTTCAAACATATCGGGCATGCCACAGCCCTATGTCCAGGCCGATGGTGGCGAGGTTTTTTCTGCGCCAGGAAAGAGGCGACATTCTGGAAGGCGAGGGAAGGAAATCCATTGCTTCTGCGGCAGCGCAAACCTCTTGATGATCAGCACAGCCTCACAAAATCGGTTTGCATCTCGCCGGTCACTCGCGCGCCGCGTTCTTCGACGAAGACGTTGACCTCCGTCCTCACCCCGAAGGTTGGCAGGTAGAGCGCCGGCTCCACCGAGAAACACGTCCACGGGATGACGGGCCGTTCGTCGTGAGTCTCCATGTTGTCCATGTTCGCCCCCACACCGTGCACTTCGCGCCCGATGGAATGGCCGGTCCGATGCCGGATGCAATGCGCCATCCCGCGCGAGGCAATGTAGCCGCTGACGGCATCGTCCACCTCGAAGCCGCGCAAGGTCCGACCGGCGGCCGCCGCTTCCTGCACCAGGCGGATGCCGGCGTCGCGGGCACCCACCACGACCTCAAACGCCTCACGCATCGGCGCGGGAACCTCCTCCCCGCAAAACGCCATCCAGGTGATGTCGTAGTAGACCGCGTCCGGCTCGGAGAGCTTGGCCCACAGGTCCAGCAGCACCAGGTCGCCACGACGAATGGGGGCGCTGCCCGACTCGGGAGGCGAATAGTGCGAGTCCGCGGCGTTGATGTTCGCGCCCACGATGGGAGCCCAATTGGTGACCAATCCGCACTCTTGAAACCGCCGCATGACGAACTGTTGGACGCCGTGCTCGTCCAGCGGCTGCCCGGCGCGGGTGGCCTGTTTGATATGCTCGAAAGCTTCGTGCCGGATCCGGTCGACCCTCCGACCCGCTTCGAGGTGCATCTCCAACTGCGCGGGCGTCCATTTGGCTTCGAAAATCTGGATCAATTCGGCCGAGCTGACCACTTCCACGCCGAGGCCGCGGATCCATTCGACCGTGCCTGCGTCGACGTTCGCCACATACGGAACGGCGCACCGTGGCGAGTATTGCATGGCGACCCTTTTTGCGTCTTGCAGCAGCTTCCGCAACCCAGCCTCCTGCTCCTGCCACCGGGCATAAGGAATCCTGGCCCCGGGCAAGGAATTCAGAACATGCGGCTCGACTTGATGCACCAGCCCGCGCGGTTCGCCACGGGCCGGAATGAAATAATACCAACGCCGGCTGATGTGACCCGGTGGTTTCAGACCCAGCACCCGGTAGGCGAGCGGGTCGCGCTCGTGATGATCGAAAAAGAGCCAGCCGTCCAGACCGGCCTTCCTAATTTCACTTTGGATGGACTCAAGTTTCATAGTGCGACACAGCTTGGTCGCGACGTTATCTTTGAACTCCGGCTGTTTCCTTCAGTTCGCGTCATTTGATTCTGATTCATATCGAATGGTTTCTTCCTACTCTTAGGAACCGTGCAGAAATTAATTCCGATTTTGGTCGGGAGAAAGTGTGTAGTTCCAGACGGGTAGAACGGAGTGGGTTTTGAGGTTGAGGAGACGCATTTGGGTATTGGAAACCTTTTGGGCGGTGGGAAAGGACCGCT
>SXGS01246619.1_pt1 | contig 17950 bp, 26 predicted proteins | sample 3174681 | NCBI WGS metagenome assembly SXGS01 (sample SAMN11356861, study PRJNA531348) | freshwater metagenome | isolation source: freshwater sample F1-80 | place: China: Fuxian Lake, Yuxi | collected 2017-12-25 | reverse complement strand
GCCAGCGCCGGCCGGTTCGCTTTTGTTTTGTAGCTTCCGACGCTTGACCAAAATTCAACGCCCGCAGTTCCGCCGGCGTTGAATGGCCGGCCGGAACCGTAATTCGTCGCCACGCCCGGCCCGCGCCGTTCTTGTTTCATCGCCTTGACGCCCCGAACTTTGCCCGTCCCAAAAAGCGCCGCCATGCCACCAAGCCAACTTGCCCGGATGAATCCGCGCGAATCTTCCGCGCCCTCCCGGCGCCGCTTCAATTCAGCCAACAGCGCCGACCGATCTTCCGACCGCCGCAGCCTTGGCTTGGCATGAATCGCCGCATGAATCACCGCCGCTCGATTGCTTGCGCGCCAAAACTTCCGCGCCGCACCTTTTGCCGCGGCCCGCGTGTGTCCCGGAAATTTGCTCGCAGCCCGGCGCAGCACAAAAAAGCCGCGCGTGATCAACTCGTCCCCTGCTTCGCGGCCTGATGCGACAGCATACCGCTGCATTAGGTTTGCAAACCTCGCCGCCTCAGCTTCAGGAATCCCCCCTTGCATTTTTATGCCGCGTGAACAAGTAGCAGCGTCAACGTGCCGCCGCCCGGAACCATTTCAATACCTTCGATCCGATACGGCCGGCCCTGAAACGCCACTTCCTCGCGCATCCCCGGCGCCGTCGCCCCAAACACCGCCGTGCGCGCGATCACTTTGAGCGTGTCCCAAACTTCAAGCTCCCCATCTTGGCCGGCTTGAACTTCGCGCCGGACAGACCCCGGCCGCACCGCGTAGCTGACCCCATTCCATTGGATGGCCCACCCTTCGCCCTCTAGCTCCTGAACCGCGGCCGCCAATTCTTCGCTTGCGTTCATTTCTTAAAAGGGCCGGGAGCCCGCGCCCCCGGCCCGCACACACACAGCGACCCACTCCCCGCGCTGCTAATTAGCTGAGAATCGCAAAGCTCGCCTCGTGCCGGAGCCCGGCATCCACGTACTGATTGCAGACGATGTTGATGATGCCGCTTGCAGCACTCCCGGCCGCATCCACCGTGAGCTCGACGCCTCCCGATCCAAAAACGCCAATCAAGACTTGGCTCCAATCGCCAAAGATAAGTTGCCCGGCCGGCACTTGAGTTGACGAATGCGCCGCGTAGCCGAGAAGCTCCCGACCTTCGAGCGCAAACCTGCCACTCGTGCCGAGTTGCTCATTTTTAAGGGCGCTTGCGATTGCCGGCGTCATGACGTACGCCATGTTCGAGCCCAAGCCGTTTGCACCCGCAACAGCGCCTTCCAAGGCAACCGCGGCCGCGCGCGAAGCCGGCCCCACGGCCGTGCCCACGCCGGCCGTGTTGATGATGCCCGTGAGGCCCACGCCGCCGACGCCGGCGAAGATTTGCCGATCCAATTCAAGCGACATTTGCAAGATGATGTCGGCCTTGATGGTGGATTCAATATCCGCGCCCTGAGCCAACAGCCGCTTTGAAACTTGCACCTGCGCGCAAAGCCGCTTCGCGTCCAACGTTAATCCGGTTGCGTCCGGATTGCTTGGCGTGGCCGTCGCCGTTTCGGCCAAAAACTGTGCGGATGCCCGGCCTTGCTTCGGCCATACAGCCTTCGACGACAGGCCCGTGATCACACGCGCGCCCAAACGCACCGCCAGCGAATCAGCCGAGAGCGCCGGCACCGCCTCCATAACTTGCGTCCCGACGTACGCCGGCGAACTCGCCACCGTCACTGTACGCTTGAACACCTCCGCCGGCACCAAGAACCCGGCACCGCCGCGGCCGTGCGTCCGCGACAGCCGCTCGTGTTCGAGCGCCTCCCGTTCGGGCAACGTGCGCCCGTCCGCAAGCGCGCGAATCAATCCGATGAACGAATAGTTTTCGGCCGGCGCACCGTCTGCCGCGCCCTCTTTCGTGAACACGCGCGCCGCAATCGGCTTCGCCGCTTGCCGCTCAATCAAGAAAGTTTTGAACTGCTCCACGCTCGCGCCCTGCTCGATGTGGCTCGCAGCTTCCGCCGCGGCACCATGCCGATTGCCAAGCGTCGCAATTTCGCGCGCGTCGTTTCTCTGTTCCTTCACAATTTCAACACTCATTTGTTTTGTCTCCGTTTTCTCCGTTTCAATTTCCCCACCCCCCACAAATTCAACCGACCGACCAACGCCGGCGTGGATGTCCGCCGGCTGACTGACCAACGAAATTTCGTGTGGCGTCCACCGCGCCGCGCGCATCGTGGCCGGGCTCTTGCCGTCGCCGCTTTCGCAGCGCTCCCATTTTTGGACTGAGTAGCCCACAGAAACCGCGCGCAAGATCGAATCCTCGACATCTTGAAAGGCTTCCGACGCCAACCGCGACCGCGAGAACTTCACCCGCGCCCGCGCCTTGCCATCGTCGCCAACCCATGCGCGCACCACGGCGCCCACCTGCCGATCATGCTCCAACAACAATGGCCCGTTTGTATTCAGCCGCTCCAAATCCATCGCGGCCGCCGTGATCTCTAAAACCTCGTCAACCGTTTCGCCGGCCATCATCCGGCGCACCGGAGCGGCCGTCGCGAAACACACATCCACCACCCTCGCGCCTTCTGTGTCCGCCGGCCTTTCAATCGCCGCCGAGAATTCGCGCCGCATCAACTCCGCCGGCGCCGCCCGTTCAATTTTCGCTTTCTTCATCTTCAACGTCCCCGATAATTTCGCCGCTCAGCTTGAGCCCCAACGCTTCCGCCGCGGCCTTATCGCCCGCGATTTCTTGAACCGTTTGAAACCAATCACCGCCGGCTTGAGCCACCAATTGCCGCCGCGAAACAAGACCTGCGGCCAACTGTTCCACCCCCGCCCGAACATCTTGGAGCGGGTTTATCCACCCCCAACGCCGACCGACCATGTCCGCGCGCACGTCCGCGGATTCCACCTTCCCGGCAAGCGTTGCCATCTCTAACCACGCCCGCCAAACCGGCGCCAACGCGTGGGCTAGCCAAGTTTGCAACGCCGCGTATCTGTCGCGCTCCGTGATTGTAAAAGCCCGAAGGCTTGAGAAATTGACTGACTCAGCATCCTGCGCCAATTCGTGGTAAGAAACCCCAAGCCCACCCGCGATGCTTCGCAAAATGCACCGGTTGAACTCGCCGAAGGCAACATTTGGATGTTGCGGATCAAACGCCTTGAAATCCACGCCCGCCGGCAGTTGCTGAAATGACCCCGGCGCAAGCTCTTCCATTTGCGCGCCGCCCGCACTTTCAGCGCCCGAAAACCCTTCGCCACTTTCTGACCTCACGTAGAAGCCGACTTTACAAGCACTAAGGCGCGCGGCCGTCAACTCGGCCTCTCTGTAACTATCCAACATTCGAAGGCTCGTGATCACCGACGCGCACCACGGCGCCGAGTGAACCTCGCCGGCCCGGTCTTGCCGCCGAATATAAATGCACTCCCGCGCCGAAATGGATTGCCGCCCGTCCGCCGTCTCCAAATGGAAGGCAACCGGCCGCCGCCATTCGTCCAACTCCACGCCCTGAATGATCTCCCGCGCGCCGCCGCTTGCGCGACGGTTGTAATCGAGTCCGATGCAGTCCGCGTCAATCACCTGAACTGCGAAACGGTAAGGGTTCGCGGCGCCCCGGATCAGCCGCACCAATGCGCCGCCGTCCCTTGCGACGGCGCGCAAGATTAGATTTTGCAACCCAACCCAACTTTGTTGCCCACTCGCGTCGGCGTGTAGGCTCGCCCACTCATCCCAAACCTCTTCAATTGCGCCGCCGCGCGCGTCATCCAACGCGCCGCCGACCTTCACCCTCGCACGCAGCCGCAAGCCCGAATCACCGAGCGTTTGAGCGCACAAAGTGGCCAACCAATTTTGGACAATCGGGGAATTGCGCTCCAAGTCGCGCGCCCGGCCGCGCAGCATCCGAATCGCGCTCGGTGTTAATTCCTCAACCGGCGTTGTTCGTGTCGCCGCGGCCCAATCGCCCATCAACCGCCCGGCGCGCGCGCCGTCATAGCCGCGCCGCGCCGACGGCGTGGACACGCGCCCCCAAATCTTTCGCAGCGCCGCGATCATATCGCCGCCCCCCATTTCCCAATCGGGCACGACTGAACAGCCATGCGCTGTTTGAACCAAAGGCTACAACCGCACGCCGAACACCGATTGAACACCGCGCCCTTTTGCAGCTTCTCGCACGCTTTACAAATGGCGAGCCGTTCCGCAAGCAAGTCATCGGACGCGAGAGCGCCCCCGCTCTTAGCGAACTGACCTAACGCCGTGAAAGCGTTTGCCATCTGCTCCGCCGCGCTTGGCATCGCTTGAGCCGGCGCCGCCGGCGCGGGCGCTTTTGGTTCAATGGCGGAAAGCGTTTCCACGTTCAATGACTTGCGAACTGCGCCAACACAAGGTTGCCGCTTGATTTCAACGCCCGCTCTTCCGCCAAAACTTCCGCGCGATAAGCACGCCGCATTTCCAACAATTCCGCCGGCTTGAGATGCTCAACGCTGAACCCGTCCACTTCGTGTGAAATGATGGACTTGTCTGCACGCTGCTCTATGATCTGCTCTAGCTTGGCGAGCACGCGCCGAGCATGGGAAGCGCCGTTATGACCGGCAACCGCGGCCAAGTTGACCGTGACCGAAATGACGCCCGATTCGAATGTGATACGCTCCGCCGGCGCTTTGTTGGCAACGCCGGCCACCGTGTAGATTCCAACCGGCATTGCGGCCGTCTGCGCCGGCGTCAATTCAAGCCGCCAGCCGTCGCCGCCGTCCGCAATCGCGGCCACATCAAGCGCATGATTTTCAGACCTGAAGAAATAGACGATCAGCCACCCGGCCGCCGGCGTGTGCGCCGGCAACGTAAAGAAGGCTCGCAGCGAATCGCCCGCCGCGAATGTTGTGGGCACCCCTAGCACCGATCGTACATTGGCGGCCGCGGGCGCCAAACCTCAACCCGAAACCCCGCGAAGGATTTTCACCCACTTGCATTTAGAGCCGCCACGAATTGACAAACGCCGGCAGCCCCTTCCGCAAGGCCGGCACTGCGGCCGGCAACACCGCCGGCAACGCTCCACCGCGGCGCCATGCCGGCGCGAGAATATGGAGGGCGGCAATACTGTATATCCTCGCGTCCAAGGGTTCATTGCGTTCCCGAGTCTGAACCCACGCCCGCATTGCATAACCCCGGCGCTTTACAACTCTGAGTTCCTCTGAGCACAGGCCTAGCCAATAGCTTTCTAACTCATAGCCGCGGCCGTCATCCGGCCAATGCAGAACGGAGTTGCCGCTTTTCTCCCCGGCCCGCAGCTTGTGAAACAAAAATTCCTTCAGCAGGTGAACGCCGACAAGATACTTGAAACCGGCCAAGCCATCCCGGCGCCCGCGCGCGCGCAGAATGGGCGGCGCCGTTTTCACCACCGACCCGCGGACTGCCACGATCCCAAGCCGGCCGCGCGCCGCGCACCACGGCGCAACCGTGGCTGTGTTAAATCCCGCATCAACCGCCGCGCATTGCACCTTCAGCACTTCCCCCGATGCTTTCCGATATTCTCGCGCCAATAGTTTTTCGAGCGCATCCCAAACTTCAAGATGCACCGTTTGCCCCTCCAAAACGTGATACCCGATTCCCCATTGATTATCCTTCAAGCCGTGGCCGACAATCTCAACCTCCAACCGGTCTTGTTGGACATCCACACCGGCCGTCAGCGTGAGCACCGGCGCCGGCACTTCTGCGCCGTAGCTTTCAGTCCGTTGCATCAAGCTCCCGATTTCAAGCCGGCTTTGGCTCTCCTCCCACACCTCCGCAAGTTGCAGATTGCAAAAGGCGCGCAAACGATCCGCGCCCGCGTCTTTGGCGCCGAGAAACAGCGCCACCAAATCCGACAACTTGACCCAAGGGGATGCAAGGCTATTGATCCTAAAGCCGGCGATCTCCGATCCCGGCCGCGTTGCCCGCCAAACGCCGCCGGGAACGGCCTCATTCTTTTCCCGCTCGCTGTATTCGTGGCCGGCCGGGCAAACAAACCGCGCGCTCTTTGGCTCGCCCGCGTCCCACTTCACGCCCGCCCATTCGAGCGCGTGCCGTAGTTTGCAGTGTGGGCACGCGATTTCAAATAGTCGCCAATCTGATTCCCCCAGCGCCGCCCATATTCTTGATTGACCCTTGGTGGTTGGCGTGGACGCGATCACCGCGCGCCGGTTGTGGAAATTTTGTTGCCGCGCCATGCCGAGCGCCAAGGGGTCGCCTTCCCCGGCCGCGTTGATGGGATATCTGTCCACCTCATCCGCTAGCACGTACCGAATCGGCCGCGACGCCAACGACGCCGGCGCATTGGCTCCGATGATGGTAATCGTCCCGCCCGGAAATTCCCGGCGAAGCGCCGTTTGTCCGCCTACCCTTGATTTTGCTTTGGGGAAAAGCGCCGCAAGTTTTGGCGTGTCCCGGATCATCGGCCCGAGGCGATCCCTTGAGAATGCCTCGGCCATGGCCAACGTAGGCTGTATGATCAGAATCGGGCCCGCGTCTTGAGTGATCCATGAAAGGCAGAAATTCAAAAGCAATTCAGTTTTCCCAAGCTGAGCGCCGCAAGCGTAAATGGTGATCTTTGAATCAACGGCCGCATCTAACATTCCCCGCTGATATTCCGCGCGGCCGGTTTGCCACCTTCCCGGCTCCGCCGCCGCTTCCGGCGAAAGCCGCCGCTCACGATCTGCAACAACCGACGGCGACAGCTTGCCCGGCGGCAAGAATTGCTTTCGCGCCGTCCGCAAGATTTCGTCAAGCGTCATTGGCTAACTCAGAAAGCAGTTTTTCAAACGGCGCCCGCGGCAAGCCGAACCGTTCCGGCGCGGCCATCAACGCCGCGCGCACAATCGCGTGCGATTGCTCAAAGGACTTGAGCACGTCCGCCGCCTCGACCAATTCGCCGCGGCGCTGTGCGATCTGCAATTCTAGCAGCTTCCGTTGTGCAGCAAGCCGGCGTACCCTCTCGACCTCTTTGGGAACCATCGCCCGGCCGGCCCGCAACAGCGCGCACACCGGCCCGATCACCGCGGCCAACTCCCACCCTTCCCGGCCCGGCGCCGGCAACCGGCCACCGGCAACGAGCTCTTCAACCCTTAACTTCGACACTCCAAGCCAACCGGCGACCTGATCCGGCCCGGCCATCGTTTCAATTTCAGCGCTTGGCATCATTTCCCCGCGATTTTATCGGCCACATCTAGCCATTGTCCGGCCCTGCGGTACACCCCATCGCGTTTTGGCCGGGGAAGAACCTAGCATTTTTTTCCGTTTCAGAAGCAAGCCGCGCCTGTGCCCACTTGGCCAACTCGCGCACCTTTGGTGCGCTCTCGTAAATCAGCCCGTGCAAAATCTCATCAAGCAGCGTGAGCGGCTCGCGCGTGCGCCAATGTTTATGCCCGCGCGAATGCGGTAGCAGCGCCAGCGCCGGCCGGTTCTCTTCAATCCACGCGCGCAGCGCCGCCTTGGCGGCCCCTTCGCGCCGCTCGCGCAGCGCGGCAACATGCGCAAGCCGGCCGTGATCCCACCTGTGCGCTTCGGCAAGCGCCGCGTCGCCGATGCGCCTAATGCAATCGCTCCCCACCTTGAACTGCCCACCGCCCGCACCCTTGATCCAACATTCCAAGCTAATTCTCGTTCCGCAGTAGTCGCAACTGCTCCCCTCGTTGTGCAGCACGCCCACGAATTCAAACGGCGCGACGCCAAGCCCGGCCGCTTCGAATGCGTGCATTCCCTGAGCGTTTGCATTGGTGAATAACTTTAGCTTGTCAAGCATATAGAAAACCCCCTACAACCCCCGAAGGCGACGCGCTCGCGTCGGCTTCGGCTTTGGCTTCGCCTTGAAGTGTCTTACGTCTTGAAGTGCTTGAAGTGTCTTGTGTCGACAATAAATCTAAGTCTAAGCGGCTCCGGCTTTGGCTTGGCTTCCTTCCTTCCTTCCTTGTTGCAGAACTATGCCCCGCGCCTGAACCCTTCGCCGCGAAAGCAAAAACGCCTTGTTTCGGCGCGCGCAAGCTCGCAATCCATTTCTTGAGCTCTGCCACCTCTTCGGCCGACAACGCGCCTTTGATCTTTTCCTTTTTCAGCGCCATACAACCGCGTTGCCTTCTAGGTCAATCCCGCGCCGCATCCCGCGCGTTGCCACGCCGCGCAGCGCCAACGCCCGCGCCTGTTCAATGAACCTAGAGTCACCGATTTCAAGCAGATCATCGAACCGCCGGGCCGCATACCACGTCGACCCGTGGTGAGCGTAATTCATGGCGACGGCCGCCGCCGTTGTCGTCCAATTCGCCGCGATGAAAGTCCCAACCGCCAAGAATCGTGCCCGCGTGCAAACCTCGTCGCGTCGTTCGCTGTAAATCATTTTGGGCGACACCCCCGAAACACTTTCCACCGCGCCAAGCATGGCGCCGGCTTCCTCTTTCTGTTTCCGTGTCAACGGCGGCATATGATAAGGGCGCTTCACTTGCGCGCCCCTTTCGGCCCAAGCCCCGCCGCCGACAGCAGCGCCCCAAAACCCGCCGGCGTTTTCAGCTTCTCGATGAAAGTCGCCGGGCAAGTGTTGTCTAGCTTGTCGGCAACATCCTCGATCCACGGCGGTTCCGCGTCCAAGGCCACCACCACGCGCGCACCTTCACGGCCCATTGATTCCCGCGCCGCCCGGCGCTTCACCTTCAGCGCCGTCACCTGTGAATCATCGTTCCAAACTTTTGCCTTTGTCATAGAGTCCAAGATTGTTTTCGCCAAGTTATCCAAATCGCCAACCCGCCGCCGGCCTTCCACGTAGAAATACACCTCCACCGCAACCGCTTGCCCCGCCCGAAACCGCACCCCGCCGCCCTTCGCCGTGAGTGTCGTTAGCCAACGCCAAGCCTTTAGCCCCTTGTCCCCGCCGTCGTAAATATGCGCCCGCCCGCCGCGGCACGCGCACCGCGGCCGGGGAGTGGCCCGCGGCCGGCCCTCCACCCAAAATGACCACGCCGATTTTCCTTCCTCAACCGCGCCCATGTTCCACCCCTTCCACCGGCCGAAACCATGCCACCGGGAAGACCGCGCACGGCTCCGTGTCTCTTGCGTCGCCCCGATCCCGCCGGCCACCGACCTTCACCCATGCCATCAACAACCGTGTGACGGGCACAAAAAACAAGCCGTCGCGGAACTGAACCACCAAGAATGACCGTACCCCCGACCACTCCCAAAGCGCCACGGCCACGCTAATTTTTGCCGCGCTAATGCTGTAAAACGCCCGCGACTCTCTAAACAGTGAGCGCACTTTGATTTCAATGCGCGCCACCATCGCTTCGCCGCGCCAAAGCTCTCGATCCATTTGGGAAAATTCGCACTTGATTTGCCGATCACAGCCCCACGCCGCCGCCACGCGCGCCGCAATGGATTCTTCCCGCGCCCGATCCGCGGCCGTTTCGTAAATGCGCGGCGCCGCGTTCAAAACGGCACCTCGTCGCCGGTTGGATTGTAATTGTGCGACGTGACACCGACCCCCGCCGGCCGCAGCGCCTCGACTTGTGCGATCATTGGTGCCATTGCCGACACCGCCGCCGCGCCCGGCACAAACGCCCAACCGGTTCCCGCGTCTAGCTCTTCCACGATGAGCGCCCCATCCTTTGCCGGCACTTCCAAGCCGTGCTTGATTGCGTGCGCCGTCACCCGGCCCCATTGCATCACCCACGGCGGCGATTCCGTTTGCACCCCGTGCCGCGGCCGCATCGGCGCCGGCGCTTCCGACTTTTCAGCCGGCCGCCCCCAACGCTGCACCCGCCAACGCGCAGGCCATTCGCCGCCGTTATCTTTCGGCTTGGCTTCCTCATAGCCAACAACCCCCAAACCTTCCCGGCCTAGCAGCGTTTTCGCGTCCAACTCTTCGCCGCCCTTTAAGCCAACCGCAGCCGCGAACGCGCCTAGCCGCGCCGAATTATTGAACATCACCCAGTCCCGCCCTTCGCCCGTCGCGCCGCTCTCTTTGCTTTTAAGCGCCAGCGTGAGCGCCAACATTTCATTGCCCGCCTTGGATTTTTTTTGGGTGCACTCCAAGATTTTAAAGCGCACCAATTCGCCATCGGTAAGAACGCTCATGATTTTTCCTCCTCACTCCATTTAATTTCAGTGATCCCCGAACCGCGGCCGACATTCGAAATGTCATTCCCGTCATCGTCCACCTCCCCGAAAATTCCGCAGATCGCACCAAGCCCATAGCGCCGGCCGTAAGTTGTCGCACCCCCGATTGAATGAGCCGTCACGCGCCCATCACGCCCAATCGCCGGCAACGCCGGCCCTCTGAAATGCTCGGTGTGTCCGTCCTTGTGGAATACGGAGGTATCTACCGCCACGCGCGCCACGGCTTCCGAGCCGTCTCCGGGCGGCCCGAAATCAATCCGCGCCGTTTGCGTGAACCCAAGCCCGTGCTTTGCGAGCACCGGCCGCACGCAATCAAGCAGCGTCGCCAGGTCGCAGTATTTTACACCTCGCCCAATCCCATTGTTGAGCGCCGACGCCAACGGATTCACTAGCTCGCCCTGCGCCGCGATAAACGCCGCGCACCACTTTTGGTGACGCAACAGCGCCGACTCCTCGCGGATCATCTGCGCCGCCGTTTCATTTTCTCCCGCCATTGTGTGCCCTCCTTTTCACCGGCCGACCGCGCACCATGCGCGCCCGGAAAACTATTTCCCAAAGTTGAATTGCAGTTGCCGATCTTCCACCGGCCGCAGCGCCCAAAATTCGCGCGCCTCATCCGCCGACACGCCGGCCGTATCAACGTAGGCAGCCCACAAAATCCGAGTTGAATTTCCGAGACCGCGTGAGATTGCTTCCGGCGTCGCGCCGGCCGCGTACATCATGGTTGCGCACGTTTTGCGCGCGCCGTCTTGGATGCCCTCCACGCCCGCCCGCTTGCGAATTCCGGCAAGCGTCCGCTTTAGATTCCCATGCGGCGGCAATTCCGCGCCGCGTTCCAAGCCCCACGCCAACCACGCACGCGCCGTTTCATTCATCGGCACCCGCCGCCGATCCCGCGTTTTAGTGTGCGCCACAAGAACCCCATCCACGCGCACGGCGTCCCATCCGATCCGGTTGATTTCTTCCGGCCTGATGCCAAGAAAGAAGCCAAGCGCCAGCGCGCCGAGTCCGCGCCGGCCTGCCTTGGTTTTAATCGCCGCCGCTAGAATCGCGGCCACCTCTTTTGTTGAGTAACACCGTGGGATTGACGGCTCGACCGTGATCCGGTCAAGGCCCGCCAAAGGAGAAGCCCGCAAAACGCCGCTCCGAACCAAAAAGCCGAACAAGGAGGAGAATCGGCCCGAATTGGACGCGGCAGAGGATGCCGCCGGCGAGTTGCGGAAGATGTAAGCCTCGATCTGCGCCGCGCTAATGGCTTTGACCGGATAACCCGCGCCAAGCTCGCGCACGAAGCCGCCGAGGTACGATTGAAGGCTCTCAATGTACCGCTCGCGGCGCCCGGCCCGCCGCTTCGCTTCAAGCAAGAGCGCCAAGGCCGGCCCTAGGCGCTCCGAACCCACACCAACCCCAATCGGCCGCGCCCCGCGCACCTTAACCTTTGGCCGGCAAATTCTTGCGGTTTTTGAAAGGCCCGCACGCCTTGAAGAATGGTGGAGCCGAGGAGATTCGAACTCCTGACCCCCACAATGCCATTGTGGTGCTCGCCCCGAAATTGACCCCGGCAATTTCACTCTAAGAACCTTCGCAAAACCTGCCAAATAATCAAGCGCCACTTATTCGCACGCCGCCAACAGCACGCCGCGCGCCCACACCGCCGGCCGGCGCCTCACCGCTAGCGCCGCCGCTTGCACCTTGGCCAACTCAGCCGCGTTCAATGCCACCGTGAGCGCCGGCCGGCGCCGTTGCTTTTCGGCGATCCGCTTCCGGCCAGCGCCGACGCGGGCGCCGCCGCGCGTGTGTTTTTTTATCGCTCCCACTGCTCCTCAAAGTCAGCGAAGAATTTCAGCCAATCCGCCTCCGTCGGCAAATCTTCATTCTCAACATCGTCCCATTCCGGCCGCATATAAGTGCAACCAATCTTATCCTCTGTCCCGTCCGGCGCGCAAAAGTACAGAGTGCCGTCAGCGGTTGCCACGATATGCCCGTCACGCGACAGCCGCGCCACATCGCCGCTTTGCGTTCGCAGCGGCCAAGTGCTTTCAGAAAATTCAACGCCCCCGAGGTTTAGTGTGCTCATGGTGTGCCTTAATTTTCTCCCATTTGTTCCCGCTTCTTTTCAAAAGCCCGGAAGCGTGGCAACGCTTCGCGCGCGAACTCCAAGCCGGCCGCGTCACTCTTTTTCAGCGCCCGCCAAAAATCTTCAAGGATCAGAATGGCTAGGAATTCATGAAGCGTGATTTCTTGGCCGATCGGCCGAAGCGCCGACATGGCGCGCGCCGACGCCGCCACCATGTCAATCGGCTTCCCGCTGTATCTAAAAGAGCGCGTCGTCATGCCTAGCCTTTCAGCGAATCGCAGCCGCGGCCGTTGCGCGCGTAATCGTCGGCGATCAGCGCCGCCAATTCGAAATTGCTTTCGAGTGCGTCGATAAACTTCACAAAGCCGCAAAGGTCGATCCACGCGGCCTCACTCATAGAGCGCGCCAGCGCGCGCTTTTGGGACTTCGTCGGCTTGAGTTGATTGGTCGCTTTCATGGGCAGAAGATACCCTAACCCATGATTTGCGCAAGGTCTTTTTCAATAAATGTTATCCCCACAAAGCCGCGCCATTGTGAACAACTCGGGGAACCTAGGACATGGCTTGTCCCGCCATTGAAGCTTCGGCCTATTCTTCGCCGCCGAATTCCCCGCCCTCTTGTGGAAAGAGGCGCACCGCTTTTTTCTCCCGCGCGCGCTGTGAGATTCCGAGCGCGTCGCCTAGCTTGAGCACCGCCGCGCGTTCGCGGCTCAAAATGTTGAGCTCCGGCGCTTCGATGATGTCTTTGACGGCGCCTTTGTGGTCGCGCATCGTGATCACACAACCTTCCTTCGCCAAGAACGCCTCACAGGATTCAATGCGCGCCACGGCGGCCGCGTACGCCGCCAGCGGCGGCAAATCGTCCGCACTTAGTCCGCGCCCTTCGATCAGCCGGCCGCCCACATCCGCCCACACTTCGCGCGCGCGCTCCGTCAAGAACGCCGGCGCCGGCGGCAGTGTTTGCAGTTCCATTTCAGCGCCCCCGATGCAACCCCGCCCGCATGATGTCGCGCGCGTAATCCCGATCGCTAAAGATGGTGCCGGCGTTGCCTTCCGCGAAAGATACATCCCCGAATTGCTCCTTGAATCGTTTTTTGTGCTCTGACAATTCCACCCCAAACGACAGCGATCCGGCTTTCACCTTCTGTGAGAAGTCTAAAAGAAAATCATGGAGCCCGGCTTCGGTGCTCAAAAGGTAGCTTTCGATCCTAAAATTGCGGTTGAGATTGGCCGAAGTCAAAATGGAAATCTTCCAATCCGCGTTCGACAGCAGAATGAATTTGCAATGCACATTCGTGGGCGCAATTGAATCGTCCCCGCAAACCTTGCGAACATACGCGCAGTATTCCGGTTGGCGCGCCGGGAATGAATAATCAACGAGCATCAAGACCGAGCGCACCACGCCCTTTTTCATCAGATCATGGAGCATTTGAGTTTCGGCGCTCCCGACCGTCCACACGCACACCACCAAATCCGCCGGGCCCGTGGCCGACAGCGCGTGGTGGATCAGGTCAATCAAGTTCCAATGCCCGCTAGAGAGTGTGAAAATCTCGCAGCCGGGCACAATCGCGCCCACGGCCGCCGCCGCCGTTGCTTCGCAAACCTCCCGCCGGTGAATGCGCTGCTTCCCTGTCCTGAAGACGGACGCCGCGCCCTCTTTGTTTTCCCCCATACCAACACCCCACCCACCCAATCAAAACGCGCCACGGCGCATCCTAGCGCGGTTTTTCGCCCTCCTTTGGAGCCTTGGAAGGCATCGGCCCGATGAACCATCCTTCCGGCACTTTGACCGAGCCGCCAAGCTCCCACGTTCCGTCCGGCCGCAAAAAATAGACCGGGCCGACCATTCCGGGCCCGGCCCGCAATAGCGCCCCGTCGCTATCGATCAGCACCACCCGCGCCGCAGTTGCGCAGCCGCTCGCGCAAATAATCGCCCCAAGCATCAACCAAAGCGCCCGGCGCCCGGCCCACTTCCACGGCCACAATGGGCCCGCTCTCCGCCTTCCATATTGCATACAACAGCTTTCCGAGCGCCTCCATCAGCGCCGCGATCATTTCGGCGCCTCATCCTTTGACTTGAGCGCCAAGCGCGCGCCCGTATAGCCCAAGGCCGTCAGCGCCGACGCGATCAGCCCGGCCACCTTCGCCCCCGTCCCATTTTCGCCAAGCGCCCCCGACGCGATCAGCCCGCCCACGGCCACGGCCGCCACACTCAGCCAAAATTCCGAACATTGCCACCCCGGTTTCATCGCTTGACCTTTTTGTTTTGTTTCACCTGCCAAAAATTGTAGCACGTCCACGCGATTGACCCGACCAAGGCCAAGCACCGCAAGGCTTGTTCCAAGTCCGAATATGACAGCGCCACGGCACCGACCGCGCCGGCCGTGCTCAGATTGGTTTTTAGCGTTTCCATTTTTAGTGCGTTATATAATCGCGCCGCAGTTGCGCCGGCTCTTGGCAAACAGTTTCGTGCCGCGTGACCCCGTTCACCACGCTTGCAAGCTCGATCTCAAAGAACACCGCCAGCGCCGCGCCGGCCAACGCCGCATCAATCGCCGCCGAAATCAAAACCAACTCGCCGCGCCACGCGTCCACGTCCCAAACCCACGCCGCGGAATTGGCAAGCGTTGTCCCGTCCGCCGCGGCCACGCGCACCGTCACTGAATAGCCCGCGCCGTCAAAGCCCACAAACGGCGCCCACGGGTTGCCGCTCGCCAACAGCGGCACCAAGCGCAGCGGCACCGTGTCGCCACGGAACAACGCCGGCACCGCGCCGGCCGCCGAGCTCGTCGCGCTCGCCACGATCCGCCGGCTTTGAACATCTAAGAAAACATCCGTTGTCATTTAGCACATCCCCCCATTGCAGCTTTGCCCCTGATACCACTGCCCGTAGTAAAAATCGCACGCCGCCTGAGTCATCCCATCGCCGACGCAGATCATGCCCGAGCAGCACTTGCCCGTTGGCGCGGGCGGTTGCGGACACGTCACCCCCGCGCACGTTGTCCCCGCGCCTTGCCACGTCGCGCCCGCTTGCGCCACGCAAGCCGCTTCCGTTTGCGAATCAGTGCAAACGCCCGAAAGACAGCACGCGCCCGTAGGCGCCGCCGGCGCGCACGCGCCCGCCGTCCAATTTCCCGGAAACGCGCACTCGGCTTGAAGCGTCGTGGCTGTGACTCCGCCAGTGTTGCAGCAACCTAGATCGCAATTAGGCAGCGCGCCACACTCAAGAAATGCGTTCCAACGGGATTGGCCACCCGGCGCCGGCGGACAATCGCCGAAAACACTTTGGAAGCACCCCCCAAGGCCATCACAGCACGCGCCCATTGTTGGGCACGCCGGCCCGGCTTGGCAGTTGCCGTCTGCGTACCAAAACCACACGCCCGCATTGGCGAGGCACTGCGCTTCTGTCTCGTTTTGGCAGTTGCCGCCGTCTAGCCGGCAACAGCGGCCGACCGGCGGCGGTTGCGGGCACGGGTTCGGCTGACACGCGCCGCCCTGCGTCCATGTCCCGCCGAGAACATCGCACGCCGCTTGCGTTCCTTCTGAGCACGCGCCGGTTGCCGCGATACAACAAGCGCCGGTTGCCGGCGGTTGCGGGCAAGGCGAAACGCAATCGCCGCCCTCGACCCACGCGCCGCCGCTGACAAGGCACGCGCCTTCCTCTGAAATTGAACACGCGCCCGACGGCAGGCAACAGCGGCCCACGGCCGGCGGCGGCGGCGGCAGGCTACAATCCACGGCGCACCCGCCGACACATGCCCGGCCGGCATGGAACACGCCAGCGCAACCGGCGGCCGTTGTCATGGAACATGATCCACCCAAACAGCACGCGCCCAAATCGCACGGCGTGCCGATCCCGTCCGCGCACAATTGGCCAACGTAAAAAGCGCCGGCAATGGCGGCGCATTCCGCGGCCGTTTTTAATTCGCAGACCGTCCCGCAGTCCGGCGTGAAGCAGCCCGGCGGCGGCAAATGACAGTTGTCAACAACGCGACAGCAGCGCCAAAGCTCATCGACCGGCGGCGGCGGCGGTTGCGCGCACGGGTTCGGCTCGCACACCGCGCCAGCGGTGAACACGCCGGCCAAGCACCCTTCGGCACTTGTCACCGTGCAAGCGCCGCTTGCCGCATCGCAGCAACTCCCCGTTGCCACTTCGCCGCCTAGCGCGATTTCATCGCAGCACGTTTGAACTTCGAGATAAACCCCCCGGTCTGTTTGCCGGAGCCGTTGATTGACCCCGCAAAGAAGCTTTTGAGAATCCAACGCCGCCCATAGCGCGTCGATCTCTAGTCCGACACTTCCGCCAATTCTATTTTGGCGGCCGCTCATGGCGGAAATGGATTTGTCGGGTCACTCCCCGGCCGGCAATATTCTCCAACTTTGAACGTGCCGTGCATCTTGAAACATTGTGTCGCCGTGACGCCCCACGCGGAATCTTGATCCCCGGCCGCATTTGTAAAGTAGCAGCACCCGACCGCCGGCCCCGACGGCGCCGCGCATTTGCATGGATTGAAAATGCTTCCGCAGTCAGCGTCCACGCCCAAGAAGGTAAAGCCAAGCGCCGCGCATTCATCGGCCGTTTTTTCTAGGCACTTATTGTCCGGCCCACAACAAGCGCCCTTGGTCTGTTTCTTCGCCGACGTATAAAGCGCCGCCTCCACGCTTGAGAATCCCTCAAAGGTGGATTCAATTTGAAGCCTCAAGCCCGAATACTTCAACCCTTGAGAAGCTTTCAACCACATCGCGCACGGCAAAGTTGCGCCCCACGTTTCCGGGAAGCCTTCCAATTTCAAATCTTGCGTGGAAAACATCTTCCCGATATTGGAGAGCGCCTGTTTTTGCTCTGCGCCCGCACGGAAGTTTGATGTTTTCTTAAGCACCGGCGATTGTGTCACAAATTGCGTGGTGCCCCTCTTGATCATCTCCGTTGCGTCATTCATCGCCGCCGGCGTGCCTTCTATGAGTGAGTTGCAAATCTTGAGTGACGCACCCGCCGCCGCGCCCGGCGGCCAATAGCAAGACCCGGCCAAATCGCCCGCGGCCACGTAGGGGCGCTTTTGTGAATGGTTTCGGCTGTAACTGTTGAGCGCCTGAACTTGATCCGGCGTTAAGTCGCGCAGCATCGGCGCCGCCGCAATGGCCAATTCCTTTCGGCTCCAATCCAAAGACCATTGAGCCGTTGTCGTGTCGCCTACCCCTAAACTCTGCTCGCCGTCCGGATAATGCAACGTGCCCTGCGCCCGGTTCCCATTGCCTAACGTCTTGATGTCCGCTTTGATGGCGTTGCCTAGCTTCGCCTCTTTTGCAATGAACTTGGTGAACGCACTTTTGATTTCTTCGAACGTCCCCGAATACGTCGCTTGTTGAGTCCACCCGGCCGCCGGATCATAATCGAATGACGTGCTTTCGAGCACCAAGCCCGCAAGCCCGATATATTTTGAAGGGGACTCACTCATACGCCGCGAAATGCTTTCGTGTGATCCCGAATTTGTTCGGCGATACGCACATGATCCCCGGTCAAGCGTTCCATCGCTTCCGCGTGCGCCCGCGCTTCGTTGTCAATCGCCGATACGTTGCGCCCCAAATTCAGGCCCACGGCCGAAGCGCCGGCCAACGCACCGCCCAAGCCGCCGCCCTTTTCGCCGGCGCTTTTCTTCTTAGCGCGCTCGCCAATCTCGTTGCCGTCCTCATCATATACCGCCCCGCCGGCCATCGCCGCCGCTTGGCGCCGTTTCAATTCCTTTTTGCGTTCCGGCGCTGCCATCTGCTC
>SXGS01208673.1_pt1 | contig 17956 bp, 17 predicted proteins | sample 3174681 | NCBI WGS metagenome assembly SXGS01 (sample SAMN11356861, study PRJNA531348) | freshwater metagenome | isolation source: freshwater sample F1-80 | place: China: Fuxian Lake, Yuxi | collected 2017-12-25 | reverse complement strand
GTCCGGTGGCAGAGATCGCGGCCATGGTGCGACCATGAAACGACCCGAACGTGGTAAGAATCTCGTAGCGGCCATCGCGCTTGTCGCCGCCGTATTTCCGCGCCAGTTTGATGGCGGCTTCGTTAGCCTCGGCACCGCTGTTACAGAAGAAAACTTTGTCGGCGAAGGAGTTCGTACATAACGCTTGCGACAATTGCGCTTGGGGAATGGTGTGGTGCAGGTTCGAGATATGCGTCAACGTCGAGACTTGATCGCACACCGCTTTAACCACAGCCGGGTGGCATTGCCCCAGGTTCATGACCGCCAAGCTGGCGAAAAAATCCAGATATTCCTTGCCGTCGGCATCCCACAGCCGGCAGCCTTGACCGCGCACGAAAGCAACGGGGAAGCGTGCGTAGGTGGTGCAGAGATACTGAGAATTGAGATCGACGATACTTTGATTGGTTACGCTGTCCATCTGACCACCTCCGTGCCGATGCCTTCTTTAGTAAAAATCTCCAACAACGTCGCGTGCCGCACACGGCCATCGATAATGTGCGTTTTCTTGACGCCACCGTGCAACGCCGCCACGCAGCACTCGACTTTGGGAATCATGCCCTCGCCGATGGTGCCATCTTTGATCAGGCGTTCGGCTTCCGTGCTCCCCAAGGTCGGGATCAGGGTGTGAGACTTGTCTTTGATGCCTTCGATATCGGTGAGTAGGATCAGCTTCTCTGCTTGTAGCGCCTCGGCAATTTTGCCGGCCACAAGGTCGGCGTTGATGTTGTAGCTTTCGCCGCTTTCGCCGACTCCCACTGGGGCAATCACCGGAATAAAATTGGCCTCGGTCAAAGCGTTCACGACGCGCGGATTCACTCCTACCACTTCGCCAACTTGGCCGACATCATGCGTCGTCGGTGGCTTGCCTTCTTCTTCGACTGTCACGAGCATCTTGCGTGCGACAATCAGCTCACCGTCTTTCCCGCTCAGGCCAACGGCTTTCCCGCCTTGGCGGTTAATCAGCGACACGACCTCTTGGTTGATCTTACCCAGCACCATCTCCACCACATCCATGGTTGCAGCGTCGGTGACACGCATGCCGCGCACGAAGCGCGACGAGATTCCCAACTTTTTCAGCATCTCGCCAATTTGTGGCCCACCTCCGTGCACAACCACCGGGTTGATACCCACGTATTTGAGCAACACGATGTCCTGAGCGAAGCGCTGCTTCAACTCTTCGTCTTCCATGGCATGCCCGCCATATTTGATGACGAACGTTTTTCCAGAGAAGCGCCGAATGTACGGCAGGGCATCGAGTAAGGTGTCGGCTTTATGTATGAGCGCGTCCACGGCACCCTTCCATTTCGTAAGAAAGTAGGAGTCTTATGCCCTGGAACTCCCGATGGGTCAATGGGATTCGGACAAGGGGGAAAAGGCGAAACGGGAAAATGGGCAATAGGAAGAAAAGAAAAACGACAGACTCCTTTTTTCGCCCTTTTCCCTTTTCACCACTTCGCCTGGCCTTGCAGTCTATTGCCTAGGCTTGTTCTGGCTTATAATACCCGACCATGAAGTACATCACGACATTCTGCGGCGTGTTCATGTTTGGTGTTGTAGTCGCCTCCGCCGATCTCTATCAGTGGACGGATGCCCGAGGCGTTCTGCATGTGGTCGATGACCTGAACGCTGTGCCAGAAGAGTATCGTGGTCAGATACAAACGCATTCGGCACCCAAACCAACTGCCGCACAAAAAAACTTCCTCGCCCCAGGTAAAACGTACCCGCCGAAGAGCCAAGGGGCTTTCGCACAGCAACTCGCTCGCGACTTAGGCTTGATTCAGACCCTTGGTGAAGACGGACTTGGTCCGCTCGGTGCCGCCGGCATCCAACCGGCAAGCAGTTGGCAGGCAACCACATCTCTCACGCATGAGGCACAGGATGAGGTCGTCGCTGCTGCGCGACGAGCTGCGGAGTCGCAACGTCTCAAATTATCAGCAGATGGCGCAGAAGCTGTCGTGCGGCAGGCAGCCAAAGCATTTCTTCCCCCACTACCACCGGTAGCCCCACCGCCCGTGTATGAACTGCCCGAGATCATTATTGAACAGCAACCCCCACAACTTGTCGAAATCATTCGCGAACCCTTTTACGTTCCCGCGCCGATGGTTATGGGGACTCCATATTGGGGCGGCTATGCGCCACGGAGAACCTTTCGAGGTAGCAGCCGACGCGAAAGGCCGAAACGCGGACCACAGTTTGCCACCCCGGCACCGACCCATATGCCGTTTGGTGCGAGCCACATGCCATTCGGCGCGAGTCATCAGCCATTCGGCGCAAAGCGCTAAGTTTTTGCAAGGAGCCTCTCTATGAACATTACTGTCTTTAGCGATTACATTTGCCCATTTTGTTTTCTCGGTACTGAAACCTTGCGCCAAGTCCAGCCGCAGGTACCGTCATTCACCCTAGAATGGAAAGGGTTTCAGATTCATCCCGAATATCCTGCCACCGGCATATCGTTCGCTCAACGCGCTGCGCAGGTCGGCAAAGAACGCTATGCCGCTATTTGGCGCAACATCACGACTATGGCCGAAGGGATTGGGTTAGAGATGCGACCACCGGAAGTCCTCACCAATTCGCTCCTCGCGTTGGAAGCCACGGAATATGCCAAAGACGAAGGCAAAGCCGCTGAGTTTTCTCGGGCGGTCTACGCTGCGTATTTTCAAGACGGGCAGAATATCGGCGACCTAGAAGTCGTGTTGGGCCTCGCCCAGCAGGTCGGGCTCGATGCGACGATGGTGCAGGAACATCTCCACGCGGGCACCTATCGACAACGTCTCGCGACGGCGCATCAAGAAGCCCGCGCATTAGGCATTTCCGGAGTGCCTACGTTCGTTGTCGGCCCGGCGCAGATCGTTGGTGCGCAATCGCCCGAGGTCTTCATCAATATGCTCAAGCGCGTGGCCGAACGAGGGTTAGCGTAAAGAGGAATTTCGTCATGGAGACTCATCCTCAATTCTGTCGCATTACCTTCAATCCCGAAAGGTGCTTTGGAAAGCCGTGCATCCGAGATTTGCGGATGCCGGTCGCTTCTATTCTCAGCTATCTGAGTTCGGGTATGAAGTTAGAGGACCTCCTGGAGGAGTGGCCAGAGCTGGAACGAGAAGATGTATATGAAGCGTTAGGGTATGCCGCATGGATAGTGGAAGAACGCAATATTCCTTATGAAGAAGCAACGGCGAAATGAAGTTCTTGCTCAACATGAATATGCCGCGCGCCCTCGGTAGACGGCTGGCCACTGAAGGGCACGAATGGCGTCATGTCCGCGACATTGCCATGGCTCGCGCGAGTGATTCGAGTATCCTTGCGGAAGCAAAGGATCACCAGGAGATCGTTCTTACCCACGATCTCGATTATGGTCATTTGCTCGCTTTTTCAGGAGAAACCGCCCCTTCAGTTGTCATCTTTCGCTTGCGTAACACGCATCCAGATAATCTTTTCACACGAATAAAAAATTCATGGACTGAGATAAACAATCCACTCCGCGAGGGCGCAATCGTTACACTGGAGGACGCTTCGCTCCGCATTCGCAAGTTGCCTGTGTCGGAAGCAGATTAAACGTCTAGGCGTCCAAAAGACACAGCCCGTACCTCGCGAAGCCCACCTTCGTCTTCTACCTGATTCTCCTTAACCCCGCATTGACCTGCGCAAGATGGAACGCCTCGGGGTCGAATCCTTCTCCTAGCCATTCCAACAGTTCTTCGCGTTCGGGATGTTCTTCGTCTTGGAGCGCGTCGAGCAAATCGCCGTAGCCCCATACCCCACCGCAATCTTCCGGCGGGCAGGCACGCTGCCCCGCCAAACAGAGCGGATATTTCACCCCAGCCTCAGCCGGGAGGATTTTTTCCAACGCGATCTCGTGTTCCCAACTGTCACCAAAGTCGTACTCGTACACAAACTTCGCCCGTGGCCGCGATACCACTTCCTCTAGCTTGGTTTTGCGCTCGTCACGCGTCTCCGGCATCCCGTCCATGTCGTCGGGATACGTTTCCCCATAATACGTCTTCCCCGCTTTGAACTGATGCATATGTGAGTTCGTCCAGCCCATGACGACTTGAAGGATCGGGTGCAGCATCGAGAGGCGGACATCGCTAGGGACGTGGAAGCGCCGCCAGATTGGTGGTGTAATGCCGCGCAGCGAAATTTTGAGCTGATAGATTTTCTTCTCAGTTGCTGATTGTTTAGCCGCCATACGTCACCTCGATAACGCAAGGAAAATGCCCGAGACAATCCTAAAGAAAGTCCGAGGATACCGCGAATGCCACACGAACACACTCCTCCTCACACTCACGCCGCGCTCCCGCCGGTGCCGCTGGCCCTCGAAGGCTGGAGCATCCTCCATCAAATGTTCCGCTTCCGCTGGTTAGCCTGGAAAGCGCTGTCTAATGCGGCTCGTCAAGAAGCCACCAACGAAGCCGCTGCACTCTTTCAAGAATGGCAGCACGGCGAAGCCGGACAGAGCGGCCTCTTTTCTATGCTCGGTCATAAGGGCGATCTTATGGCGTTGCACTTCCGCCGTTCGTTCGATGACTTGAACGATGCCGAACTGCGCCTCGCGAACTCCAAGCTTGCCGAATTTCTCGAACCCACGACTTCGTATCTGTCCGTCGTCGAACTCGGGCTGTATGAATCGTCTGTCCGTCTTTATGCCACCCTGCAAGACAAAGGCCTCCAGCCCTACACCCAGGAGTGGGACCAAGCTATCGCCACAGAAATGACCCGCTTGCGCCAGACTATGGCTCCACGGCTGTGGCCGGAGATTCCACAACGGCGCTATCTCTGCTTTTATCCTATGGATAAGAAACGCGGCGAGGACAAGAACTGGTATCAGGTACACATCGCTGAACGCCAGAAAATGATGGGCGAGCACGGGCTCATCGGTCGCCGCTACGCCGGTCAAGTCACGCAGATTATCTCCGGCTCAGTCGGTTTTGACGATTGGGAATGGGGCGTGGATCTGTTCGCCGATGATCCATTGGTCTTCAAGAAACTGGTTTACGAAATGCGCTTCGATGAAGCCAGCGCGATCTATGGACTGTTCGGCACTTTCTATGTGGGGCTGCACTTTCCAGCGGCGGAATTGGGGACATTGCTGAGCGGCAGAACGCCGTCGTTTCCCAGCGCGTAAATCAGACAGGGCACGGCGTGCCGTGCCCCATGTACTCCTCTGCACTCGTTATTCAGCACTCATTGCTAGAACCCTGCTGGGCGCGGGCAACCTCCGGTCATCTCCAGCAGATGCCTTCCGAGGTCAAGCGTCGTGCGGTCGTGCAGGTAGGGGCCGACAATCTGGATTCCCACTGGCAATCCGTTGGTCAATTTCCCAACCGGCACCACCGTCGCTGGCAGATAACACGCCCCTGCCGGTGCCATCCAGCTCAATAGTTTCCAATACGGCCGTGCCGCACCGCCCACCCAAGCGACCCGCGACGACTGCGGCTCAGAGTGGTCATGGGGAATAGCAGGACAGGGCATCACCGGCAGCAGCATGATGTCCCATTGTTGGAAGAACTCTTCCCAACGCTTGCGCATTTGCATACGGCGCTCATTGTAGCTCAGCCACTCGCGATGGCGCATAGCTAGGGTACGGCGCGTGGTGTCGAGCGGAGTGTCGCCTGTAGCCAGAGCGTAGGCTTCGATACGATCGCGCGAGGTACCGCCAGCCAGTGCAGCTTGCAGTAAGGCAAAGAACGTGTCGAAGACCTTCTCCAAAGTAAATTCTGGACGCGCCGTACTGTCAACCCGCGCTCCAGCTCCAGACAACGCCTGTGCTGCGTTGTCTAACAAGACGCGGACTTCTGGCTCGACCGGGCAAAACGGATCGTCGAACCACGTCGCAATGCGATAGCGTTTGAGTGAGCGCCGCCGTCGAGCAGGAAGCTGCAAACGCCAAGCCGGATGCTCCCAGCGGTTGGGACCAGCCATGATATCCAGCCCAAGTTCGAGATCTTCCACCGTACGTGCCATCGGCCCAGCTACTGCCAAATCAGCAAGCGTCAGCGTCCCCGGCGGGCCGGGAATCTGCCCATGCGCGGGCACGATGCCGTAGCTCGGTTTATGCCCCACTACGCCGGACATATGTGAAGGCAAGCGAATAGAGCCGCCAATATCGCTCCCCAATTCCAGCGGTGTGAACCCGGCGGCAAGCGCGGCAGCCGACCCACCAGACGAGCCGCCCGGCGTGCGTGTGAGATCATGAGGATTATTGGTCGTGCCAAAGACGGCATTGTAGCTTTGCAAGTCGCCGGCATAGATTGGCAAGTTCGTCTTGCCAAAGATAATCGCCCCGGCTTCGTGCAGTCGTGCGACTGGCCACGCATCTTCCTGCGGCACGAAGTTCGCCAAGTCCGGCGCACCTGAGGTGGTACGCATCCCGGCAGTCTGAAAAGAATCTTTGATCGTCATGGGCACGCCGTGGAGCGGCCCGCGCACTTCACCACGCGCCAAAGCCGCATCTGCCGCGTCAGCTTCGGTACGGGCACGCTCGGCATCAAGGGTAACGACGCTGTTAATCGGTTGATCGAGTGTCGCTACTCGGTCAAGAAAAAAATCGAGCGCTTCACGGCTCGACACCTCGCGCCGACGAATCTTTGCAGCCAACTCAATCGCCGACAGATAGGCAAGTTCGGCCATAGGTCCCTCCTTAGAAAGAGCTGTTAGCTGTCAGCTTTTAGCTCTTGGCTGAGAGGATGCAAGGGTGTCGTGCCAGCAACTAGACGAACCCCTCGCCACGCGGTACAAGAGGCGGCCAGGAGCATAGACATGAAACCCGATACTTCGTCAGCTCTCTCAGGCAGCCGCCAGTTCACGTACTTCACACCCAAGGGTCGCCACCCGTCCGAGTACGAAGATTTGACCTTGCATACGCAGCCCGACCCGAGCGTCTATGCGTTTCAAGGTTGGTTCACGCATTGCGCCGACGGGCGTGCTCCGTGGACACTTGACTCGACCGCGCTGAAAAGTACAGACTGGTGGATGTTTCAGGACCCAGCCAAGCAGTGGCAACGCACCTACGTCGCCATGCAAGCCGAGCAAGAACGGAGCCTGGATCGCATTGTCGAGGCGGCACGCACGGAGGGACTGTTCGCCGACTTCGACGAGACGTGGGCGAAGACGATTCTTGGCCGCTACTACGCCGCTTACGCCTGCCTGGAATACGGCCTGTTCCGCTGCTTCGCCTACGCGCAACGTGAGGCGCTCTCGGCAACGGCTGGCAATGTGTGCATCTTCAATGCTGCTGATAAAATCCGCCATGCCCACGACATCACCTTGTACGGCATGGACCTCGCGGAAGCCGTTCCTGGGTTCTCCGATGCCGACGCCAAAACGGTGTGGTTGGACGACCCCATCTACCAAGGCGCACGCAAAAATATCGAAGGGATCATGGCCTCGCAGGACTGGGGTGAAGTGATTATCGCGACCAACCTCATCCTCGAACCCCTCTTCGGCGCATTGGCGCGGGTGCAATTCTTCGCGCGCTTCGCACCACGCAATGGTGACGCGGTTACGCCGACGATTCTTTCCACCGTCGAGCACGATTGGCAACGCAATCGGCAATGGACCAAAGAATTTGTGAGCGTGCTGCTGCGCGATCCAGAACACGGCCCGGGCAATAAGAAGGTGATCGAAGGTTGGATCGCCAAATGGCGACCCTCTACTCAAGAGGCCGTGCAGGGATTGGCTCCGCTTTTTGACCTACCGACGGTAAAAATGCAGACTTTCGCCCAGGCTCACGAGCGGGTGATGACCCAGTACGCTGCGCTCCTCGCTGAACTCCAACTCACCCCGCCAGCTCTGGGGCTCGAAGATTGAGCAAAGGACACGCACGATGGACGAACAGAAGATTGCCGCACGCAACACCGTGGGACTCGTGCTCATGGGCAGCGAGGAAGCCGACGTTGTGGTGGAGATGCTGCGCGAAGAGCGTCCAGACCTGCGCATCACCAAAACCAATTGCTACTACATGATCGAAGGCGAGGAGAAGATCGAAATCGACGTCAACGAAATCGGCGAACGCCTGGGTCGCCCCTTCGACGTCCCCTCTTTCCTCGTGGTCATGACCAGCTACTATGGCCGAGCTCAAGTCGAAGAGCAGAAGTTCGGCGTCTACGCGGAAATGTTACAGTTGGAAGAAAAGCAGCGGGCAGTGATTAGTTCTTAGTAAGTAGTTCTTAGTTGAAAGAATCCTGTGCCTGAAACCAACCACTAATTACTAACCACTGACCACCAATAACTCCTAAAAGGAACCTTCCATGGCACGGAATCTCATCAAAGCGCACGACAAAGTGAAAGGTCTGGAATGGACCCCGACGTACGTCGAGCCGGAAACAAAATACCCGACGAAGTTCCACATTCCCAAGAAGGCGAAAGATCCGTTTCGCCATCTGGTGCGCGACTACATGGCGATGGAGGCGGAGAAGGACCATCGACAGTATGGGTTTCTCGATGGGGCCGTGCGTATGGACAACGCCAATCAGGTGGCACCACGCTTCGCCGAAGGCATGAAGCCCGCTATGGCCATTCTACCGTTTGCTGAGTACGCTGCCGGAAAATGTCAGGGGCAACTGATTAGCGCAGTGGATAACGAAGAGCTGCGCAACGGCTACTTGGCGCAAATGCTCGACGAAACCCGCCATGTGCAGCAAGAAATGTATCTGGGTCGCTACTACATGAAGCACTACCACGACCCTGCTGGGTTCGACATTGGTCAGAAAGCGTTCGGTACGCACTTTCTTGCCTCAGCCGGGCGCTCCTTCTTCGAGACCTTCATTGCTGGCGACCCGATTGAATGTTCCATCAGCTTGCAAGTGGTCGGAGAAACCGCCTTCACCAACCCCTTATTCGTCGCCTTCCCGAACACTGCTGCTGCGAATGGCGATCAAGCCACGCCTACGGTGTTCCTCAGCATTCAATCGGATGAAGCACGGCATATGGCCAACGGCTATGCCACCTTGGTGACTGTGCTGTCCGATGATCGCAATCTGCCACTAATCCAAGAAGCCATCGACAAATACTTCTGGCGCGGGCACGTCTTCATCGACGCCTTTCTCGGCACCCTCACCGATTATTTTAGTGCCAATCGAGTTGGGGCCTACAAAAATATGTGGCAGCAGTGGATCATCGACGACTGGGTGGGCAGTTTTATCGCCCGCTTAGAAAAGTTCGGCTTGCAACCGCCGCGCTGGTTGCCGCACGCGCAGGAAAACATCCAGTGGCTCAACCATTCCACGGCGATGGCTGCCTACGCCATGTGGCCGATTGCTTTCTGGCGCTATGATGCACCAACTGAGCACGAACAAGATTGGTTCGAGACTCAATATCCAGGTTGGAACAGCCATTATGGCAAGTTCTGGGACGCCTACCGTCAGATGACCGATCCACGCAATGGTCAGATTCCCGCCCAGCTTTTTCCTAGCCTGCCGCCGTTGTGCCAAGTGTGTCAGATGCCGTGTGTGTTCCCACGCCCAGATACCAGCACCATGCGCATCACTGAGAAAGCTGGTAAGAAACGCGCCTTCTGCTCGGAACCTTGCGAATGGATGTTTGACCTCGAACCGCAGCGCTACACCAATTACACCAACTGGTACGAACGCTTCGACGGCTGGGATCTTGCCGATGTCATCACCCATCTGGGCTACATCCGTCCAGATGGCAAAACGCTCATCGCGCAACCACATCTGAACCACGATCATATGTGGACCATCGACGACATCCGACGACTAAAGTTTGAGATCAAAGACCCGCTGCGACAATAAGAAGGTGCGAGGGGATAGGGGTTGGGCCTAGGGCATCTCTTCTTCCCTAGCACCCAATCCCTATCCCCTGACCCCCAAAACCCAACACCTACTTCCCATGCCCCACACCATTACCCTCCTCCCGTTCGACAAGCAGTTCATTTGTGACGACAACGAAACCATCTTGCATGCGGCCATGCGCCAAGGTCTGAACCTGCGTTACGGCTGTAAGCATGGCGGCTGCGGCCTGTGCAAAGCCCAGATCGTTGAGGGCGAGGTGGATAACACTGAAGCCTCGTCCTTCGCACTTCTGGACTACGAACGGCAACAAGGGTTTGCCCTGCTGTGTTGTGCCTATCCAGAAAGCGATGTGGCGATTGAGCTGTGGGATTACGATGAAGAAGAACTCAGTTCTGGCACCCAGGTTCAGCAATACAGCGCCGAATTCGAACAGATCGACGAGTTGACGCACGACATTCGCGGCCTGCACTTGCGGCTCGTCGGGCCGGCAACATTGGAGTTCAAAGCTGGGCAGTATGTTGACATCTTGGTGCCGGGCACGAACGAATGGCGCTCGTACTCGATGGCCAACCCGCCGAGCCACAACACGGTGCTCGAAATTGAAATAAAGCTCATGCCCGGTGGCCTGTTCTCCGAATACGTAGCCCAGCGGCTCGCCCTTGGAGAACGCCTGACCATCCAAGGCCCCTATGGCAATTTCCATCTACGCGATAGCGCACGAGAGGCACTGTTCATCGCCGGTGGCTCCGGTATGGCTCCGATACTGGCGCTCTTACGCGATATGGCGGGGAAGCAGAGCCAACGCACAGTCACCTACTTCTACGGTGCACGGGCACAGCACGATCTCTTTCACCTCGAAGAACTGCGGAAACTTGAGCAACAGCTCCCGCACTTTCGCTTTGTCCCAGCGTTATCCGAACCGGTGGCGGACGAGGCCTGGGACGGAGCAACCGGACTCATTACCAATGTAGTGAAGCGCCTCGTCGCTAGCGGTGCGGACAAGGAAGCCTACATGTGCGGCCCAACCGCCATGATTGATGCTGCCATTGCTATGCTGACTCGACTCGGAGTAAAGGAATCTCACCTGTTCTACGATAAGTTCATCACGAAGGCCGATGCCACCACGTAAAGGAGCCCAGTCATGAATATGGAAGAACTCGCTCAACGCATCCAAGTCTTAGAAGACGCCGAAGCTATCAAAAAGCTGAAAGCCCGTTACACGAACTATTGTGACAATGGCTACGATCCAGACGGCCTTGCTTCTTTGTTCGTGGAAGACGCAGTGTGGGATGGTGGGGTCTTTGGCAAAGCTATTGGCCGTGAAGCTATTCGTAAGTTCTTTCGCAGTGCAGCGAAGGCGCTGCCTTTCGCGTTGCACTACGTCATGAACCCCATCATTGAGGTCAATGGTACCGCTGCTACTGGCACCTGGTATCTGTTCCAGCCCTGCACTTTTGCAGAGGGGAACCAAGCAGTTTGGGGTGCAGCTCGCTATCAGGAAGAGTATGTCAAGCACGCCGGACAGTGGTTGTTCCAGAATATGAAAGTCGATTCAGCCTTTTGGACGCCCTTTGACCAGGGTTGGGCGAAAAAGCAGTTCGTGCAAGAGGACAAAGCCAAATAGCCGCCATCTGTTCAAGCAACATGGATTCAGGGGATCATACGCACCCTGAGCTTGTCGGAGGGTACGCTCACTTTCTGCCATTTATTTATTCCCTACCTCTGCTATTCTTCGGGACCATGACTGCATTACTGCCATTAGCTGGGATACGCATTGCCGATTTCACCTGGGTCTGGGCTGGCCCCTTCGCCACCTTGCAACTCGCGCATCTCGGCGCGGAAGTTATTCGCGTGGAAAGCCAAAACCGGGTCTGTGTCACGCGGCGGATTCCACCGTTCGCCGAAGGCCAAGGCGGGATCAACCGCAGCGGCTACTACAATCAGTTCAACCAAGGCAAGCTGTCTTTGAGTCTGAACTTTAAGCAGCCGGAAGCTATTGCCATTGCAAAAAAACTGGTCTCGGCCAGCGACATCGTGTCAGAAAACTTTGCCTCTGGTGTCATGGATAAACTTGGTCTTGGGTACGACGAACTCAAAAAGATCAAGCCGGATATCATTATGATCTCAATGTCTGGGTATGGCGCGGTTGGTCCAGAAAGCAGCTACGTGTCCTACGGCCCGGCGCAGGCTCCGCTCAGCGGCTTGTCTTCCCTCACCGGGTTTCCGGGCTTTCCGCCCATGCACGTCGGATTTTCTTATGGCGACCCCAACGGTGGCCTGCATGGGGCGTTTGCGATCCTCGCGGCACTCATGCACCGACAACGAACCGGCCAAGGGCAATATATCGACATGTCGCAGATGGAAACCTCGATTGCCTTGCTCGGCGACGCCGTCCTCGCACAAACGATGAACGGCACCCAACCACCACGCATCGGCAATCGTGACCCGTACAGCGCTCCGCACGGTTTGTTCCGTTGTGCTGGCGACGACCGCTGGGTGAGCATCGTCGTAGCCAATGATGACGAATGGCAACGACTGTGTCGCGTCATTGGCCGCCCCGAACTCGCGACGGATGCTCGATTCGCCGATCTTGGCGCACGCAAACGCCACGAAGATGAGCTAGAGAATCTTGTGAATGCGTGGACGGAGACACTGTCGGCAGAAGATGCGACCGCACGACTGCAAGCTGGTGGCGTTGCCGCTTATCCTGCCCTCACAAACAAAGAACTCGCGGAAGACGCTCACCTGCAACAGCGCGATTTCTTTGTCGAGCTGCCGCATCCCGAAGTCGGTACTCGCCGTCACGCTGGTGTCCCGTGGGTTTTTTCCGAGACGCCTTGCCACGTCCAGCGCCCGGCACCGTGTCTTGGCGAGCAGACTGACGAGGTTATGCAACGGGTGCTTGGCTACACCCCCGAGGCCGTCGCCGCGCTGAAGGAGCAGAACGTGCTTTCCTAGGAGCTGGGAGAGGAAAATGGACGATCACGCGTTCCGTGCCACGAGCCTCGGGGTTCCCTTGATAATGACGCTGCCGTCGAGATTCACGTCGGCTCCCGCTTCATGTTTATGCACGAACCTGCTCGTGCTCTTTTTCTTCGTCGCTCTTTCTCCTCATCTTGCGGCAGCTCAATTCAGTGCGACCAACGGTTGGGCCATCCAACTCACCGGCATGATCCAAGTCGAGCCTTCTTCAAACGTTATTGAACTCGAAATCAAAGGAACGAAGATCCGCTTTGCCGTTCACGACATGTACAGTTCAGACCGAACGTTTTCCGCCCAGCAATTCCTCTCCGAGCTACGGCGCACCTCGTCCAGCATGCGCGTGCGCAGCCCAGAAGATTTGCAAGATCTTTTGCTCAACGAAAGGCCGAGCAAGCGCGTCCTCAAACTCATCGGCAGATATTATCCCGACTCACGCTTGTTTCTCCTCGACCGCATCGCTTCCCTCCCAAATAAGCCAGCACCGGAGTCCTAGGGCGAGCCAGATCGTCTGCCCGCCCGCTCCAATCTATTGAGATCTCACCACACGCCCTCCGCAGTACAGGCAGACAGCAGGCCCAACGCAGCAGTGCGACCAGTTGGTCCTGCCGTTGACGGCAGCAATGAAGAACCGCTAGTTATGTGGGCCGGTACCTCCCTGCACACAAAGTTAGGGGAGCACCTCGACAGCAGGAACAACAACCAGGAACGACCATTGAGGAGGCGTACGCGGCGAAGGGGGAGCACGCATGGGAAAGCAGGTGGTATTTCCTCCGTTTCGGCTCGATCTCGATTCAGGAGATCTCTTCCGAGGAAAGGAGCAGGTTGCTCTTTCCCGATATTCTGCTGTGGTTCTGCAGCACTTGGCTACACAAGCCCCTCGGATCGTCACAACGGACGCCCTGCGGAAGCAGGCTTGGGGAAAATATCCTACTAAGTCTGGCCCCAAACGATCCGTATCTCAGCTGCGCAAGTGTCTAGGCGACACCGTTACTACACCGCGCTTCATCAAAACAGTTGGACGTGAAGGATATCAATTCATCGCACCAGTCAGCTATGAAGAGTCGCTTCCTTCCTTCGGCGCTCGGGCCAATGGGTACGGCGACACAAGGAACGGCCATCCGCCCTCACCACTCGTTCCTTCTCAATCCAGTTTTGTTGGCAGAGCAGCGGAACTTGCCGAGCTGCATTCATCTTTTGCCCGAGCCCAACAAGGCGAACGACAACTGGTGTTCATTGGCGGAGAAGCGGGGCTCGGCAAGACCGCCTTGGTCGATGCGTTCCTCGCTCAGCTTCCCCCGACACAGGACATCTGGGTCAGCCGCGGCCAATGCATCGAGCACTACGGCGAGGGAGAAGCCTATCTTCCTATTCTCGATGCCCTCGGCCGCTGGATGCATCAGATTGACCAGACTCGGCTGCTGGCGTTTCTCAAGCGTTACGCTCCGGCGTGGTTAGTACAGTTGCCTGCGCTGGTCGCAGATCCGACCCTGCTAAGCACTCTTCAGCCCAGTACCCAAGGCGCAACCCAAGCGCGGATGCTCCGTGAGTTTGTTGAGGCGCTCGAAGCGCTGACCATGGGAGCAACGGACTGCGGTGCCCCAACTGTCATCCTGGTTTTAGAAGACCTGCATTGGAGCGATTCCTCGACATTCGATCTGCTCTCGGACTTCATCCGCAGGCAGAAAAAGGCGCGGGTGCTCATCATCGGCACCTATCGACCGGGATCAGGACTCCAAGCCCACCATCCCTTTCGGAGCATGTTGCAGCATCTGCACCGCCAGCATTTATGCCGAGAGATCGTGCTCACCCCGCTAGGCCAGGAAGCAACTAGCCTCTACCTCGAACGACGCTTCCTTGATAACGCCCTTCCCAATTCTCTGGCACTCGCACTGCATCAGCGCACGGGCGGCATTCCTTTTTTTCTTGAAGCGCTCACCACCGAAATGGTCGAGCGTGACATCTTGACCCAGCGAGCAGGACAGTGGGTGCTCCAAGCTGATCCCAGCATGGTCCTGGCGGATATACCTACTACCGTCCGCCATTTGGTAGACAGCCAGATACAACGGCTTTCTGAGCAAGAACGGCGCATTTTGGAAACTGCGAGCCTTGTTGACCTTGCATTCTCTGCTGCAACGGTGGCCGCAGTATTAGACATGGATATTGCGGTGATTGAACAGATGTGCGCCGATCTTGTCGAGCGTCACTATATACAAGCCGCTGGGCACATTACTTGGCCGGACAGGACGGAAAGCAACCAGTATAGTTTTCGCCACTCTATTTATCGTACCCTCTGGCAAGAACATCTCCGTGTCACCCAACAGCAGCGGTTCCATCTCAAGATCGCGAAACGTCACGAAGAGGCTTACGGCAAACAGGCAAGCAAGATTGCCCTGGAACTCGCACTCCATTTCGAGAAAGGACGCGAGTATAAGAGCGCCGTTCGCTATTTGCAGCAGGCAGCCAGCAATGCCCTGCAACGTTCCGCAAGTCGCGAGGCGATCGCGCTCCTCACGAAGGCCCAGAAGTTACTGATCGCGCTGTCGGATTCACCGGAGCGGATCCAGCAAGAGTTGGATATCCAAGTGTCCTTAGGCTCGGCATTGATGATTGCCAACGGCTTTGGCTCCTCGACAGCATCGCAAGCGTATGCTCGGGCACGAGAATTATGTCAGCAGGTAGGAGAAACCCCGCGCTTGTTCTCCGTTCTCCGCGGCTTGGGACGATTTTACATGTTACAAGCAGACTACCCAGTCGCTCGTGAGATCGGAGAGCAACAGCTCAAGCTCGCGTCCACCCTGAACGCACCAGAGCGCCTTTTGGAAGGCCACCAACAACTCGCCCATGTTTTTTTCCACACTGGTCATTCCCGCAAAGCCCAGCGGCATTTAGAGCAGGCAATCAAGATATACGATCCACAGAAGCATAGCTCGCACGGCTCTTTTTATGGTCAAGATGCCCGCGTCACTTGCCAAGCGCTGGCTCCACTGGCCCTCTGGACGCTGGGCCATCCAGACCGGGCGCTCAAGCGTTGTCGGCAAGCACTCAAGCTCGGACGATCCTTCGGCTATCCGCACAGCCTCGCCTTCGCCCTGTCTTTTGCCGCGTCATTCTTCTATTACCGCCGCGACCTCGCAGCAGTACAACAACAGGCAGAAGAACTCATTGCATTGGCCACCGAACAGGACTTCCCTCTGTGGCTCTCGCAGGGGAAATTTTGGCAAGGATGGGTGTTATTCGAACACGGTCACCAAGCTGAGGGCATTCAACAAATGTCCGCTGCACTGGCAGCTTGGCAAGCTACGGGAGCACAACTCGGCATACCGTATTTACGAACGTGCCTTGCACTCGCGCTCCATAAAGCCGGACGGCAAGAGGAAGGACTGACCATGCTTGAGATCGCCCTAGAAGGCATTCACGAAAAAGGCGAGGCTTTCTGGGTGGCGGAAGTGTACCGACTCAAAGGCGAGATGCTCCTCGATCGCTGCGTGGCTCCAACAAAAAAGCGACCACCACGCAAAGCAACAGCATTGAGTCGGCAAATGCGTTCCCCGCACTCAGCGAAACGTTCCCTCCAATAAACACACAGTTTCTCCCTTATTCTCCAGAAGAGAGAAACTGCACGGCAAGGCTACCATCACAGTCTTTTTTCAATTTTACACTTGACATTTGCATTAACTAAGGTAGTCTTCCTACCCGTAGATGTATATTGTTTTGTAATACACGACGGAAGGAGAGAGATGGCATGGCTTCATATCCCGAGGGAATACTCTCATTTATCTACCACATCACCTACGATTTCGAAGTGAATCTCAAGTTCAAAGAGTCCTGCACTGCTGTAGAAGAGGTCATGGACTTTTTCATGGTTCGCGATCCAGAAACCCGAAAGATTGTTCTGGAGACCTGGCATGAAGAGTACGAGGCGCACGAGCATTGCAAAGAACCCGACCCTGCCGTCATCAACCGCGCTATTGCTCATCTCCTTAAAAAGCTCGACAAAGAGCTGCGAGATGGCTACGAGCGGGTGTGGTAATCCTCTCTCCACGCCTTGATAACGCTGCCCTCCACCACCCGCCGGAGGCTCCAGTAACAAGCGCAGAGCCTCCGGTTGACTACTGAATCTTTTACAGCCTGAACCTTGTCCGAGCTGTGAGGAAAATCTATGCGGTGGCCTCTTCAGGAAACCCTTCAGTTGATTGAGCCTACGATCCCACCGGCACTCGTTTCTGCCCAAGCGTTCGCCCACATTCAGCAACTTGCCCAGCAACTACCGGCGGGACTCTCATCATATTATCTTGAATGTCGGCTCACCGCCGAGGCCGAGCAAGTAGACTTTCTTGCCTGTGCCGCCACTCCAGAAGGTGGGCGTGAACTTCTGGCGGGTGAGCACACACCTTTTCCTCCCTCTCTGCTAGAGATGCCACTCTGGCAACGTGTCCACCATTTTTGTCGAGCATGGGCCGACCCTGCTTCCGCTTTGCACGCCCGAGTTCCTCTGGTGTGGTTTGAGTTCGACCATGCCGAGAGCGTTCCTTCATCCCGCCCTTCTCCAAGTTTTTGCTTTTGTCTCGACCCCAGCTATCTCCAACGGGGTCCTTGGTCGCAACGGTACCCAGGACAGGACGGCAACCAAGACAAGGTGTTAGCCAAAAGCGGTCTGCAACTACTCCTCGACGCCCCTATTCCACGGCAACACGAACACGTCTTCGACACGTGCTTCGACGCGCTGCCAGAAGGCGGGCGCATCATCCACATTTCTGCGATGATCGCTCGGCAACCGAGCATGGTGAAGTTGTATGGCGTCGTCCCCACAGCCCAACTCGTCCCCTACCTGAAACGTATCGAGTGGCCAGGCTCTTTCCACGATCTCGTAGCGATCATGGAGGAGTTCTGTACGGCAGACACGGTCGATGGCAATACCTACCTCGACCTCAGCCTTGGGGCCTCAATTTCTCCGCGACTGGGTCTTGCCTTTGCTCAACAGCAGATTGAGCAGCTTCCCGGGCAAGATTTGACTCGCCGCGCCCTCCTTGATCGTTGTGTACAGCATGGACTCTGCTCTCCAGCAAAGCGCGACGCGCTCGTACACTGGCCAGGCAGGCTTCGTGCCGTCTTTCCCGGTGATGCGCTCCCCACCCGCTTTCGCAAATGGCTCGATATTAAACTCGTGTATCAGCCAGATCGGCCTT
>SXGS01338983.1_pt1 | contig 17964 bp, 12 predicted proteins | sample 3174681 | NCBI WGS metagenome assembly SXGS01 (sample SAMN11356861, study PRJNA531348) | freshwater metagenome | isolation source: freshwater sample F1-80 | place: China: Fuxian Lake, Yuxi | collected 2017-12-25 | reverse complement strand
GGTTCTGCCGGCGAAATAAGCGATCAGGAAGCAAGCGAAGGAAACGATGCACACAACAAGTAGAGCTTGGCGAATTCATGGATACGGTGGTCCGGAGGTGCTGCACCTCGACGAAATCCCAACACCACAACCGGTCTCCGGTCAGGTTCTGGTTCAAGTGAAGGCGGCCGGTGTCAATGGATTCGATTGGAAGCTGCAAGCGGGCTACCTGCAGAGAGCCTATCCCGTGCCGATGCCCGCGACGCTCGGCCTGGAACTCGCCGGAACGGTGGTTCAGGCCGGCCCCGGCGCGAAGGTGTTCAAGGTCGGCGACAGAGTGATGGGCACCGTCGGCATGGGTGCCTACGCTGACCATGTTGCCGCGGACGAAACGAAATTGTGCCGCATTCCCGACGGGCTCTCCGACGTTGTGGCGGCCTGCTTGCCCGTAGCTTCTCTGACCGCGTGGCAGGCACTTCACGCCGCTGGAGAATTGCGCGCCGGCCAGAAGGTCTTGATTCATGGCGCCTCCGGCGGCGTTGGCGGCTTCGCCGTCCAGTTTGCCAAGGAAGCCGGCGTGATGGTTGTGGCCTCGGCCTCTGGCCGGAACCGCGAGTACTTGCTCGGCTTGGGTGCGGATCAGGTTCTGGATCGTCACACCGAGCCCTTTGAGCAACACGCGAACGGCGTGGACCTTGTGTTGGATTTCGTGGGCGGTGACTTGGCCGCCCGCTCCTGGCCAGTGTTGGCGCCTGGTGGCGCGGTGGTAAGTACGGCAGCGCTCGACATCGCCGCGAACGCACCAGGTGGCTACCGGGGCATTTTTCACTCCATGCGCTCGGACCCCGCGCGGCTGGAGCAAATCGCACAGTCGGTGGCATCCGGCAAGCTGAAGACCACCATCGCGGAAGTGCTTGCTTTGTCCCGTTATCCGGAGGCAGTCGAACGGAACAAGAATGGCCACGCGCCGGGCAAGATCGTTCTGGACTTCACCATTTAGGCGCCGAGGAATCACTATGAATCAGTCTGAGAAAGCCATCATTCCAGACGGGGGTCTCCCTGCCATCGTCGTCGTTGCTGGAGCGCAAGGCAATCTAGGGAAGCTGGTGTGCGAGGCGTTGCTTGCGCGAGCGCGGAGCGAGGGGCGCGATCTGACCGTGCGCGGGCTTGTGCGCAAGGGCAATGCCTCGCCCGCCCCGGCGCCTTCGCGTCCAGCAGCAGCGGCAGGCCCCGGCCAACAGCTCGAACTGGTGCCAGTCGACTACCAGAGCAACGCGGACCTGCTCCAGGCGTGCGAGGGCGCCTGTTGCGTCATCTCGACGTTGCAGGGGCTTGAGGCCGTTATCGTTGGCGTGCAAACGCGCCTCCTCGAAGCGGCCATCGCGAAGAAGGTGCGCCGGTTCATTCCTTCGGATTTCTCAGGCGACTTCACGAAACTGCCCGAGGGCTCGCACCGGAACTTCGACCTGCGGCGTCGATTCCACGGCATCGTACGAAGCTACATCGAGCGCACGGGTTCGCCGATCGAAGTTACGTCGATCTTCCAGGGCGGATTCACCGAGCTTCTGGGAAGCGGATGGGTCCTCTTCGACTATAAGAAACGCTGCGTTAACTACTTCGGCTCCGCCGATAACCCGATGGAGTTTACAACGTGGCGGAACACCGCCGAGTTCACGGCGGCTGCCGCTCTCGATACGCAATCAACACCGCGGTACCTCTATCCCGCCGGTCAGCGGATCACACCGGGAGAGGCACAGGCCATCGCCAAGCGCGTGACGGGTACCGACTTCGCGCTCAAACGGGTGATGCCCACGGGTATGCTCCGCGTCGTCATTCAACTAGTGAAGCTCTTAAAGCCGGGCAAGAAGGACGATGTGATGCCGCTCTGGGTTGCGATGCAGTACGGCTATTGCGGAGCCCTTGGCGTCATGTCACCAGCGCACTTGGATAACGATCGCTATCCCGGCATTCAGTGGACGGGCGTGGACGATGTGGTCCGCAAGGCCTTCCGGGAGCACGCATGAAGAAGGTTCTCTACCGGTCCTTCGGCGGCCTCGACGTGCTCGAACTCGCCGATGCTGATGTTCCCGAGCCCGGCGAGCACGAGGTACTCGTGGCAGTGAAGGCCGCCGCTGTCAATCCGGTCGATTGGAAGATGAGAGAAGGGCAGGTGAAGTTCCTCACCGGCTGGCGAATGCCCCAGGGCCAGGGGTTGGAGTTCTCCGGAGTCGTCGAGCGGGTCGGCCGGGCCGTTACCGCGTACGCAGCCGGTGACCAGGTCTTCGGTGCGGCGAACGACTGTCTCGCGGAATTCGTTGTCGCAAAGGAAGGGAAGATTGCGAAAAAGCCGGCCGACGTAACTTTCGAGGCGGCTTCTACGATTCCCGTTGCCGGCACGACGGCGTCGAGCGTCTTCGAGCGCGCGGCGATCAGCCAGGGCACCGAGGTCCTGATCAACGGAGCAACCGGAGGGATCGGCATGTTCGGCACGCAACTCGCGGTGCGCAGAGGCGCGCACGTCACCGCCGTTGTCAGCGAGAAGGGCGCCGAGTATGTGCAACGCTGGGGCGCTCACCACGTGGTGGACTATCGCAAGAACAACATTCTCGAGATCGGGCGTCAGTTCGATGTAGTTGTTGAGCTTTCCGACAAACTCTCCTTCACCCAGGGCCGCCAGCTTTTGAAGCCGGGCGGAAAGTACGTAGCGTCGCTGCCGAGGCCTGTCGAGTTGCTCTCTGGCCTGGTAAGTAATTTGTACTCGCGGCAGAAGTACGCATTGATGGGCATGCAAGCGCGCACTGACGCCCTCGCAGCGCTGGCAGGCGAGGTTGCGTCTGGACACGTCGAGGTGGTGATCGGGCAAACGTATTCGCTGACCGCCTTCCGCGAGGCGTACGCGGCGACCTCCGCTGGAAGATTCGCGGGCAAAGTGGTCTTCACCGTCGGCCAGCACACGTAGTATCCAACAGGAGATCGAGGAGTCATCATGAATCAATCCAAGCCAGCCGTCATTCAGCACGCGCTCACCGAGAAAGACGGAGCGATCGTCGCGGCCATCCGCGCGCAGGTCGCACCCATGAAGGGCAAGATGGTTGGGCCCGAAGCTCGTCCTATGTTCGACCACATCATGGAACAGACGCCGGAAGCTGCCGGAGTCGACTACCAGGACGGCATTGTGGGAGGCGTGCCTGGCACATGGTGCCGCCCGCGAAACGCGCACGCCGGCAACGTCATTCTCTACACCCATGGCGGGGCGTATGTCATGGGCTCGGTGAAAGCGTATCGGAACTTTGTCGGCCAGATCGCAGCCCGCACGAACACGGTCACGTTCGCCGCCGACTACCGGCTGGCACCAGAGCACACGTTCCCTGCCGCGGTGGACGACGCTCTTGCCATCTACCGGAGTCTCGTTGACCAAGGGGCTCAACGCATCCTGATTGCGGGAGACTCGGCGGGCGGCGGACTCGCGCTTGTGCTGCTGGCGCTGGTCCATGCGGAGGCTGCCGCCGGCAAGGGCCTTGCTCCGAGAGCCGCCATCATTCTGTCACCGTGGACCGACCTAGCCCTGACCGGCGACAGTCACCAAAGCCGTGCCGAGGCGGAGTTGTTCCTGACCCGAGAGGCATTGGAGTCCGCGAGAAACCTCTACGCCGGCGCGCACGATCCAACCGATCCGCGCGTCTCGCCCTTGTACGGCGAGCCTGCAGGCCTTCCGCCCATACAGCTACATGTCGGAACGAGCGAGATCCTGCTTGACGATACGCTGCGGTACGTCGAGCGTGCCAGGGCCGAAGGCGTGAACGCCGAGGCGCACGTCTGGGACGGAATGCCGCATGTGTTCCCCGCGAGCGTTGGAACGTTCGACGCCGCCGAGGAAGCGCTGAGCCTGATGGCGAAGTTCGCGGAGAACAAGCTCCGCACATAAGCCTGGGCTGCCACGCTTGGGGGGCCGATTCAGGGTCCACACGCGGTTCTGGGAATGCCTTGTCGCGCAGGGAACCGCGAACTGGACCTTGCCGGGCGGTCGTACCAGATATCACGAGGGTAACGGCACTTCCCTGGTAGGGAGGCGGAGGCGGCGACGGCGCCGTCTATTGCCGATCACGCCGTTCATCGTTCTATATCAGCTTTGGAGCAGGGCCAGCGCCGGGTTTGCCTGTCAGGCGCATAGGGACGGCGAAGCGGTGACCGTCCGCGTGGCGAGTGCAACCGTGCGTAGAGGATCGTATATACATCTTGTTACTCTAGAACCGTGGTGATCTCCGGGTTGGAGTGGGACGATGGCAATGTTCTCCACATCGAGTGTCACCCAGGTCACGCCCGACGAAGTTGAAGAAGTATTCGCCGGTGATCTCGAGGTGAGGAAAACGCGCCAAGAGCTGTACATTGCGTTGGGCGAAACGCTCGATGGGCGGTTGGCGTTCGCGGTCTTCCGCCGCTTGCCGAAGGGCCTCATCCGTGCCGTCGCGGCTGGTGAGACTCCATGAAGACGACACTGCCATTGGCCAACGCGCCGCTCGCAAAATTTGCATCCGGCGAGGCCGCCGCCGAGTACTTTGCCGCGCACTCCGCGGCCGGCGTACGGGATCGATTGCCCGCCGCTAAGCCCAGCAAACTCTCTAAAGACTTTGACGAAGTCCATCCGGGAGCGGCACTCGGTCCGCAAGGCGCCCATCTCGATTCGACTAGGCCCCGAGCAAGTCGTCGCCGCAAAAGAGATCGCCTCCGCCAAGTCGGCCGGCAATCAGACGCAACTTCGAATGTGGATTGCCGAGGGGATTCGCCGGGAAGGGAAAGGGTAGCCGACGGTCCCGATCTTCGTGGTCCGGCGACACCTTATTATCGGACAAGACTGGCGCGTATACTTGATCGCAGGCCAGGGGCCACAATGATGCCACAACGAATGCTGATCGTCATGCTCGCTGCCGCGAGGATTCACGGGCAGTCCGTCACCGCGACTCTAACGGGGAGCGTCACCGACCAGTCCGGCGCCGCGGTCGGCGGATCCGAAGTCGTTGCCAACAACATCGCGACGAACTTCACCGCCTCGGCGCGAACAGACGCCGAGGGCCGCTACGTCATCCCCTCGGTCAGTCCCGGCCGGTACTCGGTCGCCGTGCAAGCCAGCGGGTTCAAGCAAGCCGTGCGCACCGGCGTCTTGCTCGAGATCGACCAACGGATGCGCGTCGACTTCCAACTCGAACTCGGCGCCGTCTCGGAAAAGGTGGAGGTTTCGGCGGCGGCCGCCACCGTGCAGGCCGAAACCTCGGCGCTGGGTTCGGTCGTCAACGACCGCCAGATCCTCAACGTGCCGCTCAACTCGCGCAACGCCATCTCGCTCATGGCGCTCATCCCCGGCGCACGGCCCAACCGCGGATTCGGCGACGCGTTCAACACGAGCATGAACTTTATCATCAACGGCGGACGCGGCCAATCGAGCGAAGTGCTCACCGACGGCATCGCCAACACCACTGGCGCGAACAATCCGTTCAACGCGATCCCGGTGTCGCCGCCGGTGGAGGCGATCCAGGAGTTCAAGGTCCAGACCAATGGCCTGTCGGCCGAATACGGACGCACCGGAGGCGGCGTGCTCAACTTCATCCTGAAGTCCGGAACCAACGACCTCCACTGGACGCTGTTCGAGTTCCTGCGCAACAGCCGGCTTGACGCCAACAACTTCTTCAGCAACCAGCGCGGCATCCGGCAGGCGGCTTTCCGGCGCAATCAGTTCGGCGGCGTGGTGGGCGGGCCGGTCGTGATTCCGCGGCTGGTCAACGGACGCAACAAGCTGTTCTTCTTCGCGAGCTTCGAGGGTCTGCGCCAGTCGCAGCAGGCCACCGCGCAGTTCACCTTCCCCACGGCGGGCGAGCGCCGCGGCGATTTCTCGCAAACCGCCCGCGTGGTGGGCGGACAATGCCGGCCCGTGGATATTTTCGATCCGTTCTCGACGCGCGCCAATCCGGCCGGCGGCTTTATCCGCGCGCAGTTCCCAAACAACGTGATTCCGGCGAACCGGCTCGACGCAACGGGGGCGCGCGCGGTGTCTTATTATCCCGAGCCGCGCTCGGCCGGCGACGCTTGCTCGGGCGCGAACAACTTCGCCAACAGCTCACCGGCGCGCAACAACGTCGACCAGGTCGACTTCCGCGTCGACTTCAATCCGAGCGAAAAGAACCGTCTCTTCCTGCGCGGATCACCCGGGCGCCGCGTGCGCGAGTTCACGGCGGAGCACTACAACACCCTCGGATCGCCCAACCGGTTCCGTCTCGGACATCCGCTCGATGGCATGGGCGCGTCGCTCTCCTACACGCGGGTGATGAGCCCGTCGCTGCTGGCCGAAGTCCGCTTCGGCGTGTCGCGGTATCTCGAGGGCGGACCCTCGCCCGTGGGCGACAATTTCGACATGCGCGCGGCGCTCGGATTCCAGGGCTCGTTCGTCAATCAACTGGTGACGCCGCTCGCCTTTCCGCGCATGGTGGTCACCGGCTACGGGCAACTCGGAACCGGCGACTTTGCCTTCACCAACGCGAGCGCGGGCAGCTATCAGTGGCTGGGCAGCGTCACCAAGATCACGGCGGGTCACACGCTCAAGGCCGGATTCGACGCGCGCACGCTGCAGTCGTATGGTCCGAACCCGGTCAACACCAGCGGCGACTTCACGTTCGGGCCCGGGTTCACTCAGGGTCCGAATCCGACGACCGCGGGCGCCAACGTTGGCAACGGACTCGCCTCGCTCCTTCTAGGCGCGGGCACGGGCAACGTCCAGATCACGCCGCGCGTCGCGACGTCGAACAACTACTGGGCGCTCTTTCTGCAGGACGATTGGAAGATCACCCGGAAACTCACGCTCAACCTCGGCCTTCGCTGGGACGTCGAGAACGGACGTAAAGACCGGTACAATCACCTGAGCTGGTTCAACTTCACGGCGCCGTCGCCGCTGGCCGCGCGCATTCCTTCCCTGCCGAACCTGCGCGGCGGACTCGAATTTCCGGGCGTGGGCGGCAATCCGCGCCGTCAGTTCGACACCGACTGGAACAACTTCGGACCGCGCTTCGGATTCGCCTACGCGCTCACCTCCCGTACCGTGATTCGCAGTGGATACTCGCTCTACTACGAGCCCTACACCGGACGCGCGGTGAGCACGGGCGCCGGCTTCACCGGCTTTTCCGCGATCACTTCGTGGGTTTCCTCGCTCGACGGGATCTCCATCCTGAATCCGCTGAACAGTCCGTTCCCGCAGGGCGTGAACCAGCCGCCAGGCGCGAGTCAGGGATTGCTGACCTCGGTGGGCGAGTCGCTCGGCGCCACGGCGCGCGATGGCGCGTTCGACCGCCGCGCTCTGACCGGCTACATCCAGCAGTGGAACTTCGGCCTCGAACGCGCGCTGCCGTGGGCCATCGTCGTCAGCGCGGCCTACACGGGTTCGAAGGGAACGAAGCTGATCGACGGCGGCGGCTGGGACGAGAATCAACTCTCGCCGCAACAACTGGCGCTGGGCAACACGCTGCTCGAGCGCGTGCCGAATCCGTTCCTCGGTCACATCGCGACGGGTCCGCTGTCGGCGGCGACCACCACGCGCGGGCAGCTCCTGCGCGCCTATCCGCACTTCACCAATCTGCTCAACTTCCGTCCGCAGGCCGCCGGATCGAATTACCACGCATTTCAAGTGGAGGTGAACAAGCGCTTCAGCCGCGGCGTCCAGTTCATCGTCGCCTACACGAACGGCAAGCTGATCGACGACAGCTCGAGCGTCTTCGAGGGGTTCGGAGCAGGCCGCCACCAGAACACGTTCGACCGCAAGGCGGACCGCGCCGTGAGCCTCACCGACGTGTCGCAGCGCCTTGTCCTGAGCTACGTGGCGGACCGTCCGTTCGGCAAGGGCCGCGCCTTCGGGGCCGGCTGGAGCACGGCGGCCGACGTCCTCCTCGGCGGTTGGCAGTTCAACGGAATCACGACGCTGCAGAGCGGCTTCCCGGTTCCAGCGGCCAACCAATCCGACAACAGCTTCTCGTTCGGAATCGTGCAGCGGCCCAACGTGAACGGCAATCCGAAGCTGAGCGCGGGCCGGCCGACGGCGCAGAAGCTGCTCCGCTGGTTCGACACGGCCGTGTTCTCGCAGCCCGCTCCGTTCTCCTTCGGCAACGCGCCGCGCGTGCTGCCCACGGTTCGCAACGACGGCACGGCGAACTTTGACCTGTCGTTGTTCAAGAACTTCCGCGTGGCCGAGAAGGGCACGCTGCAGTTCCGGGCCGAGTTCTTCAACGCGTTCAACACGCCTGATTTCGGGCTTCCGGCGAGCAACTTCGGCGCGGCCAATTTCGGCCAGGTCACCGCGCAGCAGAATACGCCGCGGCAGATTCAATTCGGACTCAAGTTGATTTTCTAAACATGCAACGCAGACAATTCCTTCAAGCATCGGCGGGCGCAGTTCTCGCGGCGCAGACCGCCGCCAAGCCAAACGTCCTTCTCTTCTGCACCGATCAGCAGCGCTTCGACACGATCGGCGCGCTGGGCAACCCGCACATCCGGACGCCGAACCTCGACCGGCTGGTGGCCAACGGCGTCACATTCGAGAACGCCTACTGCCAGACGCCGATCTGCACTCCGAGCCGCGCTTCGTTCCTTACCGGGTGCTACGCGAGTTCGCTACATGTGAACCGCAACGGAAATCAGTTCTTCCCGGAACAATTCCAGGAGCGGCTCATTTCGCGCATTTTAAAGGATGCGGGCTACGACTGCGGCATGGTCGGCAAGTTCCACCTGTCGTCCTCATTCAAGCGCGTCGAGCCAAGGCTCAACGACGGATATCGTCACTTTGAATGGAGCCACGGGCCCCGTAATGACTGGCCCGTCGAACAACACAGCTACATCCGGTGGCTCGCCGGCAAAGGAGTCGACTTCCGCGCGGAGTACGGCAAGCGCAAATTTCCCGGCCGCCCCGCCGAGTTCAACGCGGGCATTGCCGCCGAACATCACGAAGTCACCTGGTGCCAGGACTACGCCACGCGATGGATTCGCGGCGGACTCGGCAAGCCCTGGTTCATCACCGTGAACACCTACGCGCCGCACCCGCCGTTCCATCCGCCGCCGGAGTTTCTCGAGCGCATGAAGCCGTCGTCGATTCCGAAGCCGCTCTGGCGCCCGAGCGATCTCGACAACCAGCGCAAGCTCGGCAACGTGGATTTCCAATCGAAACCCAAGGATCCATCGACCTACGAGAGCCAGATGATGAAGGCGGCCTACTACGCGCAGGTCGAGTTCGTCGACGACGCGTTCGGCAAGGTGGTGAAGGCGCTCGAGGAGACCGGCCAGCTCGACAACACGGTGATCATCTTCACCAGCGATCACGGCGAGACGATGGGCGACCACGGACTCACGCACAAGGGCTGCCGCTTCTACGAAGGGCTCGCGCACGTGCCGCTGATCGTGTCATGGCCCGCGCGTTTCGGTAAGGGTGTCCGGAGCAAGGCGCTCGTCGAGCTCACCGACATCGTGCCCACGGTGCTCGAATCGGTGGGGAACCGCCTGCCCGATTACCTGCACGGCAAGTCGCTCCATTCGATCCTCACCGGGACGGGCGATCGCGACCGTCATCGCCTGTTCGCGCGCAGCGAGTATCACGACGCACTCGACATGCGCGGCCACTCGCACGCCAACATGCTGCGCAACGACCGCTTCAAGCTGGTCTACTACCACGGCCACCCGCACGGCGAGTTGTTCGACCTCCAGAAGGATCCGAACGAATTCCACAACCTTTGGGAGGATCCGAAACACCTCGCGCAGCGGGCGGATCTGACCAAGCAACTGTTCGACGCCGTCATGCTCGCGACAGATCCGGGGCAAAAGCGCATTGGGCCGATGTAGGGCGCCCTTCGCCAGACGCCCGCTCGTTTCTTCGCCGGGCGATCCGATGCCGCGGCCACGGTGTCTCGCCTCTTCGTCCCCTGTCCCTGGCGTCACCGGACGCCAGATCCTGCTCGAAAGCGAATCCGCCGCGATGGGCCAAGTCGTGCAGGGCATACAAGTCAAGGAACTCCCGATTGCCCGGACGCAATCCATACGCGCTCCGCGGGCGCCAACGACGTTCCCGTCAACCAGATCAACCAATCGCCGGTTTCGATCGACGGACAACGCGGCAATAGCAACGAATACCTGCTCGACGGCGCTCCGAACAGCGCTCCATCTCGGAATCAGCCGGAGGTCTACGCCAGCGTCGAAGCGGTGGCCGAGTTCAAAATCGAGACGAACGCTTTCAGCGCCGAATACGGACACGCCGCCGGCATTTCACCGCCGTCCGCCGTTCACGAACGTGCGGTTGCGGACGACACGCCCGTCGAACCAATCAGCCCCGTGTCGAGTGACATTTCTCCTTCAGCTCCTGCCCATTGGCCGGGCTCCGCTGCGCTTGACGGCGGGGACCGCCTGGCCGCGCCCTCACCTGCCTCGCTTGCGTTGGGTCGCCCCGGTCAACAGGTACAAGAACGTTCCGTCGATCTTCCCGGCGCTCGACTTGTACCGAGGCCAGGGCGATCCGGATCGTTCGGCTGGTGGCGGATACCCAGCGCGATCCGTTTTCCGCCATTGGTAAGCTGCATCCCAGCCCCGACTGGCGCCTGCGTGGCCGCGGGCCCAGTCTTCCACCGATCATGCCGTTGATTGTGGGCTATGCTGACGCGCGCTATCGACGTCAGCCCGTCAGGCGCCGAATGTTGGTCGCGCGAAACGGAGGGTGCACTCGGCCCCAACGTTGGAACCCGCCGAGCCGCGATGAACCGCCAAGGCTTCCGCAACCTAGCGTTGACGCTTGGCGATGAGTTCGCGCACTTCCGGCACAAGCTCATATGGGACCGCCATTACCGTTTCCGCGGACTGTACACCGGCCTCGTCCTCGATCAAGGCGTCCTGCCCGGTCTGTTCCTCGTAGTGTGCCAGAACCCGGCGAAGCTTGGCATCATCCCATCCGGTAGGCAGTTTGGTTTCGCTCATTGGTGTTTCTTCTTTCTACGCCGCCGAAGGGCCGCGAGCGGCTTTCCGGTCAACTCGTACGCCGTGATCGCAAACACACTGTCCGGCTCCGGGTCCGGCACATAAATAATTCGGAGGTATCGCCCTGAAGCGGTTTGCCCTAAGGCAACTCTCGAGCCCTCACGGCCATGCCGATCCTCGTCTGGCCGCGCTAGAACCTCGATCGTCTCGTCTTCGCTAACACCGTGGCCGTGGATGTGCGGCGAGCCAGTGGATGGATCGATGTAGAACCGTACGTGCAAGACGCTCCAGTTCCATTCTAACGCTCAGTAAGGACAATTGTCGCCGCGGTGCGCGACCGAAGGAACCCGTGAAATCGCGCAGTGTAGAGGAGGCCGGTACTCGGCCGCTCGAAGCCGCGCGGTTACAGCCGATTCGAGGTCCGGAACCCAGTGCCCGGTGGCGCGCGAGCCGTTGGTGGTGCGGACTCCCTTGGTCGCGATCGCACCTCGGTAACGGCCGGCGCGGATTTCCCTCTCCGCCTCGCGAGCCTCTTCCAGCGCTCTTTCGGGCAGCAAGCCGTCGTCATCGAGGATTCCCTGCGTGGGCGCCACGCGGTCGTCGGCCGGCAAGTCGCGCACCGGCGCCAGCACCGACGGCGCCCGCGGCTCATCGCTTCAAAAACTCCTGGATATACTCGTCGTCCTTCTCGCCCACGTACCGGTAGCGGAAGCCCGGACCGGCGTCCACCGGCCGATTCATCCAGTTCGTGGGGTCGGTCCACAAGATGCGGCGGCTGCCTGTCGCCTCGCGCAAGTCGCCGATGTCCCAATGCAGCGCGAAGCCGGGGATCGCCACGTCGAACAGGAAGCCGGCGAGCGGCGCCTCGAACGCGGTGTTGAAGCTCCACGGAGTCCGGTCGAGCCACAGCGACTGGATGCGGCGGTCCACCGCGGCGGCCATCAGCATCCAGAACCCCTTCGCGCCGCGCGCGTAGCCGCGAATCGTGGCCGCCTCCACGTCCGCCCTCGCGGCGAGCACGTCCACTCCCACCAGCACGTCGTGCGCGCGCATCGCCGCCAGGCTCCGGCCGATCAGATTCGCCCTCTGGTTCGTCACCCAATTGCCCAGGAACGGTCTCCCCTCGTAAGCCGCCGGCGAGTCGCGCGGCTCCAACTCCAGCACCACCCAGCCGGCGCGAGCCATCGACTCCGCCAACGGGACCGTCGACGGACTACGCTGCACGAACAGCGGCACCGGAAGACGCTTATCTTCGATCAGGATCGCCGCGGGCTTGCGTCCCGCCGTCCTCGGAACATAGACCTTCCCCCCGATTTCGAGGCCCGGCTCCGATTCGAAGCGGACCGTCTCGACGCGGAAGCCGTCGCCCTCCTCCGTCCCCGCGACGCGGACCGCGGGAGGCGCCCCGGAGGAAGGCACGCCCAGCCGGCGCAATTCGGCGAGCAGTTCCGCGGGGCCGCGGCGCGATTGCCTCGCGCGGAACTCGTCGAGAATCACCTGCCAGAGTTTGCGGGCGCCCGGCTCGCCGTCCACATTGCCGCTCGCGGTGACTCGTAGCTCCCTGCCGGTGTGGAGCCGGACCGGCATGTCGGTGGAATCGCCCTTCCCCTCCTTCAGCCAACGGATCATCCACCGGTAGATCTCCTCGCGCGATTCCCTGGGCGTCCCGTGCGGGCCAGGTCCCACGTGATAGCGGACCTTGTCCTCCGCGCCGAGGATCGCATACCAGCGCCGGACTTCGTCGTACACCGGCTTCGCGCTCGCCGGCGGGAAGTAGTCTTCGGTGGTGGCCATCAGCAGCCACGGTAGCGGCGCGGCCTGTTCGAACAGGTCGGCCAGATCCAAGCCGTTCGCGAGGAACTCGGGCAGCGCCATCTCGGAATCGGGAGTCGATCCGGTGAACAGCGTCCGGAACGTGCTGATGAAACAGCCGGAGGCAGCCGCCTTGAACCGGTGATCGAACGCGGCGGCGTACGTCGCGATCGCGCCTCCGCCCGAGCAACCGGTGACGCCGAGACGGTCCGGGTCGACATCGGCGCGGCTGACCAGATAGTCGGCCGCGCGCTTGGCATCGAAGATGAAGTATCGCGCCACGCTCTGGCGGATCAGCAGATTCCGCGCGCCGAGTTCCAGATGCTCATTGCCGCCGCCGCCCGACAACGCGCGGCCGAGTTGCGGCAGGTAGGTCTGCTCACGCTCGCCCTGGCCGATCGGATCGTACGTCAGCGCGACGAACCCCTTGCGCGCCAGATTCGCCGCCAGCACTTGTGGCTCCGGCTTACCCTCCTGGGTGTGGCCGGATGGCACGAGCACGGCGGGATACCGGCCCGGCGCGTTCGGCCGGTAGAGATTGGCGGTGACATGGATGCCGGGCAGGCTCTGGAAGATCACCTTTTCAATGGTGTGGAACTCGTCGCGAATCTCGCCCGTGACCCGCGCGTGCAGCGGTCCGTCGTGGGAAGGGAGCCCGCCGAGAATCGCCATCAGCTTCGCGCGGACGGCCTCTCCGCGCCGCGCCGCGTCCGCGGGCGTGCGGACCTTGGCGATCTCGCGGTCGCGATCCGTCAATTGCCGTTGCGCGATAGCGTCCATCCATCCGAGAAGCGGATCGGCCGCTGGAGCCTGAGCGAACGCGCCGGGGCCACACGCAAGAATGGCGAGCAGTGTTCCGGCGAGGCGGGGATTGTCGCGCGCGGTCACGAATCAATCATACGGCGCGAAGAGGCGGTGGGACCCGGTCTACAACACGAGCCGCAGCCCGAACTGAAAGACGCGGCCGTCGTTCAACGTGTTGGTGATCTTGCCGAACGCCGGCGACGTCAGATTGCGCTGCGGCTCGTCGAACTGCGGCGTGTTGCTCAGGTTGTAGACTTCGCCCCGCAAGAGCGCCCGCCATTCGCGCCTCTGGCCGAACACCCACTGCTTGCTCATCGACGCGTTCCAGTTGGCCAGCCGCGCCTTCCGGAACGAGTTGCGCGCCAGATTCCCGCGGCGGTCGCCCGGCCGGATGTAGGCGAAGCGGTCCCGCGAAAGAATCGAAGGCGCGACGTCGGGATGTGGAATCGTCTTCCCCAGAATCGACGGGTCCAGGATATTGGGCCGTTCGCTCGGTCCGCCATCCACGTTGCCGAATCCTGGCGCGTCCGAGCCGACAAACAGCGTCAGCGGCGTGCCCGACTTCAGCAGCGACACGCCCGAAATCTGCCACTCGTCCAGCAGCAGCCGGCCCACGGCGCCCATGCGGCGCGCGCGCGGCAGGTCGTAGGTGTAGTTCGCCAGCAGATTGTGCGGCGCGTCAAAATTGCTCAAGCCCTTCTTGTCCTGAAGCTGATCGTATTGCGACTGCGCCCGCCCGCGGTTCACATCGCGATTGGCGGCGGTGGAGGTGAAGTCGCCGCCCTGGTCGAGCGCCTTCGAGAACGTGTAGGTCACCGTGCCGCGCAGACCTCGCCCGGAAGGCAGATCGATCGAAGCCTGCGCCGCGTCGAAGTACGCTATGCCGGCGTTGACCACGTTGCGCACATCGTAGTAGCGCGAATCGGCGCGCCGCGCGTCCACCGTGTCGAGCGTGAGCGGCACGCCTGGCACGGAATCGGCGCGGTTCACGATGTATCCGTTGAGCAGCTTGAACGTGCGGCTCCCGATGTATCCGAGGCGGGCCGTGGCGCCCTTCCACTTTCGCTCGAGAGTGAAGTTGTACTGGTGCGCGTAAGGCGAAACGAGGTTCGGATCCAACAACACCGGGGATGTCCGGCCTCGGGCCAGATCCAGGCCGGCGAGCGGGTTCAGTACGTTCGGATTCTGGATCTGCAGGGAGCGGGCGCCGGGCAGGTTGTAGCGGATCTGGCCGTAGGTGACCGGCGGGATGTCCGAGAACGACACCGCGTAGGAAGCGCGCGCGACCCAGCCCCGCGGAGCCGTCCACGCCAGCCCGAATCGCGGGCTGAAGTTGTTGCAGTCGCAGGCGTAGGGCTTGGGATCGAGGCCGTTGACTTCGGTGGGGCCGGTCGCCATGTTGTACCGGAGCCCGTAGTAGATTTGGAGGCGGGCGCCGATCTTCCACCGGTCCGCGAAAAAGGCGTCCGACGCCCAGGCGCGGTATCCGCGAGCCATTTCGCCGAGCGTCACCGCGTAGAACGACGGCGTACCCAGAAGGAAGTTCGACAGGCCGGACCGGCCGAAATTGTTGGTGAAGTTCCACTGGCCGCGGGCGTAGTACGTCTCGATCCCGTTCACCTGCGTCCGCGCGATATCCGCGCCATAGCTGAATGCATGGTTGCCCCGGCGATGAGATACCGCGCCGCCATACCGGAACGAATTCTGCGCCCGGTTCACGGGGAACTCCGCGTCGGGGCCCAACTCCTCGATCTGATAGCCGACCCGCACTTGCGGCCCCACCGCGTTCGGTTCGGGGAGCAGCGCGGTGCGGATGCGCTGGAACGTCAGCCCAAAGGCCGCGTCCCACGATGCCTTGGGAGCGATCCGCCAGGTTAGCTGCGCCCGGTGCGAGTGGATATCGTTGATCGGATTCTGGCCCGCCACCAGTTGAAAGGCGTCCGTGTAGGAGCGCGAAAGCGTGTGCGAGGCGGACAGCTTACCGTAGTTGCCCAGATCCCGGTCCAGGCGCAGGGTGGAGTCGATTTCGTCGATGCGCTGCGGCGCGTTGCGGTTCAACGCTCGCGGGTCGAAGTCCAGCCGGTTGGGCAGATCGGTGGGATAGGCGCGCAGCCAGCGCGACACCAGCGCCCGTACCGCTGGATCGGTCGCAAGAGGTTCCCGCTCGTTTGCCAGCGGAGCCAGTACGTTGCCGTTCACCATGCCGCGAACCTTGCGCTGCCCCGCCGTGGCGGTGATCGAAGTCCTGGAGCCGAGATTGCCCGTCGCGCGGAAACCATATTGATTGCGCCGGGCCGCCTGCACCGGACCTACTTGGAAGAACGTCCTTGCGTTCAGGAAGCTGTTCTGGTGCCAGGCGAACGCTTCGCCATGCCACGAGGTGATCGCGGCGGGCGCGCCCAACGCCGCCGCGGCCGTGGCGGGACGGCCCAACTCTCCGGCGAAATACGCGGACTCCACGCGAAACTCGGTGATCAGCGTCGGAGTCGCCCCGTTGCGAACGGCCGCTTCCTTGGCGGCGTTGTTGTCGATCTGGTTGACCGCGACGTTCTCGTTCCGCATCCCCACCGACTGGAGCCTCGGAGTTCGCGGCGGCGCGGGCTGCTTTGGCGCGGCGGCGTTGTCCGCGGACAAAGCCGGAAGGCAGGCCAGTACGAAAAGTCGAAATCGCAAGCCGGTCTACTTCGCCAGCGAGGCGGATTCCACGGGCTTGGATGGCTCGATGTAGGAGTCCTTCAGGCGCTCGAGGCCTTCGGTGCGGATCTCGCCGGGGCGGGGACCGCTCGACGCGAGCGACTTGCCCAATAGAAGGATGGCGTCCTGATCGTCCGGCGACCGGTCGAGCGCCGCCCGAAACCGGTCGGCGGCGTTGGCGAAGTCGCGCATTTTCCAAAGGACGTAGCCGGCGTTGAACTGATAGTCGGAGTCGGCCGGATCGGCTTCCATCGCCCGCCGGAAATAGGTGAGCGCTTCGGGCCGGTTCAGCCGCGCCAGGGCCGCGCCCAGGTTGTTCCAGATCTCGGGTACCGGCAGTTTGGGTTCCACCTTCTCGAGAACCTTTCGCGCGCTTTCGTAGTCGCTGATCTCGTACCTGCTGAGCGCGAGCATGAAGGCGGCCTCCTCCGAGTACGGCAAGTCGTCCGGCACCTTTTCCAGCCAGCCGGCCGCCTCGCGATACCGCTCGTCCTCGAACTGCATGCGGCCCAAGTGGAAGTTCGGGTGCGGGAACTTCGGATCCAGCCGCGCCGCCTGGGTGAAATACCGGTGCTGCATCCATTTGCCGGTTGCCATCAGGCCGCGTACGTAATATTCGAGGGCATTCACCTTTACCGCCCGATGCTCCCGCAGCAGATCCAGGCGCGCGACCTTTTCCCTGCCCGTGAGCGCGCGGAGCAGGTCCCAGGCCAAGTCGGCCTCGAGCACGGGCAGATCCTCGATCGCGCCGAGCGCCGACACCTCCGTCACCTGCAGGATCTTCTTCACATCGAACACCCGCGCCGTGATGCGCAACGAACCCTTGCTTGCCGGGCGCGCCGCGTTGGGAGCGAGTTCGAACTTGCCGTAGACGGCGCGCTCGGACGACGTGGCCTCGGCCAGCTTCACGATGGAGGCGAGAGACAACTGCGACGACAGGCGCAACGACAGCCGCTTCACCGCCTGCTCGCGATCCTCCCGCAGAACCACGCCCAACCGCGAAGCCTCGGCGGCTTCCCGGATCGCCTCGGAGATGCTTTCGCCGATCCAGTCCAGTTTCGCGTCGTTGGTGCGGTTGGAGAACGGCGCCACCACGAATGTCTCGGCAAGCCCCGTTGCGGCCAGCAACAACGCGGAGAACGAGGTAGCAATGCGCGGCGTCATCTCCTTAGTCTATCAAGGAGGGCTCGTGCGATTTTCGACGCGCCCCCCGCGAAAACTGCGTGACTTTCGCCTTGTCTTCGCCTATACTGGTTGCTTATGGACGAAAAAGAACGAGTCAGAGCGCTTGCAGCCGCCATGAGCCAGATCGAAAAGCAGTTCGGCAAGGGTTCGATCGTCCGGCTCGGATCGAATGAAGCCACCATGCCCGTGTCGGTGATCTCCACCGGCGCCGTCTCGGTCGACTGGGCGCTGGGCGTGGGCGGCATGCCGCGCGGCCGCATCTGCGAGATCTTCGGTCCGGAATCCTCCGGTAAGACGACCATCGCTTTGCAGGTGGTGGCGCAGGCGCAAAAGCTAGGCGGCGTGGCCGCGTTTATTGACGTGGAACATGCGCTCGACCCCATCTATGCGCGCCACCTCGGGGTCGACGTCGACAACCTCCTGGTGTCGCAACCGGACTACGCCGAGCAGGCGCTCGAGATCACGGATTCCCTGATCCAATCCGGCGCCGTGGATGTGCTGGTG
>SXGS01110163.1_pt1 | contig 17967 bp, 14 predicted proteins | sample 3174681 | NCBI WGS metagenome assembly SXGS01 (sample SAMN11356861, study PRJNA531348) | freshwater metagenome | isolation source: freshwater sample F1-80 | place: China: Fuxian Lake, Yuxi | collected 2017-12-25 | reverse complement strand
CGCTCGACGTGCAGCCCGGCACCAGCGTGGCCGTGTTCGGTTCGGGCGCCGTGGGCCTGGCGGCGGTGATGGCCGCGAAGGTGGCGGGCGCCACCACCATCATCGCCGTCGACCTGCAACAGCACCGCCTCGACCTCGCGCTCGAGCTCGGCGCCACCCACGTGGTGAAGGGCGACGCCCCCGACGTGGCCGCGCAACTCGCGGCGGCCTCGGGCGGCGGTGTGCAGTACTCGTTCGACACCACCGGCATCCCGGCGGTCATCGTCACGGCGTTGCAGGCCACCCGCATGACCGGCAAGTGCGGTCTCGTGGGCGTGCTGCAGGGCAACCTCGAACTCGACTCGAACACGATGCTGGGCAAGACCATCCTCAACATCCTCGAGGGCAGCGTCGACCCGCAGGTGTTCATCCCTCGGATGATCGAGCTGTGGCAGGACGGGCAGTTCCCGTTCGACCGCCTCATCGAGGAGTTCCCGATGTCGCAGATCAACGAGGCCGAGCAGTCGTCGCTGGCCGGCGGCGTGATCAAGCCGGTGCTGCGCCCCTAACGCACTTCGTGCACGTCGATGTGCACCAGTGACTGCTCCCGACGGCCGTTCGACACCGCGATGATGCGGTTCATCCACGCCAGCCGTGGTGCCGCCGTGCTGAGCCGGATGTGGGTGCGGAAGTAGTACTCCGACGGGTCGACCGGCTCACCGGCGGCGATGCGCGCGGCCACCTCGGGCGTGGCGTCGCGCACTCCGGTGGACAGCACCTCGATGGCCTCGCCATCGTCGGTGCGCAGCGCGTAGTGGGCACCGATGTCGAGCACCCCGTCGTCGCGGAGCGTCTGCCAGTCGGCGCCGCCCGGCGCGATGGTGCCCGACAGTCCGTCGCGCCCGGTGAACGTGCCGCCGACGAACGGGATGACGCGGCGCGCGCCGACGGGCTGGGCGCCGAGATCGACCGGCGGGTCGACCCGGACCACGATGGCGAGGAGCGGCTCGAGGTGCATCCCACGAGTTGAGCACAGCCGAGGTTCAGGCGAGGGCACGCGAGACGGCGAAGAACGCCGGGATGCCGACGGCGAGGTTGAACGGGAAGGTGATGCCGAGCGCCAAGCCGAGCGTGAGTCCGGGGTTGGCGTCGGGAATCGCGAGCCGAGTGGCGGCGGGCGCCGCGATGTAGGACGCACTGGCCACCATGGTGCCGAACACCGCCGCACCACCGACACCCAGCCCTGCCACCTGGCCGAGCGCCACCCCGGCCACGCCGAACACGAGCGGCGCCACCACCCCGAAGCCGATGGCGCGGGCATCGAGTGCTCGACCCCCGCGCAGCGCCGTGGCGGCCGCAGCCCCCATGTCGAGCAGGAACAGCGTGAGCAGACCGGTGAAGAGGCCCACGAACAGCGGCTCCACCTTCACGTAGGTGGCGTCGTGTCCGACGGCGCCGATCACGATGCCGCCCGCCAGCAGCAACACACTGCGCCCGGTGAGCACTTCCCGCACCGCCACGCGCCACGACGTGCCCTGCCGGCCGGCGGTGGCCAGCACGAGTGCCACCAGGATGCCCGGCACCTCCATCACGGCCACCAGCGCGGTCATGAACGGTTCCACGTCGAGGTCGGCGCCGGCGGCGAACACGGTGGCCGCGGTGAACGTGACCACCGAGACCGACCCGTAGTGCGCCGCGATCGCACCCGAGTCGGACACGGACCGGCGTAGGAGCACCCGTGACGCGGCGAATGTGAGGACCGGGATCAGCACCGCCACCACGACGGTCATCACTGCGGGCATCGCCACGTCGGCGAGATCGGCGGACTTGAGCGCGTGGCCGCCCTTCAGACCGATGGCGAGCAGCAGATAGGTGGACAACCAGGTGTGAATGGGATCGGGCAGTCGTAGGTCGCTCTGCAACCACACGGCCACGGCGCCGAGCACGAAGGCCAACACCGGCGGCGACGTGAGGTTCTCCACTGCCAGATCGAACGATCCCATCCATGTCTCCTGCTCGTTATTACATGTTGCAGGATACATGTTTCATTCACCCTTCTTTCACCGAACGAGCACCGGATACTGTGCGCGACACAATTACGCGTCCACACCGATTCGCCGCTGCGGCGTACGCCGTACCGTCGCCACACGCCGGACGGACCGGCGACGAGAGAGGAGCCACCATGACCGTGTACATGGTCGATCGGGATCTACCCGGCATCACGATGGACGCCCTGGCTGACGCGCAGCAGCGGGCCATCGCCACCGCAGCCGAGATGCGGAGCGGCGGACAGCAGATCAGCTACATCCGCAGCACCTTCGTCCCGGGTGAGGCGCACTGCATGTGCCTGTTCGACGCGCCCGACTCGGCGATCGTCGCAGAGTTGAACGACCTGGCCCAGATCCCGTACACGAGGATCACCGAAGCACTCGACCTCACCCCCTGAACGAGCGCAGCGGAGTGGACACCGCCGTCGGACCGGCCGACACCCCGTTGCCGTCGGGCCGTGTGGTGTTCCTGTTCACCGACATCGAAGGGTCGACACGCCGATGGGAGGCGTACGGCGACGAGATGCGCCGGTGCGTCACTCGGTACGAGCAACTGAGCCGTGACTGCGTGACGGCCGATGGCGGCGTGGTGGTCAAGAGCCTGGGCGACGGCACGATGGCGGCGTTCACCTCGGTGGACGCCGCCATCCGCTGTGCCGTCACGCTCCAACGACGCCTGCACGCCGAGAACTGGAGCCCGGTGCCGCCGCTGACCGCGCGTATGGGTGTGCACGTCGGATCATGCGAGCCGGTGCTCGGCGACTACTTCGGTGTGGTGGTGAATCGAGCGGCGCGCCTCTCCGATGCGGCCAACGGCGGCCAGATCCTGGTCAGCGACACCGCCATGGCGGCGCTCAGCCCTTTCCAGTCGCCCACGAGCGACCACTCCTTCCGCTCCCGAGGCCACCACCAACTGAAGGACCTCGCCGAGCCGATGGAGATCCACGAGGTCGTCGTCGACGATCTGCCCGCGGTGAGTCGCCCACTGCGCACCATCGACCCGACCGTGCGTCGCCTGCCGGTGCAGCGGTCCGTCTTCCTCGGCCGCGAGGACGAGGTGCGGATCGTCGTCGAGGCGCTCCGGACGGAACGCATCGTCACGCTGGCGGGCGTGGGCGGGGTGGGCAAGACCCGGCTCGCCGTGCACGCCTGTGCCGAGATGGCGGGCACATTCGACGGCGACATCCACTTCGTCGATCTGAGTGGGGTCGTGGCGGGCGACGATCTCGCCAGTGCCGTGGTCAGCCACATCGCAGCAGCCGGCGGCGGCACCGGCAGGAGCGCCCACGACGTGCTCGTCGACGCCTGCGGACGGCGGCCCGTACTCATGGTGCTCGACAACTGCGAACAGGTCGTCGACGGGGCCGCAGGCCTGGTCTCGTCGCTGCTCGATCGGTGTCCGTCGCTGCGAGTGATGGTCACGAGCCGCGAACCGCTGCGGGTCGGAGGCGAACGGGTGGTACGCGTGGACCCACTCCCCCGTCCCGCCGCTACCGGCGACGGTCGAACGACCCACGACCCGGCCGTCGAACTGTTCGTCGCACGGGCGATCGCCGCAGGGGCGCCGGCCCCCGGTGCCGGCGACCTCACACACATCGAGCGGGTGTGCGAACTCGTCGATCGACTCCCGTTCGCCATCGAGTTGGCGGCCGCTCGAGCCACCCACCTCCCGCTCGAGGATCTGGCCGACCGGATCGAACAGCACTACGACGTGCTGTCCACCCGGCAACGCGACCGTTCAGGTCGTCACCGGACGGTCGACGGCATGCTGTCCTGGAGTTGGAACCTGCTGGATGTCACCGAGCAGGCGCTCTTCCAACGAATGGCCGTGTTCGCTGCTCCTGTCGCCGTGGCGCAACTCGAGACGGTCGTCTGCGACGACCTCGTCCCGCGACGCGACGTGCTCGAAGCGGTGTCGGTGCTGGTCGACCACAGCCTGGTGCTGCACGACCCGACGACCGCAACGTTCCGAATGCTCTCGCTCGTGCGTCGATTCGCCGACGCGACACTGGAGGACGACGAGCGTCGACGCTTCGAGATCCGACACGCCGACTGGTGCATCCGTGCGCTCGACGAGCAGATCGCCGACGAGGCGCTCCCTGCGCTCGTGTCCCGCTCGGGAGCCGACCTGCACACAGCGCTCGCACGCGCCGTCCATCGAGGCGACACGCCACGCGCTCGAGCGTTGGCCGGGCGGATGTGGCGCGTGTTCGAGGTCGAGGGAGGTGTCGCTGACGGCGTGTCTCGTCTGGCCGAGGTGGTCGCGATGGCACCACTGACCACGGTCGACGATGCACGTGCGTCGCTCGGCCTTGCGAACCTGCTGCTGTCGAGTGGCGACGCCGAAGGGGCTGTGCTGCATCATCGAACGGCCGAATCGCTCTTCGCATCGATGAGCGACGACGGCGGTGCAGCGTGGGCCCGGCTCGGCCAGGCAATGGCGGCCCTCCAGATCGGCGACCCCGCCGGCGATGCAGCAGCCATGGCAAGCCGTGCCCGAGCGACCTTCGCTGCCGTCGGCGACGAGCACGGCGTGGGGAGCTGTGATGTGGCGCTCGGCCTCATCGCCGCCCGCGAACAACGACACGCCGACGCCGAGCTGGCCTATCTGGCGGCGCTGTCCGCCTTTCGACTGGGGCACCAACGAGCTGCTGCCGCCGCCGTGCTCGCCAACCTCGGCAACCTCGCCAGCGACGCCGGCGATCTGCTGAAGGCCACCCGCTTCCTCGATGGCGCGGCGCAGCTCTACCGGGAGTTGGGCAATCGTCGCGGCGAGGGATTGATCCTCAACAATCTGTGCCTCGTCGCAAGGTCGCGGGGCGACCTCGACCGCTCCTTCGCCTACGCCGACGACGCGCGGGCCGCACTCGAAGCGGCAGGCGACCTGCAAGGGGCGGCAGTGGCCACCGTGAACCGCGCCAACCTCTTCGGACAACGAGTCGCCGCGGAGCAGGCGATCGACGCCTACCGCGACGCCATCGATCTGTTCCGACGAGCCGCCGATGCACGGGGTGTGCTGGTGACCCTGTCGAACCTGTCGGCGTTCGCATGGCAGCACGGCCTGCGTCGTGCCGCCTGGTCGGCAGAGGTGGATCGGGCGATGATCCTGCACCGACTGGGCCTTCGAGCAGGGTTGGCCGAGTCACTCACCACCCTGTCCTCACGCGCCGCAGAGGTCGGCGACCCCGAACTGGCGGCAACACTCGGCGTGGCCGCCCTCGACGGCGGGGCCGTCGTCGACGCGGCACTCGTGCAAGCACGACAGTTCGGCATCGACGACGCAGTACCCGCGGTCGACGTCGGCTCCCCGGTGACGGCACTCAGCCGCCGCGAGCACGAGTTGCTCGTCCTCGTGGGCAACGGGTTCACGAATCAGGAGATCGCCTCGACGATGTTCGTCAGTCTCCGCACCGTCGACGCGCACCTCAGCCACATCCGCACCAAGCTGGGCGTCACCGATCGTGTGAAGCTCGCCCTGCTGGGCCAGTCGTTGAGCCGGTCGGCCTGACGGCTCCTGGTCACGCGGTGGCGAACAGGTGTCGCAGCCCTCGAGCCAGGGAGGCCGGGACCAAGGTGACATGGTGCTCGTCGGCGAACACCACGGTCCGGGTGTCGATGCCGGCGCGGGTGCACTGCTCGCCGTAGGCCACGGCATTGCGCACCATGCCAGCGGCTTCGCGCTGCTCGGCGTGGGCGAACAACTGCGGCCACACCCGGGCCATGTCACCCTCCTCGCACTCCCCCGCACTGATGAACGCCTTCGCGCCGGCCCGGGCGGGGATCGCTTCCCCGAGGATGCGGCCGTCGGCCCACCACAACGACGGACTCATCGCGATCAGGTGCGCGAACACGTCGGGCCGTTCCCGCCACGCCCAGGTCGCGAACAGTCCCGAGAGCGACCAGCCCCCGATGGCGGTCTCACCCACCTCGACACGGGTGCGGACCGCGGGCAGCACCCGATCGATCAACAGGTCGAGGAACGCCGCTGCGCCGCCGGTGCCGTGCTGCACCATCGCGTTGTCGTCGGCGAAGGGGCCGGGCAGCACCCATTCGTAGGGGGTGAAGTCGCGGAACCGGGTGGAGAAGTACTCGAGCGGGTGGGTGCTGTCGCGCCACACCGCCGCGATCGCCATCGGCGGCAACGCCCCCATCGTCACCAGCGTGACGGTACGGGCGTACTCGACGGCGGTGAGGAACATCGTCCGCCCATCGAGCAGCAGCACCAGCGGCACCGGTCCCTCGGCGTGTGGCGGCACGGCGAGCGCCACGTGCAGATCGCCCTCCATCCACGTGTCGGAACCGGGGACGACGAACGGCTGCGCCATGGCGGCAGCGTAGTGAGCAACGCGCGCATAGGGTGACCCGCCATGCCGACGAAGATCTACCGCGCCCGTCAGGTCGTCACGATGCACCGGTCGAACCCGATCGGCACCGCGGTGGCAGTGCGCGACGGCCGCATCCTGGCGGTCGGCACGTACGACGAGTGCGCGCAATGGGGCGAGCACACGATCGACGACACCTTCGCCGACAAGGTGATCGTGCCCGGCTTCGTGGAGGCGCACGGCCACTCGATGGACGCGCTGGTCGTGCAGTTCCCGTACGTCGGCTACTTCGACTACCCACTCCCCGACGGCTCGGTCGCCCGTGGGGCACGAACCTACGCAGACGTGATCGAACGACTCCGCCAGGCCGACGCCGCACTGCCCGACGGCGACGTGTTGATCGCCAACGCGTTCGACCCGATCTACTTCCCGAACGAGCCACGACTCACCCGCGAGCACCTCGACCTGGTGTCCACCACGCGCCCCATCTTCGTGCGCCACGCCTCGGGTCATCTCGCCACGGTGAACAGCGCGTTGCTCGCCAAGGAGGGCATCACCCGCGACTGCAGCACCCCTGGCGTGGCACGCGACGGCAACGGAGAACCGAACGGAGAACTGCAGGAGCCGCCGGCGATGAGCCTCGCCAGGGAGGCTTCTCGCATCGTCTCACGCGGGTCCTTCGACCCGTCGGTGGTGGGCGTGCACGCACAGCTGTGCCGCAACGCCGGTGTCACCACCAGCTCGGAGCTCTCCGGCGTGATGTTGCTGCTGCCCAAGCTGGAGGACGCGTGGCGAGCTGCGGTCGACGCGCCGACCTCGCCCGTTCGCATGGTGCTGTACAACCTGCCCAGCGCACCGGGGTCCTCGGCCGACCACGACGCTGCGGCGGACGCCGCGGTGGCGCTGGCGCGCCGCGACACACCCAAGTTCCGCAACCGCGGCGCGAAGCTGGTGCTCGACGGCAGCATCCAGGGTTGGACCGCGATGCTGAAGTGGCCCGGCTACATCACCGGCACCGACCACGGCCAGTTGCTCATGGCCCCGGAGGAGATGGTGGAGGCCGTGCGTGCGTTCCACCGCCGCCGCCTGAACGTGCACGCACACTGCAACGGCAACGCCACCGCCGAGGCGTTCATCGATGCCGTCGAGGAGGTGCTGGCCGCCGACGCGTGGCTCGACCATCGCCACGTGGTGCAGCACTCCCAGACCACCCTGCCGGCGCAGTACCGGCGCATGGGCCGCCTCGGGCTGTGCGCCAACATCTTCACCAACCACATCTGGTACTGGGGCGACCAGCATGCGTCGCGCACGCTCGGGCCGGATCGCGCCCGAGGCATGTGGGCGTGCCGCACTGCGCTCGAGGAGCGCGTGCCGCTCTCCATCCACACGGACTCGGGCGTCACCCCCATCGGATCGCTGATGCCGATGTGGTGCGCGGTGAACCGCGTCACGGTGAGCGGGCAGGTGCTCGGCGAGCACGAGCGCATCACGCCGTACGAGGCGCTGCACGCAGCCACCCTCGGTGCTGCGTTCCAGCTCCACATGGACCGCGAGATCGGCAGCATCGAGCCCGGGAAGTGGGCCGACTTCGCGGTGCTCGACGACTCGCCGCTCGACGTCGACCCGATGGCCATTCGCGACATCGGCGTGTGGGGCACGGTGGTGGGCGGCGAGGTGCACGCGGCGCCGGGTCGATGATCGACGTCGTCGTCATCGGCGGGTACCTGGGTGCCGGGAAGACCACACTGCTCAACCACCTGCTCCGCGAGGGCACCGGGCGGAGCACCCTCGTGCTGGTGAACGACTTCGGCACGGTGGCCGTGGCCGACGAACTCGTGGCGGCACGCGACGGCGAGATGCTCACGCTCACGAACGGCTGTGTGTGCTGCTCACTGGCGAGCCCGCTCATCGACACGTTGGTGGGCATTCGCGAACGCGACGACGCACCCGAGTTGCTGATCGTGGAGGCGAGCGGCGTCGCCGACCCAGAACCACTGTCGCACCACGCGATGATCCCCGGTTTCCGGCTGAGCGGCATCGTGGTGGTGGCCGACGCGGAGACCATCGAGGCTCGTGCGGGCCACGAACTGGTGGGCCGCACTGTCATCCGGCAACTGCGGTCGGCCGGGCTGATGGTGTTGAACAAGACCGACCTCGTCGGGCCGGCCGCGATCGAGCGGTTGCACGACTGGTTGCGCACCGTGGCGCCGAGTGCGGTGGTCGTGGATGCCGAACACGGCGCGGTGCCCGTGGCGATGGTGGTCGGGCCGCAGCCCGAGGTGCCACGACCGCACGGGTACCACGACGGCCACGCGCACCACCACGATGTGCATCGCTCCGTGACGTGGAGTCCCGTCGGCCTGGTCGACCGGGCGGCACTGGTCGGCGTGTTCGAGGACGAGCGCACCGGCATCGTTCGGGCGAAGGGCGTGGTGCGCTTCGCCGATCGGCCCGAGCGGCGCGAGATGGTGCAGGTGGCGGGGCGTCGGTGGCACTGCAGCCCCGTCGACGGGGACGGCGACGACGCGCTCGTGCTGATCGGTCTGCCTCCGGCGTTCGACGAGGCGACGCTGCTCGACCGCCTGGCGGCGATGGTCAACGCTCGCGAATGACCTCGCCGTCCCCGTCGATCCGGCGGCGGATGTCGCCGAGGTTCGACATGCGTTGCAGCACTGCCGGCACCTGGTCGAAGCCACCGAGGTACGACCACACGTAGGCGATGACGGCGAAGATGGTGCCCACTTCGCCGGCTGCGTCGGTGACGTGGACGAGCGCGAACACGGACAGGCCGAGTGCGATGAGATCGACCACACCCCAGCTCGTCGCCTCGGCATCGGACAGGCGGATCCAGTGCCGCCCGAGCACCTTGAAGTGGCCGCGCACCTCGGCGGGGGTGCCGCGTTCGATGGTGGACACCTCCCGCTCGGCCTCGTCGTTGAGCGGTCGGAAGATACGGCTGGACCGGCGCACGAGTCGTCGGTTCAGCAGCGCCACCGGGATCGCCGCTGCGGCCGCGACGGCTCCCAGCGCAGGGTCGTAGACGAACAGCATCACCAGTGACCCCAGCACGGCGAAGGCGGTGGCAATCGCTGCCACGACGGCGACCTCGAGGAAGTCGACGTACTCCGCCACCAGCGCCGTACGAGCAACGATCGACGTCGTCGCGACCCTGCGCTCGCGCTGCTCCTCCACCACCGCCGACGCGAGGTCGACGTACAGGCGGTTGAACGACCGCGCGTCGTAGCGCTGGCGGGCCACGGCGACCAGCGTGTGCGCCAGCGACACGGCCACGAACACACCGATGCCGCGGTACGAATCGGCCAGCAGGTCGTCGACCGCGAGGCCGATCGCGAACGGATAGAGCAGTTCGAACGTGTTCTCGAGCACCGCGCCGCCGTAGGTGACGGTGAGCGCGCCACGGTGACGCCGGAGGTGCGTTGCGAGGGCCGCCATGGCCCCATGGTCGCGCACGGCGGACCCGGCGCAGCGCTAGGCCCCTTCGACGACGAGGAACTGACCCATCAGCCCTTCGTCCTCGTGGTTCGCCATGTGGCAGTGGTACATGAACGGGTGCTCGCTGCTCGCGTAGTCGTCGAACTTCGCGACGAACGTGACGTGCTCACCGAGTTGGATGTAGAACGTGTCCTTCCAGCCCTTCTCGTGGTCGGGCACCGGGCCGGTACTGCGTTCCACGATGGCGAACTGCACGTCGTGGATGTGGAACGAATGGCCGAAGATCTGGCCGTTCTCGATGGTCCACGCCTCGACGGTGTCGAGCACCACGGTGTGGGCCACGTGGTCCATCGAGTAACCCTGGTCGTCGAACGTGAACGGCGTGCCCGGGCCGGTGTCGGTGATGGCGATCGAGCGAGCGTTCGTCGCGTCGGTCGCGTTCCACAACGAGTTGGTCACCAGGGCGACAGGCAACTCCTTCACGCTGTCGGCCGTCGGCTCCACGACCAGCAGACGCAACAGGTCGAAGGTGGTGTCGTTCAGCAGGCTGCCGAACTCGCCACTCTGGTTCGGCTCGCCGCCCGGGTAGCCGAGGGGATAGCCGCCGTTGAACGACTGCAGCGTGACCGCCGAACCCACCACGTCGGCGCCGAGGTCGACCAGCACCTCGTAGCGCTCCCCGGGCACCATCACCAGACGGGTCACGGGGACGGGTACATCCAGCAAACCTCCATCGGTGCCGATCACCCAGAACGTGCGATCGTCCGGGAAGCCGAGCGTGTACGCCCGCTCGATCTCACCGTTGAGGATCCGCAGTCGAACCATCTGCGCAGGCACCGCCACCTCGGCATCCAACGTGCCGTTGGCCAGCAGATGGTCGCCGTAGATGGTGTCGGCGACGATCTGCGAGTCGGCGTCGAAGGTGCGACTGGTGAACACCACCGGGATGTCGTCGACACCGTAGGTGCGCGGCAGGTCGAGCGCCGCCTCGTCGTCGTCCTGCACGATGATGAACCCGCCCGCGCCCATACTGAGCTGCGGCCAGGTGAGTTCGTGCGCGTGCGGGTGGTACCAGTAGGTCGCCGCGTTGTTCTTGACTGTCCACGAGGGTGACCAGGTCTCGCCGGGGGCGATGACTTGATGGGGACCGCCGTCCATGTCGGGCGGCAGGTGCACACCGGGCCAGTGGTGTCGCCTGCGGGTGGCGTGGTCGACGACGTCGCCTCGTCGGTGGCGCACGCGGCCAGGGCCGCCGCACCGGCGGCCAGCAGGAACATGCGGCGGCTCATCGACGTGGGCGGGTGCGCAACGGCACGGGGCGGGGTTCGCATTGGGGTCTCCCTGCGGGTGATCGGTGCCGCAGTGGAGGACGGCCTCGCCGTCGCGCCGAATCACCTTGGCGGGTGCCAATCTATCAGTGTGCGTCACCCTCCGTGCGACGACGCCGCTGACGCTCCATGAGACTGCACCAGTCCCACGACGCGCCGCCCATGGCCGTCACCTCGGCGAGGAACTGGCCGACCATCCCGGTCACGGGCAGCGGCACGTTCATCGCCGAGGCCTCGTCCATCACGAGGCCGATGTCCTTGCGCATCAGCGTCGTCGAGAAGCCGTAGTCGTATTCGCCCGCGAGCATCCGCTCGGCCCGATTGGCCATCTGCCACGAGGCCGACGAGCCCTGCAGCATCACGTGGATCACCTTGGTCACGTCGAGGCCCGCGGTCTCGGCGAAGTCGAGGCCTTCCGCCAACGCCTGGCAGAGGCCGACCACGCAGATCTGGTTCGTCATCTTCGTGATCTGCCCTGCGCCTGCCGAGCCCATCAGTTCGTACCGCTTGCTGTAGGCCTCCACCACGGGGCGAGCGGCCTCGAAGGCGACCTCCTCACCACCCACCATCACGGTGAGCGTGCCGTTGCGGGCGCCGTCCACGCCGCCGGACACCGGCGCGTCGAGGAACTGCGCACCGTGCGCGGCGACGCGTTCAGCCACCTCCCGCGCTGCCGCGGCCGAGGTGGTGCTGTGATCGATCCACACCGCCTTCGGGTCGAGTCCGCCGATGATCTGATCGGCCACGGCGAACAGCTGCGCATCGGCCGGCAACGACGTCACGACGAAGTCGGCACCCTCCACCACTGCGGCGAGGTCGACCGCGGCCGAGCCGGTGTGGGCGTCGACCCACTGCGCCTTCAGCTCGGCGACCGCGTCGTCGACCACCACGTCGTATCCGGCTGCCGCCAGATGGCCGGCCATGTGCCATCCCATGCGACCGATGCCGATGAACGCAACACGGGTCGGCGCACTCATGCGGGCACCCCGGGCTTGCCGCGATCGGCCAGGGTGAAGCCGCCGGCGAGCCGAGCGTGCACGCGCCCGCCCGACGCCATGGCGAGGATCACCACCATCTCGTCGGGCTTGGGCCCGTCGGGTACGCCCACTTCGATCGCGTCGTAGTGGCTGCCGACGTAGCTCCACTCGAGGTGGGTGATCGGCACATCGAGTCGCGCGCCCATGCCGGCCACCTTCTTGGTGCTCGGCACGATGGACGTGCCCTTCCCGAGCGCCGCCCGCATACCGGCACCACCGGGGATGTGCCACATCGCGCCGTGTTCGATCTCGCCGGACGAGCCGACGATGATGCCCTTGCCGTAGCCGTCGATGGCGGCAACGTCGCCGCCGAGCTGGCGAATGAGCATGTCGCCCATGCGCTGGCCCAGCGCCTTGAACTCGTCGCCGATCGGCGAGAGGTCCTCCACGTAGCGGCCGACGTACGGGTTGGTGATGACCGCGGCGACGGCCCCCTTCAGGACCGGGCGATCAGGAGCGGGACCGAGGTCGTGGTGGATCTCCTCCACCACGGTGAGGAACTTGCGAATCGTGAACAGCACGTGCGCATCTTGGCACCTGCGGGCTGGCGCTCACTCGCCCAACGGCAGGCGCACTCGAGCCGTCGTACCCTGGGGCGACGTGTCGAAGGTGATCTCGCCACGGTGCCGGTCGACCACGATGCGACGGCTGATGTCGAGCCCGAGGCCCGTGTTCTTGCCGACGTTCTTGGTGGTGAAGAATGGTTCGAACATCCGGTCGAGCACATCGGCAGGCATGCCACCGCCCGAGTCGGTGATGTCGACCTGCAACGCGCCGTCGACCAGCCCCACTGCGATGCGCAAGGTGCCCGAGCCCTCCATCGCGTCGATCGCGTTGTCGATGAGGTTCGTCCACACCTGGTTCATCTCCGCTGCGTACCCGCCGACCGTTGGAATGTCCTCGAACGCGCGGGTCACCCGCACCTTCGTCAGCTTCGGGGACAACATCACCAGGGTGCTCTCCAGCCCCTCTCGCACGTCGAACTGCTGACGTCCGGTCCGATCGAGTTGCGAATAGCTCTTCACCGCTTCCACGAGGTTCGAGATTCGCTTCGTCGTGTCGGTGAGCTCCCCCAGCAGACGGCTGGTCGCGAACGTGGTGGCCGACCACCGCAGTGCCGCACCCAGCGCCTCCGGGCCGACCACTCGTTCCACGGCGTCGAGCCAGGTGCCGTCGGCTCCGACTGCTGCCAGCGACGGGGCCAGATCCCACGGCTGGCTCACATCGTGCCGCTCCAGCCACGTGCCGATGTTGTCCTCGCGGCTCATCATCGCCAGCGCGTCGGACTCCGGCAGCGCCAGGTCGAGCAACTCGCGCCGCAGCCGGTCGAGTTCGACGAACTGTGCGGCGGTGATGGGCATGACGGCCAGCGCCGAGAGATTGCCGAGCATCTCGTTGCAGGTGTCGTTCAGCGCAGCGACGGCACGCAGCGATGCCGACGCCGGGTTGTTGATCTCGTGCGCGAGGCCGGCGGCCATCGTGCCCAGCGCGACCAGTGACTCGCGGTGGCGAACCGTCGCTTCGATGCTGCGGACGGTCTGGAAGATGCCGGTGATCAGGTGCTTGCCGAACGGGAACCAGGCATCGATCAGCCGCGCGAGATCGGGCGACGACAGTCGGAAGAACGTGCTCGGCTCGCCGGTGGTACCCGTCGCGCGGTAGGCCGCGGCGCTCGCATCGGCCCACGCGCGCAGACCACCAGCCCATTGACCGCTCGTCGTCATCGTCGCGACGACGACGGTGTCGCCACCCGACTTCCTCGTCAACTGCACCGTGCCGTCGAGGAGGACCCACAGGTAGTCGGCGGGCTCGCCCTCGACGAAGACCTCGACACCGGCGTCGAAGCTCAGCTCGTCACCGGCCGCCCACATCTCGTCGAGTTGTGCATCGCTGAGACCCTGGGTGAGGAACGCGGTGCGGAGTGCCTCGATGCCCATCAGATGGTCTCCAGGTACATGTGCACGTTGCTCACGGCATTGGCCCCCTCGCCGACGGCCGAGGCGACTCGCTTCATCGACGACAGGCGCACGTCGCCGGCGGCGAACACCCCGGGCGTCGAGGTCTCGAGCAGGAACGGTGCACGTTCGAGCGGCCACCGGGGCACCCCGTTCGCTTGGAGCACCGCAACATCGGGACCGGTGAGCACGAAGCCCTTGTCGTCGCGAGCCACGTCGTCGCCCAACCAGTCGGTGCGCGGCAGCGCACCGATGAACGCGTACACCCAGTTCGCGTCGACCGTCTCGGTCGCACCCGTCTGGCGGTTCACCAGCGTGAGTGTCTCGAGGTGGTCGGTGCCCGTGCCCGACTGGATCTCGGTGTGCAGCAGCACATCGATGTTCTCGGCCGCGACGATGCGCTCGACCAGGTACTGCGACATCGCGGCCTCGAGCGAACCGCCACGCACCAGCATCACCACACGCTTGGCGTACTTCGCCAGGTGCAGTGCAGCCTGCCCAGCGGAGTTCGCTGCGCCCACGATGTAGACGTCGTCGCCGGCGGTGCCGGGGGCGTCGCTGGCGGACGCGCCGTAGAACACACCGCGGCCGGTGAGCTCGGCCAGCCCCGGCGCCTCGAGCAGTCGGTACGACACACCGGTCGACACCAGCACGGCCCGAGCCTCCACCGACGTGCCGTCGTCGAACTGGACGGCGTGGATGCAGCCTCGTGTCTCGAGACCGACGACGTTGCGGGTGAGGACCATCTCGGCGCCCAGCCGCTGCGCCTGGGTGACCGCCCGGTGCGACAGGTCGGCACCGCTCAGCCCGTTGGGGAAGCCGAGGTAGTTCTCGATGCGGGAACTCTGCGCCGCCTGACCGCCGGGTGCCTCACGTTCGATGATCGCCGTGGAAAGGCCTTCGGAGGCGCCGTACACCGCCGCGGCCAGGCCAGCGGGACCGGCACCCACCACCACCAGGTCGTAGAGCGTCGACTCGGCCGTGGTACGCAGGCCGAGCGCGTCGGCCAGCGCGCGGGTGTCGGGTCCGTGCAGCGCCGTGCCGTCGGTCATCAACACCAGCGGTTCCGCCCGCTCGGTCCCCGCGAACAGCGTCTGCAAGCGAACGGCTTCCGGGTCCCGGCCCAGTTCGAGCCACTGATACGGCACATGGTTGCGGGCGAGGAACATACGGGTGTCGTGACTGCGCTCACTCCACTTGCTGCCCACCACACGCACGCCGTGGAACCGGTTGCCGTGTTCGCGACGCCAGTCGTCGAGCAGGTCGTCGAGCACCGGGTACAGGCGCTCCTCGGGCGGCGCCCACGGCTTCATCAGGTAGTGGTCGAGGCCGATGTCGTTGATGGCACGGATGGCCACGTCGGTGTCGGCGTACGCCGTGAGCAACACCTTCTTCGCGTTCGGCGCGAACACCAGCGCGCGGTGCAGGAGCTCGATGCCCGTCATCTCGGGCATGCGATGGTCGGACACGATGAGCGCAACCTGCTGGTCGCGGCGAGCGAACTCCTCCAGCACCGTGAGTGCCTCGGCACCCGAGGTGGCGCGCACGATTCGGTACCGGTCGGCGTACCGAGACCGCAGATCCCTCGTGATCGCCTGCGAGACCGCCACGTCGTCGTCGACCGTCAGAATGATCTCTGCCGCCATTGAACCCCCATGTGATGACCGGCCCCTTCGTCGAGCCGTGGCCGATCATCGTAGTGACAGCCCCGTCGCTGCTCGGATCCTCTGCGCTGCGCACCACCCGATGGGCTCGATGACGGCGGTCAGGTGGCCAACGACCCACCGTAGATCTGCCAGGCGAGCACGCTCTTGGCCACCAGGCTGAGCACCAGGTACACCTTCTCGCCGTACAGGTAGTCGGCCCACCGGCCGACGCTGCGGTACTGCAACCATTGGTTGAGCCCGAAGCTGAAGAAGAAGATGCCCTCGGCCACGACGATGCCGTAGACGAAGCCGGGCACGGTGTCGGCGCCGATGACGTTGATCCAGATGGCGATCCACGGCGCGATGCCGGCGACGCACCCGAACCAGAACGGCATCATCGTGGTGGTGGCGCGCCCCGGCGGGTTCATCCGCTCCTGCAGCCAACCGAAGAGGATCATCGCCACGTTGGCGCCGACGACGGCGACGACCGCCGTGATGTCGGTGATGCCGCTGTACGAGCCGATCAGCACGATCATCAACGTCGCGCTCACCGAGTACTCGACCCAGCGGAACCGGTTGATGCCGCGGCGCAGGTCGGCCTCGTACGTACCGCGCAGAGCGGTCGCGGTGAGCAGGTGGTCGATGGCGGCGAGCGCCAGGAACAGCGCGACGGCGGGGCCGATGGGGATGTCGAACAGTGCCTGCGGCGTGCCGAGACGGGTGCCGGGCGGACCTTCGGGGAAGTTCGACGTGATGGTGATGGCGAAGTCGCTCGCCATCACGACGATCAGCACGGCCTGCAGGACGTGCAGTGCGGTGAGGCCGAGGTTCCACGTGCGGAGGTTCGAAAGGCGCTCGGGCGTGACCCCGGTCGCTGCGGTCTGGGCAGAGGGCATACCGCACCGTACGACCTGCTGACCACCGAGGAGACGTGGAGGTCGAATTGTGCCCGAGATGGGACTCGAACCCCCAGTCATGGGGTGCGTCGTCGAGCTGTTGACGACATCGCGTGTGAGTCGCAGAGCGGACGAATGCGGTGCCACGCCTGGGTCTCGCAGCGTCAGCCGACGTGGATCGTGAACCGCAACGGGGCGTGATCTCTGACGAGGCCCACGACGCGACGATCAGGCTTCGGTGACAGGCGCCAGTTCGTCAAGGCCTGCCAACTTCCCGTCGCAGTGCGGTACGAGATCCGTGAGGAGTCGGTCGCCGTCGATCACCGCCTCAGGAGGGTGAACTCCCGGTGGTAGTGGCCGCGAGAGCAGTTGTGTGATCGCCAGGACCGCAGGGACTGCCGTTGCTGCGGCCATGCCGGCGGGCGCCGAGGTCATCCGACAACCCACGGTGTGCAACTCCCCATTGCGTTCGCCTCGAAGCAGCACGAAGAAACTGGGCAGTGATCCGGCCCCCTTGAATCGCACGGACGCGACGAGGGCCCTCATCAGTCGAGCGGGGCGCGGTGCGAGCACTGCCTCTGCGGCGGCCGTGTGGGTCAACTTGCCGCGATCGATGTCCCGACCGATGGCGGCCAGATATGGCGCGGTGGGGCGTTTGACGAGCATTGCGTTGGCAGCGTTGCCAGTGATACCCAACGACCCGTGCAGCGTGAGGGGTTCAGGATGACCGACCGTATATGCCGTCCCGGTGCCGCCACCCGGGTAGCTGAAGGCGATGGGCGCCAGCGGGGAACGATGCTGGCGGTGTCCACGTTCCACGACGCAGATCTGACCCGAGATCTGCTCCATCAGGTGGATGGCTGCGGCGGATGGTCGTCCGTTGGCGTCGCGCCCTTCGTCCATGGCCGCGTGACCCTGCCCTGGCGATGGGATGTCGAGCGGCCACACCGTGTAGCAATCGATGACCGAGTCGAGGCGACGAGCGGCCCGTGCTGCGAGAAGATTCGAAAGCCCAGGGCTCGCACCCATTCCGATGAGCGCTCCAACACCCGCGTCCTTCGCTCGCTGATCGAGCTCGAACATCGCCGCAGTGGGCTCCGGGTCGTCGCAGATGTCCACGTACATCGTGGCGGTGTCGAGCGCGGCCTCCAAGACCGGGACGCCGAAGCGGAAGAACGGACCGGTGCAGTTCAGCACCAGATCCGCATCCGAGAGGACGCGGCGCAACGCGTCCGCATCGGACACGTCGACCACGGTGTCGACCTGACCGGCTCTGACACGGTCGGCCAGCACCAGCCGTTCG
>SXGS01762711.1_pt1 | contig 17969 bp, 11 predicted proteins | sample 3174681 | NCBI WGS metagenome assembly SXGS01 (sample SAMN11356861, study PRJNA531348) | freshwater metagenome | isolation source: freshwater sample F1-80 | place: China: Fuxian Lake, Yuxi | collected 2017-12-25 | reverse complement strand
CACTCCAAGTGGGCCCGCGACACCGGAACTAATCAGGGGGACGATAGAACTCATAGATTTTCGTTTTTCGAGTTAAGGGTTAATGCGGCCCACAACTTAGAGAAAAGCAGCTACGACGGTCAAATCGTTTCTCTGAACTCCGTCGTTTCTTCCCCAGGCCTCCCACCGGGGCGCCAGGGGCCCTTCTCCATGAACCGGAGGAGCACGCTCCTCTCCCCGTCCCTCTCCTCCGCTTTGGGGCGGAGGAGAGGGTGCCCAAAGGGCGGGAGAGGCGGCACCTGGTTCATGGCTCCAACTCACGTCCATTTTTTTGGAGGTCCGGCCTACCCCGGAAGCCACCAATGGCCGCACCGTTTCTAAACTTGAACGTCAACGGATTGGACGGGTAGGGTGGGCCATGACTTCCTCCGCCCAGCTCTCCGGCGTGGTTTTTCCGTTCGAACCGCTTCGGCGCCAGTTATGAGTCTGACTGTCAACCAGACCCTCCGAAGCCAAAAGGAACCACCGTGAAATCCAAACAGAATCGAAAACCATCCATGCCCATTCGCCGGGCATTCACCCTGGAATTGAAACCGAATTCCTTCGCCCAGTACAAGGAGTTCCATGATCATATCTGGCCCGAGCTGGTGCGGGAGATAGAAGCTTGCGGCATCGCCCAGATCACCACATTCGAAAACAATTTGCGGCTGTTCCTTTATTCCGAGATCTATAACGAGAGCGCCTGGGAACGGCTGTGGAGTTCGAAGATTCACGAAAAATGGGGCAAGTGCATGAAGCCGCTCATGCGATTTAATGCCGAAGGCAAGGTGGACGCCGGGCCGCTACAGGAGATTTTCCATCTGGAAACCGGCGCGGGGAAACCCGTAGAATCAAGAACCGTTCGGAAGGCGCGGGTGAAACCCAAAGCGAAGCAAATCTGAATCAAAAAGCCGCCGTCGTCACGGGCGCCGGCCGAGCCCTCGGCCGCGTAGTGGCCCTGATCCCTCGCGGCATCCGGCGCCTGCCAGCCGGAACAGGTTTTTCCAGGGCAAACTCCCCTCTGGCAAATGCAGGGCGGGCCGTGCACACTCGGTGGCGCATGAGCTCTTGGGTGAAGTTCGCTTTCGTGGCTGGCACAGCGCGTTTCTGCGCCGCCGTCATCTCACTGACTTCCGTGGCCCGGCCGGCGGACACACCGGCGGCGGCATCCAAGTTTGGTTTTGGGGGGCCTGAGATTTTTCCAATCGAATACCTGGTGTCGCATCTTCGAGCCGCCGACATCGATGGCGACGGACGGCTGGATTTGATCGTCGCGAACAACGCCCGATCCAAAATTAACATCCTGTTCAATCAAACAGGCAAGACCAACAAACCGTCGCTGCTTGAGTCAGGGGCCGGCAGGGACATCAACAAGCTCCCTCCAGACGCGCGGTTCCGCATTGATTCCATCTCCTCCGAAAAGCGCATTTCCGCGTTGGTGGTCGCGGACCTGAACTCGGACGGGCGTCCGGACATTGCCTATTTTGGCGAGCCCAAGGAGTTGGTGGTGCAGTACAACCAGGACGGCGTTTCGTGGAGTCCGCCCAAACGGTGGCCTCTGGAGGATGGGTCCTTGGATGGCAACGCGCTCACATCTGGAGATTTGAACGCCGACGGCCGCACGGATCTGGCGCTGCTCGCCGATGGGCATCTTTATCTGCTGTTTCAAGGGGTTGAGAAGCTGTTTGAGGAACCCGCGAAGATGCCGTATTCGGGCTTATTGAAATCCGCTCAAGTGGTGGATGTGGACGGCGATGCGCGCAACGATTTGCTGCTGGTGAATTGGGAGACCGCGGCGCCGGTGAGGATCCGTTTTCAAAACGAGGCCTCCAAGTTGGGGCCTGAAATCCACTTCACGATGCCGGCCATCCGCTCTTATTGGACCGACGACTTCGACGGCGATAAGAAGCACGAACTGGTCACGATCAGCGCGAAATCCGGCCGCGCCCAGCTTAGCGCGTTCAAGAAGAAGCCGGCGGAGCCGTTGGCGGGAGATCTTCTGAGCGGCCAGTTCCAAGTGTTGCCGGTGGCTAAGACGTCCAAGCCAAAGAGGGGATACGCTTGGGCGGATGTGGACGGTGATCAGCGCCAGGATTTGCTGGTGGCGGACCCCGACGGCGGACAAGTCACCGTTTTTCCCCAGCAGGCGGACGGGTCGATGGGTCCCGCGCGGAGTTTTCCAACCCTCACCGGCGTGACGGAGCTGGAAGTCGCCGACTGGGACGGCGACGGCAAGGCGGAAGTATTCTTTCTTAGCAACGAGGAACGCCAATTGGGGGTCTCGACCCCAGATGCCAAGGGGCGCCTCCCGTTCCCGAGCGTCGTGGCGCTGCCGGGGCGTCCCTTGGCGTTTGCCATCGGGCGGGCGGGACCCTCGGGTGGAAGCGCGGGGCTGAGTCTGGCCGTGATCCTAGACAACGACGGCAAGCGGGATTTGCGGCTGCAGAATTCGAAAGGCGAGGGGAGCACCCGGAAACTGGCGGAGAGCTTCAAGTCCAATCCGGTTTCCCTGACATGGCTGGATGTCGACCAGGACGGCTTGAACGATCTGGTGGTGTTGATTCCCTACGAGAAGATCAAGTTCTTGATCCAGCAAAAGGATGGCACTTTTGACGAACAGGATTTGGCGCCTCCGGGAGGCGGCTCCGAGCAGCCTTGGTTGAGCGCGGCGGACGTGGACGGCGACGGCAAACCGGAAATGCTCCTGCCACAGAAGAATTTCATTCGTGCTGTCGTTTTGCAGTCGGAGCCGGGCGGCGCGGCCGCGTCGGGTCCAATATGGAGTCTGAAGGTGAAGGAGCAAATCAACGGCCCTGCCAGCAGTTCGAGGATCGTCGCCGCCACCGCGTTGCAGAGGCCCGGACTCCCTTCCCCATGGCTTTTTCTCTTGGACGCCGAAAAGAAATCGCTGGCGGTTTGCGGGCGCGACGCCGCAGGAGTCTGGCAGATCCGGAAGACGATTCAGTTGCCGGTGACCGACTTTCAAGCCATGGTGCCGCTGACCCTCGGCGGCGGCGTCCCCAACGCTTTGGCGTTCCAAGGCGCTCAAGCCGCGGCTTGGCTTTCTCTTTCGGGATCGGTCTGGGAATTGTCGCTGCTCGATGATTACGACACGCCGATCAAGGATGGATTCCTCACCGACGTGCTATCGGGCGACCTGAACCATGACGGCCGCCGGGAGTTGGTATTCCTTGAGACCGCCAAGAACCATATTGACGTGGTGACTCTCGAATCGGGTCATCAACTCGCCTCGTCCGTTCGCTGGCAGGTTTTTGAGGAGCGCACTTTTCGAAACCGCCGCAGCGACAGCCCAGAACCGCGCGAGGCTTTCGTGGGGGATTTCACGGGCGATAAGAAAAACGACTTGGCGGTGCTGGTGCATGACCGCGTGCTGCTCTATCCACAAGAATGACCCTTAAAACGGCAGTTGAACATGGTGCAGATTCGCAACCTGCTGGATGAGAAATGTTTGACGAAGAGCGAGGCATAGCTTTTATGGATCTGGTGAGTGGTTTGGAGAAGCTTGATCGCCCAAATATTGCGAAGATTCGCTTTGGGCCACTACGGTTCTAACCACGTCCATCCCCATCCGCACCGTCAATCGCAGGTCACGCTCGGTGGCCATGGCGTGCATCTGTTGTCGGCCCTGCGGTCACGGGAATGGCCGGAAAGCCGGCTCGATAAACTAGCGCACCTGAAGCTGCCGCTTCATTTGACTGGCCTCAGATAGCGATCGAACCAACTCCGGATTTACCGGCAGAATTTGGTTTCTGATCGTCCCTCCACGATAGATTTTGGAAATGAATTGGAGCAAGAAGGAACGCTGGAAAGCCGGTGAGTAACGGAGGTTGGCGGAGGCACGGCGGAGTCTGAACGCTGCGGAGGATGCCATAATCTCGTCACCCGTCCTGAAGGAGGGCACGGCAGACCCGCCCCAAAGGCGTCGATGTCCGTTGTGTCAGGGAACGAAAGTGGTGCTGGTGAGGCGGGTCGATCCTGAGCCAAAGTGTCGGTCTCCGGTGGGACTGGATTCCTCATGAACGGTTTCGCCACGCCGAGATGGGTTGCCGAAAGCTCGCCCGCAGGAGCGTGCCCGACCGGGGGTGTCCCGATGGGGTCGTCGTCGCTGAAATGGATGTGCTTCCGCCACCTCATGCGATGGCGCAGCCCCGACATGAGTCGGTCCTGCCGTCTTTGGGGTCAAGCAATCCTCACCAAACTGATCCGCTCCCTTGAACGAGACTTGGGGCGGTTTTACGTTCTCCGACAGGAGCGTCCCCGAATCAACGGTTCAGTGCAACTGCAGTGCATCCCTCCGATGGCCGGCCTACGCCACATCCGAAAACCGGCGCTTGTTCTCGGCCATCGGAGGGATACACTGATGAAAGTTAGTGCCACCACGGATCATGGCAGACGTGCGCCAATGCAAAGCGAATCCGAATAATCATGACTGATCCCAGAAAGGCTGGCCACTCCGCTCGCGCGACGCCAGAGTGGCGTGCATCTGTCAGACAGGCGATCATCCAAGAAGTGAAAGGCGGGTGTTCAGAAGAGGAGGCCGCGCGCCGCAGTGGGGTTCACCCACAGACACACTGGCGCTGGCTGCAGAAGGATTCTGCCTACAAATTGCGGATGAAGGCGGCGCGTGCCGAATCAATCCGACGGATCAAAGCCACGGTTCTGGCTTCCATGCGCGATGGCCTGACTCTTGGCCAGAGCTGCGGCATTGCGGGACGGAAACCGGACACGGTGCTAGTGTGGCGACGGCAGGGCGGGGCCTTTGACGCAAAGCTAAGGAGGCTCATACAGAAGCAACACAAAATGAGGGCTCGAGCTCGCAGAGCCGCAGCGAAGAAAGACGGAGGACGAAAGAAGAAAACCTAACCCTGGATTTCGCTTGTCTGCGCCCAGGATCAACTGGGCCGTGGAAGGCAGGTCACTGCTTGGAACTGAATGCGCCCTGGACTCGGTGGACATGCCTCCGATGGGAGCACCGTGTCCGGGAGCAGTTCATCCTCTTTCGTGCGGGTTCCATGAAAGGATCCGCCGCGCTTACTTGGCCCAAAACTCCGAGTCATTTGCGCGCCAAAAACTGTTCCAAATTTCCCAGTGGAGACATCCCGTTTTCCCCTCATTTTCACGGAATTGAACTCCCACGTCTTCCCGACCGATTTCGGCGTTTTTACTGAGGTTTGAATTTGTTTGCGGTTGACCCGGTCCAGGCTGGAATGAAGAGTCAAAGGAATGGGCGCGACTATTGTGTTGGAAGCCGACGGGCTCACGAAAACGTATTTGAGCGGGGGCACGCCGTTGACGGTGCTCAAAGGAGTCAGTTTCAAGGTCATGGCGGGTGAGTCGTGCGCCATCGTGGGTCCCTCGGGCAGCGGGAAGAGCACCTTGCTGGCCTTATGCGCGGGGCTCGACCAACCTTCCTCGGGCGGTGTCACGCTCGCTGGCGAACGGCTGGAAACGCTCTCCGAAGACGGGCGCGCGCGGGTTCGAAACAGATCGGTGGGGTTCGTGTTTCAGAATTTTCAGCTCATACCCTCTTTGACCGCCCTGGAGAACGTCATGATGCCTATGGAGCTTCGGGGAGAGAAAAAAGTCGAGAAGGCGGCTGGTGAACTGCTCGAAAGGGTCGGGCTGGGGGCGAGGCTGGATCACTACCCAACTCAGCTCAGCGGAGGGGAGCAGCAGCGTGTGGCCATCGCCCGGGCTTTCATCAACCGGCCTCGCATCCTTTTCGCAGACGAACCCACAGGGAACCTCGATCTGGACAACAGCAAGTGTGTCGTGGATTTGTTATTCGGGTTGAACGCCGACCTGGGGACCGCCTTAGTGCTCGTGACCCACGAGTTGGATTTGGCGGGCAAGACCGGCCGCATGCTGCGCTTGCGAGGCGGCGAGCTGGTGAATTGAGCATTGGCGAATGAGTGTGCTTAACCAACTCTCCCGCATCCCCGGCTGGATCCGCGAACTAAGGCCGGCCTTGGCGGATCCTTGGACGTGGCGGATGGCGATCCGCGACACCCGGGGAGCCCGGAGCCGCTTGCTGGTTTACTCGCTTTCCATCGTGATCGGGGTCGCGGCCCTCGTGGCGATCTCGTCCTTCGGGCGGGATGTGGAGCAAGGCATCGAGCAACAAACCAAGGCGTTGTTGGGCGCGGATTTGGTGATCTCCTCGCGGAATTCATTTCCCCCGGAGGCCGAGGCGCTGTTTCAAGAGATCGGCGGCGAGCAGAGCCGCGAGACGAGTTTTTCCACGATGATTTTCTTTCCGGCCGGAGGAGGCAGCCGGCTGCTGCAAGTGCGCGCTTTGTCGGGCGGCTTTCCTTATTACGGCGACATCGAGACTTTCCCGTCGCAAGCGGCGGCCGAGCTTCGGAGGGGACAAGGCATCGTGGTGGAAGAAAGTGTGCTGGCCCAGTTCGGAGCCGGGCGCGGGGATCAGGCGCGCTTGGGGGAATGGACCACTCCGATTGCCGGGGCTTTGCGCAAAGTGCCGGGCGAGACCATGGCCTTCGCGACCATGATTCCTCGCGCTTATATGCGGATGGAGGATCTCCCCGGCACGGGCCTGCTCAAGGCCGGGGGACTCGCCCGCTACAGGGCGTATTTCAAGCTGCCTCCAACCACGGATGCCGAAGCCTTGGTGAAACGTATTCAACCGCGGCTGGACGCGCTGAAGCTCGCGCGCCAAACGGCGGAGGATCGAAAGAAGGATTTGGGCCGGTCCATGGCGAATCTCAATCATTTCCTAAGCCTTTCGGGCTTCGTCGCCTTGTTGTTGGGTTGCGTCGGAATGGCCAGCTCAATCCATCTTCACGTGAAGGAAAGGCTGGGAGTCGTCGCGGTGATGCGATGCGTCGGGGCGAGCGTGGCCCAAACTTTTGCGGTTTATCTGATTCAAGCCATTGGCATCGGGGCCGTAGGCGCGTCGATGGGCGTGGTTTTGGGTGTTGCAGCCCAGCAAGGGCTTCCACGAATAGCCGCCGATTTCGTGCCGTTGCAAGTCAGTCCGGGGCTGCACGGTGACGTCATCCTCCGATCGCTTGTCTTAAGCGTGGGCACCGCCTTGCTTTTTGCCCTGCTGCCCTTGTTGCGCATCCGTTTTGTGTCTCCTTGCGAGATCATCCGCCAGCCTTTCGCCGCCTCCACCCACCGGGCGGCTGATCCAGCGGCCGTGGTTCTTAAGTGCCTGGTTGGAATCGTGGTGACCGTCTACACCGTGAACCATAGTGAAAAATGGACCCACGGATTAGGAATCGCGGGAGGTTTGGCGCTCACCTTGGCCCTGCTTGCGGCGGCGGGCTTCGTCCTGGGCAAAGCCGCGCGCGCCTGGCTTCCTAAAAGCGCGCCATTTGTCTGGCGGCAAGGACTCGCTAATCTATACCGCCCGAACAACCGCACCGTGCTCACCCTGGTGGCCTTGGGTTTTGGCACGTTTTTGATGATGACACTGTCGATGGTGCAGTCGAATCTGCTGAGTGAGTTGGTGACGGACGCGGACGGCGCCCGTCCCAACATGATTCTGTTCGACATCCAGCCGGATCAGCGGGAGGGAGTGGTGGAAGCCCTGGAGCGGTCTCGGGCGCCGGTACAAGACGTGGCGCCGGTGGTTGTGATGCGGCTGGCCTCCGTCAAAGGGGTGCCTGTCGAGCAGTTGATCACGAATAAATCCGATGCCATCCCCAATTGGGTTCTGAGGCGCGAATACCGTTCCACCTACCGAGATCGTCTTGTCGATTCGGAGAAACTAGCGGGCGGAAGCTTCATTTCTTCCGTCGATCCCGGGAGCGGCGATTTGCCGGCCCCGATCTCCTTGGAGGAAGGCATCGCGAAGGATCTTCGGGTTGGTTTGGGCGATGAATTGACCTTTGATGTCCAAGGACTCAAAATTCGGACGAGGGTCAGCAGTTTGCGGACTGTGGACTGGCGGCGGGTCCAAGCGAATTTCTTCGTGGTCTTCCCCCTGGGGGTGCTGGAAGAGGCGCCTCGGTGGTACATCATCGCCACGCGAACTCGGGACGCGCTTGAGTCCGCGCGTGTGCAACAAGCCGTCGTGCGTGAATTCCCCACCGTGTCGGTTCTTGATTTGGCGCTGGTGATGAAAACCGTGGACGAAGTCGTCGGCAAGATCGCGTTCGCCGTGCGATTCATGGCGTTGTTCACGATCTCTACGGGGCTTTTGGTTCTGGCGGGCGCCGTCTGGAGCGGCCGCACGCAGCGATTGTCCGAATGCGTTCTGATGCGGACGCTGGGGGCTTCTCGAAATCAAGTGCTGGGAGTGCTCTTCGCCGAGTATTTGTTCCTGGGTGCGCTGGGGGCCGCGACGGGCGGGCTCCTGGCGATCCTTGCGAGCTGGGGGCTAGCCACGTTTGTTTTCAAGATGGCGTTCTCCTTCGCCCTGCTTCCAGTGGTGATGGGATGTGCGGTCGTGTGTCTCGTCACGATCCTTTCCGGGCTTCTCGCCAGCCTGGGGTTGACGCGCCACCCGCCTTTGATGGTTTTGCGGACCTCATGAGTTGCCGGGCTTGGCATCTGGGCCGGATGCCGCACAGCGCCCGGTCATGCACGCAGGTCAAAGTATGGACAAATCAGCTTGCCGAGTCCACGTCGATGCCGGAGATTGACGGAACGATTGACCGGATCAAAAAAAACCAGCCGTGAGTTGCAGCCTCATTGGCGTGTGTGTGGGTTATCCCGCTTTTCTTTCCAGCACCCGCGGCTCTCTGAACTATGAACGACCGCCTCATCAAAATAGTGATTCAACCGGGTCTGCGAGTCTCGATTGGCATCGTCGCCGCGTGGTGTCTCAGCGCGTTTCCGTGGGCTGCCTCCGCCGGCGACGGCAGTTCCACCAACTCGCCGTTGCTCACGGTTGACCGCGTTTTCGATGGCGATGAGTGGAATGGCGACACGGCCCCAGCGATCGTTTGGTCCAAGCGAGGCAAGGGCTACTACGTTTTCGAGAAAGCGTTCGCGGGAGGCTCCGGCAAGGATCTGGTCCTCACGAATCCTGAAACGGATGGCAAGGAACTTGTGGCGCCCTCCCATGCGTTCACGATACCCGGCGAATTCAGGTCGCTCGGGATCGACAGCTTCGAGCTTTCAGAAGATGAGTCCAAGATTTTGATCTTCACGAACAGCCGGCGCGTCTGGCGCCAAAACACACGGGGTGACTATTGGGTCTACGACATCACGAGCCGCGAGCTGAGGAAACTAGGGGGCGACGCCTCTCCCTCGTCGCTCATGTTCGCCAAGTTTTCGAAGGACGGGACTCGGGTGGCCTTCGTGCGGGAGAACAACATCTACGTCCAGCAATTACGGGACATGAGTCTCCTCCGGTTGACCCACGACGGCTCCACTCATGTCATCAACGGAACCTTCGACTGGGTGTATGAAGAGGAGCTCTATTTGCGCGATGGATTCTTGTGGAGTCCGGACGGCTCCTCGATCGCCTACTGGCAGCTCGATTCCAAGGGTGTTCGTGAGTTTCAAATGATGAACAACACGGACAGTTTTTATCCGAAAACGGTTCCCCTTCCGTATCCGAAGACGGGGGAGGAAAACTCGGCGGCTCGCATTGGCGTCATCCCGTCGAAAGGCGGCGAAACCCAGTGGATGAGTGTGCCGGGAGACCCCCGAAACCACTACCTGGCCCGGCTTCACTGGGCTTCGAATTCCACCGAGCTCCTGATCCAGCAGTTCAACAGGTGGCAAACGACGAATCGGGTGATGCTGGCCAACGCGCGGTCCGGGGAGGTCAAAACGTTGTTTGAGGAAACCGATGGCGCCTGGGTTGAAAACGAGAACGCGGTCCGTTGGATCGAGAAGGGCAAGCGGTTTTTGTGGCTCAGCGAGCGGGATGGCTGGCAGCATGTCTACAGAGCTTCCCGCGAGGGCGGCGCTCCGTCGCGAGTGACCAAAGGGGATTTCGACGTGATCGCCATTGTTGAACTGGACGCAGCCCAGGAGTGGCTTTACTTCACCGCATCACCGGAGAATCCGACACAGCGCTTCCTGTTTCGAGTGAAATTGAGCGGTGGCAAACCAGAGCGGCTGACTCCCGCGGACCAGCCTGGCACGCATTCCTACATTCTTTCGCCGGACTGCCGATGGGCGATGCACACCTACTCCACCTTCAACCGCCCTCCGGTAACTGACTTGATTCGATTGCCCGATCACACCTCCGTTCGCGTCCTCGAGGACAACAAAAAACTCACTGAAAAACTGGCTTCGTTGAAGCCAGTTTCGACGGAGTTTTTCCGGATCGAGATCGGCGACAAGATTCTCCTGGACGCTTGGTGCATCCGGCCCCCGGATTTCGACGCGGCGAAGAGGTATCCAGTGGTTTTTCATGTTTACGGCGAGCCAGCCGCGCAGACCGTTTTGGATTCGTGGGCGGGCAAAAGGGCGCTCTGGCATCGAATGCTGGCCCAGCAGGGATATCTTGTCATGAGCGTGGACAACCGGGGCACACCGGCGCCGCGCGGACGCGAGTGGCGGCGCGCCTTGCGCCAGAATATCGGCATTCTCAATCCCGCCGATCAAGCGGCCGCGACCCAGGCCATCCTGAAGCGATGGGACTACGTGGATCCGAGCCGGGTTGGCATTTGGGGGTGGAGTGGCGGAGGCTCGTCCACGCTGAACGCGCTGTTTCAATATCCCGATCTTTATCAGACGGGCATGTCAATCGCTCCCGTGCCTAACCAACGTTATTATGACACCATTTATCAAGAGCGTTACATGGGTCTGCCAGACGAAAGCCCGGATGGCTACCGAAGAGGATCGCCGATTTCCCACGCCCACAAACTAAAGGGAAATCTTTTGATCATCCATGGGACGGGGGACGACAATGTTCATTATCAAGGCCTGGAAGCGCTGGTGAATGAGCTGGTCTCCAACAACAAGCCTTTCACCATGATGGCCTATCCGAACCGAACCCACTCGATCTCGGAAGGCAAGAACACGACCCGCCACCTTTATGGTTTGCTCACGCGTTTTCTCAATCAGAATCTGGAGCCTGGTGGGAAGCCGCGCTAGTGTGCCGTTCACGAATTCGGTGGGCATTTGTTGTGCCACATTGAATCTCTGGCACGGCGCGACGAGGGAGCCTATCCGGACATGGATCTGTGACCGAGGAGCAACGCAGCCAGAGGTTCAATGTGGCACAGCTTGATGGGCGGCACGTCTTTTTGATTTAGACTTCGTTGTTCGCTTCTCACAGACCCACGAAGGGTATGTTCGTCGTTCTCGCCTCGCCTGAATCAAAAATCCATTGCCGCAAATGTCCACCCAATTCGTGAACGGCACACTAGACTTCCGCCAAAGGCTCCGTGGCATCGCCAAATTTCGGCAGGCGCACGGACATCTTGTCCATCATGGAAAGATACAGGCGGCACATCTGCCGCTGGGGCTTGTCCTTGTAGTCCAACACACGGCCGCCTTGGATGCGGCCGCCCGCTCCGCCCAGCAACACAACGGGAAGCTGCGTCGCGTCGTGGCTGCCGGTCAGCATCGAGGAGCAATACATCAGCATGGTGTTGTCTAGTGCGGTCCTCGGCCCCTCCTGGATCGCGTCCAGTTTTCGAGCGATGTAGGCCACTTGTTCCAGGAAGAATTGGTTCACTTTCAGCCAGTCGGCTGTGTCGCTGTGCGAGAGAAGGTGGTGGATCATGTAATCCACGCCGAGGTGCGGGAAACGCAACGAGCTGTGGTCGTTGTTCAGTTTCAGGGTGCAGATGCGGGTCGTGTCGGTTTGAAACCCAAGCACGAGCAAGTCGCAGATCAAGCGCATGTGCTCGCTGATGTCTTGCGGAATGCCGTCGGCGGGCCGCTGCATGTTGGGCTTCGCCAAACTGGGTCTCCAGCCCTGCAACTCTCCTTTTTTGCCGGCGTTTTGGATTCGTTGCTCCACTTCCCTGACCGAATCGAGATACTCATCAAGCTTCCGCTGGTCATTGACACTGATTCGTCGCCGCAGATCCTTAGCGTCTCGGAGCACCGCGTCGAGCACGCTTTTGTCTCCCTGGCTCACCTCATCTTTGAACAGCCGGTCAAAAGCGAGGGCCGGATAAATTTCGAGCGGCGTCGGCGTGGTCGGAGAAGTCCAGGAAATGTGGGAGCTATAGAGCATCGAATAATTCTTGTGCACCGAGGGGTTGGATTTTTCGCAACCCAGCACGAGGCTGGGCACCTTGGTGGAGTGGCCGTAGCGCTGGGCGAGCAACTGGTCGATGCTCGTGCCGGATCGGATCTCCCCTCCCGAGGCCAGGGGCGCGCCCGAGAGCAAATTTCCCGTTTGCGAGCTGTGGATGTTGCCCTTGAGAGCCTCTTCGTTATAGAGGCCTTTGATGAACAGCATTTTTTCCCGGAAATCCGTCAATGGGGCGAGCACCTTGCCCAGCTCCATGTTCTTGCCTTCGCCTTTGGCACACCATTCCTTCGAATGAAACCCGTTTCCTGAAAAAAGGACTGCCAGCCGCACGGGCGCCTCGCTGGCCGGCTTGGCGCCGGAAGGCGGCGCGTCGCCCCACACAGCCAGGGATTCCATCCAAGGCAAGGACATCGTGACGCCAATTCCTCGAAGAAAGGTACGGCGAGAAAAATGGTGGTTGCTCATAGGTTTCTTGAAGTTAACCATCTTTATCGGGATTGGCCGCCCATGGACAGCGAAAAATGGAAGCTGCTTAACCGTGATTATGCGATACTTGGCAGTGCTGCGCTGCGGCGCAGCCCTCAGTTGAATTGTCACTTCTTAATTCCCACCCCAGTGACGGCGCCTTCATGGGATCGTCCCAGCGCGGGAACATCCAAGATTCGCCAGGGGCAACAGGCGCTTTAAGGTTGAAAGGCCGGTGAGAAAACTCGTCGGCGCCACGGGTTGGCCTTGATCGTTCGGCGTCAGTGAGCGTAATCTACTGGGTAGTGGGCGGCCTTTACACAGAGGATCTGTCATTGATGAATCATAGGCGTCATTCGAAATCGGCGATCAAGTTTTTCGCCACCTGGTTTGGCGCGGTGTGGATTGCCTTCGAACTTTCCGCCGCGCCTGCGGAGGAGCTCCGAATTCAGTTCAACCGGGACGTCCGTCCCATTCTTTCGGACAAATGCTTCTTTTGTCATGGCCCCGATGAGAAGAAGCGGCCGAGCGGGTTGAGGCTCGATGTTCGCGAGGATGCGTTGAAGGACAAGAAGACTCTGGTGCCTGGAAAACCCGATGAGAGCGATCTGATTTGGCGGGTGACGACTTCTGATGTCGACGATCACATGCCCCCGGCGAGCTCGAAGGTTGGGCGCCTGACTCCGGATGAAGTCAAGACCCTAAGGCTTTGGATTGAGCAAGGCGCTCCTTATGAGCAACATTGGGCATTCATTCCTCTGGCTCCGGCTAAAGTTCCGATTGTCGTCCTGAAACCGAGCCAAAAGGCCTCCGAGAGTCTGCCGCTGACGCCGCCGACACCCATCGACGCCCTGGTGTGGTCCAAGCTGGCGTCCCAGGGATTGAGGCCTCAGCCGGAAGCCGAAAGGGCCACGTTGATCCGGCGCGTGTCGCTGGACCTGACGGGATTGCCTCCCAAGGCGGATGAGGTGGAAGCTTTTCTTCGAGATCCCTCCCCCAACGCCTATGAGAAAGTCGTCGATCGCCTGCTGGCGTCACCTCGATTTGGCGAGCGCATGGCGGTTGACTGGCTGGACATCTCGCGATACGCCGACAGTTACGGGTTTCAAGTTGATCGGGAGCGGGATGTGTGGCTCTGGCGGGACTGGGTGGTGCGCGCATTCAACGAAAACCTGCCCTTCGATCAATTCGTCACGTGGCAGTTGGCGGGTGACTTGCTGCCACTTTCGACCGATGAACAGGTTCTCGCAACAGCCTTTAATCGGTTGCATCAACAGGAGTCGGAAGGGGGCAGCGTCGAGGAGGAATATCGCGTGGAATACGTCGCCGATCGTGTGCAAACCTTCGCCACGGCGTTCCTCGGACTCACGTTCGAATGCGCGCGCTGTCACGACCACAAATTCGACCCGCTCACGCAGAAAGAGTATTACCAGTTCTTTTCCACTTTCCAAAACGTAGACGAAGCGGGCTTGTACTCTTATTTCACGACGTCCCCACCCACGCCCGCCATGATGCTCCTGGATGAACCCGGGAAGCGTCTCCGGGCGTCCTTGCAACAAGCCGTGGCGCAATCGGAAAAAGAGACCCAGGCGCTGCGCTTTTCAAAGAAGGGAGCTTTCGAGGCTTGGCTTGAGAAGCGCCCATCTGAAATCCGAGGCCTGGGGGAAATAGCCCGATTCGATTTTGACACAGTGGCAAAATCCGCCTTCACGAATGCCCTCGGAACCAACGTCGCCACGCTCAAGGGTGAGAACAAGGTGGTGCCGGGCAGGCGCGGCAACGCCGTTTTGTTCACGGGGGACGACCCTGTCAGCCTGACGATCGGGAATTTCAAGAACCATGACCCCTTCAGCGTGGCCTTATGGATCAAATCCCCCGACGTGAAGGATCGAGCCGTGGTGTTCCATCGATCGCAGGCTTGGACGGATGCGGCCAGCCGCGGGTACGAGCTGCTGTTGGAAGAGGGAAAGCTGAAATGGTCCTTGATCCATTTCTGGCCGGGCAACGCCATTTCGATTCGCGCGCGGGCCGCGGTCCCAACGAACGAGTGGGTCCACGTCGTCGTGACCAGCGACGGCAGCAGCCGCGCCGCCGGCTTGAGGCTCTTCGTGAACGGCCGTTCCGCGGAAGTGGATGTCATCAAGGATTCGCTCACCAAAGAAATAACGGGCGGAGGCGGAGATTCAATCGCCCTCGGAGAGCGATTTCGTGATCGTGGTTTCAAGGACGGATTGGTGGACGATTTCCGGGTTTTCACCAGGGCTCTTTCACCGGTTGAAGCCGCTTGGGTGTGGGAGCCTTCCAGCGCGCTGGCGCTCCTGGCGAAGCCGGTGTCCGCGCTGGAGCCGGCCCAACGGGAGGCTCTTTTCGAGTATTTTTTGAATGCGTGCGACACCGAATGGCAAACGGAATTGGACGAGCTGAAGGAGTTGCGGGCGCAAGTGGGCACGCATGCGGAGGGAATTCAAGAAATCATGGTGATGCGCGAGCTGCCAACGCCCAAGCCGGCTTATGTGCTGGCCAGGGGTGAATACAATCTTCGCGGAGCGACCGTGGGCGCCGGTGTTCCGGCCGCCTTGCCGCCTTTGCCCAAAGGGGCGCCCCCGAATCGCCTCGGGCTCGCGATGTGGCTTACGGATCCAAGCCACCCACTTTTCTCGAGAGTGACCGTGAACCGCTTTTGGTTGAGTCTTTTCGGGAGGGGCTTGGTCAAGACCACCGAAGATTTTGGCAGCCAAGGATCGCGCCCGCGGCATCCTGGAGTTCTCGACTGGCTGGGTATCCGGTTCCTCCAAAGCGGGTGGGATACAAAGTCGCTATTTAAAACGATGGTCATGAGCCATACTTACCGTCAGCAAAGTGTTTCGGACCCTCAATCGATGGCGGACGATCCCGAGAACGAATGGCTTGCCAGGGGTCCGCGATTCCGGCTGCCCGCGGAGATGATCCGCGACAACGCCCTCTTTGCGGCCGGGCTTTTGAGCGAACAAATTGGGGGCCCGCCCGTGAACCCATACGAGATGAGCGAAGCATTCAAGCCCGCGAAGGCGTCCGGGGGCGATGGAGCCTATCGACGGAGCCTCTACACAGTTTGGCGCCGCACCAGTCCTCCCCCCGCGATGCTCACTTTTGACGCGCCCCGGCGAGCCGTTTGCGCCTCGAGGCGGGAACGAACGGATTCCCCGTTGCAGGCGCTCATCCTTCTGAACGGAGTGCAATATGTTGAAGCGGCCCGGGTGCTTGGGGAAAAGCTGCACCGCGATGCCAACGGAGAAGTCACCGCCATGATACGGGAAGGTTTCATGCGCTGCCTGAGCCGCGCGCCGGATTCCCGGGAAGTGGAGATTTTGCTGCGCCTTCACGCGGAACAACTCGAGCATTTCCGCTCCCGCCCCGGGGAAGCCGAATCTCTGCTGAAGATGGGTCAGGCGCCGCGAGTTCAAGCGATCCCGCCGCCGGAAGCCGCCGCGGCTGCCATTCTCGCGCAGGCGTTGCTCAACCATGATGGCTCCGTGGTCAAAAGATGAATCCAACCGAGCCCGCGCTATGAATGCCGACCTCCTGTTTCTCACAAATCGCCGCCAGTTTCTCTCAAGGTTTGGCCTGGGGTTGGGCGGCATGGCTTTGACCGAAATGCTCGGAAGCCCATTGACTGCGGCACCCTCGGCATCGACTGCGGATCAAGGCATTTTGGAGCGCACGCATTACCCGGCCAAGGCGAAGCGCGTCATTTTCCTGTTCATGTCCGGCGGGCCGTCCCAGTTGGATTTGTTCGATTACAAACCCCTGTTGAAGGAGCGCCATGGGGAGCAGTTGCCGGATTCGGTGCGTGGCCAGCAGCGGTTGACCGGGATGTCTGGAAACCAGTCCTCCATTCCGTTGGTTGGGTCCCCGTTCAAGTTCAGCCAACATGGCAAATCCGGCGCGTGGCTGAGTGAATTGCTGCCGCATACCGCGGGCATCGCGGACGAGCTTTGCATCGTGCGCTCGATGTTCACCGAGGCCATCAACCACGGGCCTGGCGTCACGTTCATGCAAACGGGAACTCAGATCGCAGGCAGGCCTAGCATTGGGGCGTGGCTCAGCTACGGCCTCGGCCAATCCAACGCGAACCTACCCTCTTTTGTCGTCCTGATCACAAAAGGCAAGTCAGGGCAGCCGCTCGGGGCGCATCTTTGGGGCAGCGGATTTCTTCCCACGCGTCATCAGGGTGTGTTGTTTCGAGCCGCGCAGGATCCGGTCCTCTACCTGGGCAATCCCGCGGGTGTGAATTCGGAATCCAGAAGACTGCTCCTCGACCGCTTGAAGGAGTTGCACGAGCACCAATTTCAAGGGACGCCCGACGCGGAAATCCAGAGCCGGATTGACCATTATGAGATGGCCTTCCGCATGCAATCCAGCATTCCGGAAGCATCGGATTTGTCGAAGGAATCCCCGTCCGTGATCGAGTCTTACGGTCCCGACGCGCGAACCCCAGGCACCTTCGCGGCGAACTGCCTCCAGGCTCGCCGCCTCGCGGAGCGGGGGGTTCGATTCATTCAACTTTATCATCAGGACTGGGATCACCATGGCGGGCTTCCGAAAGGGCTTCCCGGGTTGTGCCAGGAAACGGACCGGCCGGCGGCCGCGCTCGTGCGAGATTTGAAGACCCGCGGATTGTTGGAAGAGACACTCGTCGTCTGGGCGGGCGAGTTTGGGCGCACGAATTATTGCCAGGGGAAAATCCAACCGAATTTTGGCCGGGATCACCATCCCCGATGCTACACGATTTGGATGGCGGGCGGCGGCGTCAAGGCCGGCTCGACTTTTGGCGAGACGTGTGAATTTGGCTACAACGTCGTTTCAAACGGAGTTCATATCCATGATCTCCAGGCGACGGTGCTCCATCAGCTCGGCATCGATCACGAGCAGCTCACGTACAAGTTTCAAGGCCGTCGTTACCGGTTGACAGACGTCCATGGAACCGTTGCCGCCGGTTTGCTCGCGTGATCGCTGCGGGCCGATGAGTTTTCATGTTCGTGATTTCTCCGAACAGACGCGGTGAGTCGGAAGCCGGCTCAAGCCGCAAGCGCTTGTGCGCCCGTTGACTCACGGATAAAAGACACCGAAGGATTCTGAATAGACAGGGGTGAGTGACTCAGGTGTTTGGTTGTGTTTAGGGACTCTACATCTGGTGTCAAGCCCTTGGAACGGTGTGGAAGAATTGCATCCAAACGCGCGTCAGGATGCCCTCGGCCGTCGCGCCAAAGGCTCCTGGTGAAGCCCAAAAGGATGGGAGATGTTCTGGCTCGGCACCCAGCGGGCAGCGCCCCCTCAGTCATTCTTT
>SXGS01084162.1_pt1 | contig 17970 bp, 14 predicted proteins | sample 3174681 | NCBI WGS metagenome assembly SXGS01 (sample SAMN11356861, study PRJNA531348) | freshwater metagenome | isolation source: freshwater sample F1-80 | place: China: Fuxian Lake, Yuxi | collected 2017-12-25 | reverse complement strand
GCCAGCAATCACACGACGCGCAACGTGCTTGAACTGGCCGACGGGACGCTGCTGCTGGGCGTCGACTACGACGGTGGGGGCGGACCATATTTCGTCTGGCGATCAACCGATGGCGGCGCGACGTGGGACAAGTCGCAGAAGTGCGAGCCGAAAGATTTCAAGAGCCAGTACGGCTTCTTCGGTGGCGAGTCGTGGCTGTGGCAGGCGCGATCGGGAAAGGTCTGGGCGCTGGTTCGCGTCGACAGCAACGAACTGCCGATCAAGGACCGGCCGATCAAAGCGGGGAACGATCAGGCCGACCATTTCATCTTGTTTTCGTCATCCGACGGTGCGAAGACGTTCGACCGCATCCGCGATTTCGGCGATTATGGCGAGATGTACATGTCGCTGCTGCGGCTGCAAGACAAACGGCTGCTGCTGACGTTCACGGTTCGCGACCTCAAGCCGCCGCTTGGCGTGCGAGCCATCATTGGGACCGAAACCGAGGACGGCTTCGAGTTCGACTTCGCTCACGATCGCATCATGCTCGACACGAAGACGCCGGTGGGCAAGTACCAGGGAGGCGGCTTCGGCCCGACGGTGCAGCTCGTCGACGGTACACTTGTCACTTCGTGCTCGTATCGCGGTGCTGACGACAAATCGCATCTGGAAGTTGTCCGCTGGAAACCACCTGCAAACTAGGAGTCGGTGCATTACTGGGACAACCATGCCGTCAGCGGTTCACTCGGTCGTCCCAAGGAGTTTGTGACGGGCGAGCTGCTTGTCGAGTTACATCGTTTACGAATACGGCACATCGAATCCCGTTAGCCACATATCGATGACAATCGTCAAGCGGAAGCCGTTAGCGGGGTCCTCTAACCGCGCCGCCAGCGCCTTCCGTTGTGCTTTGTCGCGAACTCGCTTCGCCATGTGGTCGGGATCATCAGGTCCGCCGGTCATGATTACTTTGATCACGCCCTTGTCGTCGTCGCCATAGACCCACGCGGGACGCAGCTTCGCGGTCTCATCGTGCAACTGCGGTGCGACGTCGCGGCTCATGCGCCGTTTCGTTGCAATTGAAGAACCGCACAATAGATTAGACAGTTGTTGAAAAGGCTGACCAACGAACTAGATCGTCTTTAGTAATCTCAACGATGCCTCTTTCATTCGTCCACACGCGGTAGCCGACGGCGAGGATGGCATCGAGGGAGTAGTGCTCGACGTTGCGGGAAACGTCGCGGGAGCCTTCGCGTTGAACTATTCGGAAACTCCGAATAGTTGCCTCCGGCGGTAACTCGGCGTCGCTGTAGATGTTCACAAGGTGTTCGTTGACGGTCTTCACCGACACGCCGTAAAGCTCGGCGATCAGCTTCTGCGTGAGCCAGACGGTGTTGCCCTCCAGGCGGACCTGTAGCTGCGATGCGCCGTCAAATGCTAGCGATGCAACCTGCCCAACTTCTGATCGACGCCCAAAATCTTCTCCCTGCGTGTAACACAGGACGACTCTTGTGGCACTCATTAGTATCGTCCGAATGGCTGTTTTCCTAAAAGCGCTGCCATCGGTCTAATTGCCAGTTTAACGAATCATTTGCCCGCTTACTGTGCCACAAAAGAAAGGCTATACCATGAGTTTCAAGATGCTCCTAACTCTCGCCGCGACATCGGTCGCACTGTTGCTGACTTCCACTGCCGCCTGGTCGCAAGTCTTGGGGGATTCAAAGGTGATCGCCCAAGTTCCGGCCGCCGGATTTCCGGAGGGAATCGCCACTCGCGGCAACCGTTTCTATGTTTCGGGGCCAGCCAACTTCGGGATGCCCCTGGGTTCGGCATACATCAATGCCTATGACCTCGACACGGGGGTTCTCAAATCCGTCTATCCCATCACCATTTCCAATCCCTTCGCGGGCATGAGCGGCGCTTCGTGTTGTGCGTTTGGCCCTGATGGCAAGCTCTACGTGATTGAGCCATTCGTCGGTGTGATTCGCATGGACCTCAATCCGGGAAATACGCAGGCGGTTTATTCAGCCTTCGTGCCGACCGGGCCGTCCCTGCTCAACGACCTTGCATTCGACGGTAAGGGCAATCTCTACGTCACCGATTCGTTCGCCGCAACCATCTACAAAATTCCGGCAGGAGGGGGCGCGCCCGCGGTGTGGTTCACCGACCCGGCTCTGGCGGGGAATTCTATGATTCCGTTCGGCGTGAACGGCATTCGCATCGACAAGAACAACAAGCACGTCTATGTGTCCGTCACGGTTGACGCGGATTTCGACGGGAAGATTTATCGATTGCCGCTAGTTGACAACCCGGTGGCTGCGGACTTGGAATTGTTTGCTTCGCTGGGCTTTACCGGCCCCGACGGCATCGCGTTCGGCAAGTCCGGGAAGCTGTATGTGGCCCAAGCCCTGTCGAGCACCATCACGGTACTAAATCCGGACGGTTCGGTAGATGCCATTTACGGTGGACCCGCACTGGATCCCCCGGGAACGCCTGTGCCATGGACTAATCCAGCCAACATCGCGTTCGGCCACAAGGATGGTGCACTTCTCGTGACGAACCACGCCAGCCTTGGTCCCGTTGATCAAGACCTGTTCGTAGTTTTCGACGTCTTCGTTAACGACAAGGGCTCGCCGCTGCCCTAACGACCGGCTCTGCGTAATAACCCTTCAGTGGTTTAGAGGATTCAGCTAGTTCGGCAGCGCCACTTTTTTCCGCCGCAGGGTGTATGCGGCTGTCTGGCGGCGACCGCTTCTCATGACGAATTGACTCCAGCCATCGAAGACTCTCCTTGTCTTCGATCGGAGTATGCTGAGTTCGTATTCTCGCTGTTCAATAGTCTTTTGTTCGGCGGGTTCGTCAGCTCGAGTCCAGACTTCCGCATACACAGTTCCCAAATGAGTGCCGTCTGGAGTGAAGCTCACCAACGGATGCAACAAGGCGTCAAATCTCGCGTTGCCATCCAACGCGCCTGCCCTGACGACTTGCCGTTCCGGAAGCGTCAGATCGATTTCGGTCGTGTCTTGAGCCAGAACACCACCAACTGTTCCGCAATGCGACGATGAGCAGCCTCTAAATGAGGTTGATGCATGCTAGCGAAAATGACTCGATCATTATCGAAAAAGCGAAATGCGGCCGTCATCTCGGCATATCCTGCGCAAGCAGCCGGAATGCTTGCCGTGGGATAACCACAAGTTGACCGAGAATCAACTTCAATCGGTTGTTCAATCGTTTATCTTCCAGTTCGGCCTTCTTCATCTCTTCCATCGCCCATGGCCAAATCATCGTCATGCCTTGACCTATATTCGCCCCCCTGTCCATAATTCCCTGGACCACATGTTCCTCTCTATGCTCCAATTTCACAGTAGCGTTGATGGTGCGGAGCGTGCGCGAAGCCGTCAGGCCGTCTGGCGTGAGATATCAAGTTGGCTCTCTGGTGTCGTCATGGCGACCATTAGACGGGATTGGTCGAGGTTTTGCGATGCGGGGAAGAACTGGCGACAGGTCCATTGAGTCGCCCCAAGCAGCGTATCCGAATCGTCGTGGTTTGCTCCGCGAACTCAATAGCTCGGCATGCCCTAACTGACGCTGCTCCGACAGACCGCGTTGTTGAAGTTCCCAGACCAACGCTTTTTCGTAGTCAGATTCCAGCAGCCCCGGCCCGCCGAGCGTGGGATGAACCTCGATGGCGAGTTCGACGATCTGCCGGCTGATTTCATTTTCTGTCATGTCGGTCTCCAGGGAGAAGAATTAACGCAAAGGAGCAGGGACGCAGAGACGCAAGGAATTCACCGGTATGTTCCTCGCGTCTTCGCGACTTTGCGTTGAATGATTTCGTGTTCAGTCACGGACAACTTCCACCTTCAACCTGCGCGGCCCGACTTGCACGCCACGGTCCTGCACCTGCTCGGCCTGAATGACCGCTGCTGGAAGTCTCAGGCCGCAAACGACTGGACATCGACCACGGCGGGTGATCGAGGAGATCCTCGTATGAGGACGTGAGTTAGCAGGAGAAGAACCTGGAGATCCGACAGCCGCTTTGTTATACTCAGGCCCTTACGGCTGGTTCGCGATCCTTCCAGGAGTCCTGCATGTCCGAATCGCTACCTTCCTATCCCCATGATGAGTCGACGGAGCATGCTACTTTGAAAGCAAGCACCATGACTTTACGACGATTTCATCAACACACGACCGGCATCAATCGGCGCGAGCTGTTGCAGGTTGGGTTTTCGGGATTAGTCGGCGTTGGTCTGCCGACGTTGCTCGCGCAACAATCGCGAGCCGCCGAGTCCGCGCCGTCGCGCGAGCAGCGTGCTCGTAGCGTGATTCTGATTTTCTTGACCGGTGCTCCGAGTCATCTCGACATGTTCGATTTGAAGCCGGAGGCTCCAGCGGAAGTGCGCGGCACGTTTCAGCCGATCGCCTCGCGCACGCCGGGAATGCATGTCTGCGAGCACTTGCCAAAGCTGGCGGCTCGATCGGACAAATACGCGGTGATTCGCTCGATGACGCACGGTTTGCCAAGTCACGAGCACGCGACGCATATGCTGCTCACCGGCATCGACAAGATGCCGATCGGCGCGACGCACATGGCTTCGCGAAGCGATTGGCCTTGTTACGCATCGACGCTCGATTACCTGCGACCGCGGCGCGACGGTATTCCCAATGGCGTGATGCTGCCAACGTATTTGAACAACGGCTACGGGTTCTCAGGGCAGGATGCTGGCTTCCTCGGAGCGAAGTACGACCCGTGGCATGTGAAGCAAGACCCCAACGACCCGAAGTTCCGCGTCGAGAACCTCAGCTTGCCGGTCGGGATGACGGTCGATGGGCTCGGCCATCGGCGTGAGTTGCTCGCTCAGTTCAACGCGCAGTCAGCGAGCTTCGATCATGCCCGCCCTGTGGCTGAGCTGAACAGCTATCAAGACCAGGCGTTGTCGATCCTGACCGCAAGCGCGATCGGACGCGCCTTCGCCATTGATCAGGAACCGGCTGCCGTGCGTGACAATTATGGTCGGCATCTGTTCGGCCAATCGCTGCTGTTGTCGCGGCGGCTGGTGCAAGCCGGAGTTCCCATCGTGCAGGCCAACATGGGGACGATGAATAACTGGGACACTCACAACAGCAACTTCAAGCAACTCAAAGATCGCCTGTTGCCGCCGCTGGATCAAGGTGTCGCCGCGCTGCTGGACGATCTGAGCGCCTCCGGCCTGCTGGAGACAACACTGGTCGTGATGGTAGGCGAGTTCGGCCGTACTCCGAAGATCGGCGGCAATGTCGGCACGCCGAGCTACGTCCCCGACGGCCGCGACCATTGGGGCGGAGTTTTTTTCGCTCTCTTCGCCGGAGCCGGCGTGCGCGGCGGCCAAGTTATTGGCAGCTCCGATAAGATCGCCGCCTATCCCGCCTCGAACCCATACTATCCGTCCGATCTTGGTGCGACGATCTTTTCGTCACTCGGCATCGACCCGCGCAGCATCATCAAAGACCGCGTCAATCGCCCTAGTCACGCCAGCCAAGGCAACCCGATCGCGCCACTCTTCACCGGCGCGGTCAGTTAGAGTGGCCCAGCGGAGAAAGGCAGTTCGTGGGATGGGCTGCAAGTGGCGTCACTGAGTTTAGTTTCTTCTTACAGATCGAAACGTACGATGAATTCCAGTTTCAAAATCGAACGTCGCGGATTTCTCGCAGGAGCTTTGAGTGGATTGGTGCTCGGAGGCCAACGTGCTGTCGGTCAAGAAGCTGCTCGAACGCCACATCCTCCGACGCGCGTAATTACCAAGGGGCCGGGATTTTGCTGGTTCGGCTATTACGACAAGTTACAATTCTCTCACGACAATCGTTTCGTATTGGGCAACAAGGTTCAGTTCGAACATCGATCGCCCACGGCCGAAGACGAGATCGAAGTTGGCATGGTCGATCTTGAGGAGCGAAATCACTGGATACCGCTGGGAAAATCGCGCGCCTGGAATTGGCAGCAGGGGTGCATGTTGCAGTGGATTCCCGGAACGGAGTCGAAAGTTATTTGGAACGATCGCCAACAAGATCGCTTCGTCAGTCACATCTTGGATGTTAAGTCGGGCGACAAGCGGACGATTTCCAGTCCGATCTACTCGATCTGTCCCAATGGCCGGGAAGCCGTCTCGTGCGATTTTGCCCGCGTGGCCGATGTGCGACCGGGCTACGGTTACGCCGGCATCCGCGACCGGTTCTTTGACGACATGGCTCCGATCGGCAGCGGCATCACTCACGTAAATTTGGAGACCGGCAAGGAGAAGTTGATCCTTTCCCACCGCGAGATCGCGTCCGTCGGAGAGGTAGTTCAAAATCATCCGAACGCCAAGCATCATGCCTATCACTTGCTTTGTGGGCCTGATGGTCAGCGATTCATCCTGCTGCACCGCTGGACACTGCCCGACGGCGGCCGCTTGACTCGTTTGATGACCGCGGCGATGGATGGCGCCGATCTACGAATAGTCATTCCCAATGGCTATGCATCGCATTTCATCTGGCGCGACGCAAATCACATTCTGTCGCAATCGAAGGATTGGCTGGGCAACAAGGAGTGGGCCAATTTCCTGTTCGAGGACAAACCGTCGGGAATCGTCGCAGAGATTGGCAAAGGCGTACTCGATCCGAGCGGCCATTTTTCTTATCTCCGCGGCAACCAATGGATCCTCAGCGATACTTACCCGAAAGGCGCTCAGCGGCTGCAAACGCCGCACTTGTACGAAATCAGCACGAATCGCCGCATCGATCTGGGCCAATTCCCTTCGCCGCGGAAGTACACGGGCGAATGGCGAGTCGATACTCATCCGCGTCTCAGCCGCGATGAACGATTGGTCTGTATCGACGCCCCGGACGGAGACCGAGGGCGGCAGCTTCATTTGATCGACATCGGCGACATTGCCTGAATGGTAAATCCTATGAATGCGAGATACTCCTTTCGTGGCATCGTCTGCTACTTGGCACTGCTTGGTGGCTTGCGAATCGCGCACCTTCCAGCGGTGGCACAAACGCCGGGCACACCCCCTGATGCCCGTTCGCCCATCACCGTCATCGACGCGTACCAGAACCGTGTCGATCTGCCGATCGCTCAACCGCCTTCGACCATCGATCTCACCGGCGCCAAGCAACTGTTCGTCGATGACTGGGTTGTCGAGAAGTTGACCGGTCTCACGAGAACCTTTTATTCCGCCGTCAAGCATCCCGGCAACCCACTCCTCAAACCTGAGCGACCGTGGGAGCAGCCGGCCGTTTTGCTCTCGGGAACCGTCATGCACGACCCGGCGCGCGGTGAAGACCGCTTCCGTGTTTGGTACCTTTGCTACGCGCCGCAACACAAGGCGGACTTCGGCGGTGTCCTCAAGAAGGAAGGGCGCATTGCCTACGCGGTTTCCGCGGATGGTTTGCGCTGGCATCGCCCCGTACTCGGGCTGCACGAATTTAACGGCAGTCGTGACAACAACATTGTCATCCCTGGTCCGTATGGCTTTCCCGGTGTCATTCTCGACCCTCGCGATCCCGACCCGCAGCGCCGGTACAAGGCCCATGCTCGTACTTCGCGCGGGCACACTGCGTACTTTTCCGCTGACGGTATCCACTGGGGTGAACCTCAGGTCATGAAGCTTGACGGCTACGACCGCTCCTCTGTCCATTGGGATCCCGTGCGCGAGAACTGGTTCGCGTCGACGAAGTCATGGTTTCGTACCGAGCCCGACGCGACGCCGTGGCGCGGTCGCGGATATCAATCGAGCGGAGACTACCTGAAATTCGCAGGCCGGGCTCTCTACCTCGCCGGCACGACTCCGCACTCCGACGAACTCGTCTACGCACTCGAGCCCTTTTACTACGAGACTCTGTACCTCGGTATCTGGGCCCGTTATCGCCATGAACCGGATGGGCTTCTCGATCCGCAACTCGCCGTCAGCCGCAATGGTCTCCATTGGGATCGTCCAACGTCGGCCGCGCTGGTTCCTCTCAGCCGGCTCCCCGAGGACTTCACTCGGCGGAGGACACTTGGCTCACCCGAGACCGGCGTCGATCCATTCGACCCTCGCGTGCCGTGGGACTATGGGAACACGAACGTCAACATCCTCGGCCCCCTTCGTGTCGCTGACGAGCTATGGATTTACTACAGCGGTCGTTCGAGCGACCACCGTTCAAGCCCCCAAACCGGCGCCATCGGCCTCGCCACACTCCGTCTTGACGGCTTCGCCTCCTTGGACGCAAGTGACGAAGGCACGCTTGTCACCCGCCCTATGCGACTAACCTCGGGGCCGCTACGACTGAACGCGGATGCCGCAGGCGGCGAACTTCGCGTTGAGATTCTCGATCAGATGCAACGGCCGATCGCTCCCTTCACTCTTGCGAACTGCGACGTTGTCACCTCGAATGGCCTTCGCCACACCATCTCCTGGAACGACGACCCCGATCTTTCGGCACTGCAGGGTAACACGATTCGCTTGCGGATCGTCTTGCGGCGAGCCAAGTTGTTTGCATTCTGGGTTGGCGGCGAGCGCACGTGGCACACTCCCGACACGATGACTTGGAGGGTCACTCAGTGATGTTCCACTCGTCCCGCCTGACGCTGTTGATTTTGGTTATCTCGACGCTGGCCATTCGCGCCGAAGAACCAGTCCGTTTGACCTCGCATCCGCAGTTGTTCCTCGACGACTATCTCATCGCTCGCCGGACGAATCTCCGACGCGACGTTAAATCGCCGACGAAGCACCCGCAGAATCCTCTGATCAAACAGGAGTTCCCGTGGGAAAAACGGATGATTCAAGTCTATGGAACGGTTCTTTTCGACGAGGCGTCCCAGCGATTCCGTTGCTGGTACCTGGCAAGCGAGTCCCCGGATGCTTCCCCGGAGTACTATGTCTGCTACGCGGAGTCCGCGGACGGCATTATCTGGCAGAAGCCCTTGGTCGGCGATGGCCCGTTTGGAAATCACGAGAAACATAACGTCGTCATCCGAGGCGGACACGGCATCAGCGTTCTGCATACACCGGACGATCCGGATGCCGACCGCCGTTACAAAGCAGTTGGTGGTGATGTCTTCGCCTGGTCTCCAGACGGCATCCGTTGGAGCGTGGAGAAATGCCGTTACGCCGTCGGCAAGAATGACACCGGATCGTCACTCGTTCGCTGGAACAACGAGTATCTTTGGTTTGTCCGTAATCAGGAACCTGAAACGGGCACCGCCATCGTAGACCCTGTCAGCGGCAAACGCTGGACAGGCACGATGCGTGGAGTGGGGCTGTCGGTGAGTGCAAACTTCAAGACCTGGTCCGCGAAACGCTCGATCCTTCGCGGTGATGCGCGCGACAGGTTTCCGTGGGGTCAGCCGCATGCGCTCTGTGTCACTACCTACGGTGACGTCTTGATCGGACTCCTTCCGATGCTGGGTCTGTATCCCGAGGACGACAACAACTACTTTGGCACATGGGAGATGCAACTGGCAGTCAGCCGAGACGGTCGCAAATGGGACCGGGTCGCCGAGCGTCACGCTTTAATGGCGTCTGCTCCCGAAGCTCCATTTGCTTCGCGGCCCTGGGACGCTCGCATTCATCCCTCGACGACCCTGCTCGTGAAGAACGACGTCGTGTACATCTACTATTTTGGCGCCAACAGACTTCACGGCGAAGGTCGAGATCCGAACAGCGATGCGGCTTCAACCCGTTATGGCATTGGCTTGGCGACGCTGCCTGCGGATCGCTTCGTGTCTCTCCGTCCCTATGATTGGTTACGACCAGGCATCCTCGAAACTCGGCCGCTTCTGATAGACGGTACGGACCTGCTCGTCAACGCCGATGCATCCCCAGAGAATCTTCGCGTCGAGATTGCCGATGCCCAAGGGCGACCGATTCCCGGCTTTGATAGTGCCTCGTCAATCGCCGAGCGCCACGACTCTCTCCGCTATCGCATTGTCTGGAAGTCAAACCGGGGACTCCAATCGCTGAAGGATGCCCCGCTCGACACACCTGTCTCGGTGCGTATCAGCATCCGTGATGGAGACCTATTCAGCTTGCAAGTCTCACCCAGAAAGGCACGCAAATAGTGCACTTTGTTTGATAGCGTGTGTCTTTCACGCATTCTTCATTTTCTTACATTGAGATCTTTCGCGGACTATCCCTTTAAAGCTGCCGCAGCTTCTTCAACGACTGACTTTTCCGGTATGGTTGGTCCACGATTTTCGCTCCCATGTCCGTATCCCGTCGATCGAACATTGATAGTCACAGGCATGTTGGCCGCTGCGATGGACTCGCGCTTCGAGCAACATAAAGTGATTGCGACACCGCACCTCGATGTGACGTATAAACCTCGCGACTTTCGGGCGCTGCGCGAGATGGGCGAGTCCTGGAAGATCATCACGGAAGACATGCCCCAACCCAGAGGAATCAACCCCGTCGGCCTGCGACGGAAGCAATAGCAGCCTGTTGAGAAACGTCGTGGCAAAGGCTTCCAGCCTGTGATTCCCCAGTGAACCTGTGAAAACGACAGGCTGAAAGCCTATCCCACGGCTATTCAATGGGCGTGATAGCGCACACGACTCACATTCGCGACGAAAGAAACAACCATGAACCGATTCGGATCTCTGTGCTGCATCACGTTGCTACTTGGCATCGCGGACTCAGGTTTGGGACAAGACGCCAAAGCCGATGACTCCTGCCGGGGAGAGGCCGGGTGCCGTTGTCAACAATCAGTTCAAACTGTCGACCTCGAAGATCTCGCTCAACGCCGATGCCCGGAATGGTGAAAGCGCGGACGACAAAACGCATCTGGAAGTCGTCCGCTGGAAGGCTGCAACAGAATAGGTCAAGGGGATTCTTTGGGAGCGACCGGACTCTGAACCTCAGCCATCACCGCGGCCGGTTCAATGGCTCGGTCAAAGACGGCGATTTCGTCCAGTCGACCTTCCCAGTTGAACTCGTTGTCGCAGCGGCCGCCTAAAAAGAACTGGTCGAACGACGCGGGGAATCCCGCCGGGGCCGAGACCTCGATTTCCGGCCGTGGATCGCCATTGAGGTACAGCCGCACACGATCGCCCTCGCGCACGAAACACAAATGGTTCCAGGTCCAACGCTCGATCACCGTTCGACCGATGGCGGGCTTCGTGGCAGCGTCCTTTGGGCCGGAAAGGTAAATCAACTTGCCAGGCTCCGTTGCGGTGCCGCCGATGCCCACGTGGTCGCCGACGGGGCCCAATCCGGCATCTCGGCCGCGGGAGAAAAGCCAGCCGGCGGTCTCGCGTCCGCTATTGGGCATGCCGTTCCAGAACCAGAGCGAGATGGAATAGTGGTCGGCGATTCCGGGAAGTTGGGCATGAATCCGCCCGCCAGCGAAGTGTGCGCAGCGATGGGCGTCGCCGGTTGGGCCGAAAGACTCCGGGCGCGGACCGGGAAGGAAAAAGACGACGCCCGGCTCATAGACGGCGTGCCGCCCGTGACCCGAAGAGTCGACTGCCCGTGGCCCGGCGAATTCCTCCAACCGGAAATACGCCGCTGGTTTTGCTGCGAGAGTGGTCTCGACCGCTGGTCCGCGCGGCGGCTGGAACACTCGGCGGGGCTGGCCCGTGACCTTCTCCAAGAGCATCAAAGCCGCTTCGGCTACTTTCGGTTCCGCCCCGACTTCAAGCCCTGCCGAGCGCGCGGCCCAGGTGTTGTAGCCTCCCAGCGGGTGCTGCTCCGGCGGAGGCATGTAACCGTCGCAGCCGTTGGCCAGTTCGATGACCATCGTCTTGGCAAGCGGACTTTGACGTTTGATCTTCAGGCCGGTGAGGGCATAGGTCTCGGTCGAAGTGGCCGCGATCCCGATCTCGCCGATCCGTATTCCCTGCACGACGACCTTCGTCGACTTCAGCTCGTGAAGGATCAACTGCTCGCGCGCGTAAACCTCTTCGTTATTCTGCGGAGGGCGACCGTCCAGGGAGTCCACGACGCGGCGGGCCCATGCCAGTCGCTGCTGATCGGGGACGCGATACTTCAACGGAATTCGCAGTTCCTCCATGGCCAGGTCGGCGTCGCGGTACTCGATCCCGGCATAGGCCGCGGCGGCAAGCTCCACCAGCCCCCGCGTATAGTTCTCGATTGTCGAGGCCTCGAACTCCGCCGCCGGACGGGCGTAATCACGCCGCCAGATGTCGCCGCTGCAGCCGTGAGACATGGCCGCCACAAACGCCGGCCGATCCGTGCCCTCCGATTTCCCCAACCGCATCTCGAGACTCTGACAGAACAGCCCGAAGTAATCGGCGTTGACCGGCTCCACGCCGGAGTAGTAGTGCATCGAGAAATTCGCCAATAGCGCGATGGGGACTCCGTCCGGCGATTGAAAGGCAATCAGTGACAGATCAGGATCTTCCGGCCCCGACTCCCCCGTGACGTCGTCGAGGTTTGTGGCGGCATGCATATTCGCCCGCACGGTCGGGTTGCCGAATGGATCGACCTTCACGCGATCGGGGCGGATGATCCACCTCCGCAGGGCCGTGTAATCGGCAGCGTTCGTCACCCCCCAGCCGACTCGCGCCGGGCGGAGATTGGCCTCGGCCATGGCGATCGACTCGGCGATCTTCTCCCGCAGGTACGGTACATAATTCTCGTCGGCACCAATCGCGAAGCAGCTCATCACGGCCGGGGCGGTGTGGGTGTGCGTCGCGGAAATGGTCATCCGCTCGGGAAGGATTTTGGTGCGCTTCGCGGCCAGAGACTTGGCATCGTCGACAAAATCGTTCGGCATGACGCAGGTGTCGACCACCACGATCGCGGCCCGGGTCTTGCCATCGTCGATCACAATGGCACGGGAGTGAAGCGGCGTGACGGTCCGCGTGGCCCGCGCCGGGAGCAAACCCCCGTTGATCACCACGGGGTAATGGATCGGCGAGACATCGACCGCCGCCGCCCCGACCGAAAGCTCGGCTCGCGCGGAAACCGGCCCCAACAGCGGCAGCACCAGCAGCCAGCCAATGAATTTCGAGTTCCACCACGGGCCCAAGCGTTGATACATGGCAATCTCCCTCTGTGAATCGGATAAACGTGACCGAGCCGCTATGTAGCCGAGTCGGTGACTTCGGTGACTCGGTGACGAGTTGCGGAGCAACTCGACCACGCGCTTGCAGACCGTCTGATTGTCAGATAATTTACCGACAGGAATTTCAACCTGCAACCCGGTCCAAGGAATCGCATGCAAACGCTTCGTCGCCCCAAAGTTCGTGATCAGGCCACTGAGCAGATCAAGCTGTACATCGTCGAGAATCGGCTGGCCCGCGGCGATCGGCCACGTGAACTATGATGGCATGGATCGGGCACGACGATTCGTGGAGTTGGATATCTGGCTGCGCTCCAGCGAATTCTGCGGACGAGGGTAGGGCTCCGATGCGCTGCTTGCCTTGACGCGCCATCTGCACGCGACTTTCGGCATTATCGACTTCATCTTGCGGCCGTCCCGGCGAAACGTGCGGGCAATCCGCGCCTATGCCAAGGCCGGTTTCCTCCAACTGCCGTTAACCAATAAAGTGCAAGCGGAGCGCTATGGCCAAGGCGATTACTCCGATACGGTTGTGATGGCCAAGAGATTGGGCGGCGAGTAAACAGCGGATCGTCGAACGGCGCTGGGGTTCGCTGTGGCGTTGGCAACAACCCGTCGAACCTGATCCCGCCTTGCTGTCTCCCTGGCCGATCCCCCGTTCGCCGAATTGAGTGACACACGTTAACGAGGCACTCACGGATGGCGAGTTGACCGCACTTCGCCGCTCAGCCCAACGAGGCAGTTCGTTCGGCGACACCGGTTGGATCGAATCCACCGCGCAGCGTCTGGGACTTGCTTCCACCCGCAACCCGCGCGGCCGACCTGCACGCCACTGTCCTGCATCTGCTCGGCCTGGATAACCGCCGCCTGGAAGTCCCAGGCCGCAAACGACTGGACATCGACCACGGACGGGTGATCGAGGAAATTCTCGTATGAGGATGTGAGTTAGCAGGAGAAGAACTTGGGGATCCGACAACCGCTACGTTATACTCACACCCTCGCGCCTGGTTCGCGAAACATCCAGGAGTCCTGTATGTCCTTGTCGCTTCCTTACCATCCCATGATGAGTCGGCGGACCATGCTACAGGCTGGCTCGCTGGGGCTGCTCGGACTCGGCATGAATCATGTTGCCGCACTCCGCGCGGCCGAGGTCGTTTCGCAAGCCGAAAGTGGCGGCACGGCGAAATCCGTCATCTTCGTGTTTCTTTCCGGCGGCTTGACACAGCACGACAGCTTCGATCCCAAGCCCGATGCGCCGGAGGATATTCGGGGTGAGTTCTCGCCAATCGCCACGCAGACGCCGGGTGTCTTGATTTGTGAACACTTGCCGATGCTCGCGGCTCGCAGCAAGAACTGGAGCTTGATTCGTTCGCTCACGACGCCGTACAACGAGCATTCGCAAGGACACACCGCGATTCTCACCGGCCGCACTCCCATGCCCGCCGGGTACAGTCCGGTCTTGCCGCAGTCGACTGATTGGCCGTCGATCGCAGCGGTCGTTGGCGACGCTGTGCCCAGGCGAACCAACAACTTGCCGCCCGCCGTCGTCCTGCCGGAGCGGCTGGTGCATCGAACAGGGCGAGTCCTTCCGGGCCAGTTTGGTGGACTGATGGGAAGCCGCCGCGACCCGTGGTTCATCGAAGCTTCACCGTTCAACGCGAAGTCGTACGGCGCTTATCCCGACTACGAGTTCCACTTCGAACGAGGTCGTGAGCGCAGCCCGGATCTGAAGTTTCAATCGCCCAACCTCAGCCTGCCGGAGGGACTCAGCCGTTCGCGGTTGGCCGACCGCGATGGCCTGCGCGTGCTGCTCGATCGGCAGCGTCGTGATCTCGATCGCGCCGCGTCGATCGTGTCCTTCGATCGGCAGCGTCAAGCGGCGATCTCGCTGCTGACTGACGCCAGCGTGCAACGCGCGTTCGATGTGCATCACGCCGATCCGCAAACGCTCGATCGTTACGGGCGCAATGCCTTCGGCTGGTCGTTGCTGATGGCTCGGCAACTGGTTCAGGCCGGGGTGAACCTCGTCCAGGTCAACCTCGGCAACAACGAGTCTTGGGATACTCACGACAACAACTTTCCGCTGCTGCGTGACTGCCTGCTGCCACCGACGGATCGAGGCATTTCGGCGCTGCTTGATGACCTTCAGTCGCTAGGCATGTTGGACGAAACGCTGATCGTGATGGTGGGCGAGATGGGGCGAACTCCCAAAGTGAATTCCGCCAACCGCAGTCCCGGTTGCAAAGCGGGTCGCGATCACTGGGGAGCGGTCCAGACGGTCTTCATCGCCGGAGGCGGTGTGCCGGGCAGAGTCGTCATCGGTGCGTCGGACAAGAACGGAGCCTACCCTGCCGCCGACGCTCAGCAACCAGAAAACCTCGCCGCGACGATTTATCACGCGATCGGTATCCCCAGCACCGCCGTTTGGAAAGACGAACTCGACCGCCCCCATCACATTTACCACGGCGAGCCGATTCGTGGACTCATGTGAAAGTCGTCCACGGATGGCGAAACACAACCTCTTGCCCCACTCAGCTCGCTAGTGTTTTGTCACAGCTAAACGTTCGGGTTGTAGCCACGGTCGCCAGAGCGTGGGTAGGCTGGAAAGTGCGGCCGATTCCCGCGGTCTGGCGACCGTGGCTACCCGAAGATTAAGCTGTGGCAAAGCACTAGCTTTGTTGTTCGTGGTAGCTGGGGTGCTTGCCGGTCAATATCATATCTCCGTCCGCGTCCGTTGACGTTCGGATTGTGGCGTGGAGTGAATGCATCACAATGGCGTGATAGACGAGAGGTTAAATCGTGGCCGTAAATGTAACTCACCCCGTTTCGCGTCGTACGTTTCTGGTCGCTTCGAGCTGCGGACTGGCTGGACTGTCGTTCGGTCGGCCGTCGGCGGCGGGGGAAAACCTCACCGGGAAACCGGGGCGGGCCAAGTCGACAATTCTGTTTTTTCTGAGCGGCGGCGCTTCACACATTGACCTATGGGATATGAAGCCGAATGCCCCCGCCGAGTATCGCGGGCCGTTTCAGCCGATGGCGACTTCCGCCTCCGGCGTTCAACTCTGCGAGCATCTGCCGCTGCTGGCGAAACAGGCTCATCAACTGGCACTGGTCAACAGCGTCGGCGGCACGGTCAGCACCAACGATCATCACGCGGGCTATTACTACAACCTGACCGGCCACGTTCCCGATCCAACGTTTCTGTCGCAGGGAAACAACCGCACGCCATATCCGGACGACTGGCCCTGCATGGGAGCCGTCGTGGCCGCGAAACGCCCGCCGCATCCAAACTTGCCAAACTTCATCACGCTGCCGCAGAAGGAGGGCGCGCCGGCCTACACGCGCCCGGGTCAGTTCGCGGCCAGGCTCGGACTCGAATTCGATCCGCTCTATGTCGAAGGGGACTCGAAGGCTCCGCTCAAGTTCCAGGTTCCGGCGCTGTTGCTTCAGGAGGGAACCACCGCGGCGCGCCTGAATCATCGGCATGCGCTCCTGCGGGAGCTGGACGCGGCGCGGCGCGATTTTGACACCTACGCGGTGACGCGAACCTGGAACGCTCAGCAGCAGCGGGCGCTGTCGTTGCTGTTATCGTCCAGCACGGCGGATGCGTTTGACGTGGCACGGGAGCCGCAAGCGCTGCGCGAGCGGTATGGCGAGACCGTGAACGGCATGAGTCTGCTGGCCGCCCGCCGGCTGGTCGAAGCGGGTGTGCCGTTCATCACTGTCTTCTGGCGCGGCGATCCGGACAAGCTGAACAAGAAGTGCGCCAGCGGCGGCGGTTGGGATACTCACGGCAACAATTTTGCCTGCCTCAAAGAGGACTTGTTGCCGGAGTTCGACCGCAGCTTCTCGGCGCTGATCGAAGATCTGGCAGGCCGCGGCCTGCTCGACGAGACGTTGCTGCTGGTCACGAGCGAAATGGGGCGCAAGCCGAAGATCGGCGACCCGCGCAGCGGCGGCGTGACCGGGGCGGGCCGCGACCACTGGACGCACTGCCTGACCGACGTCCTCGCCGGCGGCGGCATCCGCGGCGGCCAGACCTACGGCGCCAGCGACCGCTTCGCCGAGTATCCCGCCAGCAAACCGGTAACGCCCGCCGACGTCACCAAGACCGTTTACCAAGCCATGGGCATCCACAATCTGGAAGCTCTCGATAACCAGAATCGCCCCTACAACCTGCTGGCCGAAGGTCACCCGATCAACGAGCTGTTCTAACGCGAGCACGACGAACCATGCTGACACTCAGAACGCTTCTCAGCACGCTTGGTGCTGGACTGGTGATGGGAGTTCCGTTGATAGCGGCGGAGACCGCACCGGCGGCGCCGAACGCGAGTGCCGTCTCGTCGCATCCGGTGCATCCTGTGTTGATTCGCAATGAGCACGGCCCGCTCACGCGAGTGAGCGTGGAAGTCACAAAGGGCGACGAGGCGGTCGCGAAGTCCTTCGTTTTCCAGCTCGACGGTACGGATGATCTCGGCGACATCGAATCGCTGTCGCTGTTTTCCACCGGCGACAAAGAGGAGTTCTCGTCGGCCACGCCAATCGGTGAGCCAGCCAAGCCGACCAAAGAAGTGGCGTTTCGCGGCGAGCGTGTGCTCAACGCAGGCAAGAACGTCTTCTGGCTGTCCTGCCGCTTGAAGCCGACGGCGGACCTCGAGCATCGAGTCGCGGCGACTTGCCGTTCGATCGAAACGACGGCCGGTGTATTGACGCCGCGCGATGACTCGCCCGGTGAGCGACATCGCATCGGAGTCGCGCTGCGAAAGCATAAGGACGACGGCGTTCACACTTATCGCATTCCGGCGCTGGCCACGTCGGCGAAAGGGACGTTGCTGTGCGTGTACGACATGCGGCGGCGGATGGGTCGCGATTTGCAGGAAGACATCGATATCGGACTCAGCCGCAGTACGGACGGCGGCCAAACCTGGGAACCCGTCCGCGTCATTATGGACATGGGCGAGTACGGTG
>SXGS01771861.1_pt1 | contig 17973 bp, 15 predicted proteins | sample 3174681 | NCBI WGS metagenome assembly SXGS01 (sample SAMN11356861, study PRJNA531348) | freshwater metagenome | isolation source: freshwater sample F1-80 | place: China: Fuxian Lake, Yuxi | collected 2017-12-25 | reverse complement strand
GCCACCGCCGCCGAAGCCGCCGCCGCCCAGACCGCCACCGCCGCCGAAGCCGCCGCCACCGCCGCCAATGGCGCCCCCGCCACCACCGCCGCCAAAGCCGCCCCCGCCACCCAAGCCGCCCCCGCCACCCCCGCCGCCCTGAAGCTGATCTTCAGTCGGCAAGATCGTGCCGCCGAAAGCGACCGCCATCAACAGATAGCTGTTGAACTGGATCGGGATTTTCTCCCAGGTCACATCGCTGAGCGTGGACTGATCCTCGGGCGCCGGCTCTTCGGTGGTGTTCGTGGGCTCGGGAGCCGGGGGCCGGATCCCGATGATGTACACATCACCTTCGCGCTTCTGGGTCAGACCGGGAATCTGCGAAGCGGCAGATCGGATCAAAATCCGCAGAATCTGCTCCATCGGCTTGCCCTGAATGTTCAAGGTCACCGGAACATTCGGTACATTCGGCTCCACCACGTACTGCGTACCGGAACCTGAGAAGATGAGATCGATCGCGCTCTTGATCGGGATGTCCTTGACATTGACCGAGATGAGCCTCTCACCCCCCGCCGCCTGCCCTTGAAACGCAAAGACAGAGCGAGCCGGGACCACAGCCACCGCTCCTCCAAGGAGCAAAGTGATAGCCGTGGTGCCGGCTAGAATCGAACGAAATTTCAACTGGTGCCTCTCCCTACCCGCGTCCGGTCTTGAATAACCCCAAAACCGGTCGCTAGCGGGTTCTGGCTCTTTCATGTGATTAGACGTTCACCGCGAGAACAAAGTTGCCCTGCGTCCGTGTCGCCATCGAGCCGAAAGAGGGGTCAGGGCTTTTTGGCATCCGCCACCAGTTTGGCAAGCACTTCGGCCTGCTGCTTCTGCCGAACGATCCCACTCGCGTGGGTTCGCTTGCGCGCGGCGGAGTTGCGGCGGCGATCGTTGATTTGCACGGTTCGTCGGGAAGCCATGGAGATCTCCTTTTAAAAGGTGCAGCCGGCGAGTACGACGGATGCGTGACCGCCGAGTATAACTGACCCGGCTACCAACACTCAAGTCCTGGGGCGGAGCGGACCCGGTCTCGACCGCAGCGCCCGCCGAAAGCCTATGCCCAGCTTCTACCCCCTTTGCATCGACCTCTCCGGCCGCTCCGTGGTGATGATCGGCGCCGGCGCCGTGGCGACATCGAGGCTCCCCGAACTGCTTCGCGCCGGTGCAGTGGTTCGGGTGATCAGCCCCGAAGCCGCCGCGCCGTTCCACGCGGCGTTCGAGGAAGGCCGGATTGAGCTGCTGCTCCGAAACTGGCTACCTGGAGACGAAGCCGGAGCGTTTCTGGTGCTCGCCGCCACGAACGATTCGACCGTCAATCGGGAGATCTACCGCCGAGTCGCGGAGCGGGACGGGCTCATCAATGTCTGTGATGATCCGGCTCACTGCAATGTCGCCTTTGCCAGCCGGATTGAGCGAGGCCCAATGATCCTCTCCATCTTCTCCAATGGGGTATCTCCCGCGCTTTCGCGCCGGATCCGTCGCGACCTGGAGAACGCCATCGGTCCGGAGTACGGGTTGCTCGGAACGTTGATGGGAGAGCTGAGGGTCGCAGCCCGCGGGATTGCCGGACTTGCTCCCGAACAGCGGCAGGCGTTGATGGAAGCGGTGGTCTACTCCGAAGCCCTGTCGCTCTTCCGGGAAAATCGCGTGGAGGATGCCCGGGCCCATGCCTGGGCCCGGTTCCACCAAACCCTCGAAACGATGACGCCCGCCGGCCGAAGCAGGCGGCGGCGCCTCAAATCAGAGGTTCAGACCGCGTAGAAATGCGGCGAAGGGTTCGCGATAGGTCGGGTCCGCCAGCATGAAGCGGACAGCGGCCTGGTAGTAGCCGAGCGGCTCCCCCGTGTCCAACCGCTCTCCCGAGAAGAAACAGCCCCAGAGGCGTCCGGCGTGGGCCAACTCGTCGAAGCCTCCGGTCATATTGAACTCGCCCGAGGTGTGTTCCGTGTACTGCCGGGCAAGCACGTCGAACACCTCCGGCGCCAGCAAGTAGCGGCCGACGGAGATGTAGCGGGATGGCTCTGTGCCGGTTGCCGGCTTCTCGATGATGCCGGTGACACGAGTGCCCAAGGGGTCATCGGTGACGGCTGCGACTCCATAGCGGGAGATGTCCTCCGGCTCCGGGATGTGCTCGAGAGCGAGTACGCTGCCGCCGGTCTGCTGGTGGACATCGATCAACTGCCCGGCCAGGGGCGCTTCTCCCATGTGGATGTCATCGGGGAACGCGAGCACGCTGGGACATCCCGCGGCGAACTCTCGAGCCAGAAGGATTGCGGCCCCGGTTCCTTTCATCTCGGGCTGTCTCGCGAAGTAGATTCGGGCATCGGGCGGAGCAATCAACTCCCGGTGGCGCTCCTTACCCTCGCGGGCAAAGACGCTGTCCAATTCGGCCTCGATGTCGAAGTAGTCCTCGATTGCCTTCTTGCGGCGAGAGTTCACGATCAGAATCTCTCGAATTCCGGACTTGAGGTACTCCTCCACAATGTAGTGGATGCTCGGCCGCGTCCCCATTGGGAGCAGTTCCTTCGGAACCGTTTTCGTGAGCGGCAGGAATCGCGTGCCGTAGCCCGCCGCCAGAATGATGCCCTTTACGTTCATGGAATCCCCCAATTCACTCCCCGCCCAACCCGCAACCCTGATCCACTGACCGCTAACCGCCCCACGACGCTCCCGGTTGGAGTCGATCGTTCAACTGAAACACGGCGTCGAACACGTTGAGCAGCGCTCGCGAGCGATCCGTCGCCTGCTCCAGACTCTCCACGTAGGCGATGGCTCGCGCCGGCTCGCTTCGGTAGAGGCGGGCGGCGCCGGCGATGATGGCGTCGGACTTCTCCCGGTGGCCCGGAATGCTCGGCGCCAGGTCGATTGCCAGATCCGGAATCACCGGCGCCGCCATGTAACAGAACTCGGCCAGCGAGCAGCAATCCACGCGCTGCAGAACCAGTTCGGCCGCTTCCCGCAGCGCCGCCTCCGCCTGCTCCGCCGAGAAGTGCGACATCAGCATGGCGGCTTGAGTCAGGCTGTCGAACCGTCGCTCTGCGATCGATTCGTCGATCCACTTCTGGATTTCGTCGCGAGTTCGAATCGGATCCACCGAAGCCATCCAGCGGAGCACGTCGCCTTTGCCGACCATTCCGGGAATCATGTAGCCCTCGTCGCTGTTGGAGTGCAGCACCCGCTCCAACAGCGGCAACGCCGCCGAGCGAGACAGGCCTCCGCCCTCGGCGCCGCGGAAGACCATCTCCATCACGTGCGCCAATTCCCATGCGGACTCCAGCGCCGACGCTGCCGCCAGTGCCTCATCGAAGACTTGCTGGGCGAGTTCCTCGTCGACCGATGCGCCCTCCTGTGCAATCAGTACCCGCGTGGCCAGTCGACGAACCGGCTCATCCTCTTCGTCCGCAGCCGCAGCCGCGCGTCTGAACATTTCGGACGCAGCCGCCGCATCCAGCCGCTTGAGGACGCAGGCAAGCCCCGTCCAATGGAGTGCCTTTGCCTGGGGGGGCATCGTGTCGCCTAACCCCGCGGCGCGTTGAAGCAGCCCTAGCGCGAGCTCTCGGCTCCAGTCGCCGGAGGCGTCGGCGAGGCGCACCAGCGCTTCCGCAACTCTAAGCGATGTCGCATCATCGACGCGGCCGATCAGGGCCTCCGTCCACACCTCGATTTCATCGGAGAGCGTTGCACGAAACGCCTCGGAACCCCTGCCCGCAAGCCTCGAGAGCTGTTCGAGCCGCCCGAACTCATCCTGAATGCCCCCAGCCAATTCCAGCGCCCGAGTGGGATTCTGATCCGCCAAGGCTCCGGCCAGGAAACCCCTCAGGGCATCCGCCGCCGGAAGCCCATCCACAAGCGTCGCGGCCTCGCCGAGCAGTCGGGGCCCCTCCGGAGAGCCCAGCAAGAGTCGCGATTCACCGAGGAGCGCGTGCGCGAGAGCCCTCGACTGCCCGGTGTCGACTTCGGGGGCGTGGGGATCCATTCCGGGTTCGCGGGAATCTCCCGGTCGCGGCAGGCGGTCGGCTATCTCAGCCAGCCGTTCCAGCACCGCGATGGCGTGGGGACGACCGCTCTCCGGCACTCTCAGGAGCCGCTCCGACAAATCGTTGAGGACTCGGACCACTTCCTCGGGCTCCAGCCCCGCCAGTTGCTCCTGCAGCGTCTCCAGACTTTCCGACGCGGGGGCTCGACCCGCACTTACGCTCTCGGTGACCGAGCGAGAAGACAGCTCGATCAGGGCCTCCACGGGAAGATCGGGAAGTCGCTCTGCGAACCGCTCGGGGTAAAGAAACAACTCGCGATCGATCCATGCGGCTCCATGTTCGAGGCGGTCCAGCTCATCCGATATGCCCCGGGCGGCGCAGACCCCGCGCGACAGCAGTTCATCCGGCTCAAGAAAACTCACGGGCAACACTCACTCTCCCAACTGGGCGACAAAGCTGACGAGGTCCAACTCGGCTTCCACGGCGCCTTCCACGGCCCCCAACAACGCCTTCTCCGCACGGCCAACCCGATAGCCCGGGCGTCGGGTGACTCTCTGTAGCGATCGAAGCAGGGCGCCGCACTCCGCCACCGTCAAATGCCCCATCGCCGGTAAGCAATCCTCAATCTTCCCACCGCGCCAGACGATCTGGTCAGCGCCGACCTCTCGACCCCGAAGGACGTATCCCAACAGAATCCGAGCAGGATCCGTCGCGTCGAGCTGGGACTCGAGCGGAAGGAGTTGATCGAGGGACAGCTCATCCGAAGCCACGTCGTGATCCACCCACTCATCAAAAAGATCGATGAGTAGCTGCGACAGATAGTAACGCTCCTCTGCATTCAGCCCGTCGAAGAGGAGTCCCTCAAAGACCGCTCGTCGAAGCAATCTCTCCAGGAGTTGCAGTTCCTGGGGCTCCCACTCACTGTCTTCATCGGAGCGCAGGCTCTCCAGCGCCTCCCGAAAGAACTCCTCGCTGCCGTGCCCGACCCAGCCCAGCAGTTCCTCGTGGGCGCAGTGATACAGAAGCACCCAGGCGCCGGTGGTAGGCGGCGCCGGCTTTCGGGTCCGCGGAGCGGGTTGTGACTTAGCCATCGTGTTTCGAGCCCTCCGACCCGTCTCCTAAACGTGCGGACCACAGGTCCAGAACCTGGTCCGCCTTCAATCCATGCAGTCCGAGATAATACCGGTTCGTTTCCAGCAATTCCTCAAGGCGGATGGCGCCGATCAACTCACTTCCCGCCACCGACACCCCAAACCGCTTCGCTTCAAGCGAGACAAGCTCGAAGATCCGATAGAGCGGGACTTCCAGTGGTCGGGTGACGTTCAGTGAAACCTGCGCCCGGTGTTCGCTTTCCAGAAACAGTCCGAGGGCCTTCACCCCCAAAAGGCCCCCGCCCCGCTCCCGAACGCGGGCGGCGATTCGGCGAGCTATCTCGACGTCGGGCGTCTGGAGGACGATGTTGTAGGCCGTGAGCGGTCCCCGAGCGCCCACGGCCACGGCGCCTGCGGTGGTGTGAACCCTGCACGGACCTGCATCCGGTCGACGTGCTCCCGTCAGCGTCGGGAGCGCCTCGAGAGTCTCGAACTCCCCACGACGCACATCCGCCAGATTCACGTGTTCGGGGAGCAGGGCCGCCGCCTCGTAGTAATACACCGGTAGGGCATAGCGCTGGGCAATCCGCTCGCCGAGGCCCCGCGCGGCGACCACACAGTCATCGAGGGTCGTGTCGCCCACCGGAACAAACGGAATGACGTCGACGGCTCCGATCCGCGGATGTTGACCGCGATGGCGCCGCAAATCGATCGCCTCCACGGCAACCCCCACCATCGCATCCACTGCTTCAGCAAGAGGTTCGGCCTCCCCCAACAGGGTGAATACGGAGCGATGGTGATCCGCGTCGGCGGAGTAATCAATGAGGAGTACGCCCGGGCGCCCGCGAGCGGCGCCGGCCAGCCGCGCCAGGAGTTCGGTATCGCGACCCTCGCTGAAATTGACGGCGCTCTGGATCAAGCGCATCGGCTGCATGCTCCCGTCAGGAGACCGCATTCGCCTGCGCTCGGCCTCACTTCAGTTCCAGGGAAAGAACTATGCGCGCGAGGGTGTCGAACTGCGCCTCCGCATCTGCAGAGGCCATCTCGAAGGTGATGAACACCTGTCGGGTGCGGGAGAGATGGGTCAGTTGCGCGCGATACACATCGGATTTCCCCACGGTCCGATTGCCACCGATGAGCGACAGTCGGGCTCCGCGCTTCAAGCGCAACAGTCCGCTGTCGGTGGTCTCGAACCCGCCTCCCACCTGCTTGGGATAAGCCTCCCGCAGCTCGTCGATGTACTCCTCATCCAGCTCGGTGGGCTCACCGGGTTCCGCCTTGAACACATCCACCCCCACCCAGGGCCGCGGATCCAGCTTCTCGCCGCCGAACCGAGCCAGCAGGCGCCGACTCCCGCTCTCCTGGTGGTCAACCACCGCCGTGCGAGGCAGTCGCATCGCGAAGCCGAGAGTCTTCAGCTCGGTTCGGGGCCAGCCGGAATCATTCGGGGCACTCACGCGTACGAGGGCCTCGACGAGCTTTCCGGTTGGCCGGGTGACTTTCACGTCCGGAGAGAACAGCTCGGTAAGTTGCGCCGGCGCCGGCTGGGGGCTTGACGCAAGCAAGACAAGCAACGCGATTCCCACTCCCCTGCCGCGCGGACCCTGAACACGACCTGTGGAAAGCCTGATAGGACACATGCCTATCTGTTCACGAGCCGCCGAAGAGGCTCCTGCGAAGTGCTCCGACGAGAGGCGACCCAGTCGGATAGCCGGCAGCTCCCCCGAAGTTCGAACTTTCTCTTGCATAACCGGCACGTTTGCCCCACAATACCGTTGATGACTTGTTGCAGCAGCAGTTCATCGAAAGCAATCGATCATATCAAGAGCGGTTGCGGCCTGGGCGTTGATTCCGACCGAGAAGGTCGTCATCCATCCGCGCCACTTCGAGCCTGTCCAGTCCAGTTCTCTCCTCCGCCCAGGGCTAGAAGAGGGTTCCGGCTTCCAGTTCGTCCGTAGGGCCATTTTGAGCACCCCCGGCCTTCCGCCGCCATCTCGGCGTCGGTTTGGCGGATCTACAGAGGGCGCCGTTCGATCCAGGCGCTTCCACTTAACCCTGGAAGCATCCATTGGCGTGCGCACCAGGACTGTGGGTTGAGCAGCGATTTTCTCCATGTCGGCTTCCAAAAGGCCGGACACTCCCCGGCGGCCACGAGCCGCAAACCCGCCCAACCGGCGGTTACTCCTACCCGGCGGCGCCGACTTCGGCGCCCGTCGCTCCCGTCTCTTTCCGGAGATCGCCGTCCATGACGCGCATGCTGATGACCACCTCGGAACCAGTTGAAGGAGTTCTTGAGCTCACATCCCAGGGACACGGATTCCTTCGGAGAGATCCCAACTGGATTCCCAGCCGAGACGACCTGTTCGTTCCCAACGGGATCGTTCGCCAGTTCAGTCTCAGAAGCGGTCAGGCTATCCGGGCCACCTGGCGTCCGCCAGGTAAAGGGCAGCGCAGCGCATCCGTGACACAGGTTCTATCGATCGAAGGCGAACCCCCGGGCGTAGCTCGAGTGTGGCCGACTTTCGACCGCCTGACCGCGGAATCCCCCAGCCGGCGAATCTACCTGGAACGCGGCACCGATGACTTCTCGGGGCGTGCAATCGACCTGTTTGTTCCCATGGGATTCGGTCAGCGCGGTTTGATCATCGCGCAGCCCTTCGCCGGCAAGACCACGCTCCTCCGGAACATTGCTTCCAGCATCGCCGCCCGCCACCCCGACACCGAGCGATTCATCCTCCTCGTGGATGAGCGCCCCGAGGAAGTGACCGACTTCCGACGGGCGAACGTGGGCGCCGTCATCGGATCCAGCTTCGACAACGGGGCCGAGAACCACCTGAAAAACGCGGAGTTGCTACTGCAGCGGGCTCAGCGTCTGGTGGAGGCCGGTAGAGACGTAGTGATGCTGGTGGATAGCCTAACCCGCCTCGCCCGTGCGTCGAACCTCACCGGGAAGCAGTCTGGACGGACGCTGTCCGGAGGCCTGGATCCCGCCGCCCTTCAGTTTCCCAGAAAGCTGTTCGGCGCCGCACGGAACACAGATGGCCACGGCAGCTTCACCATCATCGCCACCGTGCTTGTAGATACGGGCAGCCGCCTCGACGACATGGTCTACGAGGAGTTCAAGGGCACGGGCAACTGGGAACTCCGCCTCGACCGCAAGCTCGCGGAATCGCGACTGTACCCCGCGATTGACATCCCGGCCAGCGGGACCCGGCGTGAGGAATTGCTTTACACCGAGCCCGAACTACTGGCGGTCCAACGCCTGCGGCGATTCCTCCACGGTCAGAGCGGTGACCGTGCCGAACAGCTTGATGTGCTGCTCAAATGGCTCAAGAAAGTGCCGTCGAACCAGCAGATCATCGAGATGGCCTCTCAGATGCAGAAGTAGCCGACGGCCCGGCTAGCCCGGGTGTGGCCATTCCACTTCGGATGGCCGCACCCGGGCGCCTCCCTGGGCGGCGGAGACATACGCCGTCATCAACGTCTCGACCGCCGCACTGGCAACTCGCGCGTCCACCTCTGGTCTCGTGCGGCTCAACACGCAATCGACGAACCGACGAGCATCGAGAGGCGCTTCGCCCTCGCCTCTCGACAGCAGCCAACCGCGCTTCGACGGTCCCGGCGTTCGGAGCTGAGTCGATCGCCAGAAGCTCATGGGATCCTGTGGGTCCGGTTCGGCGAGGCGCCAGGGCTCTTCCAACGCGCACACCTCTACCCGAGGACGGTTTGCATCGACCGTCACCAGCCCGGACTCCCCAACCAACGTCACCCGCAGGGGGCCGCCCCTCGCGTGGCTGGCCGCCCCGATTCTGCCGGCGGTAACGGTGGCGGCGCGTCCTTCCGAAATCCCCATCGCCAGAACACCGAAGTCCTCTGCGCCGGCTTCCTGGTGCTCTCGGAAGAAGTAGTTCGCAGTTTGCGCACTCACCCACTCCACCGAGCCTCCCAGGAGCCAGAGCGCCAGGGTCACCCCATACACCCCCGTCGCCCGAAGTTCGCGTTTGGCGTCCGGAAATGTGAATCGCTGTGGAAAGGGCGGCTGAACGCGTCTCAAGCTGCGATCCGCCGTGCCGGGCCGTCCCTTTGCGAACAACACTTCTACGTGGACTGACCGGACCGCACCCAATTCGCCTGAGCGAACCACCTCCCGCGCAGCCTCTGCCCAGGGAGTGTGGATGAAGCTGAACATCTGGCTCACGACACCCGCCGACTCCGCGGCCTCGGCAATGGCGCGAGCGCCGGGAACCGAACAGGCGCTGGGCTTATCGAGATAGAGATGCAGTCCCTCGCGCGCACACTCGACCGCCACGCGTGCGCGGCGCTCATGCTCCACACACACAGAGGCAACGCTCGAACCCAGCGCTCGCAGCTCTGGAGACCCGAACGAGCCAACCCGCAGATAGGGTAGATCAAGTTCGTCGGCAAGCGCCTGATTCAGCCGATGTCGTTCCGGTGGGGCATCCGCTTCGTCGGCAACGGCCGTGAGCCGACAACGGGTATCCGCCGCAAACGCGCGGGCATAGTTCTCCTGATGCGTGTTGTTCCCACCCAACAACAGTACGCCGATTCGGCCGGCGTCCCCGGCGTCCCCGTCAACCACCCGATTTCTCCAGTCGCGCACTCAGCTCCACGGCGAGCTCCGCAGCGCGTCCACCCATCTCGGAGGGAGCGACCCCTGCGGCTCGCTGCTGAGCGCGAGGAAGGGGGACGTCGTCGCTCGCGGCGACGCCCAGCGTACCCACGAGTAGGTACTCTCGGGAACCGACGATCGTTCCCTGAATAAGGACAACCGTTCGATCTGGATCCACGTGCGCCAACACGGTTAACCCAGCCCCGGGCGAGCCCATGACCTCAAACGGCTGCAGCCGTCCTCCCAACAGGAGTTCCGCCTCGGCGGCCGCGGAGGCAAGCTCCGAGAGAGCAATGACCGGGTCACACGCGATTAGGATCCGGAGATGGACCGGCTCGCCAATCCGACCCGATTCGACCACGCGCCGCAGCGCGGTCAGATACATGCGAGTATCCCGTCCTTTCTTCCAAATCTCAATCCCGCCGCGGAGGCAGACCCCGCATCAGGTCCGAAACTCTCTTTGGAGCGCTCCGGCGCTTCAACCTGCGGTTGATCGCGGGAAATCAAGAAACACGTTGGAGCAGGCTGGGTCTCAGTCCGTCTGGACTACAATAGAATGCCGTCTCCGGCGAGCGCTGTTTTGAGGAGCGATGACTTATGCATGGGTGGACACCCAAGCACTCCCTTTGGCTCTTGTGCGCGGCCCTGGTGACCGCCGGCCCCGCGGCGGCTCAAGCGCCGACCGTGGCAGGCGTGTTTCCCGTGGGTGGACAGCGCGGCTATGAGTCAACCATCAAGATCACCGGCGCGAACCTCCAGGGTGCGACCAGGGTGGTGGTATCCGGAAGCGGAGTTGAGGCCAGGATCACCTCAAACACTGAGGGCGGAAACCTGCCCATAACGCTTTATTCGGAGCCCGAGGCCGCGATCGGCCCTCGTGAGATCCGAGTGGTGACACCCAATGGGGTCTCCACGGCGGGACGAGTCTGGATCGGCGGCTATCCGATCGCTGAAGAAAAAGAGCCGAACAACACCGTTCAGGCGCCACAAGTTCTCAACGCCCTACCGCTGGCCATCTCCGGCGTCATCGGCGGCGCCGAGGATCAGGATTTCTTCAAGTTCAGGGCCTCGGCGGGCGAGACCCTGGTGTTCGACCTGGCTTCGTTTCGCCTGAATTCGGGTCTGGATGGCTACATCAGCATCCTGGATGCCCGAGGTCGGCTCATCAAGTCGGCAGTTGACGCCTTTGATAGAGATCCCCGCATCATTCACACCTTCACCGAGCCCGGTGAATACTGTGTCCTGGTGCGCGATTCGCTGTACCGCGGCGGCTCGGCGTTCAGCTATCAACTCACCGCGGGGCGAGTCCCCGTGCTGACGAGTTACTTGCCGCGTGCTGCGAAGCGGGGCGCGTCCACCCAGTTGCAAGTGGACGGTGTCAATCTCGGCGACATGAAGTCTGTCAACGTGGCGGTTCCGAGTGACCCCGACGCGCCGGTGACGGTGCTCGCTAATGGATACGCGGCGATCGACCCCGTAATGCTCGATGCCTCGGATCTTCAGGAAGCCGTGGAAGCCGAACCGAACAACAGTGCCGCGCAGGCTACCATGCTTTCCGCAGTCCCCTCCGCCGTCAGCGGCAAGATGGACACCGCGGGAGATGTGGACACCTTCAAGTTCAAGGCCACGGCTGCAGGGAATCTCGCTCTCGAAGTCTTCGGTCGCCGGATCGGCTCACGCATCGATTCGTTCCTCCGGGTGCTCGACGCCACCGGCAAGGAGCTTCAATCGAGCGACGATGCCGTCGGCAAGGACAGCAGGGTAACCCTTAGCGTTACGGCCGGCACAGAGTACACCGTGCAGGTACGGTCGCTGGATGGGCGTGCCGGCGGCGACGCGTTCTATCGACTGGTGATCGCCCCTCCCGGTGGGCAGGACTTCGCCCTGACCGTTACTCCGGACGAGATCAACCTCCCGAAGGGGGGCTCGGTGAGTGTGACTGTGAATGCAACCCGCCTGGGCGGATTCTCCGGTGAGATTCAGCTTTCGATCGCGGGAATGCCCGCGGGGCTGAGCCTGAGCCGGGCGATTATTCCAGCGGGCGGCAACACCACCACCTTCACCATCACCGCTTCGGGAGAGAGCGCGCCGGGCACCGTCGTACCGGTGCAGGTGCAGGGTACCGCCACGATTGGGGCCGGAGCCGTGACGCGCTCCGCCACCCCGATCGAGACCTACCCGATCCCTCTGGCGCCGAACAACCAGACCGCCACGCGCACCATGCAGCTCCTGTATGCAGGCGTGATGCCGCAGGCGGGCTACGCCCTTGATGTGGAACCCAAGGCGATCACCATCAAGCGTGGACAATCGAACGTGGAAGTGAAGGTGAAGGCCACGAGGCAGATGGGCGTGACCCAGCAGATCGTGGTGTCGGCCGCCAACCTTCCGGGGAACGTGACGGCTCCGAACGTGAACCTTCCGGCCAACCAGAACGAGGTGGTGTTGAAGATCAACGCCGCCGCGAACGCCGCTCTGGGGGTCCAGAACATCGTGATCTCCGGCAACCTGAGCAACAACGTTCAGACGGCGCCGGCCATCACGCTCACCGTCACTCAATAGGTAGATCGCGGGGGGCCACCAGGCCACTCCGAGCATGAGGAAACGGGAGGCGGCTTCGGCTGCCTCCCGTTTTCATTTTACGCAACCGGGATCACCCGCCGAATGAACCGCATTGGGATTGATGTGGGCGGCACTACCGCCAAAGCCGCGCTTGTCGACTCCGAGGGCCGGGTGCTTGCCCGCCACAACTTCCCCACGGGCTATCACCTGACGGGAGAGTCGCTGCTCGCCGGCTGTGTGGAGGCAGTACACCGCTTGACCCGAGACTCCGCCGCAGCCTCGCTAGGGATTGCGGCTCCCGGTTTTCGCCGCGCCGACGGAGAAGGAGTGGAGAACGTCTCGAACCTCCCCGGACTGGATGACTTTCCGATCCGAACGCGGTGCCGAGAAGCCCTGGGGTTACCGGTGGTGGTGGATAACGACGCCAACGCCGCCGCGTATGGAGAGTGGGCCTTTGGCGCCCGAGCCGGATGTCGACGCCTGCTGGTGATGACGCTCGGCACGGGTATCGGGGGAGCGATGGTGGTTGACGGCGCGCTGCTTCGGATTTCCGGCGGTTGCCTCGGCGACCCCGGACATCTCATCCTGGACCCCGACGGTCCCAGATGCGCGTGCGGTGGTCGCGGCTGCGCCGAGACCCTCGCCGCAGTTCCAGCCATTGTAAGGGCTGCGGCGGCGGCGATGCCGGAACGCGCCATCCACTCTCTCGCCGATGTGACGGCCGCAGCACGTAACGGCGATCCTAAAGCAACCGAAGTGCTGGCTTCGGCCGGTCGGCGCCTGGGGACGCTGCTGACATCGCTGATCCACGTCCTGACTCCCGACCGCATCCTGCTCGGCGGTGGCGGGATGGACGCCGCCGGACACTACCTCATCCCGGCGGCAAAGCAAGCCATCGCTGACTGTGTTCAACCGTTCCTGGCTGCTGGACTCACCATCGACCGCGCAGCGCTGGGAAATGACGCGGGAGCGGTGGGGGCTGCGGCGCTCTCATCCACGAACTCGTAAAGAATCGCGTCACCCACTCGGTGCACTTCGCGCAAGAACGGTTCGGATGCCAGGGGCGCCTGGGGCCCCGGCGGATTCCGGGCGCCGGCAAACAACTCGACGTACTGCCGGTCCAGCGGGCCATCCACCACTAAGCGGACCCGGGACCGCCGCAAGAACTCCCGCCTTCCCTCGGAGCCGCCGAGGCCCCAGTAAAAGCCGAAGATCTCTCCCGGCTTCTCGCTGAAGCGTGGTGTCTCTCCCCAGTGGCCAGCGTACACCGCTCTCCCGGAGAATGCCGGTACGAACACGGCATCGAACGGAAATGCCAGAACCGCACTCTCTCGTGGGGTGTGCTCCCCGATCCACCGGTACAGATTAATCTGCGACTCATTCCAGTAAACCGGGTGGACGCCGGTGCTCGTCACGCCCTCGTCTCGCGCGAGTCGGATGTCGCGGGCGAGGTACAGGACGCTGCTCGGGCTGAGAACCGCGATCAGGAGCGCTGCCGACATGCCAGGCGACAAGTGCCTTCGGGCAAGCTGAGTCAGGCGGGCGACAGCTATGCCGGCGAGAAGCCCCAGGGGGAGGTGGACGCCCATCACGAGCTTTCGTTGGAAGGCAAACGGCAGGTAGGCTACACAGAGCCCCACCACGGCCCACGTGATCGGAAACAGCAGATCGCCCCGCCGCTCTCGCACCGTGCTCCGACTCCGCAGCGCCAGCTCACGTGCCGCGAACCCGGCGAGCGGAAGGAGCAACCCGTAACCGAGGACATAGCGATCGAAGCCGGGTGTGAGAGTCTGCGTGTCTGCCCGAGACCGAAACACCGGCTCCGAGAGATACAGCCACGCCATCGCCAGCACCGACGGCGAAGCAATGGCGGCGGCGATGAGGGCCTGCTTGAGAGCCGGCCACGGGAGTCGATAGTCCAGTTGCCCCCTCAGCAGCAGGTAACAGAGCCAGACCACCGTGAGGTGGATCATATCGTAGGAATGCACGTTGCCAAGCACGAGCCCGCACAGTCCCGCCGCAACCGCGCCGTCCAGCTTTCCGTTTCGCTCCGCTCGAATCAGCCCCAGGACGACCCCGAGCATGAGAAGCAGGGATACGGTGAAGAGTCCATTGGTGTAGAGGCTCGGAAACGTGAGGGCCTCGGGCTGCCACACATCCACCGGTTCGTTGGTTTGGACCCGATCCCGCCAGAAGAGCCAGCCGATGCCGCCGGAAAGCGCCGTCACCCAGAGCGCGCACCGTCGCTCGAACACGTCATCGGTAAACCAGGCGGCCAGCCGGTACACCAGCACAAGCGCTCCTGCCCCTGTCAGCAGCCGGGCGACGTGATAGGCCAGCGCGAGATCCAGCCGCAGCAGCCCCGCTGCGGCGCCCAGCAATTGGAAGTAGGCGTGGAAGTGGGCGCCCGACTGCCGATCCGTCGTGAAGAGATTCCGGATGAGCCAACGCCCATCCATTCCTTGCCTCATCCACGAAAAGTAGACGGCGTGGTCATCCGTGTTGAACAGCACCCAGGGAAACATCGCTCCGGAGGGCGTTCGGAGGGCAACCAGAAGGTACGGTAGGCAGGTCAACGCCATCACGGCTCCCGCAGAGAACCATGCAAACCTCCACTCCCGACTCGTCACAGGCATGCCGCGCCCCATCTCCTCATTCGCTCTACTCCCGAAGGCCCTGCGCTGCGGTATCCCACATCACCCGCATCCCGATCGCGATCCCACCCGGCATCTACCAATTCCTATGGCCGAATCCAGCTCCTTGGGCGGATACTTGTTGAGAGTCTGCTGTCATCCGCAGGCAGAGGAGTCGCACCTGTGTCACTTCGAGAAGCCATAACCGGTAGTCCGGTCGAAACGCTTGATCTCACCGGCTACGTTCGCCTCGATGAGAGTTGCACCGTCCGGGAAGCCATCCGCCTGATGAAGCTCTACGATCACACGACGGTGCTGGTAACGCGCGACAACACCCTGTGCGGAATTTTCACCGAACGAGATGTCCTGCGCAAGGTCGCCCAGGACTCGTGCAGTTGGGAGCGCCCCGTCTCCGCCTACATGGCTCCAGATCCGGTCACCATCCGGCCCGCCGAAACGGTGGAGGCAGCGGTGCGCAGGATGAACAAGGGGCATTTTAGAGATTTGCCTGTCGTTGATGCACGGGGGGCAATTCTGGGGAACCTGACAGATAACGCCATTGTCCGCCACCTGTGCGACTACCTGCAGGTCGAGGTGCTTAACCTGCCCCCGACGCCTGGGCTTGTGGCGCAACTGGCGGAAGGGGCCTGATCGTTCCAATCTGCAATGCCTCAACACGCACTCGCGGCTTCGAACGAGTACAGTCTGATAGAACTAGTGGAGGGGTGCGGCGTTCTCGAACGTCCATCCTCTTTTCTTATGTGTTTTTGGGAGCCGATGCGGCTCCTCGGTGTCGACCTCTGATGCCGAGGCCAGCCGCCCAACCCCAACCGGCGGATGGGTATCGCCGGGTTGAGGCTACCGCCGGGCCGGATCGTCAGGAGTTCCGGCGCCTGGCAGGAGCGTTGATGCAGGGATGTCCGAACTAATCCTTACACCGGATTCGGTCTACGACGAGGCCGTCTACGAGGAGTTAGAGTCTGTCGCGATCCGTTTTGCCGGAGACTCCGGCGACGGTATGCAGTTGACGGGAACGCAGTTCACGAACACGTCGGCCGTACTTGGTAACGACGTCAGCACCTTTCCGGACTTTCCCGCAGAGATCCGGGCGCCCGCCGGGACGCTTCCCGGTGTGTCCGGCTTCCAGGTCAACATCTCGCGAAATGACATCTACACCCCCGGCGATGCGCCACAGGTGTTGGTGGCTATGAACCCGGCAGCCCTCAAGTCCAACCTCGCAGATGTTGAACCGGGCGGAACCGTCATCATCAATATCGACGAGTTCACACCCGGCAACCTCAAGAAGGCCAACTACTCGTTCAATCCGCTGGACGACGATTCGCTGCGAAGCTATCGGGTCATCCGAGTGCCGTTGACCACGCTCAATCGCCACTCGTTGGACGGAATCGAGGGTCTGGGCAACAAAGAGAAGGACCGGTGCAAGAACTTCTTTGCGCTGGGCCTCACGTTCTGGATGTACGACCGCTCACTTGAAACCTCGCTCCAGTGGATCCGCGACAAGTTTGCCAGCAAACCCATCGTGGTCGAGGCCAACACGCGCGCCCTCAAGGCCGGCTACCACTTCGGCGAGACTGCTGAAGAGTTTCGGACCCGCTATCGAATCAGCCGATTCGATGTGGCGCCGGGAACCTATCGCAAGATCACCGGAAACGAAGCCGCAGCCATCGGGTTCGTTACGGCAGCGCATCTTGCGGGGAAGACGCTCTTCTACGGCAGCTACCCCATCACGCCTGCATCCGACATTCTTCACCACCTCGCCGGGCTCAAGAACTTCAATGTTCGAACGTTTCAGGCCGAGGACGAGATTGCCGCAATCGGGGCCACCATCGGGGCGGCTTTCGGTGGAGCCTTCGCACTCACGGGAACCAGCGGTCCGGGCATTTGCTTGAAGAGCGAGGCCATGAACCTCGGAATGATGCTGGAACTTCCGATGGTGATTGCGAACATCCAGCGTGGCGGACCGAGCACGGGCCTCCCCACCAAGACCGAGCAGTCCGACCTGCTGCAGGTGATGTTCGGCCGAAACGGCGAAAGCCCGATCCCGATCGTCGCCCCGGCCTCACCGTCGGACTGCTTCGATCTCGCCGTGGAGTCCTTCCGCCTCGCTGTTCGGGCAATGACCCCCGTGGTGTTCCTGTCGGACGGCTATCTCGGAAACAGCGCCGAACCCTGGCGCATTCCGGATCCCGACACGCTTACCCCCATTGAGGTCAACTACCGCACCGATCCCACGCACTTCGCGCCGTTCGCCCGTGATGAAGTGACGTTAGGTCGTCCGTGGGCGATTCCCGGTACCCCCGGTCTTGAGCACCGGATTGGCGGACTCGAGAAAGCGGACGGATCGGGCAATGTCTCCTACACGCCGAAAGACCATGACCACATGGTGCGCATCCGCGCCGAAAAGGTGCAGCGCCTCCAGAACACAATTCCCGAGCAGACCGTCTTCGGACCCGAAGAAGGTGACCTGCTCGTGATTGGTTGGGGAGGCACCTACGGAGCACTCCGCTCGGGCGTCGCAGCGGCCCACGCCAAGGGCCTGAGCGTTGCACACGCCCACATCCGCTACCTGAACCCGCTGCCCCGCAACATCGGTCCGCTGATGAAGCGCTATAAGAAGGTACTGGTCGCGGAGTTGAACCTGGGTCAGTTGGCCTGGTTGATCAACGCTCGCTTCGGCATGAAGGTCGAGCAACTCAATAAGGTCGAAGGTCGTCCCTTCAAGATCCGCGAAGTGCTCTCGGAGATTGAGTCCCTGCTCGGGCAGGGTTAGAACAGTTTGGCATCAAGGCCCGCCCCGCTTCGCGACGGCGGGCCCAAATCGGAGTGGGAAAGCTATGAGCGAGCCGAGCACCCCTGCGGTAAAGCTGAGTCGTAAGGATTTCGTTACCGATCAGGAAGTGCGATGGTGTCCGGGATGTGGAGATTACTCCATCCTGGCACAAGTGCAGCGCGTGCTGCCCGAACTGGCTATCCCGCGCGAAAAGGTCGTGTTCATTTGCGGGATCGGCTGCTCCAGCCGGTTCCCCTACTACATG
>SXGS01626212.1_pt1 | contig 17973 bp, 17 predicted proteins | sample 3174681 | NCBI WGS metagenome assembly SXGS01 (sample SAMN11356861, study PRJNA531348) | freshwater metagenome | isolation source: freshwater sample F1-80 | place: China: Fuxian Lake, Yuxi | collected 2017-12-25 | reverse complement strand
TTCGACAAACAGGACACGGTCCTGCGGGAGTTTGCCGCCGGACAGGCCGACTTGATCGGCGCCATCCGCCTGCCCAATGACGCGTTCAAGCGCAACGCGAATACCGAAGTCACCACGGACATCGTGTTTCTGCGGAAACGCTTTCCCGACGAACCGCGTTCTGGTCCTTCATGGATGGAGTTGGCAACCGTAACCAACACCAAGGAGGAGAGCATCCCGGTGAATGAGTTCTTTGCGGCTCGCCCCCAATTGATGCTGGGCGAGATGCAGCTCACGGGCCGGATGTATCGTCAGGGCGAACCGTCTTTGGTCTCCAACGGGCGCGATTTGGGCGAACAACTTCGCGAGGCGCTCGAACGGCTTCCCCAGAATGTATTCCGACCATTGGAGCGAAAAACGAAGACTGAACCAACGCGCGTGTCCCTTCCCGACGCCTCGGAGGTCAAACCCAACGCGTTTTGTCTCCACAATGGCCAGATTGCCCGACGCGAGGGCGATTCCTTGGTCGTGCTCTCAGACTTGGCTGCAACGACGGCCCAGCGGCTGCGCGGGTTGATCAGTGTCCGTGACGCCCTCCGCGATTGTCTCCGCTCCCAGTGGCAGGATCACAGCGAGGAGGAACTGGCCTCGGCCCGTCTGCGGCTGAACCAGAACTACGACAGCTTCGTGCGAAAGTTCGGTCCACTTTCCGACCGGCGCAATGTCTCGGTGCTTCGCGGTGACCCTGACCAGCCTTTGCTCTTGTCGGTTGAACGCTTCGACCGCGAAACCGGCAAGGCGAGCAAGGCCGCCATCTTCCGGGAGCGGACCATCGCTCCGAAACCGGTGCGCCAGGTCACGGATGCGCAGTCCGCCTTGCTGGTCAGCCTCTCTGAACGGGGACGCGTGGACCCTGAATTCCTTTCCGAACTGCTCCGCCAGCCGTTTGACCGGGTTCAAAGTGAACTCAAAGGCTTGGTCTTTCTTAACCCGCAGACGCGGGAATTCGAGACCGACGACGCCTATCTTTCGGGCGACGTTCGCGAAAAGCTCCGGGTCGCCGAGGCGGCGGTGCTGGTGGAATCGCGGTTCGCGGAGAATGTCGCCGCGCTCCGGGCGGTTCAGCCTGAAGACCTCTCGCCTTCCGAAATTGATGCGCGGTTGGGCAGCGCCTGGGTGCCTGAGGATGTCTTGGGTCAGTTCGCCGAGGAACTGCTTGTTGAGAAAGGTGTCGAAGTCCGCCACGCTGCGGTCATCGGTGCCTGGGTGGTGCGTGGAGATTGGAATGTCCGGGGATCTGTTGCCAACACCACCGAATGGGGCACCGACCGGCACCCCGCGCTCGACCTCATCGAGGATGCGCTCAATCTTCGCGTTCCCACCATTTACGACCCTGATCCGCAGGCGGAAAAGGCCGTCGTCAACGCTTCAGCCACCGAGGCCGCGCGCGAGAAGCAGCACAAACTCAAAGAACGCTTCCAGTCGTGGGTGTGGGAGAATGACCAGCGCCGGGAACGTCTTTGCCGGATTTACAACGACCAGTTCAACAACCTCCGGCTCCGCACCTATAATGGCGACCACCTTGTGCTTCCCTGCGCGAGTTCCGCCGTGACGTTGCAGCCGCATCAAAAGGCGGCGGTCTGGCGGATTTTGCAGACTCCAAACACCCTGCTCGCCCACGTCGTAGGGGGCGGCAAAACATTTGCGATGACGGCCGCCGCCATGGAACTGAAGCGGCTGGGACTCGCCCGCAAACCGCTCTTCGTGGTGCCCAACCACATGCTCGAACAGTTTTCCTCCGAGTTGTTAATTCTCTATCCGGCGGCCAATCTTCTCGTCGCCAGCAAGGAGGACTTCGAGAAACAGCGGCGGCAGACCCTGATGAGCCGCATCGCCACCGGATCTTGGGACGCGGTCATCGTCACCCATTCCGGATTTGAGCGACTCCCCACTTCCGCCGCCACCCAACGCGCCTTCTTCGAAGAGCAATTGGCGGAATTGTCCCTCGCGCTGGCGGAACAACGACAGGCGGAACGCGGCTCCCGAATCGTCAAGGAACTCGAAAAGGCGAAAAAGCGGCTCGAAACAAATCTCAAGGAACTCATGGCCAACGAACGGAAGGACGAAGGACTGACGTTTGAGGAACTGGGGGTGGACCGCCTCTTCGTGGATGAAGCCCACATTTTCAAGAACCTGTTCTACGTTTCGAAGATGACCCGCATCGCCGGGTTGCCACAGACAGCTTCCCAACGGGCCTTGGATATGTTCCTAAAAGTCCGACACATTCAACAGCAGGGCGGCGGCGTGGTGTTTGCCACGGGCACACCCATCGCCAACTCGGTGGCCGAGATGTTCACCATGCAGCGATACCTCCAGATGGGATCGCTCCGCAATCTGGGCGTGGCCCACTTCGATGCCTGGGCAGGAACCTTCGGCGAACCGGTCACCGCGATGGAACTCTCGCCCGATGGCGCGGGCTATCGCCTCAACACACGTTTTGCGCGGTTCATCAATGTGCCGGAACTGATGTCTCAATTTCGCCAGGTCGCCGACATTCAGACCGCCTCCATGCTCAAATTGCCAATCCCTGAACTGCGCGGCGGTCGACCGACGGTGGTTCGCGCTTCCTGTTCTCCAGAATTGAAACATATCGTCACCGAATTGGTGGCCCGCGCGGAACGGCTGCGCACTGGGCAGGTGAATCCGCGCGACGACAACATGCTCCTGGTGACGACCGACGGGCGGAAAGCCGCGTTGGATCTGCGCATCTACGATTCCAGCCTTCCCGACCATCCCTTCAGCAAAGTGAACTTGGCGGTTGCCGAGGTGGAGCGGGTCTGGCGCGAAACGGCCGAGCAGCGTTCAGCCCAGCTCGTATTTTGTGACTTGTCCACACCCAGCGGCAAACGCGACTTCAACGTGTATGACGACATGCGCGACAAGCTGGTGATGAAGGGAATCCCCGAGGGAGAAATCGCCTTCATCCAGGATTTTGACAGTGACGCGGCGAAAGCGGCGTTGTTTCGCGACGTGCGCAACGGCCGGGTGCGGATTCTGTTCGGGAGCACCGCCAAGATGGGTTCTGGAACCAACGTGCAACAGCGCCTGATCGCCCTGCATCATCTCGACGCTCCGTGGCGTCCCGCCGATGTCGAGCAACGGGAAGGCCGAATCCTCCGCCAAGGCAATCTCAACCCGGAGGTCCGGGTCTACCGCTACGTCACCGCCGAAAGCTTCGACGCCTATATGTGGCAATGCCTGGAAACCAAGGCGAAGTTCATCGCCCAGGTAATGACGGGCGATACGTCGCTGCGTCGCCTGGAGGACGTCGATGGCGCGGCGCTCACTTACGCCGAGGTAAAGGCCATCGCCTCGGGAAATCCCTTGGTCATCGAGAAAGCCAATGTGGATGCCGAGGTGGCACGGCTGACGCGGCTCCGCAGCCAGCACGTTGAGGCCAATTATCGCTTGAAGAAACAGGTCCGGCACATGACCGACGAGGTGCCACGGCTTGAAAGACGGGCCGAGTCGCTGGGACAGGATCTCCTGCGCCGGGTGGACACACGTGGCGACAACTTCCGTATCGAACTCGGTTCGGAAACAATCACTGACCGTGGGATCGCCGGAGAAATGCTGAACCGTCTGGGCGACCGGCTAAAGGGATTGCAAGCGGAACGCAGATTGGGCCGCTTTGCGGGTTTTGAGCTTTGTGCCGTTGGCGATTTCACCGGTGAACTCCAGTTGGCGCTCAAGGGCGCGGTCACGCACACTGCTCGACTCCAAGCGACGGCCCATGGAACCACCCGCTCGCTGGAGCATGTCGTGAATCATCTCGACGAAACGCTTGCCCAAACGGTGGACCAAATCGCGCAAGCGCGGAAACGTCTCGTTGACCTGAAGGAACAGGTAGACTTGCCATTCGAGTAAGGCGTTCGGCTTTCCGAACTGGTTTCGCGCCAGCAGGAACTGGTGGTCGCGCTGGACCTGACCAAGAACCAAGCCAAGGGAGCAACGGATGAAATCGCCGAAACGACTGAGGCCAAGCAAGATTGATATGCCAATCAATCTCTTCGACACGGTTCAACTGTCCCTGTTCCGTGGAACCAAGCGGAATCACAAAAGAACACCACTTGCAAACATGTGTGTGCATGTTGTATGCTGCCCCCGTGGTTGATTCAATCGCCAAAGCTGGCCGAAAACTGGCCGCCGAATTTGCCGTGCTCCGAACGCGCGACTTCGAGCGGAAGGGTATTCCGCGCCAATGTCTCGCCGACCTCGTGGTGGCTGGCATCTGGGAAAAGATCGGCCATGGGCTCTACGCTTCCATCATCCTCCCTCCCGGTCCACAGCACTCGCTTCTGGAGGTCGCGCGGCAATCGCCGCGCGCGGTCGTCTGCCTGCTTTCGGCCCTCCGGTTCCATGAACTGACGACGGAAACGCCGTCGGAAGTCTGGATCGCTCTGCCGCGCAACACGCGCGCCCCTCGGATGGAAACCGTCCGAATCAAAGCAATTCGCCTGTCCGAAGGAGCTTTCACCGAAGGCGTTGAAGAGCGCCGGATCGAAGGGGTGCCGCTCAGAGTTTACTCGGTCGCGAAGACAGTGGCGGACTGTTTCAAGTTCCGAAATCAAATCGGCACGAACGTGGCGCTGGAAGCGCTCCGGGATGCATGGCGGTCGAAGAAGGCGACCGCCGATGAACTATGGCATCATGCCAAGGTGTGCCGGGTGGCCAACATCATGCGTCCCTATCTGGAGGCGGTGGTGCAATGAAACCGCCGCTTCGCAACGTAGCCGCATCGGTGCGGGACCGACTGCTCAAGCTGGCACGCGCCACGGGCCAGCCGAATGGGGAACTTTTGGACCGTTACTGCATTGAGCGGCTGCTCTATCGGCTCGCGCGCTCGAAGCATCGCGACCGGTTCATTCTGAAAGGGGCCATGCTGCTCACCGCCTGGGGCGGAGGGGTCACGCAACGAGTCACTCGGGACGCCGACCTCCTCGGCTTTGGCGATAGCTCGCTCCCCGCGCTGAGCAAGACCTTCCGCGAAATTTGCGCTACCGTGGTGGAAGACGATGGCGTCACCTTCGAGCTTGATTCCGTTCAAGGGGAACCAATTCGGGCGTTGGAGGAATATGTCGGGCTCCGGATTGAGCTGCGCGCCAATCTGGGCGGTGCCATCGTGCGGGTGCAGGTGGACATCGGAATCGGCGACGCCGTGCGCCCCACGGAGATCACGCTGCCGACCTTGCTGGATTTTCCGCAGCCCTTCCTGCGCGCCTATACTCGGGAGAATTCCCTCGCCGAGAAATTCGAAGCGATGGTGAAGCTGGGCTTCATCAACACCCGCATGAAGGACTATTTTGATTTCTGGCATCTCTCTCGGAATTTCTTGTTTGAGGGAGAGGAATTGGGCGAGACTATCCGCGCCACATTTGGACGTCGGGGAACCCCAATGCCCACGGCTATCCCCATCGGACTGAGCGGTGAGTTCTTCTCGGACAAAACCAAGCAAATCCAGTGGAACGCCTTTTGGAAGAAATCGGTCCGACGCGAACCGGCCCCTGAATTGCCGGAAGTGGTGACTGAGGTTGCCGAGTTTATCATGCCTGTGGTCCAAGCCGTCACCGGCCAAAAACCATACCCGAAAAGCTGGCCCCCGTCGGGGCCTTGGTCGCAGTCGTGAAGTTCTTTGGAGCCAATGAGGCTTTTCTCGAAGTCACCGCCTCGGAATGGAACACCACTTCCCTACCGAAGCAGTGCCCCTTGCAAGCTGCGTCGCCAACGATCCTCAAAGTCGCTCAAAGCCAGCCGGTCATGAGTGGATGGCAAGCGGAAGCTTTGTTGTTCCAACTCTTCCCGGATTTTTGATTCGGATTCCATCACCACGGCCAGCGCAGCACGAACGAGCACGCTGAGCGTGACCTTGGTTCGGGCCGATTGTTGCAACCGCAACAGAAAAGCGTTCATCTCCGCATCCTCGCCTCGGGAAAGTAAAAACCGCTTGGTGATCGTTAGCTCGGCCTGGTCGGCTGTTTGGCTGACCGGCGCGGCCCGCGCCACGATGACTGCCATTGGGGGCTGGCTGGAACGGTTCCCGGGGCCTGTGGATTTCATCGCGGTCACATCGCGAACCAGATCGGCCGAGATGGGGTCGTAGGGTCGTTCCTCGAAACGCTTTTTAGGCATGGAGCACCTCCGCTTCCGTCGTTAAGCGGATAAGGCGTTCGGAACGTATTTTAGCGAGCCGGTCTTCGAATTCTTTGGCCAACGTCCGGTATTCATCAGCCACCGGATGATCCCCCTGATATTGCATAATGGTCTGACCCACCCGCTGCGCTTCCTGCACCACCACGCTCCGGCTGATTTCCGTGGCAAACTTCAACGTGACACCATTGGCATCCACACAAGTTCGTTCCACATAGGCGGTCAGTTCACGGGCTAGGCGTGTCTTCGGTCGCGGCATGGCGCAAACCACCACTCCGAGCAGCGCGAGATTGGGATTCGCGTGGCGTTGGGCTGCGGCGATGTCCGACAAAGCTTCCGCGAGCGCGCTCACGGCCAGATGATCCGGCATCGCGCTCAACACGGCGAAGTCGGCCACTTTCAGCGCCGGAATGGTGGTCTTGGTTTTCTGCGGCGGGGTGTCGAGAAAGACGTAATCGTATTTTCCCCGCAGCCGGTCAATCGGCTCAATCAACAGGTTCTGGTGGATGAGCCAGGGATTCTGGACCAGAAAGGTGTCCAACTCGGCCAGCTTCCGTGAACTGGGCACCAGGTGGATATTTGGCGGCAACGCCACTTCAGTCTCATCACTGGTGATGATGGTGTCTTCGGCGTTCTCGGCGCCGGTGAGCAGTTCGAACGAACTGATCCACCCTTCCGTCGGCGCACGCAACGCCTTGGTCGCCCCGGACGTCATATCAAGATCGATGATCAATGACCGCCGTCCCCGCTCGGCGAGCGCTCCGGCCAGTTGGATTGTGTTCGTCGTTTTTCCGACGCCGCCCTTTTGGTTACCTACGGCGATGACAACAGTGTTTCGTTTTTTCTCTTCCATTTACCTCCTACTGAATTGTTATTGAACCGGCCATCTGGCCAACCGGCGAACTTTGCGCCCTTCGGCCAAGCCGCCATTGGAGGGTATCTCACGACTCACCTCGTCCCCACAAGGGAGCTAGTGAAGTGTTGCCGCAGGCTGCATGGCCAAACGGCTGGAAGGTTGGCCATTGGGCCATTTGGCTATCGTGAATTTTTGTCCGCCATTTGGCCAACCCGCCAGATGGCCATCGGGGATAGAACACCCCTTGCGCGAACACCCTGAAGTGGGAGACACATCTAATCAGGATTTCAGGAGGCGAAACCATGTCCATCAGAGGCGGCTACAAAACCATCACCATCACTCAACTCGGCAATTTATTGCACGCGCTTAAAGCCGGGGAGATCACTTGGCTCGCCGCGAGAACGTGGTTTGCCGGTTTGGAAATGGTCGCCATCCGCGAGGCCGCCGCTCGATGCCAACGCTTGCAGCGAGGCTCCCGGAGAAAAGCAATCCCAGTTCGTTTCAGTCGGATGGAGTTGGCGGAGTTGACCGGGCTGTCGCCTCGGGCCAACGCCTACGCGCTCGGACAACTCCGGGTCTGTGGCCTGGCTGAGTTCACGACGGCAAGAATTGTGATTGGAAACAGCCCAGTGCCAAAGGCTCTGGAATTCATTCAAGAACTCTCCGGTGGAAGGAGCGTCAACCGACCAGTCCCGGTCCCGCGCTCTGTGCTGCGCTTTCTCGCCAGCCAACCAACGGCGGCTCTCGGGAAAGTGATGCTGGGATACGTCTGCCGGGGTTTATCCATCGCGCGTTCTGGCGGGGCCATCAATTCGTCTGGCAGCGTGAAGGCCACTTGGCTGGTGGAAATGCTCGGACTGAGTGAACGGTCCGTCCGTTATGCCCAATTGGAACTTCGGTTTTTGGGTTGGATCGGGAAGGACACCGGTTCCAAGCAGTGGAAACTCAACCGGGACGGCGCGTGGTTTTGCATCAACCTGGAGTGGGCTCCCGTGGCGGGACAGGGGGTTGCTTTCGAGACCGAAGTGGGTGCCTCGCATGGCGCGCCGATTGCACGCCCCACACCGGAATCTTGCACCCCGGTTGCACCCCCAATAGAAGACAGGAAAACTCCTTCGGAATCTAAAGACCAGGGAACTGCTTCTGGGATTTTCAAAACGGATGCAAAGACCAATTCCAAAACCTCTCAACCAAATTCGGCGACGCTTCCACCGCCGACGCTTTGCGAGATTCGCCGCGAAGACCTGCAAAGCCAGGAGCGGTTGCGCGCCCTCCTCGGTCAAGCCATCGCGAAAGGATGGCTAAAGAATTGTCAGGCGGATGTCCTGAATTTCTTCGGCGCGGCCGTCCGGGCCAGGAACGCCACGAATGGAGATCCCGTGCGAATCTTCGTCAGCCTGGTCCGTCGTCGGCTTTGGCATCACATCACCCAGGCCCAGGAGGACGAGGCCCGCCGGACGGTCCAGCCCAACCGTCCACCGGTTCGCGGCAGGGACGAACCCGCCGGAGTGGAGCCTGGAAAGGTGGGACCAATTCTGAATTCAATTCTCCAGAAGCTTCCGGTGCTGGAGCACGGACGAAGAACACCCATTCCCACGGTGACGCATCCGGGGTGCGTCAAAGGATGAGGGGGCGGTGGGCGTTCATAACGAGCGCCGTGGAGTGTCCCATGAAACTTTTGGCGTTCGCGCCGCTCGGGTGGAACCGGGAAATATCGCGTCTGTGGATCGAGACCCGTCGGCTCGAAGCCCTCGGGTTTCCGCCGGGAATGCCATTCTCCGTCGAGGCGAAGGCAGAGGAACTGGTGCTCAGATCCGCTGTCCTCGCCGAGAACCACGTCTCCAGTCGGGCGACTCCCAATGGCCGACGCCCCATCATCGACCTGGCCAACCAGCCCATCCTCCAAAACCTCCTCGACTATCCTGAGCTAAAGATCACCGGTTCTTTCGAGCGCATTCATGTCTGCCCGTCCCGCCGCGCTGCCGCGATTCTGCGCAGCCGATCTCTCACGCCGCCATTCCGGGTGCTCGAAGTGTTCGCGGGTGGCGGCACCATGACTGCCGCTTTCGCCGGGGACGCTCGTTTCACGGTGGAGGCGGGCATCGAAATTGAACCGGCCTACGCCGATGAATGGCAGGCCGCCCATCCGAAGGCCGCCCTCGTGCATGCGGACATCCGCGCCGTGGAGGCGTCGGATCTTCCGCCGTTCGATATTTTGATCGGCGGAATTCCCTGCACCAGTCATTCCAATCTTGGACGCGCCAAGAAGAGCCTTGCGGGCTGCCCGGAATTGGGCGACACCGGCGACCTCTTCATCCCAGTTCTGGGCTTGGTCCAGGACCGGATGCCCGCCGCCGTTGTCTTTGAAAACGTCCCTGCATTCGGAACCAGCCTCGCCGGTCGAGTGGTGGTGACCCATCTGGAGCGCCTCGGCTACAAGGTTAGCGCGCAGGTGCTGAGACCAAACGCCGACTGGGGCGAGATTGAGGATCGGCAACGATGGCTTCTCGTCGCCACGTTGGACCGGCCATTTGAACTGCATGTGCCCGGCGTCCGCTGTGCCACTCCGGTTTCGGCTTTCCTCGATCCGCCGGACCCACTACGTGACGAAGCCGACGCCCGACGCATTGCCAGGACTATCGAAGGGCTTCGCGCCCATCAAGAGCGTCATCGTGCGCTGGGACACGGTTTCGGTTTCACAGTCATCCACGGCGAAGAAACTCGGATTCCTGTCGTTCCCAAAGCGTATCACAAAATCAATTCCGGTCCGTTCGTCCAAACGCCCTGGGGACTGCGTTTGCTGCGCCTGCCGGAAATCGAGCGAATCCACGGTTTCCAGGTTGGAACCCGACACTACGCGACCGGGGTGGAGATTCTTGGGCAGGGAGTCCAAACGAACATCTTCAAAGCGGTCTTTGGACAACTGGGCGACTGGCTGGTTGCCAGCCGAGGTGCTCAACCTGTAACGAAGGACTGAACCCTCGGAATATGGCCCGAGTCTACTCTCCCGACTCTTCCGCCTGCCGAAGGTGGTCCAGGACTTCTTCGAGCAAGCCGTTCGCTTTGGCGAGATGAGTTTGAGGGTTTCCGGGAGGCGTGGAGCGGAGAACGTTGTTCACGGCTTCCTGCGCTTCTTCGACCCTTCGCTGTTCCGGGGCGGTTAAATGCACCGAGTCCCAACGGGCCATCTCCCCGGAGTCCGTCAATGCGCGACGAAGGGAGGACTCGGGAACTTGACCCTCCATCCAGGCCGACAAAACTTCGGTCACGGCCCGGTTGTTTTGGCCGTCGAGGACACCCTTGAGCTTCCGCAGATTCACTACGTGGTAGCCGTTGTAGAGGGACCACAGGAAGCGTCGAAGCTGCTGCCCGCTGTGGGTTTCAGGAAAGTCGCGAATGTTCTCGGTAATCGTTTGGAGCGACTGCTCGGCGGCGTGTTGTCTTCCGGCGCGGCGGTCGAGCTCTGCCTGGGGTAGGAACGAAGGCGCATTCAGGAATGTGTCCAACATCGCCCGGATGGCCTCTCCAGGGACATCCTTGAGGTCGGACCGCCACGCCTTGGTTCCGTCACCCGGGATGGCGACCAAAGTGGAACCATCGAATTCAAGGGTTGCCCGGCCATTTCCAAAGCTGGTGGGGGAGGTCCGGGTAAAACCCTTCGTTGACAAGAATTCTGAGAGCCAGGGCTGTGAAACGAGTTTGGGGCGGGCGAGTTCAGGAGCCATTCCGTCCTTCTATCACGGATTCCCTCCAGCGCGGAAGATGGGTTTCGTTCCATCTCGACCGTTGGTTTGGCGCCCGCTTTATGGCATAATCCCCGAGAGGAGAACCGGCTATGATCTTTTTGGAATACCGTGAATTGCTTGGTGTCCGGATGACGTTCTTTCAGGGCAAAGAGGAGCCGATCTGGCTGGTGGGTGTGCTCGCCACAAAACTGGGCCACATTTCCCGCGTGGCGCGTCGGCTGCGCTGGAACCATAAGCTCGTCCGGGCGGCGGTTTACCATTCGGAATGGAATCCCATTCCGATGCGCCGGGAACAGGAAGCCGCGTTCGAAGCCGGTTTTCGCTGCGATCTCCTCATGGATTCGCCTCATGCGCTGGTCTTCCCCGCCGCCGCGCTTCGTAACCGGCCTATCAAACCCGTTCGACGGAAGAGAGAATTCCAGGGGTCTCAGCGCTCAATTGCGCCGTTCGTTTGGGAAGGGTAAACCGCCAAGCGCACATATTTTCAAAAAGCCCAATAACTGTTGGCATGGAAATCAAACTCGCGCGAACGTTCACTCTGCACAATTCTGCCGCCCGCCCCATTCCATCGGAAAGCGGTCCTGATGAAGCTTCGATAATATTGAGCCACGAAGACTTTCACCCGGCGGCATTGCCAGCATTTGCGAAGGGAACGCATTTCCACACTCAACGTGCGGTTTGTCCGAGACGAATGCATCCCACCCGAATGCCTGCCATACGCTGTCGGGCGGTTGGGCGCGGCCACTGGCGTGCCCGCGATGACACTTCGGCGATAATATTCAAGGCCCGCCTGCAGAGCGGGCCTGCCATCTCCCTCACTTCTTCTTCCCACGTTTGCGAACCTCCGCGGACGCCTGGATCAGCAACTCTCCCAATTCCACTTCCAGAACCCCCGCAATGCGGAGCAACGTATCCAAAGTCGGGTTCCGCAGCTCCCGTTCAATCAGGCTCAAGGTCGATGCCGACAATCCGGCTTTCGGGGCGAGTTCGTAATTCGAGACCCCCTGACGCTCCCGCTCCTCGCGGAGCAGCCGAATGACGGCGGAATGCACCGCGTTGCGTTGATTTTGTTCGGCCATTGGTAGATGACTCTAGTCACTTTTTATTTGACACCGTAGATGACAAGAGTCAATGTGCCCCCATGTTTATGCGACGACTTGGTTTGAACCACGCGGCCGGAACACTGCCTTGCGCCAGCGGGAGCGCTTGTCCGGACATCCTTGAGCTTGAGACCGGAGATTTTGCCGTCATCGGGGCCGACATCACAGCAGACGCTCGCCAGCTTCCCCCGGGTTCCGGGTGCGGCCCCGGCGAGCGGATGGTGCGCATTCCCCGCGCCTTGCTCGTTCGGGCGCGCGCCGATATTCCCGTCACGGTCTGAAAACGGGGGTTTCGGAACCGGGGCCATGCGTGGTATAAACCAGCATGGTTTCCCTGGTCCTTTGGTTGAATGACAACTGGTTTTCGTTCCTCCAGAGCGTTGGGATTGGCGGCAGCCTTTTGTTCACGGCGGTCATTCTTCGGAAAGACCTTCAGGCGAAGCGCATCACTGAATACCTCACTCTGGCCAGCCAGCACCGGCGGCTCTGGGGACAACTCCACCGGCGTCCAAGTTTGGCTCGGTTGCTCGATCCTGAACGGGACATCCAGGAGCGACCGGTGACGAACCAGGAGCGGCTGTTCCTCGAACTTGCCTTCGTCCATTTCCACACCGGCTGGTTGCTGGCGTGCGAAGGATCGCTGACCCCGATGGCAGTGTTGGCGGCGGACGCGGGCCATTTCTTTCGGCTGCCCGTGCCTGCCTTTGTGTGGGAGCGGACCAAGAATGTGATGGAGCCCGAGTTCGTCACCTTCATCGAAGACGCGGTGAGAACGGACTTCGCCAAACACGAGGTTCAGTCCAGCGCTGAGGTTTAGGGGCAGACATCAGTGGGCTGAATTCAATCCGGATTTCGCGCAAGGATCGAGCCATGATCAGCAGCGGTGTCGCTGAGAGTGAGTCATCGGGAAAAAGATAATCCCCGCAAGTCAATCGGGCGTGGCGGCGCTTTCTGGACTGGAATGTGGAGTTCTGAACCGGCGAGATCCAGAGCATTGGCTTTTGCCTGTGAACGTTCCATGGCTCGCACCGCTTCCTTGAGGTCCGCGTCGCCCGCCTGCTCGCGGGTCAGGAAGAGCTTGGTGAATTCCCGCGCCCGACTGACCTGAACGTAAGTGGACTCGCGAGATTGCATGGTATCAGAAAAAAGCACGAAGGCCCTTTGCAACGTGGTGCCTTGCGATTTGTGGGTTGTGACCGCGTAGCCCAAACGAACATGTTCGTGATTGAGCGGCACGAAAACGCTCTTGTTGCTCTGGTCGAGTTGAATCACGGCGGAACCGTGCTGTTCTCCGGTGAGTGTCCCGAAGGTGCCGTTCTTGACGCCAAGCTTGCGGTCATTGCGACCGAAGATGACGCGGTCGCCTGGGTAGAATTCCCGTTCCCCGAAGACGCAGGGTGTTGCGCCCAACAGTCCGGCGTGTTTCCGGAGTTGCTGCGCCTCACGGTTGAGCCAATTGACCTCCTCGTGCGTGCCGACGAGAATTAAGACCTGCTTCAAATCCGTCTCTTGGGACCACTCGTTGAGCAACTGTCGTGTAGTGGCCTCCGGCGTGGGGCCGATATGAATCAAACCCTGTTGGCGAAGAATCTCGATGCCCTCGCGGACATCACCGTCCGCGAATTGTCGCACCAACACCCGGCCCCACTCGGCCAGTTGCCGCCGGATGTCCTTGAGCGTCGCCATGCCCAGAATTCGAGAAAGAGTGGAAAACGGGGCGCCCGCTTGAATCGCGGGCAACTGCCGGGCGTCACCCACCAGAATGATTCGGCAATCCGCTTTTTGAGCCTGCTCGAAGAGCGCTGCCAACTGTCGCGTCCCGACCATGGCCGCCTCATCCACCACGAGGACGCTCTTGGCATTCAGGCGGCGCACTTCGGAAAGTTCCTTCCCCCATTGGTGAAGCAACCGCGCAATCGTGTGGCTTTGGATGCCGGAGGAACGTTGCAATCCTTCGGCGGCTTTGCCGCTCAATGAACAACCGATCACGTCGTAACCCTCGGCCTCAAAGGATTCGCGTGCGGCAGCGAGTAAAGAGGATTTGCCCGTTCCCGCCAGGCCGGAAACAATTTGCACCGCGCCAGGTGTTTGGGTGATGTGGCGCAGCGCGTTCTCCTGCTCGTCCGACAAGGCGTGATGGCGAAGAGCCGCCTCGACGGTGTTGGAAGATAACATCTGACGGGTGTTGTCGCGGCCTTCAACTGCCTGCGCGATGAGTTTTCTTTCGAGTTCGAGAGTCGCGAGATTTGTGAACTGACGCTCCCACTGATGATCTCCTAATGGGACCAGTTGATTGAGAGCCTCTCGTGCCGTGGCCAAAATGCAGTCGACCGGGATTCCCATTGGTTGCGTCCTTTCGGCGACGGCGCGAATGAGTTCCCGTTCCGAGAAAAAGCTCTGCCGTTCCAAAATCTTGTCGATGCTCGCCTCCACGATCTCGGCGGGAATCTTCGTCGGGATGGGCGTCAAGCCGGGTCGAATCAGTTCACGAACTTGTTCGGCCCCGAAGCCGTGGCTGGCTGCCACACGCCCCCACCGCTCAAAGAGTTCTTCACGGGGAATGACCTTTTTGGTTTCGCGGGTGTCGCGCGCCACAATCTTCGCCGCCTTCGGGCCGGTGAATCCCGATTTCTCCAACTCGGCGAGGATTTCCTTTCGGCGCGAGCTTCCCGCATCCATCAAGGACTGGGGAACTCCGGCCACTTCGAACCAGGATGATTTCGCGACGAATTCCAAGCCGAGCTTTTGTCGCAACTGACTGGCCAATTCTGCTCGATACAGCGCGCCAGCCGTCATTTTCTGACGGAAAATGGCCTTGCTCACAATCGACCGAGTGACCCCGTCGAGCCGGACTCCGACGTTGATCAGAACGCAATGGCAATGAAGCTGTGGATCGAGATTGCGGCTGGTCCCGTGTTCAAATCCCGCGACCACGAGCCGAACCGGGGTCCGGGTGTGGCCACCAAGACCTTCTCTCGCTTGCCCCGCGACTTCTTCGAGATGGCGGACCACGCGTTTGACGGCGGCCAAGTGCGCCTCACGAATGATTCGCTCCAAGCCCGGAATATCGTGCGAGGCGGCCCACAGTTCGGACACGCTTTTGGGCGCAGAGAATGTCAGATCCCATCCAGGCCGACGGCTTTCCGTGCCGGCATTGCGGACAAGTTCCTCGGCGCCGTCGGGGCTGAAACCGCCCAAGAGTCGGCGGTAAACAGCGTCATCCACCAAACCGGAAAGTCCCAGAGCCTCCGCGCCTTTCCCCAACCAAATGCCGCGCGGTTCGCCTCCGTTAAGCAAATAGTCGTCCCGCCCAATGGACGTGTAATAGGTTCCGTCGCCCCGGATTTGGATGATGGATAACATGGGTCACCTCAGGGTCCTATCCACCCACATCCGGGCCTGTTCCGGGTCGAGTCTCGCGAAGGCGACGAGGGTTGCGCGAAGAACCGCCCGGAAATCCTTTCGGACGGCCGTTACCTGGTCCTCCTGCCGGTCGAGGCGAGTTTTGATGCCATCGACGACGTTCTCGGCATGGAGCGCCTGGAGCATGAGTTCGCGGGCATAGCTCCCAGGCGAACCACCCTTGGAGGAACGGGCGGCCAGCAGAGCGTAGTGCTCATCGGTGACACGGAATGAAATGATCCGCCCCTGACTCATGGTTGTTTTCTCCTGGTGATGGTTGACCAGGGTTATGCATGAAATCCGGGAAGTTGTGCGGTTGACGGACCAATTTGTTTACACTGCGTGTATCCGGTGTGGATAGGCAGGGAAGAGGAGACGAAGTGGACGCAGCTCGGAATGCTAGGAAGCGGGCGGTGGTGGCGGGCGGAAGAACGGAGGCGCGGCTGGAGACGGGAGCGAGGACGGGGGCAGGGACCACGCGGGAGGCGGGGGCGGCGGGAAGAGAACAGAGGTGAAGGGAGTGCGGAAAGTGAGCGCAGGAGCCGGAAAGAAGGGGAGGCCGGGTGGAGAGCGCGGGCGGGAAGGTGGCTGAAAGCAGGCAGCCGACGGAGGCCGAAGGCGACGAGAACCGGGCGGAGGAAAGGCGGTGATCTGAGCGCCGGGCCAACAATCAATGACTGTGGCTGGGACCCTGCTTCTTGGTTTGCGATTTTTTAGGTTTCGATTGAGTCGACGCCTTTCGTTGGGTGATCGCCTTGGCGGGTTTCAGTTTTTGCGCTTCGGAGGTCTGCGTTTTCTGGCTGTGAGTCGCTTTGCTGAAGGCCTGCTCGATCATGGCGCGGTCTTTCTCAGGCATGGGATGAAGCTTCGCCCACCCCTTGCGGAACAAGGGCGTGAGCGATTGCAGCCTGCGAATCGCTTCTAATTCAACTTTATCGAGATCGTCACTCATAATCACCCATGCTTTTTGGCAATCAATCTGGCCGCTTTCCAGCAACGTTGAATCTTCATCCGCGCCGCATCCTTTGAAATCTCATAGATCACGGCCAATTCCTCATCCCCAAGGCCGAAGATAAAGTGCTGCCACAGAACCTCGTCGCACGGAGGCTTCGAGGCGCGCAATAGAGCCAAGAGATAATCCAAATCGGAGCGGCGACCCGGCGATAGCTCGTCGGCCTCCGCTCCGGCCTCGATGATGTTCACCAGTTCAGCCGGATCAAGGGGTTTCGCTCGGTTCCCTTCCTTCGACCGCAGTGCATCGTAGAACTTGTGACGGGCGATCGCGTAGCAGAACGCCCGGAATTGGGGAAATGTGCGAGCCCTCACGCTACCAAGCTTTTTGAGGATCGCGACCATCGCGTCGTGAGCCACCTCCTCGCCCATCTGCCATCCAAGGCGTCCAATCACAAAGGCCCGAATCAATGGATAGATCGCAAGGATGGCGTCGCGCCCCCAAATCACCTGCTCTTCCTCGATTTGAGGTTCTTTTCGCGGCGGTTTGGCGGTTTTCGGCGTCATCGCTGTTTTGCTCCCCGTCACAATAGCCAGAACCAACGGTGCGGCAACCAGATTCCCCTCCCGCTCGGGACGCAAAGTTTTTTCATTTGGGTTGTTCGATTCTCCACGTCCACCCGACTGCAAAGGTTGAACCTCGCTGTGCGTGCAGACGGACTGCGGGCCGCGGCGACAATATACGTGAAAACGACATGCTCACTATTACACCCATTTCGGTCGCGACTCTCGACAAAGTTTTTGAGAGCAATCGCGACAATGCCAGCATTCCCAACAGCTCATGGATGGGGGAAGCCAGCGCCTATTTTCGCCTGGAGGGTCCAGTTCAGCGGCAACCGCTGGTCTCGCTTTTCAAGGGCTCTACGCCGGACGGCAAAGTGCCGTTCTTTTCCCGAATCCATGAGGCCGTGCCCGACGGCTGGTTGATTCAGTTTACAGCTCCGCCGACGGTTCGAAACCTTTGGGCGATGGCCCCCGACAGGGATCGAACGGAAATCGAGGCCTGCCATCAGCACGGGTCTCGATACTGCCTCTACAGTCTCGAACGCGCGCTCCGAGGCCCCGCAGATGGTCGGTTGGAAACTCAGATCCCAGGCTTGTCGATGGCCGTTGTCCCTTCCGATCCTCTGAAACAGGCGATTCCGCAGATTCAGACCGACGCCTTCCTGCCGAACGTTCATTTGCGAATTCACGGACCGGCCCAGCGGGTCCCATTTTCTCCCGACGATCTGGAAAAGAAGGCAAAGGGCTTGAACGCTCTCTACAACGAAAAACTCTTCGGCAGACTCCATTGGTCCCTGGGACTCGAATTCACTCAGGACACTTCCAAGGAATCCAGGATCATCGGTGTGCCTGAGTCGCTTGATTTCTCTCAGGAAGAGAAAGGCAAACGGCCGTCCGGACTTTGGAGCCTTTTGCACAGTCCGCAGTCTTTGAAGTTTCAAGAATGGCAATCGCGCGTGGAAGGTCAGGGGTGGAGCAAAAAGACGCAACCGCCCTGCTCAAATTCTCGCGGGAGAAGCAATCCGTCTGGTCGACCTTCGAAACGGCCACGCTGGAGAAACTGGACAAAATCAAAAGCGAATCGGAGGCCCCGAAAACAGTTACCAAGAAATGGGGCAAGACCACGACAATGACCCACTCGTATTGAGCGCGACCGCTTCGCAGCGTG
>SXGS01121160.1_pt1 | contig 17973 bp, 17 predicted proteins | sample 3174681 | NCBI WGS metagenome assembly SXGS01 (sample SAMN11356861, study PRJNA531348) | freshwater metagenome | isolation source: freshwater sample F1-80 | place: China: Fuxian Lake, Yuxi | collected 2017-12-25 | reverse complement strand
TTGCACAGCACCCAACGACGCGCGATCTTGAGCCAGCTTGTCGATCGAGTTACGGATACGGGTGAGTGAAGCCTGCGCGCGGGGAACCGAGGTGATGTCCAGTCCGGTCTTGGCGGCCATCTTGGTGGTGATATCAGTATTGGACGATGGATTAAAGCCGTTGACTGCCGCCGTATTTACGGTGACCGTGACGCCCTCTGTATAGGTGGATGTAGAGCTGCCTTGAGTCCAAGTCGTAGCAACGCCTAGATCAGTGGTACCGCCGGCAGTTCCATCCAACTCAACGATGTAAGCGGACCCGGCTTTGAAAGCGTTTTTGATATCAAAAGTACCATTTAAACTGGATATATCGATAGCCGTAGTCCCTGAAGGTATGGCTGTGGTGAGTCCAGAAATGGTCAAAGAACCATCTTTTTTCATTTTGGCGTATTCATCGGCATTAACCGTCAATTGAATCTTGCTGGTCGGTAAGCCGCCCGTTGTCGTTGCAATTCGTGCAATGTTAGTAATACCTGAGTTGATCAAACTCTGAGCAGTGTTCAGTGAAGATGTGTACTCACTCTTCCCCAGGTCGATCGGCGCCATGTCAAAGGTAGTGCCGCTGGAGTCGATGGTGACGGCCAGGGGGGTGGCGGAGAACAGCTTCACCGAGTTGAAGGTCTGCTTCACGCTTTGGCTGACGTAATCTTGCAGCTGGGTGAACTCCTGAGAGTACAAGGTGAGATCGCTGGCGCTCTTGGTAGAATCTTGAGCGAACATCGCCAGCTCCGACATACGGCGGAACGCCTTGTCGATCGTCTTCAAGAAACCGTCTTGGGTTTGCGTGAAGGACACCGCATTGACCACGTTGTTAATGGCAGCATCCAACCGTTTGAGCTGCGATTCCAACCGGCTGCTCACCGCCAAACCGGCGGCATCGTCGGACGGCGCAATGATCTTGGAACCCGAGGAGAGTCGGGACAAGGACTTGGCGAGGGCGTTTGAGCTGGTGTTCAGGTTGTTTGCTGTCTGCAGCGCCTGGACGTTGGTATTAATGACCATAATTTTTTCTGATTAGTTTTTAGTTGTAACTTAGAGTTTTCTGGTGGCTTCGGCCTTGAGATGGCGTAGGCGCAAGGATAGTTGTTCGGTCGTGGCCGATTCGGCGGCAGCAATATTGCTTTCGACGATTTCGACGTAAATTTCCTCGCGGTGCACACCTATGTCCTTCGGGGCAGAGACCCCCAATCGGACACAGTCTCGATCGATGCGAACCACTCGTATGGAGATATCTCCACCGATTCGGATCGCTTCGTTCAATTTTCTGGAAAGGACCAACATGGGCTGGTTTCGGTGCGAAGAATTAGTTGGCGACAGGAAAATTGACGGGCAATTCCGCCGCGTTGATGGGAACCACCTGACGGGCTTCACCCGTTAGTTTGTTGTAAACAATGGGGCCCTTGAGATTAACCGTGAGTGATCCATCCCGACGGAGGGTCACTATGTTGAGCACGCCGGCCTCACTAGCTCGGGTCAAGTTCAGGGTGCGGCAGTCGGTGCTGCCCAGTTCAAACCGGTAGGAAGCCGTCACATAGACCGGGGCCACCACCAAGAAGGATTGAGTAGTATCCCCCTGAAATTTTAACCACGAGAAGGGTGGCGCATCGGCGATGGGCTCCAAACCGGCGGCTCTGAGAGTTTCAAAACCGAGCAGTCCGTCCGGGAATGCCAGCGAGACTTGGATGTCCGGAGTCTCCGGAAGCCCACCTCTAACCTTTTGTTCAGATTCGATGACCAGCACATCCACCCCGCAGCAGAGGGTATGCCAAGAGGTTTTTGGTGGTTTTTCTGAGGTTTCAGCTTAAGGTGCGATTTAATTCGACGCAGAACTATTGGTTGAGCGTCCTTGTCAATCCCGTGTTGGCATCGGCCACCCGAGTGGGTCGAAACGATCTTCAGCACCGAAGCCCATGAGCCTCAGAGCATATCCAAAATTCCAGTCCGTTGGCAGGGGTCGCCTGTGTTCTTACTGGCCGGCTCTGGGGATGGCGTGGATGTTGGTACTAGCCACGGGTGTTGAGGGGAAGTCTCTCTCAGGAATCCATCAGGAGTTTCTCAAAACCAAGCTCGAAGCCGTCAAGGGCAGCCCTGAAAACCAACACCGTTTGGGGGTCCTTTACGAGCGGGGTTTGGGGGTTGCCAAAGATGAGGTGGCCGCCGCCCAGTGGTTTCAAAGGGCCTCAGACTTGGACTACGCTCCAGCACAGTATGCGCTCGCTCGCTGCTATCGAGCCGGTCGTGGCGTCTCTGCTAATCCGGAGCAGGCGGTGAAGTGGTTTCGCAAGGCTGCGGATCACGGCTTGGCCGATGCGCAGAATTCCTTGGGTTTCAGCTACCAGATGGGTTTGGGCATCCCGGCCGATCCGATCCAGGCGATTTCTTGGTTCCAGAAGGCCGCCGATGCCGGGAATGCGGCGGCCCAAAATAATTTGGGATACTGCTACAAGCATGGGCACGGGGTCGCTGCCGACCTGGTGGCGGCGGTCGCTTGGTATCGAAAGGCAGCAATTGGGGGAAATCACGCCGCTCAGAACAACCTCGGCGAGTGCCTTCAGGCCGGACTGGGAGTAGCAAAAAACCCCAATGAGGCGGTGACCTGGTACAAATCTGCGGCGGCCGCGGGCTTGGCGGAAGCACAAGACAATCTCGGCTTTTGCTATTTTCTCGGCCAAGGCGTCGAGCGGGATTATGCGGAGGCGGTGCGTTGGTTCGGCCTCGCCTCGGATCAGAAATTCCCTCGGGCCTGGGTTAATTTGGCGATTTGCCACGCCAATGGTTACGGCGTGCCCAAGGACGTGGTGGAGTCGTACGCGTGGTGGAATTTGGCGTCTACCGAGCTAGAGCGGGCGGCCCGAGCGCGCGACGATTTGGAGCGCCTCATGTCTCCCGCTCAGGTGGCTGCGGCCCAAAAGCGTGCCCGGAAGCTCAAGAGCCGTCTGGGCGGCCACTAAACTGAGGATGGTTTGTGTGGGGACTCCCGGATGTAGTCGGATGAGGCTCCTAGGTAGGGAACGATCTGCGAGCGGTCCGGCACTGCGGCGGTCCGTGTCTGCTGACATGGCGCTTTCGGAGAAATCGCCCCACCTCGGAGGTGCTCAGGCGAGGCGGAGTTTGTGGTAGGATCCTGGGATGTAGCCCGAAGAGCTTCCTAGGTAGGGAACGATCTCCGAGCTACCCCTACAAGGCGCCGCCTCACCGACGAGGCCCCGTGTAGGCCGGGTCCCCCGACCCGGCGTCCGGCGTGTGCGGTCGCCCGGTGAGGGCTCAGAGGTGCACAGGCAAGGTTGGGTTTTTGATGCGATCAAATCGCAATCCTTCCTTAAGGAGGCTGTGATTCTGCCGCATGGCTACTCCGGGGACTGCTATCTATCTGTTTCCTCTAGACCCATCTCATGTCCACCGAGTTGACCGAAAACGATCCCTTAGAGAACCCGACGTCGCTTGAGACGGAGGCTGCTGTCACACCCGATTCTCTGGAGACGGAAACCCCGGTGGCCGTCGAGACGTTGAGTCGGGAAGATGAAATCCTGATCCGCTACCGTCAGGCACAAACGGCCGGGGAAGCGCTTCCGATCGAGCTGCAACGCCTCTCGGGGATGAACTTTCTGGGGCGGGATTTTAGCGGGCTGGATCTTTCGGGCTGCGATTTCACCGGCAGTGAGCTGAGTCGCTGTAATTTTAAAGGGGTGGTGGCCACCCATGCCAAGTTTGATGAGTCGATCCTGTTCCAGGCCTGCCTCGATGGAGGGGAGTTCATGGCATCCTCGTTCCGGGGCGCTAATTTGAGTGAGGCGTCCGCGCAGGGGGCTGGTTTTGGCGAAGCCATCTTCGACGGTGCCAATTTGATTCGAGCCAACTTGGACGGCGCCAGCGCCATTAAATCGAGCTGGACGAAGGCGCGGGTGCATTTGGCCTCCATTCAGGATGCGCGACTCTTGGAATCTCAATTGCATGAGACGGAGTTCAACCAGGCCAACCTGACGGGAAGCGACTTGCGTGAATGCGATGTCAGCCGTGCCGATTTTGGTAAGGCGGACCTGCACGCGATCCAATTGCGTGGATTGAAGAACTACACGAGCGCCAATTGGATTGGTTCGGACATTCGGGACATCGATTTTACTGGGGCGTATTTGGTGCGTCGCCACATCGTGGATGAGAACTATCTCGAGGAGTTTCGTAACCAGGGCAAGATGGCTCGGGTGGTCTATTGGCTGTGGTGGCTGACCTCCGACTGCGGACGAAGCTTGTTCCGATGGGTGGCGCTCAATTTTCTGTTAATTGGTGCCTTTGCCGTCGCTTTTTCACTGCTTCCGGACAGTCTCACCAAGGTAGATTCGGATCTTCCGATGAAGTCGGCGGGCTTCGCCGTGGCCGTCAAAGGGGGGGCGCTGAGCATTAATGGAACGGTGGTTCCCTATGACCCTGAAAAGGACTCCCTGAATCACTTGTGCGAGAAGATTCATGAGTCGACCCATCAGGCGATCACCGCGGCGTATCTCGCCAAAGACGACACGTTGGCATTGTGGTCGACTCAATCGTCCTTAGATCTCAAGGATCAGGATGGTGGCAATCTTCTTGCGGCCTGTAATTTGGCAGCAACCGAGGGCAAGGCATCGAATTGGCAAAGTTCGGCCCCGCTCGGAGTAGTGACTCCGGCCCTGTTTGTCCCGTCCGACTTCCAACGCAGTTGGTATGAGACCATTTATTTTTCCTTCGTTGTGGCACTGACCCTCGGTTTCGGGGATATACTTCCCAAGACCGTGGCCGCCCAATTTGTCGTGAACTTGCTGACCCTAGTGGGTTACGTCGGGCTGGGTGGATTACTCACCATCTTCAGCAACCAGTTGGGCCGTCGCGGCGAATAAACAACCTTATGAAACCGGGCGAAGGATCTTCCAACAAACCAGCACCCTCCTCGGTTTCTCCGGATCAGCAACCCGGAAGGGCCGTTCGATTGGCCCGTTCGCTGGGTTCGATGCTTCAAGGCGCCTTAAGAGGAAAGAACCAGAAGGCGGAGGCTCAGGACGCCGAGGCCAACCCGGCCTTGTCGATTTGGAAAGCGACCCATGGGCACGGAGGGGCAAAGCCAGTTGTTCCACCACCGCAGCCCAAACCGGCTGCGAAACCCAAGGCGCCGACCGGAAAGGGCGGACGCCGAGGCAAAGGGGCTGTCGTCGCGCCGCGCCGGCCGATCATTCAAGTCATCGAGCGCCCACGACCGACGTTGAACCGCGGTAAGCCGGTACCAGGATCGGTGACCACTGAGGGCGGCCTCATTGTTCCAGCGGCGCCGGCACTCATTAATCCGTATGCCGGATGGTCGCAGACCGATGTCCAGGATCGCATTCGCCAACTCCTCGGGGATATCGAGGTTCCTCGATTCAGGAAGGCTGTCTTCGAAACCTTGCGCCGACTCCGGGATCCCGACACGACCCCTGGAAAAATCATGGAGGTCATGTCGATCGATGCCCAGTTGGTGGGCAAGGTGATGAACACGGTGAACTCCACCGCGTACTCTCCGAAGAGCAAGGTCCAGTCTCTGGATCACGCCATCATGCTCATGGGAAATGCGGACTTAGAGCGCATCGTCATGATTGTCGGTTCGAAGGCGGCGATGCCCAGTCAGACCCATGCGAAGTTCGCGCTCGGCGACTTCTGGAAAGCGAGTTCACGCCGTGCGGTGCTGGCTCGAGAGCTCGCCGACATCGTCCAACCGTCCAAAGCCAATCTGTCCTTCACCGCAGGGTTTCTTCAGGACCTCAGCGTGCCGCTCATCGTCAGCAGTAAGAAGGACGACTACATGAAGATTTTTTCGACTGCGATCGAAGAAAAGCGAGACCTCCACACGCTGGAGCATGAAACTATGGGATGGGATCATGCCGAAGTCGGGGCCTTGATCGCATTGAACTGGGAATTGCCGGAAGATGTGATGCTTTGCATGAAAGATCACAATGATGCTGCGGCCCAGACACGGCCGGATGCGGCCCACTATGTGAGTACTCTTCACCCGTCTCATGGCGAGGAATGGAACGAGATCTTCGCCAACAAGGTGGGGCAACGATATCAGGTGCCCCGGGAGGCTTTGGATGAAGTTTGCAATAACTCCATTAGCAAGGCCGCAGAACTCGCGAAGCTTTTCTGAGAGTCTTGGACCGGCTTGAGAGCAGGGAATCCTGGCTGGCAGGTATCATTAGTTTTCACACCGTCACTGACGGTTGGTTTTTGACCGCCCGGATGTTGCCCGAGGACCTTCTGGGTAGTGAAAGATCTCCGCCCGGTCCGTGTCTGCGGACGCGGCGCTTTCGGAGAAATCGCCTTACCTCGGAGGTTCTTGGGTGAGGTTGGATTTTTTGAAGCACCACCGTGCTGTGGCCGGATGAAGCTCCAAGGTCAGGACCGATCTTCGTTCAGACCTGCTCGAACAATCGTTCCATCCAGGCTTCGCCCCCGGTGCGCTCGAAACCGCCTGGGATGAATCGACCACTCGATGTCCCAAAGACAGCGATACCGCTGGCGAGGACCAGATCCCAAATTTTGGAGGGCGACCCGCACTCGTCCAAATGCGTGAGGAGCAACCCATGCGGCCGGAAGGGCATGAACTGCACGACCTGATTCTGGAGGATGGACGCCTCGTACGCTGCATTGAGTGTGAGCAGCAGGCAGTCCGGTTCAAAGCGGTCGAGCAAATTGGCCATCCGATCGGAGACATCGGGATCGGTGGGGTTCCAACCGGGCAAGTCTAGAAATTCGCGGGAGCACGGCGGCAAGCCCGGGTTCCAGGTGGTTTCCACGGGGATCCCGAGCAGTTCGGCGTGTTGCGATAAAAACTCTGCCGAATTGGCGACAATTCCATCGAGGCACCAAATCCGGCAATCCTGGCGGTGGCGGAGTGATTCGATGGTGATCCACTTGGCGGTGGCAATGCTTTTGCCTGAGCCCGCCGCCCCGATAAGGGCAATCCGACGGGGTGTTTTAGGAATCCTCTTGGTGCCTTTGTCCCACGCATCGAGCAGCGCAGCCCCTAGCTGAAGACAGGCCTCCTGGTTGGTCAATGCCGCGCCCGAACCGGGAATAGACTGGTGCACCTTCCGGGCGGATTCTTCATTGAGACCTAGACTGAGGAGCAGCTCCAGCGTGCGGGCTTCTTTCGGCGCGGAGCGTACCCTAGCAACCGGTACACCTGAGGGCGGTGGGGTCGGTGTCAGTGGGGCAGGGGCCTGAGCCCACGCCTCAATTTCCATGGCTCCCCAAATCCGGCCGATGCCGGCCGACGGAACACGCTTGAGTTGCACCACGATGGCCGAGGATCCAAGGCTCTGATGCACCTTGGCCAAGGCTTCTTCGGCCGTATGGCCCTTGAAGAGCATCAGGCCTGTCTGGGGAATCGCAGATCGATCAGAGGAATGGAGACTCATGTCGATGAATCAAGGCAGGCTGGGGATCGAGTACTCGGTGTTCACCCGGAGCCGTGGAGGCAATTCTTCGTAGGCCAGAAACCGCAGGTCGGGATAGGTAGGGCCGAAGAACTTTCGGAGTCCAAGGCGGATGACTCCGGAACACAGCAAAAGGGGAATGCGCCCTTCGGCCACAGCGGGTTGGATTGCCTTCCCGATATGGAAGCTGAGGTGCTGCGCCGCCATGGGCGTTAAGGCCAACGTATTCTCGGTCATTCCTGGATGGAGCCCTTTGGCCAACTCTTCTTCTAGCCAACTTTCCAAAGTGATGGCCGAGAGATTACCCCGCTCATCCAGGTAGCCTTTGACCAACTCTGGACCGATGGAGCGACGGGCTTGCTCGGACAATTCGTCGATGTTCTTGGTGGTCGCCGAGCTGTCAGCCACCCGCTCTAGGATGCTCACCAGGTTGCGGATCGAAATGCCCTCGATGAGCAAGTTCTGGAGGATGCGCTGGACCTGACCCAAATTGAGTTGCGCGGGCACCAACTCATTGACCAGGGCCGGTTGGGTTTTCTTGAGATTGTCGAGGAGTCCGTCGACATCTTGTCGGCTAAGCAATTGGTGGGCGTGCCGGCGGATGCACTCCTGGAAATGCGTGACGAGCACTGAAGTGGTATCCACCACGGTGTACCCCGCTAATTCCGCGCTGCTGCGGTGGAGTTCATCGATCCAGACGGCAGGCAAATTAAAGACCGGCTCAGTGGTGGCCTCACCTGCAATCACCTGGTCGCTATGACTGATGTTCATTGCGAGCCAGCGGCCGGGGCGCAATGTCCCACGTCCCACCATGTTTCCGCGGAAGAGAATCTGGTACTCCTGCGAGTCTAATTGAAGATTGTCCCAAAGGCGGACTGAGGGGACCACGAAGCCCATGGTTTGGGCGAAATTCTTTCGAACTCCGGTGACCCGCTCCAGGAGGTCTCCGCCCTTGCTCACATCGGCCAAGGTGACCAATCCAAATCCCAGCTGAACTTCCAGTGGATCGACGGAGAGGAGTTGCTGAATGGGTTCCTGACCGGCCTTGGGAGCATCTTTCGCAGCCGCTTCACTGGCGGCGGATTCCGAACCAGCGGCGACGACCGGTCGCTCGGGCAGAGTTCGCCACAAGGCAAAGAGGAGTGCGGAGGTGCACAGCAAGAGAATCGTGGGAAACCCAGGCATCAAGGCCACAAATCCCATCGCACCCGCAGTCAGAAGGATGGGGCGTCGTTGGAGCACCAACTGCTGACCGAGCGCAGTCCCGAGGTCTTCCCGGGCGGCCGCACGGGTCACCAGCAATGCCGCCGCAGTCGAGAAGATGAGGGACGGCACTTGTGAGACCAGACCGTCACCAATGGACAGAATTGTGTAGCGGCTCAACACCTCCAAGGCCGACTCGTTTCGCTGAAAGACGCCGATCAAAAACCCACCGACGATGTTGATGACCGCGATGAGGATGGCCGCAATGGCATCCCCACGAACGAACTTCGATGAGCCGTCCATGGCTCCATAGAAATCGATCTCGCGTTGCAACATTTGTCGCCGGTTCCGAGCAACTACCTCCGAAATGGCCCCAGAATTGAGTTCCTGGTCGATGGCCATTTGTTTGCCCGGCAGAGCATCGAGGGTGAAACGGGCCGCGACCTCGGCAATACGCCCTGCACCCTTGGTGATAACCACGAAATTAATGACCGTTAGCAGCGCGAAGATGATGACGCCGATGACATAATTGCCTCCGACCACCTGCTCGCCGAAGGCCGAGATGATTTGGCCTGCCTCACCCGTGCTCAAAATGAGCCGGGTCGAAGCCACGTTCAGGCCGAGCCGGAACAACGTGGTAATGAGCAGCAGCGTGGGAAACGTCGAGAACTCCGCCGGATCGCGGAGGAAGAGCACCACCATCAACGTGAGAATTGCGCTCCCGAGACTCAGCACGATGAGGATATCGAGCAGGAATGCCGGGATGGGCTGGATGAGCAGCAGCAGCGAACCCAGGACGAAGAACGCCACCGCCAATTGGGATTTCGGCCTCCGGACCGATAGACCCGGGGATGAGAGGGGATTAGCCATTCGGTGGGGTATTCTTGCCGAGGTAGTAGCGGTAACGGTTGGTCCGATAGACGAAAGCGAGGATCTCGGCGACCGCCTGATAGACCCTCGGATCTATGGCGTCTCCCTCCTCGCAGATCTGGAACAGCAGCCGGGCGACAGGCTTGTTCTCCACCAGTGGCACTTGAAATTCTTTGGCGATTTCCCGAATGCGGAGGGCATTAAAACCCTGACCTTTGGCCACCACGCGGGGTGCTTTGTCTACGGCAGAATCGAACTTCAGAGCGACCGAGATATGCGTCGGATTGGTCACCACAACATCCGCGGTTGGAACTGTCTTGCGCCAACTCACGCGCATCTTCCGCTGAAGTTTCTTCATGCGGGCCTTGGACTCCGGATCACCTTCGCTGGAGCGCGACTCCTCCTTGACCTCTTGCTTGGACATCTTGAGATCCTCGGAATTCTTCCAGACCTGATAGCCGTAATCGGCGGCCACGATGATCGCCAGACCGAAGAGCAATCGTCCCAGGAGCTTCTCCACCGCATTGCCCATGAAGCGCAGAAGCTCTTCGAGGCTGGAGTCCGTCAGAAAAACTGGTTCGTTCACCAGATCCATAACGAGAGTCCAGGCCACCAGCACGATCACCGCCAGATTGAGCATCTTGACCGCCGTGCGGACAAGCATTCCGGGTTTGAAGAGCTGCTGCATTCCTTCTAGGGGATTTAATCGTCCCCAGTTGATGCTCAAGGCGTCCGGCGTGAAATGGAATCGACTCTGAAGCCCTGAGGCGATGATGCCCGATACCATGGCCATTCCGAGCGGTGGCAGGATGAAGATCGCCAATCTCTGTCCGCTGGAAAAGGCTCCGGCCACCACCGAGTCGGCCGACGGAAGATCGGGCCGGATGTTTCCTAAGAGGCCTCGGAACTGATACGATAGCTCAGTCCAGAGATCAGACCCTATCCATTTCAGGATGATGAGGGTCGTCAGGATGCTGAAGAGGGTGTTGATCTCGGCGCTTCGGGCGAACTGGCCTTTGGTAATGGATTCCTCCAGGCGCTTCGGCGTCGCCTGCTCTGTTTTGCTCTCGGGATCGTCAGCCATGGCGCGCCTTTCAATTGCCTGGAATCACCCGCAACAGACCGGCTGCATCGAGCAGGTCTCCCGGCAATCGCTGAGCGCGGGCGCTGAGGTGCAGAGCCGCCAAATGGAGGCTGGCACCGAAGAGGAAGAGCCCAACCACCGCGCGGAGCAAAAAGCTGTCTTGGAAGACAGGCAGCTGGGGAAGTGCTCGCCCCAAGAGAAGTAGAGCGACATTGAGAAGAAATCCGCCGGCAATGACCGGCATCGCGAGTTTGACCGAAAGCAGCAGCGTGGCCGCGGTCATCCCACCCATCCAGTTCAGCAGTCCTGAGGCATCGGTCGTGCCTGTCGAGACCATCGGCAGCAACTGGAAACTTTCGGCGAAGGCCAGCAACCAGCGATCGTAAAAACCTCCTCCAAACATAATTAATTGGGCCAGGAACTCGAGCATCACACTGGGCTCACTGGTGGGTTCACCGGAGCTGGGTGAGAAGATTTGGGCGCTTTGGAGGCCCATTTCATTGGAGATCAAATGGCCTGCTCCCTGTGCGGCGAAGATCGCAAAACGGGAACTGAAGCCCAACAGCAGCCCGATGAGTGTTTCCCGGGCAGTCAGCAGTGAGATTTCAAGCCAGCCCGATGTCATCGACGGGACGGGCAGTCGTTGGGCCACCGGAATCATGGCCCACACCACGGCCACGGTGACCATGAGCCGGATCCGCACCGGGATCCCGCGCCCCGAAGTGATTGGGGATGCGGACAAGCAGGCACCTGTCCTCCACAGCACCCACCAACCTGTCCACAATTGGTCCATTGGGCATCCTATCGGTTAATGCGTCCCATGAGGCCAATGACGCCGATGGTGTAGTCCATCACGATTTGGAGCGCCCACGGCAGGATCAATAGCAAGACTCCAAGGACAGTGAGCGCTTTGGGCACGAAACTGAGGGTCTGCTCCTGAAGCGAGGTGATCGTCTGGATGAGACTCACGATCAGCCCCGTGACCATGGCCGTCAGCAGCAGTGGCGACGCCACGATGAAGATTCGCTCGACCAGTTGCTTGAGGAGGTCCACAGCCAGTTCCGGTGTCATGCGATGGGTTTCTTGAATGGGTCGACAGCGCTCAAATGAAGCTGTTGACCAAGGACTTGGTGATGAGCCCCCAGCCATCCACGAGGACGAACAAAAGGATCTTGAGGGGCAGGGAAATGTTGGCCGGTGGTAAGAACATGAGTCCCAAACTCATGAGGATGATCGCCACTACATAGTCGATGAGAAGGAAGGGCAGAAAGACCAGGAATCCCATTTGGAAGGCCGTCCGGAGTTCATTGATGAGGAAGGCTGGTACCACGACCGACAGCGGAAGATCTTTGGCCTCAGTCGGTGGAATGCCGGCCAGTCCAGCGAAGAATTCCACCTGATCGGTCCGGGTTTGTCGGAGCATGAATGCCTTAATACGCAGGGATGCCCGATCCAGCGCCTCGGTGCTGGTGATCTGACTAGTACGGTAAGGCGCCAGGGCGGTCGTCTCGATGTCCCGGATGACCGGGCGCATGATGAAGAAGGTGAGGATGAGCGAAAAACCCATGACCAACTGGCTCGGAATGGCTGAGGCCACACCTAAGGCATTCTTGGCCAATGAGAAGACAATGATGATCCGCGGAAAACTCGTCATCAGCATGAGCAACGAGGGAGCCAACGACAGCAGGGTCAGCGCACCAACGATCTGGATGGTGGTATCCACATCTTGGGGTTTCGGAAGTCCGTTGATGCTGAAAGTGACCCCGGTGGGTACAGCGGAGGCCGCATTCGTGACGACCGATGAGTCCCCCTGTGCCTGAAGATAAAGGGTCCCCCAAGTCAGCATGATGACGGTGAAAACCCACCGAAGGACGGACGCGAAGCCGCGGTCGTTATGGATCGGAGTGGATCGCGGTAATCCCAGATGAGAGTCCGCGAAGTTCATGGTGCACCCGGCCTGCCGGTGGGGACTTTGGGAAGTGCCTCCTTCAGACGCTGAGAAAAATCGGAGGTCTCTGGAGCAGTCGCCGATGAATGGGATTCGTCGGGCATGAGTTCGGCGATCATTGAAACCCCGGCCGGTGATGAGGAAACTAGGAACTGCTGACTACCACAGGAAACCAAGTGCAGGAAGGACCGGTTACCCAGTCCGCGGCTCTCATCCACTCGAAGGCGGATGCGTCGGTCTATTGCCGTTTTGAACCAGTTGCGACCCTTCAGCCAAATGAGACCCACCCAGACGGTGGCCAGCAGCAGGCACACCGTTCCCAACATCCGGGTCCAATCTGCCAGTAGCGACGATCCGACGGCTGCAGCGGGCAATACTGGGGTCAGATTGGTCATGCCTTGGGCAGGGAACCTGGGCGGGAAACGACTTCCTTGATCTTAATTCCAAAATTACCCTCAGCCACCACGACTTCACCGCGAGCCACCAACTTCGTGTTCACGAAGAGATCGACTGAGGCGTGCGCCGGCTTGTCCAACTGAACCACGGACCCGATGTCGAGTTTGAGCAACTCGCGGCAGGTCATCTCGCAGGAGCCGAGTTCAGCATTCAACTGAATGGGGACGTCGAGGAGGAACTCAATGGACGGATTGTCGCTACTGTCGGTGGTCATGGTTGTAATCAGGTGAGTCGTTCAGTGATCTCGATGGCCACCTTGCGGTTGGCGCTGCCGAGTTTACCGCGGAACCGAGGAAGTCCCTCGATTTGTAGCTCCACCTCATCGATCTTCGATGGGTCGAGGGGAATCATGTCTCCGGCCCGCATCTGAAGAATTTCTCGGGGGGTGATGGTCAAACCGGCCCAAAGGGCGGAGAGACGCATCGTCAGGTCGTTGTAGCCGGGATTCCACAGGACCTTTTCCTTGGCTAAACTCACTGCATCTGCTCCAGCTTCGCCCATGCTCACCATGGCTCTTTGAATGCTCTGCGCCATCATCTCCAAGGGCAGAATGATATCCACGGTGGAGAAGCAATCGCCGATGATGGCCTGCACTTTGAGGATATAGACCACCGCTGTGGGATGATCCTCGGCCAGGAGCTTCATGTTCGTCTCGCGGCCCACGATACGGACCTTGGCCTCGTCCGGAGATTCGCTCCACTTGGAGAAGTATTCCTTGAGTGCCAACAAGACGGCCTGGTTCAGCAGGGCTAACTCAACCTCGCGCAACTCTCGGTCGGGATTGGCACCAAACCCTCGGCCGCCGAGCATCCGATCGCCGATCGCCAGAGCCAAAGGTTTTGGAAAACCGACCACGCCGGTGCCCGGAAAACGTTCTACTTGGAAAAGGATGTAATTGTCGATGGGCTCCGCCTTGGCGGCGTAGCGCCCGAGTTCCATGGCATCCAGGTGCTCCAGATCGAAGGCGAACTCAGCGCGGAGAAATAGCGAGAGACGTGCACCCACCGAGCGCATGATCCCTTCATTGTGGATTCGGAAACGGTTGAGCTCTTGGGCGGACAGGGAACTGGCCTGTCCCACCACAAAAGGTTTCACCTCGGTTGGCTTCTTGGCACCCGCCGCCGAGTCCTCTGTGTCGGAAGCACTCACTGAATCACGAACTGTGGGAAGATGATCTCCTTGACCGTCCCCGGACCTAGGATCCGATTGAACGCCAAGGCCAGTTGGGCGGCCATTTGACTGCGGAAGCCACGCTTCTGCATGTCATCGATGCGTTGGTCGGCCAAGAAGGCTGAAACCGCATCCCGCAATCGATCAATGTTGGCCTCCACCTGTGCAGATATGTCGGCTTGGCCCACACTGAGGAGAGTTACCTTGACCACCACAAAACGGGTGTCACCCGAGGGGTTGGCCACAATGGGATCGGCGCCCAGAGGGAAGAGCCCGGCCTTGACTTGAGCCGCCTTGGCGATCTCCTCGGGGGTCTCCTTTTTGGCCGGAGCACCGTGAGGGTCCGCCTTCGGTTTTGGGGCGTCATGGGCGGCCGCTGCATCGGCCTTCTTGGGGGCTGCACCATGATCGGCTGCACTCGAGTGAGCGTCGTCTTTCGATGGCTTGCCATGGCTCGCGTCTGCTCCATGAGCACCTGAGGCGGCCTTGGGGTCTTTGGCTGCACCATGGGAATCGCCATGATCCTCGGATGCCCCCACCTGCGCGAGCGCGAGCGCCAAATCCTTGTTGATGCCGCCGAGCAACCGTTTGTTGAGGTAGAAACCGACGCCAAAACTGCCGCCGACCGAGATGATGGCAGCTGCGATCAACGGGACCAGCATCCCACCCTTGGCGGCTTTCGGTGCGCCAGCAGCTTCTTCCGCTGCAGGCTTTTTGTCTTTGTCGTGTGGGTCGGACATGGGGATTTCCGGGAAAGGCTTAGCGCTTCAAGTTGACCAACTCCTCGAGGATCGAGTCGCTGGTGGTAATCATGCGGGCGTTGGCCTGAAAAGCGCGTTGGGTGGTGATCATGTTCGAGAACTCCCTCGATACGTCGACATTCGAGAGTTCGAGTGAGCCCTGCTCGATGCGGCCCATACCGTCTTGATTGGCCTTGCGGGCCCCATTCAAAATCAGGTTGTTGGGAGTCGAGGTGAAAGGGGTGGCTGCAGCGGCTGTAGCAGCACCGGAAGCACCCAAATTAGTGAACAAGTTGTTTCCAGCTCGAACCAAGGCCTGCTCATTGCTGAAAGTTTGCAGAACCACCTGAGCCCGCACGTATTGCGTGCCGTCGTCCAGCAGTGTGTTCAACCGGCCGGCTCCATCCACGCTGATGTTGGTGATCGCAGCCGCCGCAGCCGTGGGCGCAGCCGTGGAAGGCACCGTGCCCTTGTCAAAGCGGATATCACCGATCTTGTTGGGATCCTTTTGGAAATCTTCCACACCTTGGACTCGCATGCCACCGTCGGTGACCAGGTATCCCGTTGAGTCGAGGCGGAAGTTGCCCGAGCGTGTCGCAAACACTTCACCCGACGAAGAATTTCTCACCAAGAAGTAGCCGCTACCCGAGATGGAGAAGTCGGTCGCTAACCCGGATTGGTTAACGGAACCCTGGGAGAAATTAGAACGGATGGCGGCCGTCGCCACGCCATTGCCCAGGCTCACACCGGAGGTGCCGCTTCCGCTCGCCGTATCGGGAGTCGGAGCCCGTAGCACCGAGTTCAGTGATTCAACAAAATCCGCTCGGCTCGCCTTGTAACCGACCGTATTGAGGTTGGCGAGGTTGTTGGCCAGAACATCCAGGGAAGACTGGAATTGTCGGATTCCGAGGCTCGCGGTATTAAGGGATCTGATCATGTGTATGTCGGTTATTGGTTGGGACTCAGCGCATTAAAGGGATTCTCACGGACCCACTGGAGAGGGGTTAGCGAGGAGGTTTGCGGGTTGGTCGTAGGCCACAACTTTGTCGAGGCCGTAGTTCTTAGAACCCACCTGCAGGGATGGTTTGCCAGTTTTGTCGAGGGTGACCTTTTCAACGACCCCCATGGTGCCATCGGCGAGTTGGACCGGCTTACCGATAAGTTGAACTGCCGTCTGGACATCCTGGCGAGCTTGGATGCTCTGGAGGCTGCTCGTCATGCTCCGTGACTGCTCCAGAGAGGTGAACTGAGCCATCTGCGCAACAAAATCGGTATTTGTCTGCGGGTTCATCGGATCCTGATTCTGCATCTGCATGGTCAGCAGCTTCAGGAAATCATCCTGACCCAGTGTTTTGACCAAGGGACTCTGTGTCGCCGTATTGGCCTGCGCCGCCTGAGTGGCGGCCGTGGTGGTCATGAAGGAAGGAATGCTCATGTCAGTATCGTCTCTGGTTTCAGGCCCACCACTGCCGGGAGGCTGGCGGCACCTCGGCAGATTCTGTGGTCTCATCGGGCAGCTCCGGAGCGGCCAAGTGAGAAGGTTCTCCGGAGGAGCGTGCCCGACCACTCGACGAGCGAGGATCTGAACTATCGCGACCTGTGGAGCCCATAGAACCGTCGTAGCAAACTGTGTGCCGCAATTCCTCGGATGAGCTTCGAGCTTCGATCGGTGCAGCCGTTGCACCCAATGAGGCCTCGATGGGCATGAGAACAATGCCGCTGGTCTCCAAGCGCTGTTGGAGCTCTTTCCATTGGGTGCTTTGCCCATCGATGGAACCCACTAGATCCTGCGTCCGGATGATAAGTTTTTCGCCAACTTCTTGGATGCGCAGTTCCAAGCCGCCAGCTCCCGGGGAATCCAGATGAACCAGTCGGACAGCACTGGGTTTGTGAGATTCGTGAAGGAGCGAGGCTGAAGTACCGGCGTCCGCGGCCTTGGATAAGTTCGAGGCGCCATCAACCAAGGGTTCCTGGAACGATGGGGCCTGCGAAACCCCGGGGTACAGGCCGGTTACGGGAGTGGCGGGCGTTTGTGAATGCCCCGGACCTGGATGTGACGAGGAACCGGATCCCGCATCACGACCGAGGGAATCTAAGCGCATCCGATCTTCGGTGCCGTTCTCCAGAACCAAAGGCGTTGGAGAACTCTTATCGGCCTCGAGGGAGGTGCGTGCCGAAACAGTCGATGCAACAGAATCAATACCCCTAGCGTGGGGTGATCGGTTCGCCGGTCGGAGGGAGGGGCCTGACGGCTTGGGTGGTGATTGCGATTCGGCGAGACTGGACTGGCTGGCCGCGCTGGAGTCGGTGGCTTCAACGGTCGACGGATTCTCACTCAACCCTGGATTCGGGTTAGCCGAGCGTGCCTCGCGCTGGATGAACGCAAGGTTTTGCGAGCCAGATTCGACAGGGAGGATTGACGGAGTTGGCGCGGTCGTCGCGAGGTTCCGCTGGACCCCGGTTGGGTCTGAAGTACGATTTGTGGCAGTCTCCGATGGATTGTTCGCCGAAGCGTTCTCAATCAACTGCAAACTCGGGTTAGCCGAGCGTGCCTCGCGCTGGAACAACGCACCGTTTTGCGAGCCAGATTCGACAGGAATGATCGACGGAGTCGGAGTGGTCGTTGCAAGGTTCCGTTGGACTCCGGTTGGGTTGGGAACCCGATTTGCGGCAGTCTCCGATGGAATGTTCGCCGAAGCGTTCTCAATCAACTGCGAACTCGGGTTCACCGAGCGTGCCTCGCGCTGGAACAACGCACCGTTTTGCGAGCCTGATTCGACAGGGAGGATTGACGGAGTTGGCGCGGTCGTCGCGACGTTCCGTTGGACTCCGGTTGGGTCTGAAGTACGATTTGCCGCAGTCTCCAATGGGCTGTTCGCCGAAGCGTTCTCAATCAACTGCGAACTCGGGTTCACCGAGCGTGCCTCGCGCAGGAACAACGCACCGTTTTGCGAGCCTGATTCGACAGGGAGGATTGACGGAGTTGGCGCGGTCGTCGCGACGTTCCGTTGGACTCCGGTTGGGTCTGAA
>SXGS01229741.1_pt1 | contig 17975 bp, 15 predicted proteins | sample 3174681 | NCBI WGS metagenome assembly SXGS01 (sample SAMN11356861, study PRJNA531348) | freshwater metagenome | isolation source: freshwater sample F1-80 | place: China: Fuxian Lake, Yuxi | collected 2017-12-25 | reverse complement strand
TCTGCAAGATCATGGCGGAGATTTCCTCGGGCGCATACTGCTTCCCCATGATCTCCACGACAGCCATCCCGTTGCGACCTTCAACGATCTTGTACGGCACGAGCGTGCGCTCTTCCGTCACTTCGTCATAGCGCCGACCCATGAAGCGCTTGATCGAATAGATGGTATTCTCGGGGTTGATGACGGCCTGCCGTTTGGCCGGCGCACCCACCAACCGCTCGTCCGTCTTCGTGAACGCGACAACCGACGGAGTCGTGCGACTCCCCTCGATGTTCGGGATCACAACCGGCTCGCCCCCCTCGAGGACCGCCACCACCGAGTTGGTGGTGCCGAGATCAATGCCGACGGTCCGACCCATAGCAAATCTCCTCTTGCAAAACTGGACTATTCCAGCAGACGTCCTGGCCCGCCGCCCATCCTGGGAGGCGCCCCCACATCTTCAGGTCTCCGAGTGCAGCCAGCGGACTGCCGGAACTTTAGCTCGCACGCACTATAACCATTGAGCGTTCTAATGTCAAGTGAGGATTTCGGCCCGTCGAGCATGGATTGCGGTAGAGTAAGAAGGTAGGTATTCGTCGCCGGAGACTTCCCACGTGGCACCTGCTCGATCTCCTCAAACCACCGCTGTTCCCCGCAGCCCGGATGCCCCGCTGTGGGTATGGGCGCACCATTCGATCACCCGTCGCGCAGAAGCGATGTTTGTCCACCTCGCCGGTGTGCGCGCGGGGGCGGACATCGAGGCGGTGCATGACATGCGGGTGGGGTCCCGCCGGGTGGTAGCGGCGATGCGCGTCTTTCGCGACTGCTTTCCGACGGTGGAGTTCCGGAATCTGGCACGGGAGGCACGAGGCATCACCGACGCGCTGGGGGCCGTACGCGATCTGGACGTGCTGATCGAGCACGCGACGCTGCGCCGGCGTGACGCCGCAGACGAGGTCCACCCCGCCCTTGCCTATCTGATCGCGGTGTGGGGCGGCGACCGGCGCCGGGCCCGCCGTCCGATGCTGCGGGAGCTCGCGCGCCTGGAAAAGACTCGATATCTCGCCCGGATGGAGCAGTACCTGACTGAAGAATTCGAAGCGCATGCGGTTGGGATGGATCTGGTGCATCGGCGGGCCCGCGAAGATTCCCCGCTCCCATCCGGCGGCCGCACATCATTTCGCGAAGCAGCCCCGCTTCTGCTGGGCCTGCGCTATGCAAACCTCTACAGCTTCGAGCCGTACGTCGAGCATCCCGAGGCAACAACCGAGCTGCATGCGATGCGGATCGCCGCCAAGTGGTTCCGCTACACGATGGAACTGTTCAGCCCCGCCTATGCCGACAGCTTGAGAGAACCGCTCGAGGCAGTACGCCGCTTCCAGGAGCTGTTAGGCGACCTGCACGACAGCGATGTGCGGCTGGATTTGCTGCAAGCTGCGCGCCGGGGCACACTGAACGTGGACGCCCTGGTGGAGATCGGGGAGCTACTGCCTGATCCGATCCCGGTGGGGCTGGATCGGCTTCACGCCGACGAACAGCAATTCCGGCACGCCTGTTACCTGAGTTTTCGTGACTGCTGGCGTCTGCTTGCCGCCGATGGGTTTGCCGGGCGTTGTCGTGAACGCATCGCGAACCCGGACGCGCTGCGCACAGAGGAGTAACCCGCAATGGACCCGAACCGCAATCTCCGCCTTGCCGACATTCCGGGCCTCGGTCCGAAACGTCGTGCCGCCCTTCGCGAGGTGGGCATCGAGGACCTGCAAGGCCTGCTGGCGATGAAGGCGGCTGAACTCGCGGCCGTACAGGGTATCGGGCAGTGGCAGGCGCAGCGAATCCGCGAGGAGTTACGGGTCCGCGGCCTCCTCGTCGAAGTCGAAGCCGAGGACGGCAGTCCCGTACTCGTCGCCACCCCCCACACACAGCAGGAAGCCGACCTGGTTCAGGCCGCCGTCTCCGAACTGCAGCACCAGGCCGACGTAGAAGCGCGCATGGCAGCCGAAGTGGGTTTGCTGGAAGAAGCGCTGGCGGGCGCAGTTGCGGAGTCCGACCCCAGATTCAGCGCCGACGCTCCGCCACCGGTGCTGGACCGCACCGAGGAAACCGAACCCCCCATGCACCACAGCGAAACTCCGAATTCCGGCACAGCCGACCCGGCGCGTGAGGCCGCGGACCAGATCGCCGATTCAGACGCGGCTGATGCCGCGCCGCAGGAGCCGGACCAGGAAGCTGCCTCGGACGCCGGTCCGAAGCAAGGCGAATCGCCTCGCCGAAAGGATGGTCCGGATCACGGCGGGCGGCTGCAAGATCGCCGTGAGCAACTCCCGGACACAGCGTTGACCCTGATTGAGGCGATCCGGCAGGCAGCCGTAGCCCGCACGCTGACGCGGCAGATCACGCGCCTGTTGATTACTACCGGCGAGTTTGCCTCCACCCAGCGATCGCTGACCGGAGAACAGAAAAAGGCGGCCTCCGACGCGGTGTCCGCCACTGATCGCGCGCTCCGGCGTGCGATCGAACGCCGCGAGTTTTCACTTGCCGCGCAGAAACAACTGGCGCGGCAGATTCGCAAGCGCCGGCGCGAGCTGGAACCCCATCTGGAACCCGATTGAGCCGCACCGCTGCGGCAGGAGAGGACAAGCACACTATGCCGGTACGAGTCGGTTTTGTGGGAGCAGGCGGTATCGCCGGCGCCCACATGAATTCTCTGGAGAAGGTGGCGAACGCGCAAATCGTAGCATTTTCGGACCTGGACGAAGGCCGAGCGCAGCGTGCCGCGGCCCGCTTCGGAGCCAACGCCTACACCGACTACAGGGAGATGTTTGCGCGGGAGGAACTCCAGGCGGTCTACGTCTGTGTGCCGCCGATGGCGCATTCCGACGCAGAGATCCTCGCTGCGCAGCAGGGCATTCACCTGTTCATCGAGAAGCCTGTGGCGATCAATATCGCCAAGGCGCAGGAGATTCAGGCGGCCGTCGAGACTGCGGGGATCTTCGCGTCGGTCGGCTACCACTGGCGCTCCTATGACGTGACTGCGCAGGTGAAGCAGGAACTGGCGTCTCACACCGTCGGGATGGTGATGGGGTATTGGATCGGCGGGCTACCGGGCGTGCCGTGGTGGCGGCGGATGGACGGCTCCGGCGGACAGATGGTGGAGCAGACCACGCACATCGTGGACCTGGCGCGATACTACTGCGGCGAGATTCGCTCGGTGTACGCGACCTACGCCCTGCGCACCCTGCAGGACGTGGAGAACCTGGATGTCCCGGACGTAGGGACGATGGTCGTGGAATTCGAGAGCGGGGTGATCGGCCACATTGCAAACGGATGCCTGCTCAATCAGGGCTACACCGTCGGGCTAAACATCCTGACTCGCGATCTGGTCATCGAACAGCGGCACGGCACCGTGAAGTTCCTCCGGCGCCACGAAACCACCGAGGTGCGCACCCAGGTGAACGCCACGGTGGTGGAAGATCAGACCTTCATTGACGCGGTCGAGAGCGGCGACGGCTCCGCCATCCGGTCGCCCTATGCCGACGCAGTGCGCACGCTGGCGGTCTCGCTGGCAGGCAATCTTTCCGCACAGCGCCGGGAGCGGGTCGAGGTCGCCGAAATCCTCGGGGAGTAGCCGCCCGGGGACCTACCTGGTCCGCAGGCTGCTCACGTTGATCTTCCCCTCCATCATCAGCACAAAGAGATAGGTGGAGGGGCGGACTCCCGGCGTCCCCCCAGCGATGGGTGTGGGCTCTGCACGGATCATGGCCACACCGCCATCGGGTCGCTGGAAGAGCAATGCCGGCCGACCGGGCTGTGTTTCATCCCGCGAAATCGGCTCTCCCCAGCCAAGCTTGCGCGCCTGATCCGCGTAGAACTGCACGAATTCCGTATCCGGCATCGGCGCCGCCGTACGGAACGTCCAGAGCTCAATCCGAGTGGACTGCGGAATCACGATGCGGGCGATCATCTTCACTTTTTCCGAGACGAGTACGCTCCGCTCGATGCTCTGCAGCATTACCTGAAGCGCCGGACCCGTCACAGCGCGCGAGGGCGCGGACGCGACGGCGCCGGGCGGATGCGGCGGCCCCAGGCGAGCCAGCTTTACCTGCCGCGCCAGCGAGGTTGCCAGCGCCTTTCCCTGCTCCACCGCCTGCGTGATCGTCAAACTCCCCTGGAGCAGCACCGCGTAGGCCAACTGGTGCTGCGTGCGCTGGTTGCGGAAAAACCCCAGCACCAGGAACTGCCCCCCGCTGCGAGGCACATAAACGTTTGTCTCCTCGGTGTTCGCATCGGGATCCGCGGTTTTCTCCTCTCCGGTCGCGACCTTCACGGCGCTGAACGAAGGCTTCTGCCCGGGGGCAAGCAGGCCGCGATGGGTGTAGAGTGCCGTGTGATCGCTCCAGGTGAGACTATCGCCCACCGGACGAAACACGAGGGCCCGCACGTGGAGCAAACTGACGGGAGTTCCCGGACCGGCAGTCGCCGGCAGAGTCCCGGTCGCATCCGCCCACACCTCTGCGCCGGGCGGATAGAGCAGGTGACTCTTCTCCGCCGACTGTACCTGGAACGGCGCGACGGCCGGCGCCGGTACGGCCCAGGAGACAACAAGCACCAGGGCCATGACCAGGAAGTACTTGCTCGCGGACCGGCGGGCTCTACTTTGCATCGGAAGATGGTTGAAAGGGAGAGGAGGCAGCGTCGGCGACACCAGCGAGAAGGCGGATCGCCTCCACCGCCTCCGGCATGACTTCGCCGGCCGAGGTGGTGACCGTAGGGGCGCGGGCAGGGCCAGGCCCATCGGTGGCCTCCGTCGCGGGAACGTACAGGGCTACGTCCAACTGCGCCGTGCCGTCCGACCAGACGTGCGCTGCTGATACTACCCGGACCGGGGTCGCGGCGTCACCCCCGACGCCCTGCCCGAGGTTTCGATCTCCGGCACGGAAAGCGGACCCGGCCGGCAGGGGGACACGGGCGGCCACCGCCAAACGACGAGCCCCAGAGCGGTTCGGGAGCCGGGACGCTCGAAGTGAGGCCACATCGGGACGCGATGCCAGGGAAGCCGCCACACGTCGTCCGGTTTGCCCGGCAAGCGCCGGCACAGGCAGTGCCGGCGCCGCGACCCGGCGCCCTCCCGGCAGTCGTCGGATGGGCACATTTGCTCCGGAGATCGCCGCGTCGGGCTGGCGCACTGGAGGCTGCCTGACGGCGGCTACCCATATGCCGGGGTCGGTAGCTCGCTGCCGACCCGGACCGAGCCACACGGCGGCGAGCACGCACACCATCGCGAGCGGTGCAGCCAGCACCCATGCGGGCCGGGTCCAGCCCACTCGCGGCGGAGCAAGCCAGGGGAAGCGCGGCGAGAGGACCGGGTGGCGGGACGTGGCCGCGAGCCGTGCGGAGAATGCCGGCCAGAGATCACGCGCCGGCACCGTCGCCCCAAATTGCTCCAGCGCACGCAGCGCGCGTGCTTCCGCTTGGGCTGCCGCATCACACTCCGCGCACGCCGTCCGGTGCGCTTCCAGGGAGCGGGCTCTCGCCGGGAGGCAGGCGCCATCCCGCAGCGTCCTCTGCTCATCTCGAAACTCCGCGCACGAAACCTCCGCCGCCAGACTGGAAACGAAGCCGCTCCAGAGGTCGTTGGGTGGAGGGGAGAAGTCGAAGCTCCGATGCAGAGCGGTCAGCGCACGGGACAGACCTTCCTCAGTCGCACGGCAGGAAGCGCACTCCAGGAGATGCGCGGCGAGGGCTGTTCGCTCCTGAGATGACAGCGGCTGCTCAGGCTGCCGCACCAGCAGTTGCTCAGCTCGATTGCAGCGCACGGCTGGTCTCCGCCTGCGCAAGGAACCGATCCTTGAACAGCTTCCGCGCCCGAAAGAGGCGGGTTTTTACCTGGCTCAGGGTTAACCCCAGCACATCTGCGATTTCCTCATAGGCCATCTGCTGGAAGTGACGCAGCACCATGATGGCGCGATAGTCGGGGGGCAATGTGTTCAGCACATCGCGCACCACCTGCCGGTCCGCTTCCTGCTCCATCGCTTCGGCCGGGGAAAGTACCGGCTCCTCGTGCATGGGGGTATCGTCGTCGTGCTGAAGCTCTTCCAGGAACTGGAAACGGCTGCGCTGGCGGCGGCGGAGTTCGGTGATGCAGAGGTTCACCGCAACACGGTACAGCCAGGTGCTGAACGACGACTCGCCGCGGAACCGATGGAGGTTGCGGTGAATGCGCAGAAATGTCTCCTGAGTCACATCAGCGGCGTCTTCGTTGTTACAAAGCATCCCGACGCTCACGTTGTACACATAGGTTTGGTACTTGCGGAACAGCGCCTCGAACGCCTCAGTGTCGCCGTTTCGGCACTGTTCGAGGAGGCGCGCGTCCGGATCGCTCTCCAGCGTTGTCTCACCCGCACCCACTCGCACCGCGTGCGCCGGATTCCACATTGCCACAACCGTTCCCCCCTTTGGCGATTAGACGCCGGCGGCCGGTGCGGAGTTGCGCCGCGATCCGATTCCAGGGAGGAAGATCGGTCGAGGTGAGTGCATTGAATAGACTGGGAGTCAGGAAGCCGCGCATGCTGAAACACACGGGTCAACGAAACGCGCGAGGAACGCGCTCGGGGGGGCCGCTGCGGGCCGCTGTGGGCTTTCTGGCGTGTCTGCTTGTGGTCTCTGGAGAACACGCAATGGGACAGCCGGCCCCGCACGATCGGGTCGCCATTCAGGTACGGGAGACGCTCGGGCTGCGTCGCTTCGGGTACCCGGTCACAGTTTCCGTACCGATTCCGAGCGGAGCCGTGCGGGAAGCGCAGCAGGTGATCATTGAGCAAGAAGGTCACCCGCTGCGGGGCGTGCAGGTGGACGTGCGCTCTCGGTGGCCGGACGGGTCGTTACAGTGGCTCTGGCTTGCGTTCAACACCAGCCCGGGCCCGTTCGAGGTCCAGAATCTCGTCCTGCGCTTCGGTCCGGATGTCGCTCGCCCGGATCCGGGCGCAGGCGTGGTACGCGAGAACGCGGACAGCTTCGTGCTGCGCGACGTGTATCGCGTGCCGCGCGCGGGACCGAACTTCCTGACATCCATCCGCTACGGCGCGCGGGAGTTCCTGGCGGGACCGGCCCGGTGGTTCTGGAAAGGGAACGCCGGTGCGCCCGAGGAGGCGCTCGAAATCCGCCAGGGCCGCGTGATCAGTGCCGGACCGATCCACGCAGCGGTGGAATTGACCGGGACCGTCGGCGGCCGGGACGTCCCGTTTCGGCTGACGGTGACCCAGCCCAACTCGAAGTCGTGGTTCGATGCGACCCTGGAACTTTCGAACCCGGGCGGGGCAGACGGGCAAATCGGGCTGGTAGTCCCGTACGTCATGGAACGCCGCCCGGTCCTGTATGATTTCGGCGCCGGCAGCTGGATTTACGGGCAGTTGCGCGACGGCGGCCGCGCCATCCTGCGCATCGCTCGCGGCGGCGCCTGGAACCTGCTGGCGCCGCCGGCAACCGCTGGAAGTCCCGTGCAGGAGTACGCCGCGTCCGGTCCTCGGCAGGCGCGTGCCGAAGGTTGGGCCCACGTCATAGATGGCGCGCAGGCGGGCCGCGCCATCGGGTTCGGTTCGCCCTCGTTCATAGACTCGCGCCGTCCCTACACCGGTGAGATTGAGGTCGGGGCGGACGGCGCCACGCGCATGGTGTGGCACGCGGGCAGACGCAGTCGCCTCAAAGTCCAGGCGCTCTATCACCACGTGAGCGATCCGATCCACGTCAGCGCCGCGACAAGTCCTCCGGCGATGCTCTATCCTCTCGCAGTTGCCGTCCCTGCCGAGTGGGTAGAGACCTGCCGTGCGGGCAGAAACCCCCCGATTTTGCCCTGAGTCCGATTCCTGGCGCCGGAAACAGCCGCGCGACGCAGGACCTGGGAACAGATTCTCCCAACATATATCATGAGTAGCGTTGCGGAAGAGCCCGACCGGGCCGGATCGTCACGTGAGGGCCTGGAATGGGTCCCCTGGGCCAGACCCCGAACGAAGTTCCCGGAACGCAAGAATCGAGTGTAGAGCTACCACCATGAGTGAGAGGAGAAAACGCGGAATGTCTATGACGGAAGGGGGCAACCTGCCCGCCGTGCCTGATAGCACCACGCTGCAGTCCGACCGCGGGCGCACCACCATCGCCAACGGCGTGGTTGCGAAGATTGCGGCCCTGGCGGCGCGGGAAGTGGAGGGCGTGCGTCAGCTCGTCTCCATGGGATTGGGTCAGTCGCTCACGGCGGGGCTCGCACGGGTCACGCGCCAGGAGAACCGCGACACCGGAGTGAGCGTCGAAGTCGGCTCGCGTGAAGCCGCCGTGGATGTCCGGATCAGCGCCGACTACGGCGTCAGCATCCCGGACCTGGCGACCGCCGTGCGAAAGAACGTGATCGATCGCGTCGAGGGGATGACCGGCCTGCGGGTCAAGGAAGTCAACGTCGAGGTGCTGGATCTCTACTTCGCAAGCGACGAGCCGATCCCCGAGGCTGCTCCGCGCCGCGTGGAGTGAGTTCCGACTGATTGTGTTGGGACGCCCGTGCATCCGTGCGGGTGTCCCAGTACGATCTGGAAGGCCCGCAAATGCAAGGCCCAACTCGTCTCCTCGCGCTGCTGCTCACCCTGGTGTGCCTGGGGGCGGCCACATTCGTGCTTTGTGCTGCACTGGGGTTGTACCCGTCCAGCCAGATCGCCGGGCTCGGCATCTTGCGCACCTGGGCTGAGCAACTCAACCGGTTGGCGACCGAGCAGTCACTGCTCATCTACGGGGGAGTGGCCGTGTCGGGAGCCCTGGGCCTGGTTGCGGCGCGCGGCGCATTCGGCAACTCCGATCGCGATGGGACGCTGGTCATCCAACAACGGGATCTCGGCTCTACGAGTGTGTCGCTGGTCGGCCTGCGTCGCCTGGCCGTTCATGTTGCCGACGATATTCCCGGGTTGGAGCGAGTCGCCAACGTCGAGGCGCGGGTGAAACGAAAGCGCGTGAGTTTTCACTATGCCCTCCTCGTCAAGCCGGACGCCAACGTCCTTCGACTGGAGGAGGAACTCCGTACTCGACTGGTCACTGCCATCGAGAACCACATCGGCCAACCCCGGCAGGAGACTCGTGTGGACGTCCATACCCGGGTCGCCTCCAAAGACCTCGCAAGAAAGCGTGTCCGATGATCGAACTTCGACTGAAGCACGTGTGTGCCCTCCTGGCGATCTTCTTCGGATGGGTTGCCCTTCGCTACGGCTTTAAAGAAGCCGTATTTATCGGCGCGCTCGGCGCACTCGGCTGGTTCGTGGGACGCTTCCTCGAAGGGGAGGTGGACCTGCCGATCTTGCATCGCTCCCGCCGCGACTTTACCGACATCGAGTAGGACTTGCGGGGAAACTCGCCTGCTGACATTGCCGGACCGAGCCGAAACACTCAGTGAAGCTGGTGCAGCGCATCTGTTCCGGACCGGGTAAAAAGAGAGTACCGGGGGAAATTCGCCCGGCATCCGCTTCAGGAGTGCCCCTTTGGGGTCGGGGCGACCGGCACCTCCCGGAAACTCGGAGAGGGAATTCGGGCGCTCAGAGTGCATTGTATGCTGTGCGGCGTTTCTTCGGACGCGCCATCACAATGACGGTTCGGCGTCCGGCCGAGCCCAACAGCGAGCCGGCAGCATCCGGGGCAGGCATTCTGCACCGGCCGTAGCGTGCGCCCTGCGTGCGCCGCGGTCCCGCTGTCCGCCGAGGACGTACGAATGGCAGTCGAGGAGAGCCGAGGGAAGGCCGCCCGCAATGGGGCGCCCGCCGAATTGCAAGCAATTCAGCTCTCGGAGTCCGTGCAGACGCAGATCCGTGAGCACCTGGAAAGCGGTGAGACGCTTCAGGTCGCCGCCGAGACCGACATGGTCCTTCCGGGGGCATTCGGCACTTCCTATCTCGTCGCGACGAACCGACGGATCTGTGTGTTCTCCCCGAACGGGCAGGGGCTTGTTCAGAAGGCCAGCCTGGCATTGGAGAACACCATCCGGCTGGAGCAGCGAGATGGTTTGGGGAGTAGCCTGCTTCAGGCCTGTACCGCCGAAGGCGCCATCCCCCTGATCCGCTATACCGAGGCGTGCCAGGCGGCGATTGAGAGCGCCACGGAGCGGCTCAAGGCCCTCCTCCCGGAGGAGGATCGCCAGGAACGGGAAGACCGTTACCACGGCGAGGCCTATGAGCGCAAGCTGAGGCAGCGGACCATTCCGTGCCCCAAGTGCGCCAAGCCGATGCCGCGCTGGATGCAGCTCTGCCCGGACTGTGTGGACAAACGGCAGCTCCTCGCGCGGCTGATTCAGCGCTCGCGGATGTACGCGCGGCCCATCTTCCAGACGTTTTTGCTCACCGCGATCCTCCGTTTTTGCGCCATCTATCCCGCCGAACTGCAGCGCTCCCTCGTGGATGACGTCTTGAAAGTCAAGGCGACCGGATTCCAGGTGCTCCAGGTGCATACCGACAAGCTCATCTGGGTCATGGGGATCCTCGCGGTTGTGCGCATCGTGCAGGCGGTGGTGAGCGGCTGGCAGCAGTACATCATGACCTGGCTGGGCGAGAAGGTAACCAACGACCTCCGCCTGGACATCTACACCCACTTGCAGAAGTTGGGCGTGAACTACTACGACCAAAAGGAAACCGGCTGGATTATGGACCGTGTCACGGGGGACACGGCCACCCTCCAAGGGTTCATGACGGACACGCTCCAGCGCACGGTGGTGAACGTGGTCACCCTCATCGTGATCGCCGTCATGATGTTCCAGAGCAACGCTTTGCTGGCGTTTCTCGCGCTGATTCCGGCGCCCATCGTCTGCATCATGAGCTCGTTCTTCATGCACCGGACGCACAAGATCTGGCACTGGGCCTGGCGCCGCCGGTCGCGCATGTTCGCCCTGCTCTCCAATGTGCTTCCCGGTGTGCGGGTCGTGAAGGCGTTCGTCCAGGAAGATCGCGAGTTCGATCGCTTCGAGAAGCAGAGTATGGAGTACATGGATGCGCGTGTGGACGCGGCCCGCACGTTCGCGGGTTTCAGCCGGGACACGCAGCTCATCATGGCGCTCTCAACACTGGCTATCTGGGGCTACGGCGGCTACCTTGCCCTCCTGCAAGATGCCGGCATCCGCAGCACCGGGGTGACCATCGGCGTGCTGGTCATGTTCATGACCCTCGTAGCGCAGTTCTACTCGCCGCTGCAGGAGCTCACGAACATGAGTCAGCAGCTTCAGCAGGCCGCCACCGCCGGCCAGCGCGTGTTCGAGGTGCTTGACACCAACCCGGATATGACGGACGACTCCGACGCGGTGGAATTGGACTCCATTGCCGGAAAGGTCGAGTTTGACCACGTGACCTTCAGTTACGACGAGCGCCGCCCGGTGCTGAAGGACATCACGTTCACCGCCGAGCCCGGCCAGATGATCGGTCTGGTAGGGCCGTCCGGCGCCGGGAAAAGCACGACGATCAATCTCATCTGCCGGTTCTACGATGCGACCAGTGGGACGGTCCGAGTGGACGGGCACGATGTGCGGGACATCTCACTCCGGTCGCTGCGCCGACAGATCGGCATCGTGCTGCAGGAGCCCTTTCTGTTCCACGGCACCATCGCCGATAACATTGCCTACGGGTGTCCGGATGCACCGATGGAAGACATCATGCGGGCCGCCAAGGCGGCAAACGCACATGACTTCATCTTGCGTTTCCCGGACGGCTACGACTCGATGGTGGGTGAACGCGGCGCGCGGCTCTCCGGGGGTGAACGCCAGCGGATCTCCATCGCCCGTGCCATCTTGAAGAACCCGCGCATCCTCATCCTGGACGAAGCGACCTCGTCGGTGGACGTTGAGACCGAGAAGCAGATCCAGGAGGCGATCGGCCGCCTCGTTCAGGGCCGCACGACCTTCGCCATCGCCCACCGGCTGAGCACCCTGCAAAACGCCAACAAGTTGCTGGTGCTGGAGAAGGGGCGGCTGGCGGAACAGGGGACGCACCAGGAGTTGCTGGCGATGGAAAGCGGCGTGTTCCGGCGCCTGGTAGACATCCAGAAGGAGCTCGCGGAAGTCGTGGGGGTCGGAGGCTGAACATGCACCACGGCACGCAGAAGGGGGACCTCCGAATCTTCGATTCGCGCAAGATCCGCTTGCGCCTGGATCGGGACAACCGGCTCCAGCTCGAAATCGGGATTGAGGAGCGGCACGGTCCCGTGACGATTGTGCGGAGCCTGCCGCTCACGCAAGCCGATCGCTTCCTTTCCCTACAGGACGAAGAAGGGGAAGAGATCGGCTTAATCCGGGATCTCAATGAACTGGACCCTGAGAGCCAGAAGGCAGTCACTGCCGAATTGGAGCTGGGGTACCTGCAGCCGCAGGTGACGGCCATCGAGAAAGTGGATGCCCGCCATGGGGTGATCACCTGGCACCTGGTCACCGACATGGGGCCACGCGTGATTCACGTCCGAGATCGGTCTCACATCCGTACCCTTCCCGGCGGGCGCACAATCCTCACGGACATCCACGAGGGGAAGTACGAAATCCCTCCCCTCGACCAGCTCGACGCGAAGAGTCGCGGCTGGTTGGAAATCGAAACGTAGGCCGGAACCCTCGGCCCGGGGCGGGACATCCGCCCTGCGCCTCCAATGGCTGTGGTCCGGCGCCTATGGTAGGGGCATCTCTTTTCTTTGCAGCCCGGCAATATCGGGCTGCAGGATCTTCATACCGATGAAGCGCTTCGGCGCTCGCATCAGGTACGTGCGCAGCGGTTCCTCCACCACCTTCTTTCGGGTCTGACTCGCGTGCCGGAGTATCACAACGCCCTCTTTCCGGAACAGAAACCCGAGGTGTCCCGCAACGATGTCCGGCCGATCCAGCACGAACAGGGCGATGGCGCCATGCGGCAGACGATTCGCCTCGCGCATCGCGGACGCACGCGGCAGGTAGCCGGTCTGCACATCTTGAGCCCGAATAGGGGAGAGCGCGGCGTCCGTTCCGCGGCTGGCTAGAAAGTGGGGCAAGTCAATGCGCCGCCGGTCCACCCGCAGCGGCGCGTGCAGCCGGCCCGTGATATCGCGCACCGGCCAGGGGCTCTGCAGCCAGTCCGGGTCGCAGTAGTGGTAGCGATTCTCCAGCCGAACGATGCCGTTCCGGTACCGCAGCCTGCGAATCCGGACCGCAAACTCGGACAGCGATGTGGAGAGCGCCTCCGCCATCACCTGCTCGACGTAGGTCTGGCAGTCCACGCAGTCCGGGCGCGCGATCGGGTCTGGATCGGGCCCCGTGCCTTCCCCCAGACAATCCAATCGGTAAGGCACGCCCAGATAGCGGCGGCTGATCCGATCCAGCCGGTCAGGACTGACGGCATCCGGGGGCGCTTTCCAGGCACCCGGCGCGGCTGCACGGGGAGCACGCCCGGGAGCCTGATCCGAAAACTGTGCTCGGGCCGCGAGCGTCGTGGAACAAGTGATCGCGGCAAGGAGAGCGGGCACGGCCGGTGACGCTCCCCTCCTTCTCCCGGCCGGACTGAAGGGACGAGGGACCCGTCGCCCGGACTCGCTCAACCGCATGCTCATTCAAGATCCCTCTGGCGCCGTGCCCGTTCGGCGAGCCGGCGCAGACGCGCGACAATCTCGGGGTGGTCCGCCGCGACATTCCGCTGCTCGGTCGGATCGCTTTCCAGGTCGTACAGCGCCGGCGGCAAACCCGGATCCGGTCCGCGGAGCCCCGGATAGGTGCTCGGATGCGCCTGTTCGTACGGCGCGAGAAGGCGCACCCCGTCCGGCGCACGGGGGTCGCGATACGGTTCGTCCGGCTGCCAGACGCGGTTCTGCGCCGGTCCGCTCGGCGGCGTCAGCAGTAGTTTCCACCTGCCCAGGCGAACCGCGGCCAGTCCCTGCGCGTTGGTGATGAAAATGGGCCGTTCCGGGATCCGGCTCCCGGCCCGGAGCCGGGGGAGCAGATCCACGCCATCCATGATTCGTCCTGCCGGCGCCTCGATGCCTGCCGCCCCCAGTGCGGTCGCGAACAGGTCGGGCAGCGAGCCCGGATCGGCAATGACCTGGCCCGCCGGGATCTTGCCGGGCCAGCGCATCAGCAGCGGCTCGCGCACGCCGCCCTCCCACGCCACGCCCTTCATCCCCCGCAGGCCGCCGGAACTGCCCCCATACCAGGGTCCGTTGTCGCTGGTGAAGCAGATGAGGGTGTTGTCGTCCAGGCCCAGCGATCGCACGCGATCCAGCACCCGCCCGACGTTTGCGTCCAACTCAGAGATCACATCGCCATACAATCCGTCGCCGGATTTCTTGTAGAACTCCTCTGAGGCTGCCAGCGGCTTGTGCGGCATGGCATGGGGGAAGTAGAGGAAGAACGGGCTCTCCCGGTGGCGCTCAATGAACGACAGGGCCCGATCGGTGTAGCGCCGGGTGAGTGTCGCCTGGACCACCGGATACTCGATTACCCGATCTCCGTCTATCAGCTCCACCCGATGCATGTCGTTGCTGTACAGGATGCCCAGATACTGGTCGAATCCGCGCTGCAGGGGCCGAAATGGAGGGCGGTGGCCCAGATGCCACTTCCCGATGCACGCAGTACGGTACCCTGCTGAGCGGAAGAGGTCACCCAGCGTGCGTTCGCTCTGTGGGAGCCCGAGCGCGTCCAGTTCCGGACGCCCGGCCGGGTCCGCAATCGGCAGCGGGTTGCCGGTAAAGCCGTACCGGAACGGATACCGTCCAGTGAGCAGGGCGGCCCGCGAGGGCGCGCAGTAGGGACACGCGGCGTAGAACTGGGTGAAGCGGGCGCCCTCTCGCGCCATCCGATCCAGATTCGGGGTGCGGAATTTCGGGTGGCCGTAGCAGCCCAGGTCGCCCCAGCCCAGATCGTCCGCGAGAAACAGGATCACGTTCGGCCGGCGAGGGGCCGACTCCTCGCGGGCCGCGGCCGGCGCCCACCAGGCCAGCGCCGCGCAGATGAGCAGCACGAGCAGCCCCGCCTGCGGACGAGGCCTCGGGCGCCCGGGCAGCCGAGGCGGCCACCGTGCGCCGGTCTCACTCATTGCGCCCGACCTCCACGTACTCCACGCCGGCCGTAGCGGTTCCCGTCGCCAGCCAGGCTTCCAGTCGGGCGGGCCCGCGCGGAAGGATCACATTTCGCAGGGTGTACCGCTCAGCGCCGGCAGGCACGTCGCGACGCTCCTCGATGCCTCCCAGACGCACGACCGCCTCCCGTTGCACGTTCGCGACCCCGAAGCGAAACGTGATTCGGTACCGTGCGGCGCGTTCCACCTCCACTTCCCAGTGGCCCAGCGAGTCGGCAGCCCATCCGGCGCGCGGCCCGCGCCAGTCTTGCCGCGTGAGGGTCACCGGATTCTCGCGGCGCGAGCCGAGGTGGATGCGCGGCGGGTCGTACCCCCGTTCTGCGCTGACTTCGCGATACCAGGCCCGGTACTCCCCGCGCAGGCGTGCGACGACCTCGGGGTGCGTCGCTGCCACATCGCGCGCCTCGCCCGGATCGGCCGCCAGGTCGTAGAGTTCCTGGCCGTTGACGAGTTTCCAGCGCGCCGTCCGCGCTGCGGCGGAACGGAACGGTTCCGGCCGGTCCCCCCGGTGCCACTGAAAGAAAAGCGTGCGATCCGGCCAGGTCGGGTTCCCGCCCCTAAGCAACGGCAGCAGGCTGCGACCATCCAGCTTCACCCCGACCGGCGGGGGCACGCGGCACGCATCGAGCAACGTGGGGAACAGGTCGAGATGCGCCGCCATCCGGTCCACTTTTGCAGGCGACAGCGTCCCGGTCCATCTCACGAAGCAGGGCACATGGATGCCGCCCTCGTACACGGCCCCCTTGAGTCCGCGAAACCCCGCCACGTAGCGTCGCTGCTGCGGCCCGTTGTCGGTGAGGAATACCACGATCGTGTCGCGCTCCAGTCCCAGTTCGCGCACCCGCCCGAGTACCCGCCCCACGTTTTCGTCTACCTGCGTCACCATCGCGTAGACCTTCGCGGTGACTTCATCCAGGCCCGCGGCACGGTACGGGGCCACCCGGGTGTCGTCCACTTCCAGCGGTGTGTGGGGGGCATTGTAGGGGACATAAGCGAAGAACGGACGGCGCCGGTTCCGCGAAATGAAACGCAGCGCCGCGTCCGTGAACAACTCCGTGCAATAGCCCTCGAACGACTGCGCCCGTCCGTTCTCCAACAGCACCGGGTCCTGATAGTGATTGCCGGGGGGATCGGAGGGCTGGGTCAGACCGCCGCCGGTGCAAACGAGCGCTTCCTGAAACCCCTGATCTAACGCCCGCAGCGGGTAGTTGTCGCCCAGGTGCCACTTGCCGAAGATACCCGTGCGGTAGCCCGCATCACGAAACACTTCGGCGAGGGTGACTTCCGCGGGGTCCATCAGCGCGCGGCCCAGGAACGTATCCACCACTCGGGTGCGGTAGGAGTATCGTCCCGTCATCAGGCTGGCGCGGGTGGGAGCGCACACGGGATTCACACAGAACTGGGTAAACTGCACGCTCTCGCGCCCGAGTTGATCCAGATGCGGCGTGCGGATTTTCTCATTGCCGTGCAGTCCGAGATCGCCGTAGCCCTGATCGTCCGTGATGAAAACCAGCACGTTCGGACGGCGGTCCCGACCCGCGGAGGGTAGCGCGAGAAGTGCAGCAGCGACGAGTAGGAGCAGCAGGAACTGTGGACGTGTCATCGTGAGGAAAAGCCGGTGGGCGAGGGGCCAGACGGGATCGAATGGGTTGTCATGCCCATTGTAGCACCGTGTGGAGACACCGGCGCGGCGCACCCATTCCGGACCCGCAGCGAACGCAATCAAGTTTGGAACGTAGATGCCAGAGAATCTTGCAATCGGGATCACTCGTTCCCATTCCCTGCACGGCAGCAGCACCAGCCCTGTGGAGTCCGGCAACTCCGATTGCCGGTCCAGACCAGCACAACGTACCCGAGCCACGCACGTAAGTAAGTGGACCCACCCAGCGCAACCCATTCACTGAACGGCAGCAGAACCAGCCCTATGGAGTCCGGCAACTCCGATTGCCGATCCAGACGTCGTGCTCCCCGGCGCGATGGGCGCCCTGCGGCGCACGGTGCTCCTCTGCACAGCGATGGTTCACCGCTTCGGTGATCTGAACCCGGGCGCCCTGACGCTCGCAAACGACGAAGATGCTGCCGGCCCACTCGGGGAGCGACCGGTCGAGCCGCTCCACCTTCCCGTGAGAGCAATGATGATCGGGCTTGATGTGCCGATGCTCGAGCCTGCGGGCGGCGCATCCAGTCGGAAAACGCCCCGCTGGGGGCACCAGGCCCGTACCGGCAATCGGAGTTGCCGCACTCCACAGGGCGGCGCGCGTCGCTATCACCGAGGCGGGGGAAACGAGGGGTCGGATAGCGAACTGTGTCCTGTCAGACGTTGCCCTCGCGTGTGGCTGGGCGGCGGCATTCCAGTCGCTCCAGAGGGCCGGAGGTATGACCCAAGCCTGTGCGCCGCACCCCTCACCGGATCCGCGACGGGCGGATGCTGGATCTCGTCTTCCACCTGCCGCCGGGGCCCTCCCTGATATCCGGAGCCATCCCGAAGACTCCAGGGATGTACTGGCTGGAGATCGGCGGCGCCGGGATTCCGGGGCCCGCGGAGTACCGGATCATGACGCTGGCGGCAACCCGATAGCCATTGAGGCGGCGAGCGACACTCAGCGAAATGCGGTGGGGGTCAGGCCGCACCGCGCACCTGTATTCCCGCGCCCCGACTACGGAGGCACTCCCGCAGACAACTCGATTCAGAAAAGTGCGCACGCACGGCGCCCTTCGCATCGGCAAACGGAGTTGCCGGACTCCACATCGGCGGGCGGTCCCGATACGGGCGGGCGGGCGCCGGAAGGCGGCAAACGGAGTTGCCGGACTCCACATCGGCGGGCGGTCCCGATACGGGCGGGCGGGCGCCGGAAGGCGGCAAACGGAGTTGCCGGACTCCACATCGGCGGGCGGTCCCGATACGGGCGG
>SXGS01694419.1_pt1 | contig 17976 bp, 19 predicted proteins | sample 3174681 | NCBI WGS metagenome assembly SXGS01 (sample SAMN11356861, study PRJNA531348) | freshwater metagenome | isolation source: freshwater sample F1-80 | place: China: Fuxian Lake, Yuxi | collected 2017-12-25 | reverse complement strand
AGTGGCGTAGCGCACCGATAAACCTATGAGTACACAAGTTCACGAGTGCTCACGAACTTGTCTGCCTAAAAGGCGACAGAGCCTGGAGTCTTACTCCGCTTTGCGCTCGCGCTTTTCACGACGACGTGACGTTTTCTCTTTCGCGATCTGATTGACCACATCATCGTACCGCGATGAAGACGAAGTGGAGGCTTGAGTTGCCTCTCCGGAGCTACCACCCGAGACGCCGCCACTCAGCGCACCGTTTGCCAACGGACGCGGCTTCTTCCCGTCAGAGAGCTGCTTCTTCTGTCGGATCTCCAAACGGATATAGCCGCCGCCTTGACCTTTGCGGTCGCCAGCACTTCGGTCATCGAAGCGAGCTGCCGACTTGCCCGTAACGTCGACTGACGGATTCTCGAGCGAGTTTTGAATCTTGGCCTGAACGAGATCGAGTCGCGATTCAGCCACGTTCTTCGCCACGATGTGATTTTGCCCAGGAACACTTTGGTCGAACACGACCGAAGTGACGATGACGTCGGAATCTTCGAGTCCGGTCGTCACGCCCTTCACTCGTTCCATCACGTTGATGAACATGCCGTTCGGATTCGCGGTTCCTGCATGAAAGAGTTGATTATCAGGAATCTCAAAGACAACTGAATCGGCTGTCACGTTCACGCTGCTGGCGTGTCCTCCGAGCTGCTCGGCCATGTGAGCCATCACGACCTTCTTCATTCCCATCGCCATGATGTTCGGCGTGCGATCCACCGGCGTAACGAAAGATTGGAAGACCTTCAGCGGCTCATTGATGAGATCGAGGAATAACTTTTCGAGCGTCAGTTCCACGCCGTAGTTATTGAATTGGTATTCGATGACCGAAGGCGAAGAGAAGTAGTCCGAGATCGCCTTCTTCGATTGCTCACTCTGGGTTGAAAGAAGCCACATAACCAAGAAGAAGGCCATCAACGCCGTCATGAAGTCGGCGAAGGCAACCTTCCATGCACCACCGTGGGCGCCGCCGCCGTTGATGGTGATTTTCTTGATGACGATCGTTGGCTTCTTCTCGGCCACAGGATCCTACCTCTTTTGGCTTACGCCGCTTTCTTTGCGCCCTTGGTAGCCGCATCGAGTTCAGAGAACGAAGGACGGTCGTGCGGGAAAATCGTACGACGAGCATACTCAACGCAAACGAGCGGAGGAGCTCCACGTTGCAGGCTCACGAGCGCCGCTTTCATAACTTGTAAGTAGCGACCTTCCGCTCCGATATCCGCCGACATCTTCGCTGCCGTCGGAGAAACGAATCCGTAACACACCAAAACCCCGAGGAACGTTCCGACGAGGGCGGCACCGACGGACTTACCGATGACTTCCGTCCCTTGATCGAGAAGGCCCATCGTGTGAACGATACCCAAGACGGCAGCAACGATCCCGAGACCCGGAAGAGCTTCGGCAACCGCGTTGATCGCGTGCTGCGCGTGGTGCTCTTCTTCGTGGATAACTTTGATGTCCTGATCGAGAAGGTCGTCGACATCGTATTGCGAGAGATCCGCCGAGAGCGTGATCTTCATCGTGTCGCAAAGAAAGTCGACGGCATGATGGTTTTTGAGGAAGGTCGGATACTGCTTGAAGATCTCGCTCTTCTCCGGCTCTTCGATATGTCGTTCCACCGCTTGCGGACCGTCTTTACGGAAGATTTGGAAAAGCTGAAACATCATTTGGAGAAGTTCGAGATACTCGGCTTTGCCGGGACCTTTCCCGAACCAAGCGTGAATGGCTTTTTGAAACGCCATCTTCACCGTGGACATCGGGTTCCCGATGACCATCGCGCCGAGAGCCGCACCGAAAATGATGACAACCTCTGACGGCTGCCAAAGGATGTGCAAGTGACCGCCGTGCGCGACGTACGCACCGAACACGCACAACAGAACGATTAATGCGCCTACTGCTCCCATTGTTGCACCTCGTATTCTTCATCGGATGCGAGAGCGTCTCGTTTGAGAGCACCTCGACTCCACGCGAGAAATCGCGACTTCGGTCCGAGCGAGTAGCCAGCCTAACGTCGAAAGTAAACTCTGTTCGTTTTCTACCTAGGCCCGACCCTGGAAGAGCTTTTGACCTTGTTGCTCCCGCGACTTCACATTTTCGCCATCGTTCGTGAGAATCGATTCTGAACCCGTTGAAAAACTTGAGGCACCTTCGCAGATGAAAAAGAAAGCTCCGGGAACTTCCGTACATTTCTCTCACCTATTTTCGCTCGCTTCCCTCCTTGCGCTCGCGGCCTGTGCGTCGACTCCCCAAAAGCACTATGGCTACGCCGATTGGAAAGCCAAAGTCGGTCGTCGTCCAGCGGATGAAGGTACGCACAAGCCAGTTGACGGAATCATCTGTGACGTCGACTTCAGCGGAAAGACTCCGAACTATGTTCTCAACGCGGCATCCGTCGGCGTCTTCCCGGTAGCCGGCGGCAAGAGTCGCATCTTCGTTCTTCGCTACAACAATGAGGGTCGTGAGATCGCGTCAGCAGATCGCGTCCTTTGCGAGAAAAAAGGGGTTAGCGCCACTCTCGATAAAGAGACGCATCGTTACGAATGTGGCTCCGTCACAATTGATGTGCCCTACAACCTCGAATACCGTGGCCGCGTCGCGATTCGCGGTGAAGATGAAGCGTTTTGGCGCGAGAGTCCGAGCGGGACCTTCGAAATCGGCAACTGCATGAAAGACAAGCTTTACGTGGAGAAATCGCGTCTCTAAACTGGGCCGCATGCCGACTCTCGTTTTCTTGCGCGGCCTCAACACTTGGGGCGATGACGACATTCACGTAGGACCACTTCGCTACGGGCCGATGCACGCCCAGCTCGAAATCGCGTTTCGAGAGCGTGGGGTCGACTTCATTCCGCTTACGGGCATTGGTGCAGGCTCACCCGAAATTTTAGCCGAGCGTTCGGCAAAACTTCTGGAGCCGATTTTGGCAGCAGACCCCTCACGTAAAATTCACCTCCTCGGGCATTCGACCGGTGGGCTTGTGGGCCGCGCGTTAGCAACGCTCCCCGCCTTCGAAGATCGCGTGCGATCGATCATCACGATCGGAACGCCTCACCGCGGGGCCTTTGTCGCAACCTTAGGAGTTGATTTCGATAAGCGAAGTCCGTGGCTCTACCGACTCTTCACGGCAGTGGGTTACGACACGAGAAAAAAGGTCGAGGTCCTTCGCCACCTCACTCCCGATTACGTCGAAGACTTCAACCGCCGCTTCCCCTCGCGATCGGACCGCCGAGAGATTTCACTTCTGTGCGACGTTCCGCGCACGGAAATTTCTCCCTTTTATAAATGCGTTTACGGTCGTCTCCATCCTATGTCGGGCACTACTCGGCCTGCGAGCGATGGATTCATCTGGTGTGAAAGTCAAAAATGGGGCGAGGTGGTGGGCCCCTTCGCTCTCGATCACTTCGCCCAGCTAGGTTGTTATCCTTTAGCGAATCGAAGTAACCAAAAGCGACTCTCAAACGAATTCCACCGTATGGTCGACGCGGTCGTTCAACTCATTTCCCAATGAGCGTGTCTCAATCCGAGACGCAAAAACGGACTCCCTCTTCGAGGCCAGGTGGTATATTGAAAAGAGGCGCATGAAAAATTTGAATCGTCCGAATTACGCGGTCTTTTCGCTTCTAAATCTGCTCTTGGTGCTGAGCTTTGCCTGCGGCATTGCGCTCCCGTCTTCCGCTTCCGCGTTTGGAGAAAACAAAGGCCAATCCGCGGAGATTCTTACTGACCCCCTCACGGCGCGCGCTCGCCTACAACCTTCGAAAATCGAAGCAGGTGGAACAACAGATCTCCTGATCGATCTTGAGTTGGCGGACACGTATCACGCCTACCTCGACCGTTTCAAATTGGTCGTCGAATCGCCCGATGATTTAAAACTCGCGCCTTTCAAAGTCGCACCGATCGTGAAGTTCATGGACACGGTCACAAAATCCGAGAAAGAGGGCGTCTCGGGGAAATCGCTGATGAAAGCGTTGATCGAAGTCCCGGAAGGCTTCAACGCCGGTGCTCACGTTGCAAAATTCAAACTGACCTATCAAGCTTGCACCGATGAACATTGTCTTTTTCCAAAAACGATTTCGATTCAAGCTCCGTTCACCGTTGTGAGCGGCGCAACGGGTGCGGCGGCATCAGTCGGACCGGCAACACCCACGACGCCGATCGCACCATCAACGGCGAGTGATTTCCAATCCGCTTTGAGCAAAGGTCTCTTCTCGGCGTTTCTCTTGGTTTTCGTCGTTGGCTTTCTTACGGCGCTCACTCCCTGCATCTATCCGATGATTCCCATCACCCTTGCAGTTCTAGGCGCGCGTTCAAAAGAGCAGTCGCAGTTGAAGAGCTTCTCAATCGCGGTCGTTTACGTTTTGGGAATCGCGCTCACGTACGCGATCCTCGGCGTTGTCGCTGCTTCCACTGGCGCGCTCTTTGGTTCTGCCCTAAGCAATATCTGGGTGGTCACGGGTCTCGCGTTGATCTTCATCGCGATGGGTTTGAGCATGTACGGCTTCTTCGAAATTCAAGCTCCCGCTTTCATTCGCAACAAACTCGGGTCGGCACGGACAACCTCGGGTTACGGCGGAGCTTTCGCCACCGGCCTCATTGCCGGAGTCGTCGCAAGCCCGTGCGTGGGTCCCGTGCTCGTCAGCGTTCTCGCTTACATCGCCCAAACAAAAAGCCTTTATCTTGGCTTCTTCCTCCTCTTCACCTTCGCGATCGGGATGGGCTTGCCTTTTCTCGTTCTCGGGATGTCGAGCTCTCTCATCAATAAGATTCCCAAAGCCGGTCCTTGGATGGAATCCGTAAAATTCGTTTTCGGAACCGTCATGGTGGGAATGGCATTTTATTACATCAAGCCACTTTATCCCGTTTGGCTCTTTCACTTACTCCTGGGCCTTGCGATCATCATGGTTGCAAGTGTCTTTGGCGCCTTCGATCCCGACTCGCACGCAACGCTTCGCATGCGTTTACGTAAAGGCATGATGCTCGCCGCGTTCTTCATCGGCGTTGCGTTTTCAACAGTCGGGGTGTTGGCATTCGCGGGCGTGAACCTCCAAGCGGATTCGATCGCGTTAAGCGAAAAAATCGAACATTTGGCGTGGAAGCCCTACTCGCTCGCAGCGGTAGAAGAAGCTCAGAAGAACGGTAAGCCCGTGTTGATCGACTTCACCGCTGAGTGGTGCGGAGCCTGTAAAGAGCTTGAGCGCTACACGTTCTCCGATCCGCGCGTGCGCGAGGCGAGTCAGAAGTACGAACTGCTTCGATTCGACGCGACGGAAGAGACTCCGGCCGTAAAAGAAGTTCTGGCTCGCTACGGAATCATAGGTCTACCGACCCTGCTCTTCTACGACAAAAACGGAAAAGCCCGCACGGAGCAAACCGTAACGGGCTTTGAGAAGGCCGATCAGTTCCTGCAACGCATGCAGACCGTCGCTCCCTAATTCTTAGCGTCGCTTTGCGAGTTCCGCGCGCGCTTCCTCGAGCGCCGCCGTTGCGTTGTGAAGAGCCATCTCTTGCTCGGAGACAAGACGCTGCAAGCTCAACAATCGATTTTCGAAATTGCGAATGATCGTGTTGTGACGATCCACGAGCTCTTGAACTTTGCTATCGCTCACCTTGCGCTCGTTCACTTTCGCCATGATTTGCGCGGCACGTCCCGCGTTCTCTTGGTTCTGTTGGTTTTGCACTTCCTCCATGCGAAGGATCGCTTGCGAGAAACGCTCAAGACGTCCGTGCGTTGTCCGACCGAGCTCTTCCATCTTCATGCTCAATGAATCCGTGCGTTTCTCCATCTGCAGAAGCGCCACTTTCAGCGTGTTGATCTGGTGCTCAATCGCCTTCACGTCAATCGCTGGATACGGGATTTGCTTGTTCGATTGCGGGGACTCGGATCTTCCCATGATGCCTGCCGCGGGCTTCGTCGGATCAACGGGCTGACCCATTTTTTCGATGGGAGTTTGGTTGCCGAAAAGTTGAGGATTTAGTTCGCGGTGCATGCTCATTCTTCGATCCTTCCTTGGATGAGGCCTTGGATGGCCATTGCTGATGCCGTGAATTGGCCTCGGATCGGCCTTGAACCAGACTTCGCTGACGACTTCGCGCCGAAAGCCCCAGATTCACGCCCGAAGTTCACGCCATCCCTTTATTGGCGCGAATTTGCTGGACGGAGTCAAGAATCCTTCCTATCAATTGAGCATGGCGCACGTAACAGCATTAGCTCAGCATATTTTGTCGTTAGAACCCGATAAAGATGCCGCGCGTCTGTGCTTCTATCATTATCTAAAAAACCTCTGCGATGCCACCGAGCCCGTGAACTCCGAACTGCTCAACCGGTTCTTCTGCCGCGCGCTCATGTTCAGCCACTGGCAGACCAACAAGCTCGGACTCTTCAACGAAGTTCGCAACATCGTTCAGCACTATCAAGACACGCACCGCATGGCTTTGCCCGTCGGCGAAACGATTCAACCCGAAGACCTCCAGGTCGTTCCGGTTGAAAACATGCGCACGCTCGAGCTCGTGATCGCACGTTATCTGCAGCGCACGGCCAGTCCTTTCGACCAGATTCGCGCCATTCCCGAGGGCAATGACCGCGTTGTGGCAATTACCCTGCAGGGCGACCGAAGCCTCCGGGTCACGGTCTTCCCGAAAGTTCTCGCGATCCGTGAGGGCGAGCTCACGCCGTTGAATCTTGATTTCACGCTGTATTATTCAAACGAACTAGGTCTGCACCAGACCATCGTCCAACAGATCGAGATCGGCCCGCACACGGCTGCACGGTTTAAGATGACGCCCGAAGGAATCAAAGGCGCCATCGTTCGTGGATACACCTTTCAACGGTACGCGGAGATGGATGGCGGAAGCCTCCACCGCTACCCGGTGCTCTTTTATCCGCTGAAGCGTCTAGAGCAGTTCTTCGTGAATCGCAAAAGCGATCCGATGTATATCGAGCTCACCGGCCTGTTGGAAAAAGCTCTCGATCTGATGAGTCAGGACCACCCCGAGGCTGTTAAGTTTGCAGAAGCAGCGCTCGAGCGCGGGCGACTTGCGCTCGAACACATTTTCCCTGATGACAAGCTGGTGCGTTTACTGATTATCAATTTAGAGAAAACGCTGGCATTGGAAGCGGCTCGAACCGGGCGTGCTCCCTTGGGCGGTCCCGATTCTTCCGCAGACGCAGGCTCCGGCGCTCAAAGTGCGCCCCAAAACCCTGACCTCGACGGCCTCGAAGAGATCGACCTGACGGCCCATTGAGGACCTGTCCCCGAGCTAGAAACTTCCCGGCCGGCAAAATCCGAAAGACGACAATATGGCTACCGAACAAAGACCTCCGTCAAAATCCTTCCGCAAAAACGACGACTCTGCAGCCCCTGGCGAAGCGATCCGTTTGAATAAATATCTCTCAGAGTGCGGCATCGCGAGCCGCCGCAAAGCGGATGAGCTGATCGGCGAAGGCGCCGTGATGGTCAACGGCAAGAAAGTTTACGAACTCGGAACACGCGTTGTTCCCGGGCAAGACCGCATCACGGTCAGCGGTAAACCCGTGAAGCCGCCGGCGCACAAGGTTTACATTCTCTTCCACAAACCGAAAAACGTAGTGACGACGATGGATGACCCCGAAGGTCGCCCGACGATCGCCGATTATTTCGAGCGACTCCCCGTGCGGGTCTTCCCTGTCGGTCGTCTCGACTGGGACACCGAAGGCATGATCCTCCTCACGAACGACGGAGAGTTTGCGCAAAAGGTGAATCACCCGAGCCAAGAGATCCTCAAAACTTATTTAGTCAAAGTCGATGGTCGCCCGACGGACGAACACTTCGAGCGCTTGCGCCGTGGTGTTTCGGTTGTTGGCGGCAAGGTCAACGCTCGTCACGTCGAACGCATTCGTCGCGGCGATAGCGATAAGTACGATTGGATCAAGGTCATGATCGGCGAAGGTAAAAACCGCCAGGTCCGCCGCATGTTTGAGAAGATCGGCTTCGACGTCCTGAAGCTTCAGCGCGTAGCGATCGGTCGCCTACGCATGCCTGGAAGCCTGAAGCGCGGGGAGTACGTCTTCCTCACCGAAGCCGGCGTTAAGAAGATCTTCGAAGTTGAAGTTCGCGAGGCGAAGATTGTTCCCCGCAAACGCTCCGAAAAGTCGGACGCCCGCGTGGCGGCTTCGCGCAAAAACAAATCGCGCTGATGACTTGTTGATTATTGGGATCCGAGAGGTTGGGCCGGCGTTTTGGGAATATTCTGAAACGCCTCTAAATCTGGATCCATCGGCTCTCCCGGCGTAGAAGCCTTACCCTGCACGGCTTTCGCACCGCTAGACTTACGGGCTTTTTCATCGGCCTTCTTCTTCAAATCCAAATTCTTTTTTCGATCGTAGTAAGTTGCCGTGTATGCGCGCAGCTCTTGGTTGAACTCATTCGTACGCTCGCGAACGTAGTCTTCGAACGTCTTGCGTTCTTCCATCGAACGCGATTCGAAGTCGCGGCGGCGATCGCGTTCGTTTGCAAAAAAATCGGCGCGCCGAGTTTCCTGGCCATCGAAGAAGGATTTGCGTCGCTCCGAGTTCGCTTTTGGATTTCGCTTTACGAATCGCTCTCGATCCGCTTTTAGCCAACCCAGAAATTCATCGCGGGCTCGCTTCTCATCTTTCGTGAAGTCGTCGCGACGCTCCTTCATGAGCTTGTCAAACTTCGTGCGTCGGTCGCGTAGCGCTTTATTGAAACGTTCGCGAATCTTTGCGGGCTCTTCATCCGCTTGCCCCATGAGACTACGGATAAATGAGAGTTCATCGTTGGAACGTTTGATGTCGTCCGGGATTTCTCGGCGCTCGCTTGAAAGAGCGCTGCGATCTTGCTTCAGGCTCACTTCATCGGGAATTTCCGTAAGCGTTGAGCTTTGCGCCGCAGTCGGCTCGGCCAAAGCTGGCGGAGCACTTTTGCATCCGCAAACGAGCGCGAGACATGAGACCACAATCGCGGATTTCCACTGGGAAAGACTAAGAAAATAAGCCATGTTCCCATCGTAGTGCGCCGTTTGGGGAATCTCAACTCAGCCCCCGACTAGACCAGTCGCCTCGGCGCGAGCGAGGAATCCGTGTGCGCTGAATTCATGATTCGAGCCTCTAACCAAAAGATCACGCGAGCTCTTGGCATCGCACCTGGACCTGACGAGTTCGACTGGGATGTGCACGCGCGCCTTTACTCAGAAGCACCGGTTATTGTCCAAGAAAAAGGTGAAACCCAGCTTCGCCCAATGGGCTTTTCGCTCAAGCCCCGCGATATCCCCTACCCCACTTTCAACGCGCGACTGCTTTCTTGGGACGAGAAGAAAAAAAAGATCGTCCCGATAACGGAAAAGCCAACGTGGAAAGGCCCGCTCAAACAACAGCGTTGCTTGATTCCAATGTCGGCTTTTATCGAGCCTGTTTACAAAGGTGATCATGCCGGCGAGATGGTGATGTTCAAAGATGAGGGCGACGAGATGCTCTTTTGCGCGGGTCTTTATGACGAGTCGGTCAATCACAAGACCGGCGAAGTTTACGAGGGCTTTACGCTCATCATTCACACGCCGAGTGAGTTCGTGCTCAACACGGGTCATCACCGTCAGCCGATCTTTTTAGCGCCCGATGACGCTCGCACTTGGCTCGACTGGAAAGAGATCAAGCCCGAAGACACGGTCGATTTTCTTTTGGATAAGCGACTTCTCCCAGACCTCAAGATCGAAAAGAGCCGCAGCATGGCCAAGGGTTGGGAAAAACGCGTCAGCGAATTCGAACGGAAACTCGAAAAAGAAATGCAGTTTATGAATAAGCTTGAGGCTCGTTGAGGGTCAGCTGTAGGCCTGCGATTAGCGCGATTTACGCTTTGCAGACGCCATCTCGCGATCCATGTCGCGGGTCTTTGTCGATTCGCGTTTGTCGCCGATCTTCTTACCACGAACAATCGCGATTTCCGCTTTAGCCCAGCTCCCTTTGAAGTAAAGCTTCAAGGGAACGCAGGTGAAGCCTTTTTCTTCGACGGCGCGCTCGAGTTTTCCGAGTTCGTTTTTGTTCAAGAGAAGGCGGCGTTTTCGCTCAGGTTCGTGATTCATGTAGCTCGAAGCTTTGTAAACGCTGATGTGCGCGTTTTGTAAGTAGGCGCTGCCGTTTACGAAAGCGACGTATGAGTCTTTGAGGTTCACATCTCCCTTGCGCAGAGATTTGACTTCACTACCAACGAGCTCCAAGCCCGCTTCAAACGTCTCCTCGATATGGTAATCGAATCGCGCTTTACGGTTCTCGGTGATGATCTTGATGCCGTTGTCTTTTTTCTTCTCAGCCATTTTCGTTAGTTGGGCTTTAAGCCCGCATGCTCCACCGAAAGATAAAGGCTGACGAGGGCCTTGGGGTCAAGCTCTTCTGCCCGGGCCGTTGGCTTTAGACCGTTCTGCGCGAAGAGTGCCTCGAGTTGTGCGAGAATCTCCTTATTCCCATTGAACCAACTGCCTTGCAGATTCCGCGAGAGAAGCTTGCGACGATGAGAGTAGGCGGCTTTCGCAAACGACAAGAAGCGCTTCGCGCTTCCAATCCCCTGCCAGTCGATCGTACGTCGACGGAACTGAAGAACTCGCGACGCTACGTTTGGCGGAGGAAAGAAATCACCAGGGCTTGCGTCGCAGACTTTCGAAGTTTCCCAAAAAGTTTGCGCGACCACGGTGAGGAGACCGTACTCTTTCGTACCGGCTTGCGCGGTAATTCGTTGCGCGACTTCCTTTTGGAACATGAGCACCATGCGCGTGACGCCTGCTGGCTCAAGGCTTCGCTCAACAACGAGGCTCGATGAAATTTGGTAAGGAAGATTGCTCACGAAGAGCGTGCCTTCAGGGAGCTCGAGCGTTTTCCAATCGAGCTGAAGGGCGTCGCCTTCCATCACGCGAAGAGGAGCCTTTGTTTGCGAAGCGCGCTCGCGCCAAGCCTGCGCAAACTTTTGATCGAGCTCGAGAAGCGCCAACGGCTTTTCGAGGAGGAGAAGATCTTCCGTCAGTGCGCCAAGACCAGGGCCAACCTCCACCATTTCGGGGAAGTCAGCACTTTTCACCGCGCTAATAATTCGATCGATCACGTGATCCGAAATCAAAAAGTTTTGGCCAAGTGATCTTTTGGGTCCGTCTGCACCAAGCTCTCGCAGGCGCTCAATGATGCGTTCTTTACGGGTCACGATTTTGCCCTCACGAGCCAATCGGGCAGATTAGCGGGCAACGGCGCAGCCCCTAGCGGGGCCCTCGCCTGCGGACCCAAAGTTTGATCCGAAATCTCACCGCGGTTCATTCTTGTAATGCCGGCGTAACCAATCATGGCGGCGTTATCCGTGCAGTAGCGAATCGGCGGAACGACGAGTTGCACGCCTTCCTTTGCGGCCCACGTACTTGCGCGCTCGCGCAGTCGCGAGTTCGCGCTCACGCCACCGGTGAGAACGGCGCGCTTAGCTCCGAACTTTTTCACCGCGCGTGCGAACCGATCAAGAAGGACATCGACCATCGCATCTTGGAAGCTGGCGCACGCATCGGCAAGAACGCCTGGGCGCGGTTCTCCGTGGGCGAGATCTTGCTCAAGCTGTGACTTTTCTTCTGGCGTGAGTTGATCCAGCACGCGGCGGCCTGCAGCCTTCATCCCGGAGAAGCTAAAGTTGAGATGATCTTCGTTCATCATCGCGCGCGGAAACTGATACTTCGATCCATTGCCAAGCTTTGCGTGGCGATCGACGCGAACGCCGCCTGGAAACCCGAGCCCCGCCATCTTTCCGAATTTATCGAATGCTTCGCCGGCCGCATCGTCGATGGTTGCGCCTAGAACCTCATACTCACCGACGCCCTTGATCCAATACAGCGAGGTGTGACCGCCGCTAATCGCGAGAGCAACGTAGGGGTACGCGAAGTCTTGCGGAGGCTGATAATCGTCGTCTTTGAGAAACGGCGCGAGCAGATGCCCTTCTAGGTGATTCACTCCGATAAAGGGCTTACCTGTTGCGAGGGCGAGCGACTTTGCTGCCACGAGACCGACGAGGAGTGAGCCAATGAGTCCGGGCTTTGACGTGACGGCAAAACCATCGACGTCCTCGAGCTTCAGCCCTGCTTTCTCGAGACAAGCATCGACTAAGGGAAGCAAGTTGTACGTGTGATTGCGGGAGGCGATTTCGGGAACGATGCCGCCGAAGATTTCGTGAGCTTGGTTTTGACTCGCCGAGAGTACGTGCCGCACGTAACCCTCTTCGGTCACGACGGCGACCGATGTATCGTCACAGCTGGTTTCGATGGCTAGTACCTGGCGGAAGTGGTGCAGAAAGCTCCCCTAAAATCCCTGATATGATTGGGTGCGGTTTTATCGTGACGGGCGAAGAGATCACAAGGGCGATCTCAAGGAATGCTGGGATTGCTTGAACGGAAGGCCGTTTCCCGAATTGGAAACCTGCGAAATGTGAGCTTTTTTCAAGCTGGCAGGCCCTAGCCGATGTTGTTGGCGTGGTTCACGAAGTTTTTAGGGCGGAGGCGATAGATCGAGAGCCATGCCAGGGTTGATCGCAAATCTCTCGGGACTGAAGGCGCAAAGGCTATAAGCGTTTTTTCCCAGGCGGCAAAAGTGGGTCCTGCAAGGACGACTCGCGCGATCAGCTCCTCGCCTTTCCAGATTTCGAGCGGCTTAAAACTTTTTTGGCGGAGTTGATAAGTTTGCCCGCCAAAATGAAGCTCATCGTTTGCGCGAGAAAAAATCTGACCGTGCTTGAGTTGCCCCACCGTTTCGCCAGCACGGATGAACTTGAACTTTGAGATCGTAATTCGATCTTCCGATCGATTCTCTGGCGTTTCGATTGCCGCGGAGTTGAGCCCCGTGAGGCGGATTCGCGCGGTCAATTTCCGATGTTCATCTTCGAGCGTGTAGACAGCTTTGGAGAAAGAAGGCTCGCGCAAAAGGCGCTCAAGTTGAAAACCACGGGAGCGAAGTTCGAGAAAATCAGGTCTTTGCCACTCTTCATCGTGGGTGGCCAACCGCACTCGGCGGTTGGCTTTCGAAGCATACCTCAAATAGGCGATGGGAGAACCGACTATGGCGAGGATGCAAATGATCAGAATCAGAGCGGCGAGTTGGGTTTGGGAAAGCTCCATCGTACGCCGCTCCTTTCTTATGAAGGCTTATTTTTTCTTCATGCCCTTGAGGCGACTTGCGGCTTTCTCTGCTTCCTTCGACTTCGGGAATTTTGCAATCACTTCGTCGTAGAAGAGCTTTGCGTCGTCAGCCATCCCGAGTTCCTGGAACGCGACGCCGATTTTGTAAGTCGCAACCGGTACTTGTTTGCCTTTGGGATTTTGCGAACGGTACTTCTCGTAATCGAGAATCGCGTCTTTCCAGTTCTTCTTGTCGAACTTCGACTCCGCAGAGGCGAACGGTCCTTTAGCCTGCTCAGTAGCTTTAGCTGCCGCCTGCGCTTGCGCCTTGGATTCCGACTCCTCACGCACGCGCTTCTGATCTTCTTGCATCATCGCGATCTGTTGTTTGAGCGCCGTGATGTCCGCGCCCATCTTGTTGAACTCTTCTTTGTAAACTTCGTTGAGTTCACGCATTTTATTTTCGAGTCCCTGATCGCCTTTGTCGGCCTTCGCGGACATCTGATTCACTTTGCTTTCGAGAACTTCCACGCGACCGTTCACGCGGCGTGCTTCGTCCTCAAGATCTTGGAAGCGCGTGTTGATGTCGGCGGTGTTCTGCTGAAGGTTCGTGAGCTGTTTCTTGAAGACTTGTTTTTCTTCCTGCTCTTTTTGCGCCGAGCGAGTTTGCAAACAGGCCGGGAGCGACGTGATGGCAGCGAGGAGAGCTGCGGCAGTCAGGAGAGAGCGAGCAGAGTGATGCGATTTCATGAGACCTCTTTTTTGTCAGAAATACGATTAGGGCACGATCTCGCCGGATTGGTGCCGCGCGAGTCGAGCTTGGTTTTCGGCCAGCTCACAAAGTCGCTGGGCTTCGACGAACTGTTTCTTTGCTTGAGTGTAGTGGCGATCTTTATAGGACTTCATCGCTTCACGATAAGTTTGTTCAGCGTTGAACCACATCGCCGGAACGTAGCGCGAGGCATCCGCATCGCGTGCAGCATCGTACGCGGCACGCGCGATATTCCATTCATCGATCGGAAGATCTTGCGACGTCACGCAGCCGGAGCTGGAGACAACGATCGAGAGAAAGAACGTTATGAGAATTGAGTTTAAGAACTTCGGTAGGCCAGAGCGCATCGTGCCCTCATTTGGCTGTGACTTGCGGGAAGCGCGCGCGAATCTCATTTGTGAATTCACGCGATTCGATAAGCTCCGGTCATCCCGACTGGAGCTAAAAGACTTTGCTTGTTACTGAAGCGGAACGAAGTTCGCGCGACGGTTCTTGCTCCAAGTACCTTCGCCATCACCAGTCGCAACCGGCTTCTCTTCGCCGTAGCTGATCAAGTTCATGCGCTTCTGTTCGATGCCGAGGCTTTCGAGGTAAGCACGAACCGACTTTGCACGACGCTCTCCGAGGGAGAGGTTGTACTCGACCGAACCACGGTCATCCGTGTGACCTTCGATTTGGATCGTGAAGTTCGGGTGCGACTTGATCCACTCCGCGTTTTCCGAAAGCTTCTTGCGAGCGTCAGCCGTCAAGCGAGCTTGATCGTATTCGAAGAAGATCGTCGAGAGACCGGGGATCTTGCCGCTGTCGGAACCCATGGGGTCTGTGAGGATTTCTTTGTCCTGGACGACAGGCGCGTTTTGCTCGCCGGCTGCCGCTGCGGGCGGAGCCTCATCAACGTTCTTCGGCTTGCTCTTACAAGAAGTCACTAAAGCAACCGTAAGACCTGCAACCGCGAGGCAACGGATAAAATTCGACCGCATTTCTAATACTCCCTGTGTAAACTTGAGATGTGTTCGAGACACGATTTTCAAAAAGCCGCATGACTTTGTCAAACTTTTGCGCCGTGATTCAGAATTAACGTCTGGATCTCCTTCGGGTTTCACGAACTTCAAGTACGGTGGGAATCAGCTATGTTCCGCATTTGCACTCGCGCGCCGCTTTGGCAGGCAAGACTTTGGTCTGAACTTTCAGCTTCTGTTTTTGCCGTGCTTCTCTTTCTAGTCCTTGGATTTTTCTCCAGCTACGCACTCGCGGCTCCGCCACCCGAAATCGAGTGGGAAAAGATCGAAACCCCTCATTTCACGATTGTATATGACTCAAGGCAATACGAACTGGCAGCCCTCTATGCCAAATTCGCGGAGCAATCGTGGGCATCGACTTCGCCCGTCTTCGGCGTGTGGCCAGAGAAGACGGTCCTGCTTATAGACGACAGCACCGACATCGCAAATGGCTTCGCAACGGGCGTTCCCTATCCTTTGGTCTCGACATATCCTGTCTTGCCGCTTTCGCTGGACTCAATCAGCGATTACGGGAACTGGGGTCTTGAGCTCGTCACCCACGAATACACACACATCCTGAATTTTGAACCGGCAACGGGCGTGATGAAGCCACTCCGTTACATGTTTGGGTCGATCATCCGTCCAAACATTTTGCTCCCGCGTTGGTACAGTGAAGGGCTTGCGACCGAAATGGAAACTCGACTTTCGAGTTACGGTCGGCTCCGCTCGCCGAACTATCTCTCGATCGTGCGCTCGATGGTTCAGGACAAAACTCTACGTGACGAGGATATCTCCCGCATTAATGAGACAAGCATTCCCGGTTGGCCCGGCGGCGTGCGCCCCTATTTGATGGGCGCAATGCTCTGGAGCGAGATGATGAGACTCGGCGGTGAATCGACGGCGCGTGATCTCAACTTGGCTTACTCCAGCCGGATTCCTTTTTTCCTGAACGGTCCTGTTGAATCTCGCCTCGGTACGGACTACGCCGGCCTTTTAGGTAAGGTCTACGACCGCGCGGAGGAATATGCGGGTAAACAACTTTCGATTATCGCAATGGGCGGTACGTTCGAAGAAACGCCCCTTGAGCAAGAGGGCTTCTTCAACCACTCACCTGTCGTTTCGCCGGATAAGTCGCGTCTGGCTTACGTCGGAAAACTGCACAATGTCGATAGTGTGATCTACGTTGCGGAACGCGACGGACAGAACTTCAAGAAAGCCGGACGCGTAACGGATAACGATTCGATCAATCGCGTGAGCTGGACGCCCGATTCGAAAGCGTTGATCTTTGATGCGGTCGATACTTACAAACGCTACTACGAGTATGCGGATCTCTATCGTTATGATTTTGACTCTCGCAAAACGAAACAACTTACGCGCGGCTTGCGGGCTCGCGAACCTGTTGTTTCTCCGGATGGAAAGTGGATCGCGTTCGTGCAGAACACTCCCGGCTCCACCCGTCTAGGAGCCGTGCAAATCGATGGCTCCGCGCCTTCGGTGGTTTACGAACCGCCAATTCAAACGCGTATCGCGCGTCCTGAGTTTTTGTCCTCCGGCGAGATCATCTTTACGGAAAAGCGCGACGACGGAGCGGAAGTTTTGAAAGTCGCAAAGGTGCGCACGGGTACCGAGGGCCGGCTGTCGATCGAAGGAGAACCGCGCGTTGTGCTTCGCGATTTCAAGCCTGTGCACTACCCGCGCATGACTTCGGAAGGTTTGCTCTTCGTTTCGGACCGCTCGGGTGTCGCCAATCTTTATTTAGCGGATAAAACATTGACGACGGCGCGTGCGGTGAGCAACACGACCACACGCTTGATGACGGGAGATCTCGACCCTGTCACGGGCGATCTGGTTTACGGCAAGCTCACGTCTTATGGCCCGCAGATCGCGCGCTCACCTCGGAAGGCGTGGAGCGAAGTTCCTCCTGCTCTCCCGCAAGTTGCCCCTCTTGTTGATTCGGAGTGGCCGCAGTTCCAAGAGCCGCAAGTGAACGTCGAGATCAAGCGCGAGAAATATCGCCCTTATTATCATCTGCTTCCACGCTATTGGTTGCCGTTTGTTTACTTCGTTCCGGGTGGCACCTACTTCCAAGCGTCGACTGCTGGCAACGATGCTACGAGCCGCCACTCTTATTCTTTGACGGCGGCTTACGACACTCTTTCGGCTAAGACTAGCTTCTTGGGTTCTTACACGAATGCTTCGACGCCTGTGCGGATGAGCTTGGCCGGAATGAACCTCTATGAGTACGTTTACACAGACGGATTGATTCGCCACACGGCCTCGGTGAGCGCGGAAGGCAGTTCGTACATACCTGGCTTGAGCAACAACTGGCGCGCAAGCCTCGGATGGAAATATTCGCAGACGGAAGCCGCGACTCGCTCATTGAAACGGAACGGTGCCGGCGTTGGTTTGTCGTACATGAATGCGAGCCGCCGAGGATTTGAGATTTCACCGGAGAAGGGCGGCTCCTTCTCGCTCGATTACACGCGCTACTTCCCCGGCATCAGCGACAACGAGTATGAGCAGATCGATTTCGGTGCGGCCAAATACTTCTCGAAGTGGTTGCCGGATCGTCACGCGATGGCGTTCTTCTTGAACGCTTCGATCGCACCGCGCTTGAACGGAAGTTTGTTTGGTCAGACGACGATCGGCGGAAATTACCAAGCTGCGCTGACTCAGCGAGGCCTGATCATGCGCGGCTATCAGAGCGGCGCTTTCATCGGCAAGAACTTGATCACGGCGAGTGCGGAGTACCGCTTTCCGCTTTCTTACACGTATCGCGGATTCGGCACTGCTCCCTTCTTCATCCAGCGATGGCATGGGGCCGCGTTTGTGGATGCGTTGACGCTCGACGGATTCTCGTACGACTTCGAGGCTAGGCGCCGCGTGGAAGCGAAGCTTGGCAAAGTCTTCCTCGGCACGGGCGTCGAAGCTCGCGCGGACACGACGGTGTTTTACCACGTGCCGATTCAGTTTATCTTTGGCTTGTATTATGGAGCCGACGCGCAAACGAATCCGTATGGGTTGTTTCCCTTCATTGGATTGGGGATGTGATTGGCTTTT
>SXGS01110040.1_pt1 | contig 17976 bp, 14 predicted proteins | sample 3174681 | NCBI WGS metagenome assembly SXGS01 (sample SAMN11356861, study PRJNA531348) | freshwater metagenome | isolation source: freshwater sample F1-80 | place: China: Fuxian Lake, Yuxi | collected 2017-12-25 | reverse complement strand
GTGATCGGGAACAACCGGCCGGTTTACATCGCCGAGCAGTCCGGGGTGCACCCACGGGAAGTGCCCGAAATCGGTAAAGTTTTCCACCTGGCGCGAGGCGTCGCTGTCCCAGCTGAACGGGCCGGTGTTCACCACCTTCCATTGCCCGTTTTCCAGCTCAGGAATCTCCGGCAACGGATAGCGCAGCTGCGCATGCAACGCCACCCAAATCAGCCCGTACCTTTCAATGCAGGTAAAGCGTTCCACCCGCGCTTTGAGCGGGATGGCGGTGCCGGCTTCTTTTTGCGGAATGAGGGTGCACGCGCCGCTGGTGTTGTAGCGCCAGCCGTGATAGCCGCACACCAGCTCGCTGCCACTAACCCAGCCAAGCGATAACGCGGTGCCGCGGTGGATGCACAAGTCCTTCATGGCATGCGGCGTCCCGTCCGCCGCCCGCCAGATCACCAGTGCCTCGCCCAGTAGTTTTGCAGCAAAGGGCGCGTCCCGCACTTCGTGGGCATAAGCCACTGGATGCCAGCAAGCGCGCAGGTTTTGTGCAGCGGTGTTTGTCATCTGGCTTTCGGGCAGCGTTCCGCAGCGCACAACCACCAGCCCGCGCCGTGCCGCGCCCTGCGGGGCAGCCCGGGCCTTTCATACACAGATCGCACCTCACAATCCCGCGCGTGCGGATTTCGCGCTTCGGGCAGCTGCATTACTGGCAGGTCTCCACTGTGCTCCCGCAGGAGTAATGGTGAGTCACTCTCAGCCGCGCCATTTGCTTCATTGACGACCAGCTTGCTACGGGCGCACCACCGTCCGTCACTTTACGCTCTGGCCCACAAAGCGCCCGCTGCCGGCGGGGCGCGGCAGCTTGGCATGCGCTGCGGCAATTGGCGCCAGCGCCTGCAAAAGCTCTGCCCCCAGCGGGCACGCTTTCTTTAGCGCCGTGTCCACGTGCAGGTAGAGGTGCTCGGCTGTGGCCACCGGGTCGCTCAACGAGTCCACCGTCATCGGCCCCGCCATCGATCCACCGCACGACCGCCCAATGTCACGGGAACGCCTCGCTTGGAACAGCAAACTCGACGACAGCTGGGATTGCCAGTGACAAGGTCGAGGCAAGCCGGGGTAGCCAACGTGCCTCGACGCCAACCTGATTGGCCGCCGCCAGACGATGCGGCAAGTGGACCCCCGGTGACCGCGCTGATCGTGATTTTGAAAAGCGCGGGCGGGTGACTACGCGAGAAGGTTGCGGAGCGCGGCGAGGAGCAGGTCCACGTTGCGGATCGTCGCGGTGTGGCCCATGAGGCCGATGCGCAGGGCTTTTCCAGCCATCGGGCCGAGGCCGCCGCCGATCTCGATGCCGTAGTCTGCGAGGAGGGATTTGCGGAGGGCCGCCTCGTCCTTGCCGGCGGGCGCGTGGATGCAGTTGAGCGGGTGGAGGCTGTGTTTTGGAATGTAGGCGAGGCCGAGCGATTCGAGGCCGGCGCGCAGGCGGAGGTGAGCCTGGCGATGGCGTTCGATGCGGACTTCGAGGCCTTCCTCGAGGACGATGGCGAGGGCTTCGCGGAGGGCGTAGGTCATGTTGATGGGGGCGGTGTGGTGATACACGCGCCCGCCGCCCCCGCTTCCGCCGGTGTAGTATTTGCGAAGCATCGAGACGTCGAGATACCAGGATTGCGGTCTGGTCTTGCGGGCGTCCATGGCGGCGAGTGCGCGCTCGCCGAAGCTGACGGGCGCAAGGCCCGGGGGGCAGGAGAGGCATTTCTGCGTGCCGCTGTAGATGGCGTCCAAGCCCCAATCGTCCACGCGGAGTTCGTGGCCGCCGAGTGAGGTGACGGCATCCACGACGAGCAGCGCGCCCTTTGCACGGCAGAGGGCGGAGAGGCCGTCGAGCGGCTGGAGCGCGCCGGTGCTGGTCTCGGCGTGAACGATGCCGAGGAGTTTTGCCCGCGGGTGCGCGTCGAGCGCGGCGGCGAGTTGTTCGTGGGTGAAAGTATCGCCCCATGCGGTCTCGATGGCGTGGACGGTAGCGCCGCAGCGTTCCATCACGTCCTTCATGCGGGTGCCGAAGACACCGTTGATGCAGACGATGGCTTCGTCGCCGGGCTCGAGGAGGTTCGTGGCGACGCATTCCATGCCGGCCATGCCGGTGCCGCTGACGGGGAAGGTGAGGGGGTTTTGCGTGCGGAAGACCTGGCGGAGCATGGCGCAGGTTTCGTCCATGATCTCGAGGTACTGCGGATCGAGATGGCCGAGCGTGGGCGCGCTCAATGCGCGCAGGATGCGATGTGGCACGGTGCTGGGGCCCGGACCCATGAGGATGCGTTCGGCGGGATTGGTCTGCGGTGCGGTGGTCATGTGAAAATGTGGGAGGTGCGTGTTTTGCCGGGCGCGTAAAAAATGTTCATCACTCAGCTTTCAACCCGCAGCACCCTGTCGCACCGCTATGGTTGGTGCACGGCGACGCGGACGCCGTCGGCTTCCATGACGCGCACGGGGGAATTCACCAGGATGAAGTGCCTGAGCGTGACGACATCGTGGACTTCGCTGACAAAGGCCGCCTTGCCCTCGCGGCGAATCATCGTGGTGGCGGTACCGAAACCACAGACATTGACGGTGAGGATACGCGGAGGAAATTCAAGTATCCTAACACCCCACGTACTGCGCTCAACTGCTACACGTGTCAACTACCACTTTGCGCTGCCCCACCAAACAACCACTTCGGGTCAATGATCACTTTTGTTCGCTATTCGGAGAGGTTTGATCGGCGCAACAAGCGGCTATCACACAATTCTGTAAGATGGCATTAGCAGTCCACAACATCCAGCCAGCCCACCCGCGCGCCCAACTGATCAACCATGGTGATTTCGTGTCAAGAGAAATGGTCCTCTCGCACACTAGGCTACTTGTCATTGACCTCGACAACCATTTCGATTTCGACAGCATAGTTTCCAGGCAGCTGATGTACCCCGATGGCGGAACGCGCGTGACGACCAGCGTCCCCAAAGATCTCGTTGAGGAGATCAGTGCAACCGTGAATAACCTGAGGTGTGTTTGTAAAACCATCCGCTGTATTAACCATGCCAAGTACTTTGACTACCCGGGTTACACGATCTAAATCGCCAACGATGGCTTTGATTGCCGCAAGGCAGTTGAGTGCGCAGAGTCGCGCGGCTTCGTACCCTTGCTCAAGTGTCACCTCCTTACCCACTTTGCCGACAAATAATTTGTCGCCGCGCTGCGAAACTTGCCCAGACGTAAAGATCAGGGAGCCCGTTCGCACAGCCGGCTCAATTTTGCCTTGCCCTAGTTTTGAAGCCTCGATTTCATACCCCAAAGCCTTGAGTTTTTCATCGATTTTCATACCTGCCTCCCTTTTTGTGAATTTCCGAATATTGTAATTGTAAGAACTACTGGTTCATCCATCAACTCAAACAAGCCGATATCTATGCCAGTGCATTTGATTGCGAGGTCACGGCCTCGCAAAGTAACGTCAGCAAAAGGTAGGGCATAATATTAGGTATAGACTGTGGATTCGCATCAAATGAGCAGGCTTTCCAGCTTCCACCATTCCGCTGTAATAATCGATTCTGGTGACCTTGCCGCCACGCTCGCCACCGCGTGAATGACATTCATGATTGAAAGACCATACTATAGCACACCCAACCACTCGCACAATAGCCAAAAGCTTGAAAGGCATTTGTTACCGAGACTTTCGACCGTCCCATTTCGCAAAAGAGACATATTGATCCGATATTTTCTAGCACTTGAATTGCCAAGCGCCGAGTCACCAGCGTTTTTGGGATACGCGGCTTGTAAGCATTTACCAGTCTCCTAATGATAAATATATTGTAAATCAGGTAGCTTTATTTAAGTACCGCGACTTACAATTTTCCGCGGTTGTATCGCCAGCACGCGGATGCAAATGCAATTGCGTACGCCGCAAATAACCATGATCTTGCCCAATTGATGCGCACTGACATCTTAGTCCCGCGTGCACTATTTTTATATGTCAGATGGTGTGAATTTTGATTATCTCCAGCAGTCCGTCTTCTTAGGCTTGGCGAACGTTTTTTCGTGTACCATCCGCGCCCTTGTTCCTGCGGGCGCCACGCCATTGGACAAACCATTTTCGACAAAGATTTCTACCTTGTGTTGCAGCGGACTGTTTGTCTATCAATTTGTTAATCCGCTTGGTAAATTTGCACTGGTCTTTTCGTCTCCTCTAAAGGATCACGCGTGGGTCAAATGCATCGCGCAGCCCGTCGCCAATAAAGTTGACGCAGAGCACTGTGATCAGGATGAGCACACCTGGGAATATCGCGATCCAGGGAGCATCAACCAAAAAAGATTGAGCGCGAATCAACATCGTGCCCCAAGTGGCTGTCGGCGGTTGCACCCCAAGCCCCAAAAAACCCAGCGAGGCTTCAGCGATTATAGCATTACCAACCCCAAGGGTCGCAGCAACGATGGCCGGAGCTACCGTGTTTGGAACAATATGTCGATAAATAATCATGCCGCTGTGGACACCAGCAGCTCTGGCGGCAAGGACGAAATCCTGCTCTTTGAGCGACAGCACATTGGCTCTGATAATGCGACTGACTCCTGGCCATGACAGTGCCCCAATAACTACCGTTATAACAGCAATACTCTGACCGACAAAATACCTGCCGATCACTTGTTGGAAGACAATTAAAATGAAAAGGGGGGGGATGCTGAGCAGCGCATCAGTGAAACGCATCAGGACAGTGTCAATCCATCCAGAATTGAATCCTGCGGTCGCACCGACCGTCACGCCGATGGTGATGCTGAGGAGAGCTGCCACGAACCCTATTCGCAGTGAAATACGACCGCCAAACATCGCGCGCTTAAAGATGTCTCGCCCAATATCATCTGTACCAAAGGGATGTGCGAATGAGGGAGGATTTAACTGTTCCGACATCACTAGTTGGTTTGCATCTCCTTCTGAGACGAAATACGGCGTACCAAACGATAGCCCGACCACCACCAGCAATACAAACACGCTTACCAAAGCTGGCCGATGCCGCTGGAATCGGAGAAATACGAGATGCAAAATGGTTTTTGGCGGCCTATTCATCAAGTGTATTGTGCCAGATTCTGCACCGAGGGATTTGCCATTTTGACTCTATCGCTGGACTGGGGGCGTGGGAGTCATGTCCGACCAGAACCTGAATAACGGATGCGAGGATCAACGACCGCGTACAAAATGTCCGCGACCAAGTTCGACAGCACGGTCAACAGCGCAACGAGCAGCATGATGGCCATCAACACCGGAATATCTGTCCGTTCCGCCGACGACCAAAAGAGCCTCCCCATACCAGGCCATGCAAAGACGGTCTCGATCACGATTGCGCCGGAGAGCAAGTTCGGGAGATCCATTCCGACCAATGTGATAACAGGCAAGAGCGCGTTTCTGAAAACGTGGCGCGCGAGAACAAGTGGTTCCCTTAGCCCCTTAGCACGTGCAGTGTTGACATACTCTAGATGCAAATGTTCGAGTATCTCGGCGCGAATATAGCGAACATAACGGGCACACACGGCAATGGATAATGTGACTGCTGGCAAAATCGCGTGCAGCGCAACCTGCCCAATTGTTTTGCCGACTTCGAGATCGTACATGCCTCCAACGGGCAGAAAAGGCAAGCCGGCTTGCTTGAAGCGCACGGCAAACACAACTATTAATATTAAACCCAACCAGAAACTTGGCATCGCATTTCCTACGAAACTGAAACCTGTGACCGTATAGTCGAGGATCGAGTATTGGCGGACTGCAGTCACGATTCCTAATGTGATTCCGAATGTTAGGATCATAGTGTATGAAATAGCAACTAGGATGAGTGTGTTCGGCATTCGCTCGAAAACCATGTCAACAACATTCTGTCTCGTGTAAAACGAAGTCCCCCAATCGCCCGCGAGGACATTTTTCAGCCAGTTTGCGTACTGCAGGGGAACCGGCTGATCAAGGCCGTACTGCGCGCGCAGGCGCGAGATATCCGCCGACGTTAGGGAGGCATCCACGGTATAGGCCGCTAATGGATCCCCCGTCGCCAAGATGATTCCAAAAGCAATCAAGGAAATGAGAAGGAGCAGAGGTATTGCCTGCAGGAGGCGACCCGAAATGTAGGGAATCACGTGGTAATCGCCAACTCTTCTTTCCTTAAGCTCCCCCATAGGCTTTTGAGCCTACGGGGGAGTTCTGCATAGCTATTGCCAATCCCACTCTTGCGGGTTGAAATACATATTTGCAAACGGGTGTAGTATGAAGTTTTGTACCTCAGCGCGTACTGTGTAATTCAAAGGTGCCTGATAGAGGAAAATAATGTATGCGTCATCGTTGACAATTTCTTGGACCTTGAAGATCATCTCCTTTCTTTTTTCTGCGTCCAGCTCCACTGCCTGCTCTTCGAGTAGTTTGTCCACTTCGGAATTGCAATAGTGATACCATTGGGAACCACTTTTGTTTGTTTCAGATGCGATTTCGCTGCACAGGTAGCGATTTGACACCTCTGGGTTTGGCGCCCGCAAGCCGTGACTCCATCCGCCCATCTCGTACTTTCCCTGAGACCAGACGCCACTCTGCGCGAACGTTCCGAATAATTCAGACGTTCGTCTGTTTGTAATCAGCATTTCGGCTCCGACTTCCTTGAACATCTGTTGGACCAACAGCTGAACATTCTCGCGCTGGAGATTCCCCACAGTGGTTGCATGAGTGAAACTCAGCCTCTTTCCGCCCTTTTTGCGGATGCCGTCGCTACCAACTTTCCAGCCACTAGACTCGAGTAGCTGTCTGCTCAAGAATGGGTTGTACTCATATTGACGCAAATTCAGGTTTGCCCATGGACTGCCATTCCACTCGCTGACCCCAACTCCCGCTATATCATAAAGAATTTGCTTCACGATCGCGTTCTTGTCAACCGCATGTTGAAGTGCCCGACGAACCTCCTTGTCAGCGAACATAGGAGCCAACTTCGGATCTGCGTTCATCACATATCTCTCGTCGTTTGCTTGACCGATTGTGATCAAATTGATGCCCTGCGGCTCTAGCGCTGTCATCTTTGGAACAAACGACGTGGGCATATTCCAAGCGATGTCTACCTCCTTGGCTTCGACCGCCTGCATCAAAGTATCCACGCTTGGGTAGGTCTTGATAAATAGCTTGTCGAATTTCGGTCGGCCACGCCAATAACCGTCGAACGCTGCATACTCAACGAACTCGCCAGTTTTCCATTCAACGATCTTAAAGGGCCCGAAACCGATAGGCTGGCGCATCGCGGGCGACTTATCAAGATCTTCAGCGTTCGCTTCAATAACATGCTTTGGAATAATCGCGTCGAAGAGGATAGGCCACGAAACGAAGGGGGCCTTGAATTTGAGCACGACTGTGTATGGGTCTGGCGTGTCCACTGACAGAATTTGATCGTAGCCGAAACGAGTAATCACGACATATTTCTTGTTCATTATCATTTCCCAAGTTGCCTTGACGTCCGCCGAAGTCACCGGCTTGCCATCGTGCCAAGTGATATTCCTCCGCAACTTGTAAGTGACGCTACTTCCATCTGGAGCAACGCCACCGTTGTTTAATGTCGGGACCTCTTCGGCAAGTTCACCAGTCCAATTTGAATCTTCGTCCAAAAAGAGCAGCCCGCGCTGTGCCATCTTGCTAGCCGAGAGGGAGTTCCCACCTTGGGTATAAAGAACGTTGAGAAACTCAAGTTCTTGATGCATCCCTATTATCAAGGTGCGTTTCTTGGGAGCTACCGCGACTGTTGGGGCTACCGCGACTGTTGGGGCTACCGCGACTGTTGGGGCTACCGCGACTGTTGGGGCTACCGCGACTGTTGGGGCTACCACAGGGGGCGACGTGGACACTACTGCCTGCGGAGGTGTGGATGCTGCGCTTGGGACGCAGGCTGTTAGTACCGCGAAACTGATAAACAGTAATGCAAAGGTTTTGCATCGTGACAAATCGAGAAACTGACTTCGTATCCGTTCTGTTGGAACTTTGTTTTGCGTTTTCATAATAATTTCCTACTAGTAATTAGCATTTCACTTTGTGCATTTGCCTCTAAGACATAGTCCTACTCTCACCTTACTATAAAGTCATTTCAAATTTATCGTCTCATATAGGTTACCTCCTAGTGCAAGATGCCCTGACCAAAATCGCTGGTGGTATCAAGCGCTAGCATTGTTTGGTGCACTGCACGCGCAACATTGATAACAAAGTACTCATGATCAGGCGCATCACTCAGGGCGAAATTGGTCATCACCGCAATAGCATATGGGCGGCGCGACAAATACACGATCCCAGCATCGCACCGCACTCGCTCCATTCCACCAGGCTTATTTGCAATCATTACACCGGGTGGGAGTGCGCGGTTGAACAAACCCGACTTGTATTTTTTCAGGATCGACAGGCAACGCTCAGCTACTCTTGCGGTTGGCTTGCCATTGGAAAGCAGTTCGAGCATCGCGACGCATTCGTTTGGCGTAGCAATATTCTCCTCGTTGCGCGCGACCGCATCCTGATCTTGCATCTTTCGCCGTAACATTGTCTTCACTAGCCCGAGATCTCGCAGTAAAGCATTTGTGGCATCCATGCCAGCCCAATCAATGCACATATTGGTGGCGGTGTTGTCGGATACAGTGATCATTAGGATAGCAATATCAAGCAGGGTGAGCGAAACGTCTCCTTCCAAGTACGTGAGCACACCGCTGCCCGGTACGTGCAGTTGGGGCGTAACTTGGATTTTCTGATTAAGGTCCAATTCGCCGTGCTCAGCGCGAGTCAAGAGCTGTGTAAGGATATGAATTTTTATGGTGGATGCGGTTGGAAAAATCTCGTCTCCACGAATAGAGAAACCGCTCCCAAATTTAAGGTCTTTAAGACTGACGCCGGCGACACCAGGAAACTCTCGGACTAGCCGTCCCACAGTATCCTCCAAGCGCTGAAACAGCCAACGGTCATTCATATAGGATTGCCTCTCACGAAGATTGCGCCCTATGAGACGCAGATAACCCAAGGGTGGGGAAGTCTATGTCGCGTTTTGACGGGTGTCGCCCCACGGCCAACGGGGAAGGGTTGTAAACCACCATCATTAAACCGATATCCAGCCTTCAATACTTGGAGCTTCTGTCTAATTTCTCAAACATCTTAGTGCGGGTTGCGCTTCTCTACTGGAATATAAACAAGCCTACAAGGCTGTGATCCAACCACCTTGTCAAGCAAACCATAAACCTTTGCAGAGTTGCGTGCTGCCGAACATAAGACATCGCGGTGCGGCAGCTCGGACCATGAATTCCGAACTGATCGAATAATTGCCAAAATCATGAATTGTAAATGCTAAGACTTAGGACTCATCATTCGATCCGCGGCGCCACAAAAAAAGTGGGGGCGCAAGTCCATGGATCTAGGCAGAATGCAGGCACCAGCACAGACCATAACACATGTTTGAAGGTGGAGCTGGCATGACCGTGAGCGGCTTGAATTCAATCGCATGCAACCTAGATGCTCGCACCGTAATTATGTTGACTGCTCGCGCCACCAAAAGGACCTGTTGCGTGGACGATAAGTTGGATCTGACATCACGATCACCTCTGTCGCCGATCTGGAAACGCGGCAAAACTGTAGAGCAAATCCGCGAATGACTTTTCCAAATCCTCGAGCCCACCAACTTTGCCATCACCCTCAATGACCAAAAACTCGTCGCCTTCGGAATGCCCACTGGCATAGCCTATCCCGGTGCTTCCTAAGACTGGTAGACCAAGAAGTTGGGTAAAGAATCCTGTTGGTCCGCTCGCACCGCGACGTGGCCAAACTACCGGGTCTACGTGCCAATCCTCGTAGACCCGGAGTGCAGCTTGCGCAAGGTCATCTTTCACACTCAGCTTTTGCGCGCCGACAGACATCAGTACCCTGATTCCAATATCATCAAATCCATTCCTATTTAGTTGGGTACGAATCTTTTGCAAACAAACTTGGGGATCAAGGTCTGGGGGTAATCGATGGTCAATTGTGCAATACGCCGCGTGTGGAAGAGTCCATAAAGTAGTCCCGGGACCTGTATAGCCCGAACGCAAGCCATTGATATTCATCGTGGGTTGAAAGCAGTAGCGGAGAAAAATGTCGCGCCCGCTGGTGTCATTGACAAAGCGGGTCACTTTGCCTGATACGCCAACAGCACTTGATTCACGACCCTTGTATCGCAAGGCCAAAGCATCTATCAATTCCAGATCTTCGGTGGTTGGCTCGCGCAACCCATCGTAAAAGCCATCGACAAGGATGCGGTTCTTACCGGGGTCATACAAAGTTGCAAGAGCGTGAACCAATCGCCACGCAGGATGATCAACAACACCTTGCATCGAGGAATGCACAGGTCCCCCAGCGGGCCCTCTACCCCAGCGGTCTCCCGAGCACTCTAACTCGATGTGAAGGCAACCCTTGTTTCCCAAATAGAGCGCGACCTCTCCAGAAGCAGTCTGTGCTGGACCGGGCGACAGAACTCCTTTTGCACCAGACAGATGGGTGCGATAACGTTCGATCAACATAGGAATATGATCACTGCCAGTAAACTCTTCTCCTTCGGAGACAAACATGAGGTTGACAGGCAAATTGCCCTCTACGGACTTAATCGCAAACAAAGAATTGAGGAATGCGACAAGCCCACCCTTGTTGCCTGCACCTCGTCCATATAGGACGGATTTATAGGGAAGATGCTCAGTAACAACTGCGCTGTAAGGTGGATGTTTCCAGCCGCCACCAACGACATTGGTATCAAAGTAGCTGTACACAGCTAGGGTCTTGGGAGCACCTGCATCGTAATACGCCCATACCGCTGGCAAACCAGGGGTCTCTACGATTTCGGCTTCTTTGCAACCGAGCTCCCGAAAGTATCGCAGAAGGAGCACCGCGCACTCTCGCACGCCATGATCTTCTTGGCTCACGCTCGGCTGCGCCATGAATTCGCGAATTCGTGAAAGATGCTGCTGTTGATCCGCTTTGATTACGTTGTGGACTTTGGGATGTTGTGACATAGGATTTCTCCAGATAATGGTTAAAGTACGGTTCTCACATAAAGCGTATCATTGTGGTCACCGCCTGTCAAGCACCAATTCGCACTAACTTCCACCCCACCAAAATCAAATAGCGGTGTTATTAGTGCACCGCTTTTACGCGACCCTCAATGGGCGTGGATTTGAATTTCTGCCTTCTTAGGTAGAGTCGGGGCGCAGCGGACGCTGGGGCTGTTTGAGCGGCGCGGGCTGCTGAGCAGCGAGACGGTTGCGGTAATGCAGGGGGCAAAGTGGCGGTTTTTCTGTGCATGCGGGCGTGAGGGTCGCAGCGCAGAATAGCGCTGGGCGTCAGCGGCGGCTGCGGTATTAGGCACGTCTGACATTTGACCGCGAGCGGCTGTTTGGGCTGGCGGCGGGAAGGAATGCACCCCGACCAAAGACAGTGCGAACAGACTGCGGCGCTCCGGGAGCAGGACACCCAGCGCGATATTTGGTGGCGCAGTTGCGGGCGCGCTCCCACAGAGTGTCTCTGCCCAAGTGAAGCAGGTGCATCCGGTTGCGTTTATCAAACAGACGACGACAGCGCGGCAGATACTCGAAGATGCGAGCGAGCCAGCAACTGCACCGGCAATCGCACTTGCGCCCTCACTCCTGCTGGATGTGAATGGACAGCAGCTGATTACTCCAGAAGCGGTAGTGCCAATCCCTGAACTAGTTTTTGGCCAGACATTGAGGTCGCAATCCTGCACTGCAGAAATCAAACATGTGACGGAATGTGGGGCGGCGTATTCCAGATACTGGCGGGGCAAGGTGAGTGTTGGAATGCCATCGCCGTATTCAAGGTATTGTCCAATTTACTTTGGCATCGAAAATAAGATCTCTCCATACACGATAAAAGGTGGTTTTTGACCATGAGACTATTTGCGGGGTAGAGATTAGCGCAAAGTGGTACTTGACAATTGTGGGGTTAGTGCATACCATCTAATAGTGTCACCGTGCCTAAAGATCTTATACGAGATTCTGTTGGCGACGAATTGGGGCATGCGCTCGATCCGCGTATCAAGGTAAAGTAGCTGGCACCTAGAAAGCACGGGGGAGTGACGATCATGAAGCAATCTTTCGACGACGCGTTTGAATTCCTCCGGCCAGCATCGACCAGGCCGCTACTGATCGCCGATCGGACAGCGCTCGTCGTAGTGGACATGCAATACTTCGATGCGCACCCCGACTGGGGCGAGGGGCGCACCGCGAAACAGCTCGGCGTGTCCGATGCTTTTGCCGCGTTCTTCGAAGGCATCATAAGCGCGTACGCGCCGATCCAAGCGCTGCTAGAGGCAGCGCGCTCGCGCCAGCTCGAAGTTATTCACATTCGCGTTGCGGAAGTGACGAACGACTCGCGCGACGTCGGCCGCAAGCAGTGGGTGCGCGGGCTTACGGTGCCTAAAAATAGCAGGGAAGCTGAATTTTTAGAAGAAGTTGCACCCATCAGCGACGAGATCGTCGTGAGCAAGACCTCGTCCGGCGCGTTCGCGACCACGAACCTCAATCAGCTTCTGCGAAATCTCGACATTGACACGCTAATGTTCATGGGGACCGCGACCGGCGGATGTGTTGAGAGCACGGCGCGCGATGCGCTCGACCTCGGCTTTCAGGTTGTCATAGTCGACGAGGCTAACGTTTGCTCCACGAGGGAGTCGCACGAGACCGCGCTTGCGTGCATGTCCGTGCTCGGCGCTCACGTTGTCTCCGCCGCTGCGGCGGAGGCGATGGTCCGCGCTCTGCCGTCTGTCGACCGCAAAGCACGCAGCGGCGTCCTCCGCGCGGAGGCGTGCATTCCCAAACGGTTGCCGGAGGAGCGCGGCGCCAGCCCGTACAGCTTGATCTTTCCGGCGGCGATCGAAGTGCCACTCCGGACCGAGACGACTGCGCTCGTCCTTGTCGACACGCAGAGATTCTATGGCGATCCACGGAGCGGCCTCGGCCGGCTGGTTGAAACCCGCGGCGCTGCGTATGCGAGTTCGTACTATCGCCGCGTGAGCGCCGCCATGCCGAAGATGCGCTCGCTGCTTGATTGCGGACGGCATCTCGGGCTGCTTGTGGCGCACATACGCACTGCGTCGCACGCAGCTGGGCGCGACCTCAGCCCCACCGTCCGCAGGCTAGCCGTGCTGCCCTTTATGGGCAGCGACGATGTCGAGTTCTTACCCGAGCTTGTGCCGCATTCTGGAGAAATAGTCCTCAACAAGCCTGGCGCTGGCGCTGTCGTGGGCACGGGACTCGTGAACGTGTTGCGCAATGCTGGCATCGACACGGTGATCCTCGTCGGACTCTCGGCGCAGGGCGGCCTCGAAACGACCATTCGCAACCTCACCGACCGTAATTTCAACCTCCTGCTGCCACCGGACGCGATCGCAACGTACGCGGAGCTGCTACAGAAGTCGCTTTATGGGATGCAGAGCGGAATTATTAACGTCTTGTCGACTTCGCTGCTCGTGAACCGAATGAAAGCCATGCGTGTGCCGGTTGGCACCTGAGTAATGCCGTCTTGTTGTCCGTCCGGTAACCTGAGGCTGTCAAAGAACTGCGCTTACCCGTGAGCTAGCGTCACTGTTCATCGCCGAAGTTCGCAGCTTTACCGTGTCGCCAGAAAGGAGGTGGGGGCGTACGGCTAAGAAGCGAGGTATCTGTTGCGGGCTGTCGGAGTAGTACGGGCAAGTCAAACGGGCTATAGCGAACATCCACCGCTTGCTCCCGGCCGCTAGGTCGCATGGCCTTTGCATGTATTTTCCACGCTGGGCCGCCGGCGGACCCCACGAAGTGACTCCCAACGCTCTCGTGACGGTTTTTTTTGCGCGCATCGGGAAGCCTGGAGCCACCTTATTGGTGTCCCTATGACTGAAAATGGTAGACATTGTGATCAGTAAGACGACAAAAAATGCGTGCCTCAGCTTGCGCTTGCACGAATTTTCGTTGATCGCTGGTGTCCGCAACCTTGTCATTGATACAGGACGCCTTTACCAGATGGCGGGGGTTACTACCTAAGATGTAGCGGGAGCGAGCACTAGCACGGCAGCGACCCACAGCGGGGATCGTTATGTGTACACCGCTTTAAGGCGACCGTCAATGCGCACGTGGATTTGAATTTCTGCATTCTGAGTATAGTCGGGGCGCAGCGGACGCTGGGCTGTTTGAGCGGCGCCGGTTGCTGAGAAGCGAGTCGATTGCGGTAATGCATTGGTTGGAGCACAGTCGCAATTTTTTGTGCATGCTGGCGTGCGGGTAGCATCGCAGGATAGCGACAGGCGCGAGCGGCTGTTGCGGTATTGTGCGCTTCCGATATTTGACCGTGAGCGGCTGTTAGGGCGGGAGACGAGGCGCAGGTGCGCCATCGGCTGCGGTTGGTGGCGTTGCAGGGGCTTAGGCCAGTCTGCAAAGTTCGATCAAACTGTGACTGAGCGCAAGCGAGTATCTGGAACGAGTTGCGGCATTGATACCGCCGCCAGGCAAGAATCGTCACCGCTTCTTTAGGGGTTTGGCACCGAACTCTCCGTGGCGGGCCATGGTGACGGCGCAGGCTGGCTGGAAGCTGGCGGCGGGGAGCAATGCACCTCGACCAAAGACAGTGCGCACAGACTGCGGCGCTCCGCGGGCAGGAGGCCCGGCGCAATATGTTTTTGGGCGCAGTTGCTGGCGCGCTCCCACAGGGTGTTTCCGCTCAAGTGCAGCGGGTGCGTCTGGTTGCGGTTATCACAGATCCGGCGACAGTGCGGCAGATACTGGAAGATGCAAGCGAGCCAGCAACTGCACTAGCAATCGCACTTGCGCGCTCACTCCTGCTGGTGGTGAATGGACAGCAGCTGATTGCTCCAGAAGCGGTAGTGCCAATACCTGAACAAGCGTTTGGTCAGACATTGAGGTCGTAATCCTGCACTGCAGAAATCAGACATGTGACGGAGTGTGGGGCGGCGTGTTCCAGACGCTGTTGGGGCACGGTGAGCATTGGACTGCCAACGCCGTAATTAAGGCATTGTCTAATTTACTTTGGTTACGAGAATCTGATCTCTCCGGACATGAAAAAAAGAGATTTTTGACCACGAGACTATTTGCGGGGTGGAGATTAGCCCAAAGTGGTGCTTGACAAGAGCGGGATCAGCGCTTACCGTTTGCAGATGCAAGGTGGCCAGAGTTCCTTATCCGTCGCCGAGGCCACTATCGACGCTCTTCAGGCTCGGATGTCAGCAGGGAGTTTGACCGCGCGCGAGCTGACGGAGGCCTACCTGCAGCGCATTGAAAAAATCGACCGGGCCGGCCCCCAGTTGAACGCCGTAATCGAAATCAACCCCGACGGGCTCGCCATCGCTGACCAGCTCGATGCAGAGCGCAAGGCGGGCCGGGTGCGGGGTCTGTTGCACGGCATTCCCATCCTGATCAAGGACAACATCGCCACGGCGGATCAGATGGAGACCACTGCCGGCTCGCTTGCGCTTGTCGGGGTGCGCCCGCTCCACGATGCCCACATCGTCACCCGGCTGCGCGCGGCTGGCGCGGTCATCCTCGGGAAGACCAATTTGAGCGAATGGGCAAACTACCGCTCGACGGCTTCGACCAGCGGTTGGAGCGGCCGTGGCGGTCAGACGCGCAACCCCTACGCTCTCGATCGATCGCCTATCGGTTCAAGCTCCGGTTCCGGCGTGGCCGTGGCGGCGAATCTGTGCGTGGCGGCAGTCGGGACGGAAACAAATGGCTCAATCATGGCGCCGGCCTCCGCCAATGGCATCGTCGGCATCAAACCCACCGTGGGGCTGGTGAGCCGAACCGGCATCATTCCGATCGCGGCGTCGCAGGATACCGCTGGGCCAATGACGCGAACAGTGCGTGACGCTGCAATCCTTCTCCACGTCCTCACCGGACCTGACCCTAGCGATTACGCCACAGGCGCCCTGCCGGCGAATTGGAGCCTTGATTCGTCTCGGCCGCCCGCGCCCGGAGGACTCGAAGGCGCGCGGATTGGGGTGCTGCGCGGACCGTTTCGTTTTCACTCGCGGATGGACGGGCTGTTGGCCAAAGCGACGGCCCAACTGCGTGAAGCCGGGGCCGAGCTGGTCGACCTGAGCAATTACGCCGGCCTCGTCGAACTAGGCGACTACCAAGCCGATGTACTTTCGTATGAATTCAACCAAGGGATTAATGCCTACCTCGCCTCGCTTGGAGCCGCGTCGCCGATGAAATCGCTGGCTGACCTGATCGCTTTCAACGAAGAGCACCGCGCCGAGGAGATGCCATTCATGGGTCAAGAACTTTTTCTGCGGGCTCATGCGCGGGGCGGCCTAGACGAGCCGGTTTATCGCGAAGCGCGCGCCGCCTGCCTGCGGCTCGCGCGTACCGAGGGCATCGATGCAATGATGGCCCAACACAAACTTGTCGCCATCGTCGTGATCACGGCGGGCCCAGCTTGGACAAGGGATCCCGTGAATGGCAATCTCGGTTCCGGAGGAAGCGCCGGTCTGGCGGCGATCGCGGGCTATCCGTCCATCACCGTCCCGGCGACGCAGGTCTTCGGTTTGCCGGTGGGGCTGTCGTTTGTCGGCAGAGCTTGGAGCGAGGCGAAACTGCTCGCGCTTGCCGCCGATTTCGAACGGGTCACCCAGGCGCGCACTGAGCCACTCTTTCAGCCCACGGTAGCCTTTAAAGCACGTCACCGGGTGATTTGACCCTTACCTTAACCACCGCAAGATGCGAAATCAGAGTCATTTCAAGTGTCGGCGTCGAACTAGCCTTGGTGCGCGATGGCGGCGGCGCAAGTTGGCTGGTGGCTATGGGCAGGCACCTGGGCCACGGGCAGAGCGTGTAGATTGCGGTGCTAAACGGGAAGGAATTCTGGTGCGCTCCTTGCAGGCGTTGTAACTCGCGCCCATCTACGCGGTGTTTCCGCTCAAGTGCAGCAAATAATGCGGGCGCGAGTACCTGATAAGGTTCATCATGTAGCTAGCGAAGGCGCAGCAGACACTGGAACTTTTAGGTGAGCCAACAGTTCCAACGGCAGTCGCACCAGCCTGCTCCCCACTGGTGGAATTAAATCGATGTCAGCTGGCTGCTTCAGAAGCGGCCGCGGACATGATCGGTTGTTGCACAATACGAGTGCGGGTACAGACCTATTCTAGACAAAGAGTTTGACCAGACGTCAGAGTAGTAATCCTGTGCTGGAGAAATAGCACCCTCGGCGCAGCGTGGACCCGTGTGGTTAAGAACTTTTTAAGGTGCGGTAGGGGTTGCGGACAACCAATACTTGTATAAAAAAAGGTGCGCGACCTGATAATGTTGGGCGGATCATCCTTCTATGAATAATACACAGATGTAATCAGTCCGCAACAGTCAATGTTTAGGTGGCGGACACCATAAAATAGTACTTGACAACAGCAGAGATACGGGTACAATATAATAAGCCTTCTGGAAATCAGAAGGCGCAGAGCTGAATTAAGTTGGGCGGGCTACGCTGCGAGTGGGAAGTGCGGCTGCAACTGCTCAAAACATAGGGTTTGCCAGTGTGACCTATTCTTATCAATCGCTGGATCTTACGGTTAAGAGGGCACTTATACAGATGGTGGATTTCTTGATCGAGTTTTCGGAGATAAGGCGGCGGGATAGAAATACCGAAGTCGTTACTGGCGGAAGTGGGCACCGTATTGATGACATTTTGGAAACACTAGTAATTTTCACTCGTAGCTGGAATGGGGGCTAATATGGATGAATTAACTTTGATCCTGCGTGCGCCACGTTTGTTCGACGGGGCTGGGAGGAGTTATGTGGACGGGGCAAGCGTATGGGTGGCAGGGGATCGCATTAGTGCGGTCTATGGGCGGGAGGAGCCACCGCTACCGCCGAACGTCAGGGTGATTGATATTTCGGATGGGACAATTCTGCCCGGGCTGATGGATTCGCACGTGCACTTGATGTACGGCACAGGCG
>SXGS01065694.1_pt1 | contig 17984 bp, 13 predicted proteins | sample 3174681 | NCBI WGS metagenome assembly SXGS01 (sample SAMN11356861, study PRJNA531348) | freshwater metagenome | isolation source: freshwater sample F1-80 | place: China: Fuxian Lake, Yuxi | collected 2017-12-25 | reverse complement strand
TGCCGGTGGTGCACCCGGCCGACATCTGGAAGGAAACCGGTCGCTGGTTCCAGATCGGCAGCGAGATGGGCCGCTTCAGGGACAAAAACGAGCGCGAGATGGTGCTGGCCATGACCCACGAGGAGGTGGTGGGGGACCTGGTGCGCCGCGAGATCAGGTCCTACCGCCAGCTGCCCCAATTGGTGTACCAGGTGCAGACCAAGTGGCGCGATGATCCGCGGCCTCGTTCCGGCCTGATCCGGGTGCGGGAATTCACCATGAAGGACAGCTACAGCCTCGACGCCGACTGGGAGGGGCTGGAGCGCCAGTACCGGGCCCACTACCAGGCCTACTTCAATATCTTCAACCGCTGCGGCCTGCCGTCCATCGCCGTCAAGTCCGACACCGGCATGATGGGTGGCAAGTCGGCCCACGAATACATGTACCTCTCACCCATCGGCGAGGACACCCTCATCCTCTGCGACACCTGCGGATATGCGGCCAACCGCCAGGTCGCCCGTTTCGCCAAGGCGGTTGCACCGGCCGCAGCACCCCTGCCGACCGAGAGGGTCGCCACCCCGCAGACCAAAACCATCGAGGAGCTGACCCAGCTGCTGGGCATCGAAAAACGCCAGACCGCCAAGGTGGTCTTCCTCATGGCCCGCCAGGAGGACGAGAGCGAGAAACTGGTGCTGGCCATCGTGCGCGGCGACATGGAGGTCAACGAGACCAAACTGGGCAATGCCATCAAGGCCAAGGCCCTGCGGCCGGCCCGCGAGGACGAGATCCTGCCCAGCGGGGCAGTGCCCGGATACGCCTCGCCAATCGGCGTCAAAGGCGCGACAGTGGTGGTGGACGAGGCGGTGACCACCTCCCCCAATCTGGTGGCCGGCGCCAATGAGGAGGGGTACCATTTGCTGAACGTCAACTACGGCCGGGATTTCACCGCCGCACAGGTGGTCGACCTGGCCGCCGCGCAGGAGGGGGATGGCTGCCCCGAATGTGGCGGCCCTCTGCGCGCCTCGCGCGGGGTGGAGGTGGGCAACATCTTCCAGCTGGGCACCCACTACACCGACGCGATGAACTGCACCTTCCTCGACGCCGAGGGCAAAGCGCGGTCCCTGATCATGGGTTGTTACGGAATCGGGGTGGGGCGGCTGCTGGCCTGTATCGCCGAGGAGCACCGCGACGAACAGGGGCTGATCTGGCCGGTTTCGGTGGCCCCCTACCAGGTGCAGCTGGTGAGTCTGGCCAAGGGGGCAGGGCCGGCGGCCGAAGCCGCGGAGCAGCTCTACACCGCCCTGCGCCAGGCCGGGGTGGAGGTGCTGCTCGACGACCGGGGGGAGAATCCGGGTGTCAAGTTCAACGACGCCGACCTCATCGGCCTGCCCCTGCGCCTGACCCTGGGCGAGCGTTCGCTCAAGAAGGGGGTGGTCGAGCTGAAGGTGCGGGGCAGCGGAGAAAACCGCGAGGTGCCGGTGGGGGAGGTGCTCGAAGCCGTCAAGGCCGAACTGTCGTCACTTTGGGCCCAGCTGGGTACACGCCTGGCAGAGGTGCCCTTCAAGGATTGAGAGGTCGTCATGCCGGTATTCACCAGCGGCCCCGGCCAGGCCCCGGCCTGGTGTGAGCTGCAGTACTTCGACATCGTCGAGTTGCAGCCCGGAGACCAACACCGGTACCAGCGCCAGGGAAAAAAAGAGAAGCTGATCGTGGGCCGGGGCAAATGCCGGGTCTGCCTGCCCGGCATGGAGGTGCAAGGCGGGGACAAGACGCAGCTGGATCTGCCTGAGGGCGATGGGGTCTTTTTTGTGGACCAGGTGACCGAGCGCACCGTGCTGATCCGTATGTGCGGGGACTGGGGGGAGGAGTTGGGCGGGGCCGGCGTCTTCACCGGGGCCAACAGCGACAAACCCCAGGACTCGGGCGACCGGGCCGAGTACCCCAAGTTCACCAACTTCGACAACCATTTCCACGACTGCGACGAGTACTGGATCCTCTTCGAGGGCAGCGGCCTGGCCTATTCCGAAGGCAAGGCCTACCTCGTCGGCCCGGGGGACTGCGTGGCTACCGGCATGGGGCACCACCACGATCTGGCGCGGGTGGATGCGCCGATCCGGGCGGTGTACTTTGAGACCACCATGCAGGGGCAGAAGCGGCGCGGGCACCTGTGGGACCACACCCACGGCAGGGCGGAACCGAGGCCCGAGCGCATCTAACGGGAAAATCGAGAGCAGATTGGCGACTGCGGGGCGAATTGGCCCCGCGGTTTTTTTATGCCCGGCGCAGGGTGAGCAGCGGCGCCTCCGGAGGGCAACCGAGGCGGAAGGGGAACCAGTGCCCCACCCCGGCGCTGGTGTACAGTTGGGTGGCTCCCTGGTGGTACAGGCCCCAGGGATAGCGCGCGGCCAACCAGGGTTCAAAGAAGCTGCGGCCGCGATGGCCCACCTGAAAACCGTGGGTATGGCCCGCCAGCACCAGGTTTACGCCGAGGGGTGCGGCGTAATCAAGGGCCTGCGAGCGGTGGCTCATCAGCACGCTGAAAACGCCCTGCGGCGCCCCGTAAAGGGCCTTGTCCACGTAACTCTTCAACACCTGGTAGGACTCCGGGCTGCGCAGGGTGCGCGGGTCGTCGGTGCCGGCCAGGTAGAGGCGGGCGCCGGCCACTTCCACCACCACCCCTTCGTCCACCAGCAAGCGGACCTGGCTGCGGCCAAAATGCTGTTTGATCCGGCGCAGACCGCGGAAGTGTTCGTGGTTGCCCAGGCAGGCGTAGACCCCAAGGGGGGGGTTGAGCCCCTCGATCAGGCGCAGGGTGTCGGGGAAAACCGGCACGTCGTCGCACAGATCGCCGGTGACCAGGACCAGGTCTGGCTGGGCGGCCGCAGCCCGGCCCATCAACTCCTCGAGGTCGGCCAGCCTGATATAGGGGCCGATGTGAATATCGCTGAGGTGAAGGAGTTTGAGGCCCTCCAGTTCGGCCGGCAAAGCCGGGAAGGCCAGGTCGTGGCAGGGGATGCGGGCCGGGGTCGCGGAGTAGAACATGCCGCCGGCGGCGGTCAGGGTAGTCAGGGCGGGCACTGCAGCCAGGCCGCGGCGGAGCACGCGTCGCCGCTCGGGCAGCGGGGCCTGGCTCCCGGAATGCCGCCATCGATCGTGCGCCAACTCGCTGATCTGGACCAGGCCGGTGACCAGCAGCGCGCCGAGCAGGCCGATGAGACAGAGGTAAAGGGCGGCCAGCACCCCGAGCCCGGCGAAAACCAGGCCGTTTAGTTCGAGGTGCGCGCCGGCCCGCCAGACCACGCCGCTCAGCAGGCCCGCCACCGGCACCCACAGCGCGGTCCGGCGCACCCAGGTCAGGCGCCACCAGCGGCGGTTCAGGCCCCAGAGCAGCGCCACCACAGCGGCATTGAGGGTCAGGAAAATCAGGCCGACCGTGAAGACGAAGCCCATTACTGGTTGCCGAAATGCTCGTCGTAATCGGCCAGCGAGGCCTCGACCACCTTCAGGGCGTGCTGGCGCCCGTAGGTCTTCTCGACTGACATATGGGAGGTCTCGCCCGGGATCATCTTGTAGGTGCTGAAGTAGTGGCTCAAACGCTCGATCAACACCTGGGGCAGGTCCGAGATGTCCTGGGCGCTGCCCCAGACGTAGTCCTTGTCGAGCACCGCGATGATCTTGTCGTCCACCTCGCCGTGGTCGATGCCCTGGAAGCCACCCACAACCCGGGCGTTGAGGATCACCTCGGCGCGGTTGATCGGCCGCTCGCTGAGCACACAGATGTCCAGGGGATCGCCGTCCCCCGGTGTGTCCTTGGGGGCGAGCCGTCCCACGCCCGGGCCGCAGAGGGTGCGGGGGATGAAGCCGTAGAGGGTGGGGGGGTGCGAGGAGGTGCGCTGGGGCCGGTCCACCCGGGTATACCCCGTGAGTTTATCGACCTCGTATTTGACCAGGTCGAAGGGGGTGATCTCGATGTAGGCGTGTACCACCAGGGGCGGCTGGGGTCCGGCGTCGATGCCGTGCCAGGGGTGGGGGCGCCAGCGGTAGAAGGGTGCGGGAAAACTCATCTTTGTTCCTCGGTCCGCGCATGGAGAGGGCGCTGTGCCCGCCACCAGGCCGCCACCAGCACCACAGCGGCCAGGAGCGCCAGGCCGCCGTTGAGCTGGAAAAAGGGGGCCGACTGGCTCCACAGCGAGATAGATCCAGGGATGATAGAAGATAATAAACCTGTCAAGGCGCAGGCCGGCAGATGCCCGCGCAGGAAAAAGCCAAGCAAGAGCGCCCAGACCCCGACCCGCACCCCGTCCTGGGCCAGGGCCAGCCAGAACTCGCCCAGGTCCACCGCGCGCACCCCGGCGGCGAGGGCCAGGAGGGCGGCGACGGCGAGGCCAGCCAGCCAGGGGCTCGAGACCCGGCGCAGGTAGTAACCGGCCACGGCCAGTCCCAGGGGCAGCAACAGGGTGTTGGCCAGGCCGGCCAGCACCACCTGCAGGGCGGGCAGCCAGGTGTCCAGCCCAGGGGCCAGGGGCAGGTGCGGGGTCAGGAGTTGGGGTGCAAAGTGCGAGCCGAGGAGCTGTACGAGGCGCTCCGCCTCCAGCAGGGCCAGGGCGGCGAGGCCGGCCAGCACCAGACCCCCGCCCAATTCGCTGCCCCAGCGCGAGGGCCGCAGGTAGGCCAGGCAGTGCGGGTTGAGGGTTGTGGCCAAGGCCAGGGCCCCGGCCACCGCCAGGCCGATGAAGAGGCTACCCAGGATCCAGGCAACCCCCTGGGTCAAGGCAAAGATGCCCGGGGTCAGCGAGGTGTTATACGCCTGATCGAAGGTGGGCAGCCCGTTGAGTTGCCCCACCAGGAACAAGGCGGAGCCAACCCCGCCGGCCCGCACGAGCAGGGCCCAGTCTAGGCCCCCGCCGCGGAGCTGGCGGACGAGCAGCCAGAGCAGGTGCAGCAGGGCGCTGGCGACCACCAGGGCCAGCGCGCCCTGGAGCACCGAGCGCAGCAGGGTGCTCTGCCGGCGTTCGCGCAGCCAGGACTCGGGGAGTTTGAGGTACCGCTGCAGGGCCGTGGCCTGGTCCCCGGCAACGGCGACCTCGCAGCGATAACGGGCCTCCCCGATGTTGCGCCAATCGCCCGGCGGGGCTTCCCAGACCAGGCGGTGATCGCGGCGGGACACCAGTTTCTCCGAGGATGCCTCCTTCAACTCCAGGCCCTGGGGGTCGACGCCGTGGAAGCGCAGGCGGGCCTCGGCGACCTGGCGGGCCTCTTCCTGGCCTAGGTCTGCCCCTGGGGCCTCCTCGGGCAGTTGGTGCTGGATGGCGCGCAGGCTCCCGTCGGGCCTGAGGGCCACCAGGTACTCCTCCTTTTCGAGAGGCCGGAAGAAGCGCGATTCCCAGAGCACGGCCTGCAACTCCTCCCGGTACAGCCGGTTCAACCCAGGGAGGCCCTCGGCCGCCAACAGGTACTTCATCGACTCTGGGTCGTATTGTAACTGCTGGAAAACCACCTGCTGGTACCCGGAGAGATCGACGCCTTCGGCCTCCAGGATCGAGCGGCTGGTTTGGGCAACCTGTTGTCGGTCGACGGCGAAGTCCAGATGCGGCAGCGGCTCCTCGGCATCCACCAGGAAAAGCAGGGCTCCGGCGGCGAGCACCACGGCCAGGATCTGGGTCCGGCGGCGCGGGAGCGCTGGACGTGTGGGCAGGGTCGGGGCAGGTGGCGGGTCGGGTGGCGCCGGTGGGGCCGGCGGCCCAGGGGCTGCGGCCCGGTTGAGCAGCGGGCTGGGGTCGGCGAATCGGCCCCGCTTGAGATAGAGCGCAGCGGCCACGACCAGGGGCACCAGCAGGAGGCCGGCGCCCAGCCCGGCAGTAAGCACATAGTAGGGGTTGCTGGACCGCAAGAGGATCAGCGCGGTGTAGAGGGCGTCCACGGTATAGTGCCAGGCCAGGGCGGGCAGCAGGCCCCAGCGCAGCATCACTGCGCCGATGATCAGGCCGCCGATGCCCACCTCCAGGCCGCGTATATAGAAAGGCTGCTGGGGGTAGTTGGCGTGGGCGAAACCCCAGATAAAGGCCGAGAGCACCACCGCCGCCCACCTGGACCGGAGTAAACCTTGGAGGAAGGGGATGGAGAAGGCCCGGGAGGTGAACTCCTCCATCACCGCCGGCAGGAACCCGATCAGCAAGACGGTGACCCAGGGGAAGAAGGTGTTGACCATCTCGCTGTAGGGGATCTCGGCCGGACTCCAGGCCCCAAAGTGTTCGGCCGTCAGGTAGAAGAGGGTCTGGTAGGCAAAGAAGAAGGCGGTCAGGGCCACCCCCAGGGCGCTGCCCAGCAGGAAGCGTTTGGTGCGCAGCCCCTGGGGCCGGAACTGGGCAAAGAGGTCGAGGTGGTGCCCGTAGGCGCGGCGGTACACCGGTTCGGCCCCGGCGACGATGAAGGCGATAAACAGACCGGCCCCCAACCCGGCCATCAGGGCCACCGACAGGTTGTGGGTGAGGAAGCTGCCGAAGGTCTGGGTGGTCTGATAGGTGTCATGGATACTGACCGGCAGTTCGTTGACCTGGGAGAGGAAGGTCAGCACCAGGGCGATGAGGCCGAAGAGGGCGGCTGCCTTCCAGCGCACCTCCTGCCGCCTGGCGCTGCGGATCAGACAGTAGAGCAGCCCCAACCAGGTGAGGATGAGCAAGAGAGCAGCCACCATGCCGGTGGCCTCGTTGGCGGAGCGAAGCTGCTGGTACTCGCGCTGCCAGGCCTCGGGCACCCTGAGGGCTTCGGCGTAACTGCCCACCTCGTCGCCCTGCACTCCCACACTCAGGCGGTAGGTGGCGTCTTTGACCTCGAAGCCGGCCAGCTTCCAGGTAAAGGTGTAGTCGGTGCGGTCCGGCCGGGCAAAGGTCTGGAACTCGACGAACTCCAGGCCCAGCAGGTCGCGTTCCATACCGGCCAGGAAGGCCTCGGCCACCTGCCGGGCCTCGTCCGGGGCCAGGCGGGCGCCGGGTTGCTCCTCCGCAATCTGATGGGAGAATCCCACCAATTCGCCGGTGGTGGTCAGCTCAACCTGGAACTCCTCCTTTTGCAGGTCGCGGGTCCAGCGGTTGCTCCAGCGCCACAGGCGCACCGGGCGCCCGATCAGCGCCGTGGCCCCCTCCAGGCCCAGTTCCCGTTCGAGAAAGGTCTTGGCCTGGCCGTCGTACCTGAAGGCGGCGCTGTGCCGGTAGCCCGCTAGCTCCAGGCCCCTGCCCTCGAGGAACTGGAGGGCCCGATCGCGGGACTGCTCGCGGGTGATGGCGAAATCGATGGAGGCTTCGGGGAAGGCGCGGTAGAAGTTGGGGATACCCACTGCCAGGCTCAGGGCAGTGACGATCAGGCAGCCCAGGAGCAGGCGGAAATCCGAGCGGTCCAGGCGCTCTTCCATCGGGGGACTCCCAAGTGTTTGCCCCAATATATACGGTGCCAAAGGGCCTTGGGCAATCGCCGCCGGCCCCAATTGACAGGAACCCGACTAAGATGTAGGCTTGAGGCGTTTGGTCCAACCTAAGGGGAGTCAACCATGAAAAACAAGAGTGAACGCATCTTGCGCTGCGGGGTCATCGGCTACGGCGGCGCTTTCAACATGGGCAATCTGCACCTGAGCTCAATGATCAAGAATCCAGAGGTCGTGGTGACGGCCATCTGCGAGCTAGACCCCGCCCGCAGGGCCGTAGCCCAGAAGGACTGGCCCGGTGCCAAGGTGTACGGCCGGGTGGCCGAGATGTTGCGCCCTGGGGACCTGGATCTGGTCACCATCATCACCCCGCACAACACCCATGCCCCCATCGCCGTGCAGTGCCTGAGCGCCGGGGTCAACGCCATCTGCGAGAAACCCATGGCCATCAGCAGCAAGGAGGTGAAGGCGATGATGGCCGCCGCCCGCCGGGGCAAGGTGATGCTCTCGACCTTCCACAACCGCCGCTGGGACGGCGATTTTGTGCTCCTGCGCGACCTCGTCCAGAAGGAGGGCTGGATCGGGCGGGTGTTCCGCATTGAGGCCGGCTTCAGCGGCTACGGGCCCCAGGGCAACTGGTGGCGGGCAGATCGCAAGATCTCCGGGGGGGCGATCTACGACTGGGGCGCCCACTTCACCGACTGGATCCTCAATCTGGTGCCCGACCCCATCGACTGGGTGAGCGGTTATCAGGTCAAGAACCCCGAGTGGACCCGCTACAGCAACGAGGATCACTCCGAATACACCCTGCGCTTCAAAGGCGGGGCCGTGGCGACCCTGAGTATCTCCAATCTGTCGATGAGCCCCAAACCCCGCTGGCGCATCCTCGGCGAGCAGGGCTCCATCGAGGATGTGGGCGGCAAGTTCCTGGTGAAGAGCTTGGTCAAGGGACGGCAGGCCAGCACCGAGGTGGCCTTCCCCAAATCCGACTGGGACGCCTATTACCAGAACGTCTTCAAACACCTGCGGGGCAAGGAGAAACTGGTGATCACCGCCGCCTCCGCAGCCCGGGTGATCGGGGTGCTCGAAGCGGCCAATGTCTCGGCGGCCCGCGGGGGCCAGCCTGTTAAACCCGCCTTTGTCTGAGCTGCCGCGCCTCGACGGGCCAAGTGCCCGCGCCATCGCGCCGCTGGTGGGGATCGGGGGCAAATCGGCCGATACCGTAGTTGGGCTCTCAGCCCTGCGGCGGAGCCGGCCGCTGGCCCTGATCTTCGCCTCGCCGGAACTGGCCGAAGGCACCCTGGCAGAACTGGCCGGCTGGCGCCGCGAGGGGGCGCTGCTCTTCGTGGTCGAGGAGTGGGAGGTCGTCGCGGGCCGGGTGGGTCGGCCGGACGCCCTGGTCCTGGGCATTCGGCCCGGCCCCTTGGCAGAGGGGATCAGTCGCCGCCTGCAAGCTTCAGGTGCCGGCGAATAAGAGGCTGAGGTTGAGCGCCGGCGCCGAATGGGTGAGGGCGCCGATAGAGATGAAGTCCACCCCGGTCTCGGCCACCTGGCGCACGTTGGTGAGCACCACGTCTCCGGTGGCCTCGATCTCGATCTGCGGCGTTTCCCGCCGCAGAAAGTGTACACACTGGCGCAACTGCTCCAGGTCCATGTTGTCGAGCAGGATGCGGTCCGGATGGGCGGAGGCCGCGCTGCGGACCTCGTCGAGGTTGCGCGCCTCGGCCATCAAACGCACCCGGCGGCCCTGTTCCGTGGCGCCCTGGCGGGCCAGTTGCAGCGCCGCCCCCACCCCGCCAACGGCGGCGGCGTGGTTCTCCTTGATAAGCACCGCGTCGTACAGACCAAAGCGGTGGTTGACCCCGCCGCCGAGGGCCACCGCGTGTTTTTCGAGGGCCCTGAGGCCGGGGGTGGTCTTGCGGGTATCGGTGATCCGCGCCGAGGTGCCGGCCACCGCGTCGACAAAGGCGCGGGTGAGGGTGGCCACGCCCGACAGGCGCTGCAGGAAGTTCAGGGCGGTGCGCTCGCCGGTGAGGATGGCCCGGGCTGGTCCGGCGAGTTCGAGCACGATCTGGCTCGGATTCAGCGAGGCGCCGTCCTCACTGAGGGGGGTACACTGGATCTGCGGGCAGATGCGGCTGAACACCGCAGCCGCTACCGGCAGACCAGCCAGGACACCGGGCCGGCGGGCGACGATGGTGGCTCTGGCCTGGGCCGGCGCGGGCACCACCCACGTAGCGGTCAGGTCGCTGCCATCGAGACCCAGGTCCTCCCGCAGGGCAAGCTCGACGATGGCCGCGTAGGCTTCGGGATGCAAAACGGGCAAGGGCATCTGCCAACCTCCTTTTCCAAAAGAAGATAAACACAACTGCCCACCGCGTAAAAAGGTCGCCATGCCCAGTGTGGTCCACGTCACCCACGAAGCCATCCACGCCTCGGGCGGCATCAGTTCAGTGCTGCGGGGGCTCATCACCGCGCGGGCCTATGCCCAGCAGATTGGCCGCACCCTATTGCTGGGGCCCATCGCCGACCCAGACGCACCAGAGCCGCTGGGGCCAGGGGGCACCGTGGTGTACGACCAGGGCCGGGGCATCTGGTCTGCCGAGGTGGGTCCAGCCCTCTCCCAGGTGGAGTTGCGCTGGGGTGTGCGCCTGGTGTACGGATGGCGGACCATGGACTCGGCGGGGGAGCGGCTCGGGGTGGAGGTGCTGCTGGTCGACGTGCGCCAGGCCCCGCACCGGTTGGGGGAGTTCAAATACCACCTCTTCCAGCGCCTCGGCCTCGACTCGCGCCGGCACGAGTCGGTCTGGGAGTACGAGCAGTACCTCCGTCTGGCCGAACCGGGGCTGGACGGGGTGCGGGCGCTTCTGGGGGAAGAGCAGTACCCCTGTTTCCTCATCGCCCACGAGTTTATGGGGCTGGCAACGGTCTACAAGGCGATCCTGGACGGGGATCGCCGTTTCGCCACGGTTTTCTACGCCCACGAGGTGGCCGCCGCGCGGCTGATCGTCGAGTCCCACCCCGGCCACGACGTGATGTTCTACAACGCGCTGCGCGCCGCCCGGCGGGCCGGGGTGTACGTCGACGAGGTTTTCGGCCCCCAGGACGGGTACTTCAAACACGCCCTGGTACGGCAGGCCTGGCGCTGCGACGGGGTCTTTGCCGTGGGGGACTGGGTGTTGGAGGAATTGCGTTTCCTCGGCGCCGAATTCGCGGGCCGGCCCCTCGATTTGGTCTACAACGGCGTGCCGGCGGCAGAGCTGAATCTGGAGCAGAAGGCCCGGGCGCGGGGCCGGCTGCAGGAATACGCCGCAGCGCTCCTGGGCTGGAGCCCGGATCTGGTTTTTACCCACGTGGCCCGGCTGGTCACCAGCAAAGGCCTGTGGCGGGACCTGATGGTGCTCGAGCAGCTAGATCCCTTGCTGGCGGGGCAGGGGCGCAGCGGGGTTTTTGTGGTCCTGGCCACCGAAGGGGCGCGGCGGGATGCCGGCAGCGTGGCGCGGATGGCCGGCGAATACAGCTGGCCCCTGGTCCACCGCGAGGGGTATCCGGATCTCAGCGGCAGGGAACTTGATTTCGACCTCCTGGTCCGGGCGTTCAACGCCAGATCGCGGGCGGTAAAGGTGGTGTTCATCAACCAGTTCGGTTGGGACCAGGCGAGCTGCGGGCCGGCCATGTCGCCCCAGATGCACTTTGCCGACCTGCGGCGGGGCAGCGATCTCGAGTTCGGCCTCTCCATCTACGAGCCCTTCGGCATCGCCCAGGTGGAGCCGCTCAGCTACGGGGCTATCAGCGTGGTCAGCGACGTGTGTGGATGTGTGGGCTTTGTCGCCGGCACCGGGGCGAAACCAGGTGGCTTTCTGCAGGGGAACTATACCCAACTCGAAGCTGCGCCGGACTGGCGGGGGGCGCTGGCGTTGGGGGCGGCGGCACGGCAGGCGGCGGAACTGCGCACCAGCGCCGAGTTGGCCGCCGTGCTGGCGGCGCGGCTGCCGCGCAAAGGTCCGGAGAGCGCCAAACTCTTGGCAGAGGGGTACCGGACAGCGAGTCGGATGAGTTGGGAGCGGGTGGTGCGGGAATATCTGCTGCCGGCCCTGCAGCGCATCGCCCCGCCCGGTTAGCGGGGACAGCTCATTTGCTGGGGAGGTGGTCGCGCACGATCTCGACCAACTCCCGAAGGTCGATGGGTTTCTTCACCACCGCCTGCACGCAGTCGGGCCGGTTGAGGACCACCTCGTCATCGACCCAGCCGGAGACGATGATGATCGGAACCGCATCCCCGCGGTCCCGCAGCATATAGAGCAGGTCTTCGCCGTCAGCCGGGCCCGGCATGTGCAGGTCGAGCAACATCAACTCGACCCTGTGGCTGCCGAGCATCTCCAGCGCCTGGGTGGCATCGACAGCCGACTGCACCGAGAAACCTTCCCGCTCTAATACCGTAACCAGCAGGCGCCGCACCTGGTCGTCGTCGTCGACCACAAGGACCTGAAGGTCGGAGGTCTGGCTCATTTTGTATTCCCCGCGGCAGTTGCGGATCCGGTGTGGACCCCAAATATAGCTGCTGCCAGACACCACGCAAGTGAAGATTCCACGCGCAGTTCCATCAAGAATTCAGGGATCGGTGGTGCGGGCGCAGCGGAAACCGAGGGCCGGGTCTACAGTGGTTGCCGGGAAGTTGTTCCGCACCGTGGTGGTCGCGGCGCGGATATCGCCGGTGTTCCAACTGCTGCTGCGGACCACGCGGAAATCGCCGTCGGCCGGCAGCGGGGGACCCTGAGGGTCGGCGGCCGGGCTCTGGGCGTAGTAATCGGCGGCGTAATAGTCGTTGGTCCATTCGAGCACGTTGCCGGCCATGTCCAACACGCCGTATGGGCTCGCTCCCGAGGGATGGCTGCCCACCGGTTCGGTGGACCCGACGATGTTGTTGTAGTTGAGGCGGTCGCGGTCTGGGCCCGCATCCCCCCAGGGGTAGCGGCGCTGGTCGTTGCCCCGGGCCGCCTTCTCCCACTCCGCCTCCGAGGGCAGCCGTTTCCCCTGCCACCGGCAGAAGGCGTCGGCCATGGTCCAATCCACGCAGTTGATCGGGTGGCTGGCCCTTTCCGACAGGGGGGCGTTGCAGTTGCCGAACTGCCCGGCGGGTGTACAGGCGCCGGCCTCCACACAGAGCTGGTAGGCGGCTGCGCTGACCTCGGTCTTGTCGATCCAGTACAGCGCCAGATCGACGAGGTGTTCTGGGTCCTCGTCGCCGCCGCTGCCCTCGTTGTCGCCCATGATAAAGGCGCCTGAGGGCACCTGGATCATGCCCGCCTGTTCGGGGAAGACCTGGGCGGCCACCACCACCGCCACCTCGTCGCGGTCCAATTGGGCGTCGGCATCCTCGACCTCCAGGGAGAACAGGTAGGTCCCAGCTTCGTTGGCGATAAAGGTGGGCATGGGGCTGCCCGGGTCGGAGAGGAAGGCCTCCGGGCCGCCCTGCTGGGCCCAGCGGTAGACCAGCGGGTCGTTGTCCGGGTCGGAACTGGCAGAGGCATCGAGGGTGACCGTGACTCCGGGGATCACCTGCTGGTCTGGGCCGGCCTGCGCCCGGGGAATGCCGGAGAGGCGCACGACCACGGCGGTTTCGTCGCTGGTGCTGTCCTGCCCGTCGCTGACTGTGAGCCGGAAGCGGTACTCGCCGCTCAGGGTCGGGGTAAAGCTGGTCTGGATCGCGGTGGAGTCGGCCAGCACCACCACCTCAGGGGCGCTCAGCACCTGCCAGCGGAAGACGAGGGTGGTGCCATCGGGGTCAGTGCTGCCCGAGCCGTCCAGAGGCAGAGGGGCAGGCGCCTCAAGGGCATAACTCAGGGCCGGCAATCCGGCATCGGCGACCGGCGGGCGGTTGAGGGTGCCGGTGACGGTGAAGTCCACCGAATCCGGCGGGCTCAGGTTCTGGCCGTCGCTGACCCGGAGGTAAAACCGGTAGACCCCCGGCAGGGGCGGGGCCAGGCTGAGGTGCGGGCTCTGGGGCAGGGAGAAGCTGGAAGGATTGCCCTCGGCCGCCGTCCACTGGAAGGTGAGGGCAGCGCCTTCGGGATCGCTGCTGGCAGAGCCGTCGAGTACCACGGGCTGCCCCAGCGGCTGCGTCTGGTCCGGTCCGGCGTTCGCCACCGGCACGGCATTGGGCGGCGGCGCCGAGGGGGAGGAACATCCGGCGAGCAGAAAGGCGGTGAGGGTCAGGGTCCTGAAAGTGTCCATCTTGTTCGATTATAACACCTTTGCCTTCTGGCTGTCAATCAGTGACAAAGCCCCGGGGCCGGGTTATATTCACGGGTATGATCGATGGGAGACCCGACTTCAACCTGGGGATCTACGACGGCCTGGTCGACCACGAACAGGTCAACGCTGCGCTGGCCCAGAGCCCCAAAGCCGTCCTGTTGGGCGCCCAGACCCGCCTGCCCTTTTTCCCCGAGGACCAGCAACTGCCCCGCCTCTTTGTGGGCGACCCGCTGGTCACCTTCTTCTGGAAGGTGCTGAAGAAGATCCCCCAGGTCCTGCGCGAGGCCTTGCTCGACAGCAAGATCAGTTTCACCCTGGTCCGGGGGCGCCAGCTGCTCTACTTCCGCGATTGCCGCGCCCACCAGGCAGTACACATCGGCCGGCGCCGGCGCACCGTGTACCTGCCGGAGTCGCTCTTCGCGCAGGCCGAGGAAAAGGGCTACGACTACTGGGCCATTGCCGAAGGCGTGATCTTCGCCTCCTGGCTCCTGCTCGACTATCTGCTGCTGGTGGAGGTATTGCGCGGGGCCCGGCGCTTGGGGGTCGGCCAGACCCGGTTCACCCTCTCGACCCCCTGGCTGCGGCGCCTGGTGGAGCAAAACAACACCCACCGCCGCGACCACGTCGCCGAGGACCGCTCCGAGGTCCACGAGTTCGTCACCGCGTACAAGGCCGGCTTCCTGCGCCTCGACCGCGCCGAGCTGGGCTCGGCCGATCCCTTCGATCTAGCCCGCCGTCTGTACGAACCGGCCCTGGAGCAGCGCTGGGCCCGGGACAAGATGGAGCGGGTGGCCGAGGTTTTCTCCTTCCCCGAGGTTTTTCTCTTCGACCGCGACATCATCCACCAGGTGGCCCGCGACCAGGCCCTTTCACTGGGCCAGCCACTGGAGCCCCAGGGTTTTGCCGACGTGCTGCACGACTACCAGGACGAGTTGCGCTTCGACGCCAGACCCCTGCTGACCACCCTGGGCAAATGGGTGATGCCCAAGCCGCGCGCGGTGTTTCTCCAGGAGGTGGTGCGCCTGGGTGAGCCAGGGCTGAGAGGATTGCTCGAGGCCTATCAGCGGGGTGAATCAGAGGTGGTGCCGCTGGTCCACCTGCTCTGGATGTACCTGTGTTCGCTCAGTTCGGACCCGGCGGGGGTATTCACCCGCATGGGCCGCTGCCGCGCCCTGGCGCTTGCCGGGCAACAGGAGGGTCTGGACCAGGCCCTGGCCGGGGTGTTGGTGCGCCTGGACCGGGCTCCGGGTTACGAGGAGCTCCTGGGGCAGGTGCGGCGCCTGGGCAAGGCCGCGCGGGCCGAGCTAGAGGAGTTGGTGCAGCGCCAGCGCCTGGGGGAAGAGGACGAGTGGGCTCCTTTCAAGGTCAGGAAACAGGGCATCGTGCTGCGCGCCGATGCCCTGCTCGAGGAACTGCAGGACGGCGCCTATCAGCACGGGCCGCGCCCGGAACTACACAGCGATCCGGTGGTGCTGCAGATCCTGGAGGACCGGCGCCTCCACCAGCACAGCTCGGACCCCAGCGGCGCGCTGCTCTGCCAGCGGACCTACCTGCGCTCCCTCGCCGAGTTTGGCCCCAGCGATCCGGACACCGATTTTTACCTGGTTGGGCTGTTGATCCGCCTCGACCGCTCCGAACACTACGAGTACCTCTGCCGGCAGCTGACCGCCTTCGGCGCGCCTGGGGTGTCGGCCCTCTACAAGGTCTTCGACCAGATCTCGGAGCGGGATCTGCAACGCCAACCCATCCGGGACCAGGCCCGGCTGCTCCTGGCCCGCCTGATGCTGCAGCGGGGCAGCGCGGCGAGGAGGCAGGGTTGAGGTACCTGCTCCTGGCCCTGCTGGCCCTGCTCAACGCCTGTTTTTGGAAGGGCGTCCAGGCTCCGGAGAGGGATCTGCAGTCAGCTGTGGAGGCCATGGTGGCGCAGGTGGCGCCAGCCGAGGCCGGGCTGCTCTTGGCCGGGTTGCGCGACCAGAGCGGCAAACGCAGTGCCCTGACGCGGCTGCTCGACGAGGAGGTGGCCGGGGCCCTGGTGCGGCTCGGGGCGCAGTTCGAGCTGGACCAGGGGGAGGAGGAATGGCGGCCCGCCGGCCCAGTTCCGGTTCGTTACCTGGGCGCAGCCTGGCCACCGGTACTCATCGCCGGCCAGGTGCTGCAGGACAGCGCCGCCACCTACCTGCGCTTGCAGGCCCTGGACCGTGCAGGGGCCCGGGTGCTGAAGTCCCAAACCCTGCGCCTGGAGGGCCGGGCGCTGGACCGCCGGTTGTCTGCGGCGGCCAAGGAGGGCGAACAGGCCCTCGGGGTGCAGTTGCATCTGCTGGTCCTGCGGGCAGAGGGCGGCTTCGACCAACAGCTCGAGCTGGTCGAAGGCGGCAAGCTGCGGGCCGGCGACCGGCTGCAGCTGCGTTTCAGGGCCGGGGTGGACTGCCACGTCTACGCTTGGTTATACAGCTCTGCAGGGCAGCAGCAGGACCTTTTTGCCAGCCAACAGGTGTACAAGGGCGCCCTGCACGAAACCAGCTGGCTCAAGCTCGACCAGGCCAATCAGGTCCACACCCTCTACCTCATCGCCGCCCCCCGCCTCGACGAAGACCAGAGCCAGCTCTTCGAAGCGCTGGCGGAGCTGATGAGCCAGGGTCAGATCAGCAACTTCACCGGGATCGAGCGTATCGACCAAGTCGTCGGCCAGTACCTGGCCCGCTATACCCCGGACCAGGCAGCCGTGCCCGTGCCCCACCTGGCGCCGCCGGCCGGGGCCGAGGAAAAATTCATCCTCGGCGAGGGCACGGTGTTAAAAAGCCGTCCCCTGCTGCTCGGTGGGGAAGGTGTCCTGGTCCAGGCGCTGAGTTTCGAGGTGCAATGAACGAGGATCGCCTGTACTTCGACCACAACGCCACCACGCCGGTGCGGCCCGAGGTCTGCGCTGTGGTGCAGCGCACGTTGGAGGAGGCATTCGGCAATCCTTCGAGCCTGCACACCCCAGGACAGGTGGCGCGGGCGCTCGTCGAAGAAGCCCGGGCGCAGGTGGCCGCGGGCCTGGGGTGCGCCCCGGAGGAGGTCTTTTTCACCAGCGGCGGCACCGAGGCCGACAACTGGGCCCTGCTGGGGTGTGCCGCGCTGGCCCGGCCCGGCCGCATCGTCTGCTCCGCCATCGAGCATCACGCAGTACTACACACCGCCCGTCACCTGGAGACGCGCGGGTTCGAGGTGTGTGTGGTGCCACCCGACCCGCGCGGATGGGTGGACCCAGGGGCGGTGGCCGCAGCCCTGAACGACGACACGGTGTTGGTCTCGGTGATGCACGCCAACAACGAAACCGGCGTGTTGCAGCCGGTGGCCCAGATCGGCCGGCTGGCCCGCGATCGGGGAATCCCCTTCCATGTGGACGCGGTGCAGAGCTTTGGCAAGGTTCCGGTGAAGGTAGACGAAATGCAGGCCGACCTGGTGGCGGTCTCGGCCCACAAACTCAACGGGCCCAAAGGGGTGGGCGCGCTCTTTGTGCGCCGGGGTGTAGACCTGGGCGCCTGGACCCACGGCGGGGGACACGAGGGGGGGCGCAGGGCAGGGACCGAAAACGCACCCGGCATCGCCGGTTTCGGGCGCGCCGTGCAGCTGGCCCTGGCGGAACAAAGCCAGGATGCGGCCCGGCTGGCGGCGCTGCGCGATCACTTGCAGGCCGGCCTGTTGGCGTCGGTCGAAGGCGTGAGTATCAATGGCGCCGGGGCGGCGCGGCTGCCCAATACCCTCAATGTCTGCATCGCCGGGGTACAGGCCGAAGCGCTGCTGCTGGGCCTAGACCTCGAGGGGGTGGCGGTCTCCAGTGGGTCGGCCTGTAGTTCCGGAGGCGCGGAGCCCTCCCATGTGTTGCTGGCCATGGGTGTGGACCGCCGTCTGGCCGGAGGCTCCCTGCGTTTCAGCCTCGGTTGGGGCAACACCCTGCATCAGGTGGAACGACTGATCGAGATGATGCCGGCCCTGGTGGGGCGTCTGCGCGAGTTGGCGTCACCTTAGGGCTGCTGCCGGGTCACGCGAGCACTGCGGCGATGGCTGTGCAGAGCGCCTCCATGTTCTGGCGGGTCATGCCGGCCACATTGATGCGACCTCCCCCGACGACATAGACCCCGTGCTGCTGCCGCAGGCCCTCGACCTGCTCGTGGTTCAGCCCGGAGAAGAAAAACATGCCCTGCTGGCGCTCGATGAAGGAGAAGTCGCGGCGCACCCCTTTGGCCTTCAGGGTTTCCACGAAGAGCGCGCGCATCAGGGCGATGCGATCCCGCATGGCCTTCACCTCCCCCTCCCATTCCGCTCTCAACTCCGGGTCGCGCAGCACGGT